>MCNE01000005.1_pt1 | contig 152617 bp, 131 predicted proteins | sample 778201 | NCBI WGS metagenome assembly MCNE01 (sample SAMN04296813, study PRJNA304217) | bioreactor metagenome | isolation source: sewage enriched with benzalkonium chloride | place: Turkey: Istanbul urban wastewater treatment plant | reverse complement strand
GTCAGTGCCCTGACCCAGAATGCCGCCGAAGACGCTCAGATCATTCCGGTCAGCGTGTTCTGGGGCCAGTCCCCGGACAGCGAATCGAGCCCCTGGAAACTGCTGTTCGCCGACAGCTGGGCCGTCACCGGGCGCCTGCGTCGCCTGCTGAGCATCATGATCCTGGGGCGCAAGACCCGGGTGCAGTTCTCGGCACCAATCAATCTGCGGGAGCTGATCGAGCACAACAAGGGTCACGAGCGCACCGTACGCATGGCCCAGCGCATCCTGCGGGTACACTTTCGCAACCTCAAGGCCGCGGTCATCGGCCCGGATATTTCCCACCGGCGCAACCTGGTCAAGGGCCTGCTCAACCAGCCCCTGGTGAAGCAGGCGATCCAGGATGAGGCCGAACGCGAAAAGATTTCCCCGGAAAAGGCCAAGGCCCAGGCCCTGCGCTATGGCAACGAGATCGCCTCGGACTACACCTACACCGCGATCCGCTTCCTGGAAGTGGTGTTGAGCTGGTTCTGGAACAAGATCTACGACGGGATCAAGGTCAACCACCTCGAAGGCGTGCAGAAGATCGCCCAGGGCCACGAAGTGATCTACGTGCCCTGCCATCGCAGCCATATCGATTACCTGTTGCTGTCCTACCTGTTGTTCCGCAATGGCCTGACACCTCCCCACATCGCCGCCGGCATCAACCTCAACATGCCGGTGATCGGTGGTTTGTTGCGGCGCGGCGGTGCGTTCTTCATGCGCCGCACGTTCAAGGGCAACCCGCTCTATACCTCGGTGTTCAACGAGTACCTGCACACCCTGTTCACCAAGGGTTTCCCGGTGGAGTACTTCGTCGAGGGCGGCCGCTCGCGTACCGGGCGCATGCTGCAACCCAAGACCGGGATGCTGGCCATCACCCTGCGCAGTTTCCTGCGTTCCTCGCGCATGCCCATCGTCTTCGTGCCGGTGTACATCGGCTACGAGCGCGTGCTGGAAGGACGGACCTACCTGGGCGAACTGCGCGGTGCCAGCAAGAAGAAGGAGTCGATCTTCGACATCTTCAAGGTCATTGGCGCGCTCAAGCAGCGTTTCGGCCAAGTGGCGGTGAACTTCGGCGAACCGATCAAGCTGGCAGAGTTCCTCGACCAGGAACAACCGGGCTGGCGCGCGCAGGAACTGGGCCCGCAATACCGCCCGGCCTGGCTCAACGAAACCACCAATCGCCTGGGCGAACGGGTAGCGCAGCACCTTAACGAAGCCGCCGCGATCAACCCGGTGAACCTGGTGGCCCTGGCTCTGCTCTCCACCAGCCGCCTGGCCCTGGACGACCGTGCCATGGCCCGGGTCCTGGACCTGTACCTGGCCCTGCTGCGGCGCGTGCCCTACTCGCCCCACACCACACTGCCCGAAGGTGATGGCCGGGCGCTGATCCAGCATGTGAAAGACATGCAGTTGCTGGCCGAGCAGAGCGACGCCCTGGGCAAGATCCTCTATCTGGACGAGCAGAACGCCGTCCTGATGACCTACTACCGCAACAACGTGCTGCACATCTTCGCCCTGCCGGCCTTGCTGGCGAGTTTCTTCCAGAGCTCCTCGCGCATGAGCCGCGAGCAGATCCTGCGCTACACCCGGGCCCTGTATCCCTACCTGCAGGCCGAGCTGTTCATCCGCTGGCCCCTGGAGGAACTGGACGCGGTGGTGGACCAGTGGCTGGAAGCCTTCGTCGAACAAGGCCTGCTGCGCTTCGAGAAAGAGATGTACCAGCGCCCGGCGCCCAGCTCGCGACACTTCGTCCTGCTGACCCTGTTGTCCAAGAGCATCGCCCAGACCCTACAGCGCTTCTACATGGCCATTTCGCTGTTGCTCAACAGCGGCCAGAACAGCATCAGCGCCGAAGAACTCGAAGACCTGTGTACCGTCATGGCCCAGCGCCTGTCGATCCTGCATGGGTTGAACGCTCCGGAGTTCTTCGACAAGAGCCTGTTCCGCCATTTCATCCAAACCCTGCTGGACCAGGATGTGCTGCGGCGCGACGACGCCGGCAAGCTGAGCTACCACGACTTGCTGGGAGAACTGGCCGAAGGGGCCGCCAAGCGCGTATTGCCCGCGGAGATTCGCCTGTCGATCCGCCAGGTCGCCCTGCACCGCAGCGAAGATGCTGCCGAGCAGGACGCAGCCGAGGCCCAGCCTGACTAGATACTGATCCGCGCCGCCTGATCGGCGGCGCCTTCAAGAGGGAGAACCGCAATGAAAAGACTCATCCTGCTGGCCACTGCCGCACTGCTGGGAGCCTGTCAGTCCACATCGCCAGCGGCCAAGGCCAGCCTCGACGGTGAGGTGTTCTACCTGCAACGGATCGCCCTGCCGCCTGCCGCCACGCTCAGCGTGACCCTGCAGGACGTCTCCCTGGCCGATGCGCCAGCACGGGTACTGGCCGAGCAACGAGGGCCGGTCAAGGGCCAGGTACCACTGCCCTTCCATCTCGACTACGATCCGGCCCAGGTCAAGCCTGGCCATACCTATTCGATCAGCGCGCGCATCGAGGTCGATGGCCAGTTGATCTTCATCACCACCGAACACAACGGGGTCAAACTCGATGGCAGCGATGCGCAGCCATTGAAACTCCGTGTCGACGCTGTCCGTTAATCCTCACCGCACAAGGAAGCCGCCATGCTCCGTACCTCGCTCCGTTTCACCAGCCTGTGCGCTGGCCTGATGATCTCCGCCAGTGCCCTGGCCCTGTCCCTGAGCGACCTGTCCCAGGGTGACGCCAACGGCGGCCTCAAGGATGCCCTGACCCAGGGCGCGCAGATCGCCGTCAAGCAGCTGGGCACCCCCGGCGGCTTCAGCAACAACCCCGATGTACGCATCGAGTTGCCGGGCAACCTCGGCAAAGTGGCAAAAAAGATGAAGCAGTTCGGCATGGGCGAACAGGTCGAGCAGTTGGAAACCAGTATGAACAAGGCCGCTGAAGCCGCGGTGCCGCAGGCCCAGGCCCTGTTGGTGGATGCAGTGAAGAAAATGACCGTGGCCGATGCCAAGGGCATCCTCGCCGGCGGCAAGGATTCCGCCACCCAGTACCTGGACAAGAGCAGCCGCGAGCAGATCCGCGCCAAGTTCCTGCCCATCGTCAAGCAGGCCACCGACCAGGTCGGCCTGGCCAAGCAGTACAACTCCTTCGCGGGCCAGGCTGCAACCCTGGGCGTGCTGGACGCCAAGAACGCCAATATCGAAGGTTATGTCACCGAGCAGGCGCTCAATGGCCTGTTCGAGATGATCGGCAAGCAGGAAGAAACCATTCGCCAGAACCCGGCCGCCGCAGCCACCAGCCTGGCCAAGAAAGTCTTCGGCAGCCTGTAACCCCCGCGTCACCCACAGGAGCCGGACTGCCGGCTCCTGTTACTCGCTCTCACGTCTTCTTGACCCTGAACCATGCCGCATACAGTGCCGGCAGGAACAGCAAGGTCAGCACCGTAGCAACGATCAGCCCTCCCATGATGGCCACCGCCATCGGCCCGAAGAACACGCTGCGCGACAGCGGGATCATCGCCAGCACCGCCGCCAGGGCAGTCAGCACGATAGGCCGGAAACGCCGTACCGTCGCCTCGATGATCGCATCCCAGGGCTTCTGCCCGGCCTTGATGTCCTGTTCGATCTGATCCACCAGGATCACCGAGTTGCGCATGATCATCCCCGACAAGGCGATGGTGCCCAGCATCGCCACGAAGCCGAAGGGCTGGCGGAACACCAATAGGAACAGCGTCACGCCAATCAGGCCCAACGGCGCGGTGAGGAACACCATGGCCGTGCGCGAGAAACTGCGCAGCTGGACCATCAGCAAGGTCAGCACCACCACGATGAACAGCGGTACGCCGGCTTTCACCGAGTTCTGGCCGCGAGTCGAATCCTCCACGGTTCCGCCGACCTCCAGCAGGTAGCCATCCGGCAGTTCGGCACGGACCGGTTCCAGGGTCGGCAGGATCTGCTGGACCAGGGTCGCCGGTTGCTCCTTGCCATAGATATCGGCCCGCACGGTCACGGTGGGCAGCCGATTACGGTGCCAGATCACCCCTTCTTCAAAGCCATATTCCAGGGTCGCTACCTGGGACAGCGACACGCTCTGGCCATTGTCGGTGGGTATCGCCAGGCTCGGCAGCAACGACAGCTCGGTACGCTCCTCGCGGGTTCCACGCAGGAGAATCTCGATCAGCTCGTTATCCTCGCGATACTGGCTGACGGTCGAGCCGATCAACGAGCTCTGGAGGAACTTGGACAAGTTGGCGGTGCTCACGCCAAGGGCCCGGGCCCGGTCCTGATCGACGTTCAGGTAGACCACCTTGCTCGGCTCTTCCCAGTCCAGGTGAACGTTGACCACATGGGGATTGTCCCGCACCTTCGTCGCCACCTTGCGGGCCAGGGCTCGGACTTCCTCGATGTGCTCGCCGGTCACCCGGAACTGCACCGGATAGCCGACCGGTGGACCGTTCTCCAGGCGCGTGACCCGTGAACGCAAGGCCGGGAACTGTTCGTTGAGGGTGTCGATCAACCAGCTGCGCAGGCTCTCGCGGTCTTCGATGCTCTTGGCCAGGACCACGAACTGGGCAAAGCTGGTGGCCGGCAACTGCTGGTCCAGCGGCAGGTAGAAGCGCGGTGAACCAGTACCGACGTAAGCCACGTAGTTATCGATGCCCGAATGCTCCTTGAGCATCGCCTCCAGGCGCTTGACCTCATCGGCGGTGTTGCTCAGCGAAGCCCCTTCCGCGAGCTTCAGGTCGACCATCAATTCAAGGCGGCCCGAGGCCGGGAAGAACTGCTGCGGGACGAAGCGGAACAACAGCACCGAGCCGACGAATGCCAGGATGGTCAGGACGATCACCGTCTTGCGCCGCTCCACGCACCAGCCCACCACCCGACGTACGCGCTGGTAGAACGGCGTACCGTGGGGATTGGACTCGGCGCCATGCTTGGCCGCATGGAGCTTGGCCAAGTCCGGCAGCAGCTTCTCGCCCAGGTAGGGCACGAACACCACCGCGGCGATCCACGAGGTCACCAGGGCGATGGTCACCACCTGGAAGATCGAACGGGTGTACTCGCCCGTGCCCGACTGGGCCGTGGCGATCGGCAAGAAGCCCGCCGCGGTGATCAGGGTGCCGGTCAGCATCGGGAACGCGGTGCTGGTCCAGGCATAGCTGGCGGCCTTGATCCGGTCGAACCCCTGCTCCATCTTGATCGCCATCATCTCCACCGCGATGATCGCGTCGTCCACCAGCAGCCCCAGGGCCAGGACCAGGGCACCGAGGGAAATCTTGTGCAGGCCGATGCCCAGGTAATACATGGTGGCGAAAGTCATCGCCAGTACCAGGGGAATGGCCAGGGCCACCACCATCCCGGTGCGGATGCCCAGGGAGAAGAAACTCACCAGCAGTACGATGATCAGCGCCTCGGCCAGTACCCGGACGAACTCGCCGACCCCAGTCTTCACCGCCGCCGGCTGGTCGGAGACCTTGCGCAGCTCCATGCCCGCCGGCAGGGTTTTCTGCAGCCGCGCGAACTCGCCCTCCAGGGCCTTGCCCAGAACCAGGATGTCACCGCCTTCCTTCATGGCCACGGCCAGGCCGATAGCGTCCTCCCCCATGAAACGCATGCGCGGCGCGGGCGGGTCGTTGAAACCTCGGCGAACGTCGGCGACATCGCCGATGCGGAAAGTCCGCCCGGCGACCCGGATCGGGAAATTGCGAATCTGTTCCACCGTCTGGAAGTTGCCGGAAACCCGCAGTTGCACCCGCTCGCTGGGCGTCTCGAAGAACCCGGCGGTGGATACCGCGTTCTGCTCTTCCAGGGCTTGCTGCACCGCTGCCAGGGGCAGGCCCAGGGTCGCCAGCTTGACGTTGGACAACTCGATCCAGATCTTCTCGTCCTGCAGGCCGAGCAGTTCCACCTTGCCCACGTCCTTGACCCGTTGCAGCTGGATCTGGATGCGGTCGGCGTAGTCCTTGAGTACGGCGTAGTCAAAGCCCTTGCCTGTCAGGGCGTAGATATTGCCGAAGGTGGTGCCGAACTCATCGTTGAAGAACGGGCCCTGGATCCCGGGTGGCAAGGTGTAGCGAATATCGCTGATCTTCTTGCGCACCTGATACCAGAGCTCGGGGATCTGGTTGGAATGCATCGAGTCGCGGGCGATGAACGTCACCTGGGACTCCCCGGGCCGAGAGAACGACACGATGCGGTCGTACTCGCCGGTCTCCATGAGTTTTTTCTCGATGCGCTCGGTGACCTGGCGCGAGACTTCCTGGGCCGTGGCCCCCGGCCAACTGGTACGAATCACCATGGCCTTGAAGGTGAAGGGCGGGTCTTCGCTCTGGCCCAGCTTGGTATAGGACAGTGCCCCGACAATGGCCAGCAGCAACATCAGGAACAGCACGATCTGGCGATTGCGCAACGCCCAGGCGGAAAGGTTGAAACCCATCGGGGATTACTCCTTCGCCGCCAGGTTGACCACACGGTTGGAGCGATCCACTGGGCGCACTTGCAGGCCCTCGTGAAGCACATGCACGCCCGCCGCCACTACCCAGTCGGAGGGGCTCAGGCCTTCGAGCACCGGCACGGTCTTCTCGTTGAAGGCGCCGACCCGTACCGGGGTCTTGTGCAGGGTGTTATTGGCGTCGATCCGCCAGACGTAGGTGGCGCCGCCCTCGGCGGTCAAGGCCGACAGCGGTACCGACAGCGACACTTGCTCGCCGCTCTGGACGAATACCCGGGCACTCTGGCCCAGTTCCGCCGGGACCTTGCCCGTGTTGAAAGCAATGCGCGCGGCGAAGGTTCGCGAGCGTGGGTCGGCAGCCGGGGACAACTCACGGATCTGTCCGTCGAAGCGCTGCCCTGGCTGGGTCCACAGCTCCACCGATACCGGCTGGCCGATCTTGAACCGACCGAAGTTCTGTTCAGGGAAGCTGATCAGCACCTCCCTCTCGCCATCGGTGGCCAGGGTGAAGACCGTCTGCCCCGCCGCCACTACCTGCCCCACCTCCACGGCACGCTTGGCGACCACGCCATCCTGAGGTGCGCGCAGCACGGCGTAACCGGCCTGGTTGTTGGCTACGTCGAATTCGGCCTTGATCTGCTTGAGCCGCGCTTCGCCGGAGCGGTAGAGATTCTCGGCATTATCGTATTGGGAACGGCTGACCATCTGCCGGTCCAGCAGGGCCTTGTAGCGATCGCGCTCGGCACGCACCAGGTCGAGGTTGGCGCTGGCAGCGGTGACTTGGGCCCGGGTCGCCTCCAGTTGCAGGCGTACATCCTGCGGGTCGAGTTCGGCCAGGGGCTGATTGGCCTTGACCCGCTCACCCTCCTCTACCAGCCGTCGGCTGACCTTGCCGCCGATACGGAATGCCAGGTCCGGCTCATAGCGGGCCCGCACCTCGCCGGGATAGCTGTCCAATGCCCTTGCCGAAGGCTCCGGCTGGACCACCATGGCTGGCCGGATGCCAATTTGGACGGGCTCTTCGTGCCCACAAGCAGACAGAAAAAAAGCCAGGCTGACTGGCAGGGCATAGCGGAACATGGCGGCGACCTTTCGCTAATGGTGCTTGGAATATTTATACTGGCCAGTATGTTATTAATAGCAAACTCACCAGTCCAGTATTAACAGCGAAAAATGTCCGACAATAATGCCGCACACGTTGGGCCAGGCAGGCCCAAGGATCTGGCAAAACGCCAAGCCATTCTCGACGCAGCGAAGAAGCTGTTCTTGAGCAACGGCTACGCCAGTACCAGCATGGATGCGGTCGCCGCCGAGGCCGGCGTTTCAAAGCTCACGGTGTACAGCCACTTCAATGACAAGGAGACGCTGTTCTCCGCCGCCGTCGTGGCCAAGTGCGAGGAACAGCTGCCTACGCTGATCTTCGAGCTGCCACCCGACACCTCCGTGGAAAACCTGCTCTTGAGCATCGGGCGGGGCTTTCATCAACTGGTCAACAGCGACGAGTCGGTCAACCTGCACCGCCTGATCATGGCGCTGGGCAGCCAGGACCCCAAGCTCTCGCAGATGTTCATCCAGGCAGGACCCGAGCGGGTGTTGCAAGGCATGGAGCGGCTGCTGGGCAAGATCGACCAGTTGGGCACCCTGCGCATCGACAAGCCACGCAATGCGGCCGAGCACTTTTTCTGCATGCTCAAGGGCGGGGCGAATTTTCGCGTGCTCTTCGGCTGTGGCCAGCCACTGACCGGGGCTGCCGCGGAGGCGCACGTCAGGGAAGTGGTGGAGCTGTTCATGCGTGCCTATCGTCCAGGGCCGGACTGATCCCCGGCCCGGCGATGAGGCTCAGGCCTTGAGAGCCTTCTTCGGGTAGATATCGTAGCGGCTGGACTTGCCTTCCAGGCCATGACTGGGCTTGGGCCCGTCGATGCACGGCGCCTTGCGTGGACGCTTGACCACGACCCGATGGCTGGCCAGCGCCAGAGCCGCCTCCAGCAACGCCGGAGCGTCGTTGTCATCCCCTACCAGTGGACGAAACAGGCGCATTTCCTTTTTCACCAGGGCGCTTTTCTCCCGGTGGGGGAACATCGGATCGAGGTAGATCACCTGGGGCGGCTCCCCCTCCCAGTTGCGCATCAACTCGATGGAGTTGCCCTTGAGCAAGTGCATTCGTGCAACGATCGGCGCTACTTCGGCGTCCTGTGCGGCACGGGCCAGGCCATCCTCGAGCAACGCGCCAATCAAGGGTTGGCGCTCGATCAGGCTCATCTCGCACCCTAGGGTTGCCAGGACGAAACCATCCTTGCCCAGGCCCGCCGTGGCATCCAGCACCCGTGGGCGTATGCCCTGGGCCACGCCCACCGCCTTGGCGATCATCTGCCCGCTTCCGCCACCGTACAAGCGTCGGTGAGCGGCTCCACCTTCGACGAAGTCCACCCGTACCGGTCCTGGCGCTTCGGGCCCCAGTTGCTGCAGTTGCAACCCCTGCTGGCCCACCTGCAAGGCGAACTCGGCGTCCTCGATCTGCAACGGCAGGCCCAGGCGCTCGGCCCACTGCCGGGCCTCGGACTCGAACCCGGCATCCAGGGCCTCGACGTTGATGCGGCAGGCCGCAGGTTGCTCACTCATCTGAAAACACACTCAAAAAATTAATGATCGGCAAAAACTGCCGATAACAGGACTATCGGCCATTTTGCCAGAGCTCAAGCGTCGACCGAGAGCAATGTCAGACATTCAACGCACATCGATAGGCTACATCTCGCCCCACGGCGATTATGGCCTGCGCAATTCCCAGGCACTGAGCGGCGTCAGCCATCTGTGGCAGGACTTCTTTGCCCAGGCGTTGGCCGAGCAACGGGGAGAGGGCGCGAGCGTTGAAGCAGCACCTGTGGTGGCTGTCGATGGGCCGGTAGAGCCTACTGGGGGCACCCAACTGTTGGCCCAGATCGTCAATCAACGTGGCTGCGATGTGCAGGACACCGAAATACGTCCGCCCGAGCCACTGTTCCTGCCGATCGCCGAATTCGAAATGGAATTGCTGGACAAGCCAGCCCCGCCCTTCCCGCCTGAAGAAATCATTGCCCAGCAACGCCAGCAGGATTTCGAGAGTGGCTGGGTCCGTCCGATCGTGCTCAACGCCGGCCAGCCCGTACCCGCTCCAGGCCCGGCACCGGAACCGCGACCGCTGCACCTGCCGATCGCCGAGTTCGAGATGGACCTGCTGGACAAGCCGGCCGAACCCTACCCAGCGCACGAGCTCATCGAGCAACAGCGGCAGATGGACTTCGACATGGGCTGGGCCCGCCCATTGATCCTGCAGAACCTGCGGATCGCCGCCTGACCCACCCCCTCATCGACAACGCCAGAGTGGCCCCAGGTCCAGATGAAAGTGGTTGCGATGGGCGCTGTTGAATTCAGGCCCCAGCACCACATTGAAGGCGTCGCAGGCGCCGTCCCTGGCCAGCCGCAGAAACCGCCCCTCAGCACTGTCCTTCGGCCAATCCTTGAGCACGCTGATACTGCGCCCGTCACTCAGGCGAAAACCGGCGATATCCAGGGCATTGGCGCTGGCATGCTCGCTGCGCCAGCCAATCTTGCGGTGATACATGTTGCGGCAGGCAAAACTGCCCAGGTGATCGACACGCACCACCCTCTGGCCAAACACCTGCTGCGCCGCCGGCTGCAAGCCATGACGCTGATACAGGGCAAAGGCCACCGCCAGTGGGCAACTGGCTAGAAAGCTGCTGCTCAGGGCGATATCGCCGCCCTGCACCCGCACCGTATTGCTCAAGGGGCAGTCTACGTCGGCACGACTGTCCGGTTGCCGACTGGTGCGCAAGCCCGAGGTCGCGAGGGCCTGGTCGCACAGCTGTGGGTCATCCTGCAGTCGTGACAGCTTGAAGCGGGTCAACAGATTGGGCTTGGCCCGCACATCCAGCGGCGCCCAGGGATTCCAGGCATCGGCCAGCGGCAGCCAGCCCAACCGAACGCCAATCAACAACAGGGCGCCCAGCAACACCAGGGCGCCCACAACCTTCCTTGCCCTCACGCCAATTCCTTTTTACGACTGCTTGAACAATTGATTGATCTGCCCGAAGGGAATCGCCCGCTCGGCGAAATCGAAGCGACCCTGGTCACGGATCTCCTGCGCCGCCTGGTAGAACGCGCCATAGGCCGCCCGGGCCAAGGCCGAACCGACACTGATGCGCTTGACGCCCAGTTCCGCCAATTGCGCCACACTCAGGTCCAGGCCGCCGGACATCAGCACGTTCACCGGTTTGGGCGCCACCGCCCGCACCACTTGGCTGATCTCCTGCGCACTGCGCAGCGCCGGGGCATAGAGCACGTCGGCGCCAGCCTCGGCATAGGCCTGCAGGCGGCGGATGGTGTCCGCCAGGTCATTGCAGCCGTGCAACTGGTTCTCCGCCCGGGCGGTCAGGGTGAAGGTGAACGGCAGGCTGCGCACCGCCGCGACGCAGGCCTCGATGCGCTCCACTGCCAGCTGGAAATCGTAGATGGGCTCTTCGGCACGGCCGGTGGCGTCCTCGATCGAACCACCCACCGCGCCACTAGCCGCCGCTTGCAGCAGGGCCTGGGCGCACTCCCCTGGGTTGTCGGCAAAACCGTTCTCCAGGTCCACGGCCACCGGCAACTCACTGGCACCGACGATGCCGCGCACATTGGCCAGGGTATCGGCCAGGCTCAAGGCGCCTTCGGCATCCGGACGCGCGAGGGAAAACGCATAACCGGCACTGGTGGTGGCTAGGGCCTCGAAGCCCAGGCCAGCCAGCAACCTGGCGGAACCGGCATCCCACGGATTGGGAATGACGAAAGCCCCGGCACGCTCATGCAGGGCCTTGAAAGCGTTGGCACGAAGGGTTTGTGCGCAGTCCATTACTCGCTCCTCGAAGGCTGTGAAAGCACCTCAGAGCAAGCCAAGCTGCTCCGCGGCGGGTTCCCTGTATAACTCAGGCAAGGCGGGTAAACCAGGCAAACGTTGCATCAGGCGCGCATGAAAACGCCGGGCCAGTTCGGCGGCCATGCGGTTGTCGGAGGTGTGCAGGAAAACATACGGCGTACGCCCCTCTTCGATCCAGCCGGCGACCTTATCGAGCCAGGGCACCAGGAACGGATCGTTGGCTTCAAGCTCGGGATGGCCGATGAAGCGCACCTGGGGAAACTGGGTGAACGCCGCAGGGCGCGGCGGCACCTTGGGCTTCTTGGACTGGGCATGCAGCACTGCGGGCGCCGTGGAAGTGCAGCTGAACAAGGCTCGTGGATCGAGGCAGATGCGCTCCACACCGCGTTCGCGCAGCAAGCGGTTGAGCATGCGCTCGGCATCGCCCTTGGCGAAGAACTCCGGATGACGGACCTCCACCGCCAACGGTCGTTGCAGGCCATCGATGAACTCCATCAGTTCGCCCAGGCGCTGTGGCGCGAAGGTGGCCGGCAGTTGCAGCCACAAGGGCGACACCCGCTCACCCAGGGGGCTGAGCAACTGGATGAAACTCTCGGCGGCCGGCAATTGCTCACGCAGGTCGCCACCATGGCTGATATCACCCGGGAACTTGGCGGTGAAGCGAAAATGCCCCGGCATGATCTGCGCCCAACGTTCCACCGTGGCGGGCGCGGGCCGGGCATAGAAGGTGGTATTACCCTCGACGGCATTGAACACCTGGCAGTACAGGCCGAGGAAATCATTGGGCCGGGCATCTTCCGGGTACAGGTACTCGCGCCAGGCGTTTTCGCTCCAGGAAGGGCAACCGAGAAAATAAGGCAGCATCAGATGTGCAGGTCGAGGCCCACGACTTCCATGTCCCACTCGACGAAACCGGCGGTAGTCAGGTAGCTGGCCAGGGCATTGGCCACGCTTCTTTTCATTGCGCGCTGGAAGATCATGTCCTGGGGACGGGCGGGAAGATTGCTGGTACGGGAGGCTGACTGGGAGCGCCCTTGGGCGGCGGGTTCGGGTTGGACATCGGCGGCATCGATATCGTCCAGGGACTCGTCTACCTGCACCCGGCCTTTGCGAGGCTTGCGCTTGATGGGGTAGGAGTTGGATGAGATGCCGTCTATGCGCATACTGAAAAGCCCGGGGTCGATGATGGCAATTTAGCGGCACCGCTTCGACTTAGCAAATGCCTGAGTGTTAACTAGAACACAGAAAAGCCAAAAGGTTTGAATCCGGGCAGGATCCGCGTCAAAAACCGGACGATTGGCGCTGGCCGCGCAGGTCAGCCAGCCCATCGTCCCATGCCTGTTGGGATATTCAGCGGGCCTTGGGAGTGGCTACCTTGTCCCGCAGGTAGACCGGCTGTGCTTCATCGGCAAGGATCGCCTCGCCCCGCTCCCAAGCGAACCGGGCCAGGGTGAGCAGGTCCTGGGCATGGGGCAACATGCTCGCGTCCTGGCCTATGGGGTCGACGCCGATCCGCTCGGCATAACCCCAGCCGGTGCCAGCACCGAACCAGTCGCCGCCACTGCCTTCAGGCAGGGCGGCCATCTCGGGAGGCAGCACCGCTTCGTTACCTACCAGGCGCATTTCACCGGCGACTTCCCGGTAGCAGCCCCAATAGACTTCGTCCATGCGGGCGTCGATGGCTGCCGCGACCTGGGTCGCCCCATGCTCGCGCAAGGCACGCTGGGCCAGTACCGCCAGGTTGGACACCGGCAACACCGGGCGATCCAGGGCAAAGGCCAGCCCCTGTACCACGCCAATAGCGATCCGCACGCCGGTGAAGGCTCCCGGGCCACGGCCAAAAGCAATGGCATCCACCGCCTGCAATGTGGTGCCTGCGTTGGCCAGCAGCTCCTTGATCATCGGCAACAGCTTCTGCGCATGAAGGCGCGGGATCACCTCGTAATGGCTCGTGACCTTGCCGTCATGCAGCAAAGCAACGGAGCAAGCTTCAGTCGCGGTGTCCAGGGCCAGCAAGGTGCTCATCGGGGGTTCCATAGCATTGAAAAAAAGTGACGCATTATAAACAGCAACGGCCCGCAAGCGGGCCGTTGAACGATCAAACGATCAGGTCATTCAGCTCAGGGCTTCGAGCACCTTGGCGGTGATCACTTCCACCGAACCCACGCCAGGGATATGGCTGTACTTCGGCTTGCCCTGGGCGGCGGCCAGTTGCTGGTAGAACTCCACCAGCGGCTTGGTCTGGGAGTGGTAGACCGACAGGCGATGACGCACGGTTTCCTCGGTGTCGTCCTTGCGCTGCACCAGGTCTTCACCGGTGATGTCGTCCTTGCCGGCGATCTTCGGCGGGTTGTAGACGGTGTGGTACACACGGCCCGACGCCTCGTGCACACGGCGACCGGCGATACGCTGGACGATCTCTTCGTCGTCGACGGCGATTTCCACCACGTGGTCCAGTTCGATACCGGCCTTCACCAGGGCTTCGGCCTGGGGAATGGTGCGCGGGAAGCCATCGAACAGGAAACCCTTGGCGCAGTCAGGCTGGCTGATGCGTTCCTTGACCAGGTTGATGATCAGGTCATCGGAAACCAGGCCGCCGCTGTCCATCACGCTCTTGGCCTTCAGGCCCAGCTCGGTGCCCGCCTTGACCGCAGCACGCAGCATGTCGCCGGTGGAGATCTGTGGAATGCCGAACTTCTCGGTGATGAACTTTGCCTGAGTACCTTTACCGGCCCCGGGAGCTCCCAGCAGAATTACGCGCATCGATGTGCTCCTCAATTTTTTATTTAGAAACGCTCGGATTCGCCTCGTCGGGCCAATCTCAAAAATCGGGTTAAAGCCGCCCAAACGGCCAAAGGCTGATCAAGATACACAGCCGACACAGCCCACACAAGCAGTCGAAAGTCGGAAGAACCCGGCGTTTTCGTGCCCGCTTGGCCAGGTAGGACAAGTCGCAACCCCATAACAAAGTGTCGCCAGATGAATCTGAGCGACACCTTGGATTTACCCCGACAAGGGCCTTGCCTATATAGCCCGACAGCCCCCTGCTCCCTCAGCCGGTATTGCGCAGGCCAGCGGCGATACCGGCCACGGAGACCAGCAACGCCTGTTCTACGGGGCTTCCTTGGGGCGCCTCCTCCTTGCGCGAGCGCGCCAGCAGTTCGGCCTGCAACAAATGCAGGGGATCGAGGTAGGTATTGCGCAGGCGGATGAATTCCAGGGTCTCGGGACTGTGGGCCAGCAACTGCGACTGCCCGGTCAGGCCCAGGACCACCGCGCACGCCTGCGACAATAGGTCGCGTAAATGCACCCCCAACGGCAGCAGCTCCGGCTCCACCAGACGCTCGTCATAGGATTGCGCAATATCCGCATCGGCCTTGGCCAGGACCATCTCCAGCATGTCGATACGAGTACGGAAGAACGGCCACTGCTCACGCATCTGCGCCAGCAACTCGCCTTCGCCGCGGGCCAGCGCCTTGCTCAGGGCTGCCTCCCAGCCCAGCCAGGCCGGCAGCATCAGGCGGGTCTGGGTCCAGCCGAAGATCCACGGAATCGCCCGCAGGCTTTCGATGCCTCCGGCCCGGCGCTTGGCTGGCCGACTGCCCAAGGGCAGCCGGCCCAGCTCCTGCTCCGGCGTGGACTGGCGGAAGTACTCGACGAACTGCGGGTTGTCCCGTACCACGGCGCGATAGGCATGCACCCCATCGCTGGCCAGTTCGTCCATCATCTGGCGCCATGCCGGCTCCGGCGGGGGCGGAGGCAGCAAGGTGGCCTCCAGCACCGCTGCCAGGTAGAGATTGAGGTTCTGCTCGGCGATATCCGGCAGGCCGAACTTGAAGCGGATCATCTCGCCCTGTTCGGTGGTACGGAAACGCCCCGCGACCGACCCGGGCGGCTGCGACAGGATCGCCGCATGCGCCGGGCCGCCACCACGTCCCACGGTGCCACCACGGCCGTGGAACAGCAGCAGCTCCACTTGTTGCTCGCGGCAGATATCCACCAGCCGCTCCTGGGCCCGGTACTGGGCCCAGGCAGCGGCGGTGGTGCCAGCATCCTTGGCCGAGTCGGAGTAACCGATCATCACCTCCTGCGGGCCCTGCAAGCGCGAGCGGTAACCTGGCAGGTGCAGCAGCTTCTCCATGACCGGCCCGGCATGATCCAGGTCCGCCAGGGTCTCGAACAAAGGCACCACGCGCATCGGTCGCAGTACTCCGGACTCCTTGAGCAGCAATTGCACCGCCAGCACATCGGAGGCCGCACCGGCCATGGAGATCACGTAGGACCCCAGGGACGCCGCCGGGGCAATGGCAATCTCGCGGCAGGTCGCAAGTACCTCGGCAGTGTCCGCCGAGGGCTTGAAATACCCGGGCAACAACGGGCGCCGATTACCCAACTCGCGCATCAAAAAGGTGATGCGATCCTCCTCGCTCCAGTCCTCGTAGCGCCCCAGGCCCAGGTAGTCGGTGATCTCGGTCATGGCCGCGCTATGCCGGCTGGAATCCTGGCGCACATCCAGGCGTACCAGGAACAGGCCGAAGGTCACGGCCCGACGCAGGCAATCGAGCAGCGGGCCATCGGCGATCACCCCCATGCCGCACTCATGCAGCGACTGATAACACAGCTGCAACGGCTCCAGCAGGTCACGGTTGTGCTGCAGCACCTCGGCACCCGCCGGCACCGGTGCGCTGAGTGCCGCATGGGCCCAATTGCGTGTGGCCCGCAGGCGCTCGCGCAGTTGCTTGAGCAATGCCCGATAAGGCTCGGCGCTATCCCCCGCCCTGGCCAACAGCGCGGCACTGGCCTGCTGCATGGACAACTCGGCAGCCAGGTGATCGATATCCCGCAGGTACAAGTCGGCCGCCATCCAGCGTGCCAGCAACAAGACTTCGCGAGTCACTGCCGCCGTGACATTGGGGTTGCCATCGCGGTCTCCCCCCATCCACGACGCGAAGCGGATCGGCGCCGCCTCCAGTGGCAGGCGCAGCCCGGTCGCGTTGAACAACGCCTTGTCGGCCTTGCGCATGTAGTTGGGAATCGCCTGCCACAGGGAATGCTCGATCACCGCGAAGCCCCACTTGGCCTCATCCACGGGCGTCGGCCGGGTCCGCCTAATCTCCTCGGTATGCCAGGCTTCGGCGATCAGGCGTTGCAGGCGCTCCTGGATCTGCCCTCGTTCGGCGCTGCTGAGGTCACGGTGGTCCTGGGCCGCCAGTTGCGCCGCAATGGCATCGTACTTCTGGATCAGCGTCCGACGCGCCACTTCGGTGGGATGCGCCGTCAGCACCAGTTCGATTTCCAAGCGCCCCAGTTGCCGGGCCAAGGATTCGGCCGAATGCCCCTCGGCCCGCAGGCGGCTCAACAGCTCCGGCAGCACCCGGGCCTCGAACGGTGCAGGCTGGGACTCATCGCGACGATGGATCAACTGGTACTGCTCGGCGATGTTCGCCAGGTTGAGGAACTGGTTGAACGCCCGGGCCACGGGCAGCAGTTCATCGTCGCGCAACGGATCGAGGCTGGCGCTCAACTCGGCGCCCGTCGAGCCACGCCGGTCGGCCTTGGCCGCCTTGCGGATCTGCTCGATCTTGTCGAGGAAGCCCTCCCCGTACTGATCCCGGATGGTATTGCCCAACAGTTCCCCCAAGAGGTGAACGTCTTCGCGCAAGCGCGCATCAATATCGGTCATCGAGGTGTTCTCCAGCAGACAAGAAGGCAGCACGGAAGGCTCAAGAGTGCCGCTAGCACGCGCCCCTTAGCAAGCATGGGACGAGCCGGCGCCAAGCTTCGGCAACGGAGCTAGTCTCAAGAATAGGCCGTACAAGGGCCATGCACCGGCACCCACCGGGCCACTCAACTCATCCTGCCACGAGCGGGGGTTTCTTGAGGTCACCATGAAAATCCGTGAACTTGCGCAACATTGGGAAGAAAACGCCAAGGGCCGCCTGAGCCGGACCGGCTACCGGATCCACCTGGACATGGAGGCCGCCGCGCGCCTGGCGGCCCTTGCCGAGATGTACCCCAAGCGCCAGCCCGAGGAGCTGCTGGGAGAACTGATCGGTGCCGCCCTGGAAGAGCTCGAAGCCAGCTTCCCCTATGTCCAGGGCCAGCATGTGGTCGCCACCGACGAGGAAGGCGACCCGCTGTACGAGGACATCGGTCCGACCCCGCGCTTCCTCGCCCTGTCTCGCCAGCACCTGCACCTGATGTCGAGCCAGGCCGATAAACCGAAGCACTGACTGGCCATGCTTTTCACTTCTTGAAAGCCTGATTCCCGGCACTCAAAGGTGCCGGGGATACCCCTGCGCTCGGCAAAAGTTCCCGGTTTTTGGGGTTGTCCTAGCAGTCAGATTTTTTTTGGGCCAGTCGCCATCTTTCTCTGAACTATTCAAAAAAGCCTCAGGTCACACCCATTAGCCATCACTGGAACGGCCGTTTCAAATTTTGCCATCAGCGCTTGTAGTCACTCAGCGTCACGGCGCAGGACCAGGGTGGATTTTGATGTTTCCCAGGAGTTACCCAATGGAGTTGAAGACCATGAAGATCAGCACTGCCAAATCCTCGTTCACCTCTCTGCGCGGGCTGAAACTGGCCGCGCTGGCCCTCGGTAGCAGCATGGTACTGGCCGGTTGTGCCGGGAATCCGCCCTCCGAGCAGTACGCGGTTACCCAATCGGCGGTCAATAGCGCAGTGAGCGCGGGCGGCACCGAATTTGCCGCTGTAGAAATGAAATCGGCGCAGGACAAGCTCAAGCAAGCCGAGATTGCCATGCATGACAAGAAGTACGACGACGCTCGCCGCCTGGCAGAACAAGCCGAGTGGGACGCCCGGGTCGCCGAGCGCAAGGCCCAGGCCGCCAAGGCCGAGCAAGCGCTGAAGGACTCGCAGAAAGGCGTTCAGGAACTGCGTCAGGAAGGTATGCGCAGCGTGCAGTAAGCCGCCGCCGACTCCCACGTACTCGTAATCGATTGAAAGGACGAACATTATGCGCAAACAACTGATGATCCCTGCCCTGTTGGCCATGAGCGTAGCCCTGGCGGCCTGCTCCACCCCGCCGAACGCCAACCTGGAAAATGCCCGCACCAACTTCTCGGCCCTGCAGGCCAACCCACAGGCCAGCAAGCTTGCCGCCCTGGAAACCAAGGACGCCTCCGACTGGATGGACAAGGCCGACAAGGCTTATCTGGACAAGGAAAACGAGAAGAAGGTCGACCAGCTGGCCTACCTGACCAACCAGCGGGTTGAGGTTGCCAAGGAAACCATCGCCCTGCGCACCGCCGAGATCAAGCTCAAGGACGCCGGTGACCAACGCGCCCGCGCCATCCTCGACGCCCGCGATGCACAGATCAAGCAGCTGCAGGCCAGCCTCAACGCCAAACAGACCGACCGCGGTACCCTGGTGACGTTCGGTGACGTGCTGTTCGCCCTCAACAAATCCGACCTCAAGCCCAGCGGCCTGGCCAACATCACCAAACTGGCGCAGTTCCTCCAGCAGAACCCGGATCGCAAGGTGATCGTCGAAGGCTATACCGACAGCACCGGTCGCGACTCCTACAACCAGTCGCTGTCCGAGCGCCGTGCCGGTTCCGTGCAGATGGCCCTGATCCGCATGGGTGTCGATCCTGCGCGCATCGTCTCCCAGGGCTATGGCAAGGAATACCCGGTAGCCGATAACGGCAGCGTATCCGGCCGGGCCATGAACCGTCGCGTGGAAGTGACCATTTCCAACGACAACCAGCCTGTGGCGCCGCGCTCTTCGGTGCGCTGATCCTGCCTTTGCCTATATAGAGGCAGAGAAAACAAAACGCCGCGGACCTTGAGGTCCGCGGCGTTTTTCATTCCCGCAAGCCAGGATCATTGCTCCAGCTGCGGCGTCTCCTGGCCCATGCAGCGCACAGCCTGCTTCTTGTTGTTGACCAGAACTCCAGTCAGGCCTTTTTGCTGGGTATCGAACAACACCAGCACGCCATCCATGCACTGCGCCACTTCGGCAGCGGGCTGCAGGGAGATCTTGTAATCCTCGCCGGGCACGGTCTTGAGCATGGTGAAGTCGTTGAGCAACAACGCATCCTCCGGCTTGGCGAAATGCAGGTAGCCGTAGTACCACAGGCAGGCCACGGTGCCGAGGATGCTGCAGATACCGGTGATGATCATGGGGATGGCGTTGCGTTCTTCACTCATTGCGGACTCTCTGGAGGTTCAACTGCTGAATTCGGTGTCGCCGGGTAATTGGGGATCTCCCCCAGGCGGCGCAACCCGTCGAAATGCTGCGGATCATCGAGGTAGCGCAGCATGACGCTGCGCCAGGTCGGATCGGCAAAGGTTTGCACATGGTCGCCACGGGTCAGTTGCAGGACCCGTGGCGGCGGCGCAGCTTGATACAGACGGATGCCATTGGAAAGAGGCACCAGCGGATCATCGAGGCTGTGGTAGATCAGCTTGGGCACGCCTGTCAGGCGCGGCATGGAGTAGATGGCGCTGTCGGCGTCCGGCACCAGCCAGGACAACGGCACCTGCAAGGGCCAGGTCAACCAGGAGGTGCTCAGGGCGTAGCGCCCGACATCCCGATAGCTGGCCGGTACGCCATCGAGGACAAGCGCCTTGAGCTGGCCCTGGCGCTCTGGATGCTCCACCAGATAGTGAATGGCCAACGCACCGCCCAGGCTTTGACCCAGCACCACCAGCGGCTTGCCCTGGACCTCTGGGGCCTGGTCCAGCCACTTGAAGGCCGCGTCGACGTCCTGGTAGATCGCCGGGAGGGATGGCTCCCCCTCGGACACCCCATAGCCGCGATAGTCCAGCAACAGGACCTGATAACCCTGCTCCGGCAACCACCAGCTGCCACCCAGGTGCCAAGCCAGGTTGCCACCGTTGCCATGCAGGTGCAGCACCGTACCCTTGACCGCTACTCCGGCCTTGGCAGGCAGCCACCAGGCACGCAGCTTGAGGCCGTCGGCGGTGGTCAGGGTCACGTCGCGGTACTCGAGCTTGGCTCGCTGGGGAGTGAATGGCAGGCCAGGCTCCGGGTAGAACAGCAGCGAACTGCACCCCTGCAGGCCCAACAACAGGGCAAGAACCGCACAGCACTTGAGTAATCTGCTCATCGGGCATTTCTTGTCGCGAGCGGCGAGCGAACGCGACACGAACGCCATCGTGCAAGTCGCGGAACATCCTGCGAGGCCTTGCGGCAGCGACAGGTATCTGTGAGTACATCCATGTTCGGCCCCATGCAGGTCTACAGGATATTGGAGTAGTCCGCCTCGATCCGATCCAGGCTCAAGTGGTTGAGGAAGTTGGAGAAACACATCCACGCCGACAGCGCATTCATGTCGCGAAACTGCTCGGGCAGGTACTTGGGAGGCACCACCAGCCCTTCATCGACCAGCTGCCGCAGGGTGCGCATGTCCTCGAGGGTGGTCTTGCCGCAGAACAGCAACGGCACCTGCTCCAGCTTGCCTTTGCGTACAGCCAGCTGAATGTAGTTGTAAACCATGATGAAGCCCTTGAGATAGGACAAGTCCTTGGTAAAAGGCAACCCATTGGGCACCGAACCACGGAACACCCGGCTGGCGTTGCCGTAGCTCTCGGCCATCTCGAAACCCTGTTCGCGGAAGAACTCGAACACCTGCAGGAAATCCGCCCCCTCCTCCACCATATGGATCGCCCGAGTACGGTTGGTCAGCTTGCGCAGGCGGCTCGGGTAGGAGGCGAAGGTAATGATCTCCATGAGGATCGCCAGGCCTTCCTGGGTCACCGTCGACGAGGGCGGGCCCTTGGCCAGGAAGGTGCAGATCGGCTGGTTGAGGCCGTTCAGGGTGGTGCCTACATGCACCAGGCCTTCATGGACTTCCAGGGCGCGCACATCACGATCGTTGAACATCGCATCGCTGCGGATCTTGATGTAGTCGGCCCCTGCCGCCGCATCGGCGACGATACCGTCGGACTCGAAGACCCGGATGGTTTCCTCGGCTTCGCCGAACACCTTGTTCAACCGGCCTTGCAGCAAGCCGACGGCATCCTTGGCGCTCAAGGTCTTGGGTTCGTCCTTGAGATCGCCGCGCCCGTCGATGTTGTTCAGGTAGTCGGACATCATCAGGCCCAGGTCCGCCAGGGTCGGGTCGCCAGCATGGAAGGCGTCGGAGGCGGCACCATACAACTCCTGGGAAATCAGGCCGAAATCACCCGTACCCCGCGCCTCCAGCATGCGCACCACCATGCGGTATTCCTTGCACATGCGGCGCATGATCTGCCCCACCGGGCTGAACTGGCCCAGTTGACGCGTGATGTCGCGCTCGATGTTCTGGAACTCCAGCTTCACCGCACCGGAGTCGAAGGACAACGGGCGCCCCTCGTAATAGGCGCGGTCCACCGCCGGCATTTCCTTGCCCTTGGCCTTGAGAAATCCCTTGCGAATGCTTTCGTCCCATTTCACCGCATCCAGGACGCGAATCGGTGTCTGTGCCAGCACTATGCGATCGGACAAAGTGCGTATCGTCTGCTGGTAATCGTCCACCCGAAATTCCCTCTGTTGAATCGCTCGAACCTGTGACTGGGCGGCCCGCTGAACGCGTACCGCTGCGACAAAGACCTTACCGGTCCTGAATTGACCTGGAGCCTGGTTGATCCGTTCCCGGTCGGGACTGCTACCTCACACGGAAGCCAGCACCAGGTGCATGTAGCGGGTCAGGATACCGAGCATTTCCTCGTCGGCCAGTGGCTCGGCGTCGTTGAGCAGGCCCTGATATTCCATTCGGCCGATTATAGACGTCAACACCTTGGCGTCTTGCTGTGGCTCCCGCGACCCCAGGACCTGGAAGAACTGGCAAGTGCCCTGCAGCAGGATCTGCTGGTGCGAGCGCACCAGCTGCGCCAGGCGCGGGTTGAGCAACGCCTCCTGGCGAAATGCCTGCTCGGCCATCAAGTGCTCGCGGCGAGTGCTGAGCTGGCGCTGCACGTAGTCGGCGGTCATGCGCGCGATATCGTCGGCCAGTTGCGAACGGCAAGCCAGGCTGCCGTCGCCATAGGCCACCATTTCCCGTAGCAACCCTTCGTTACTGGTCCACAGCTTGGCCATGAACGCCGCGCTGCGCTCGACATACTGGGCGAAGGTATCGGTGAGCAGGTCATCGATATCCTTGAAGTAGTAGGTCGTGGCCGACAGCGGCACACCGGCTTCGGCGGCTACCGCGCGATGGCGCACGGCCCGCACGCCGTCGCGCACGACAATGCGCATGGCGGCATCGAGGATCTCCTGTCGGCGTTGTTCACTGCCCTGGCGGCTGGCCTTGCGGCCTTGGTACTGAACACTTTCAGCCACCGCAGTGGCGATGCCAGCTGCACCTTCTTGAGCAATTGCACGGTTCACGACAGGTATTCCTCTTATCAATTACACAGAATCAAAAGCGGTACGTCAGTTCCAACCAGACAATAAAAAGCCGCCTGGTAAAGGCGGCTTCTTATTCACGACATCTTAGGCTTGCGGCCGCATGTGCGGGAACAAGATCACGTCGCGAATCGACGGCGAGTTGGTCAGCAGCATCACCAGGCGGTCGATGCCGATGCCTTCACCGGCGGTTGGCGGCATGCCGTATTCCAGGGCACGGACGAAGTCGGCGTCGTAGTGCATGGCCTCGTCGTCACCGGCGTCCTTCTCGGCCACCTGGGCCAGGAAGCGCTCGGCCTGGTCTTCGGCATCGTTGAGCTCGGAGTAGGCGTTGGCGATCTCGCGGCCACCGATGAACAGCTCGAAGCGGTCGGTCACGGCCGGGTTGTCGTCGTTGCGACGAGCCAGCGGAGACACTTCAAACGGGTACTCGGTGATGAAGTGCGGCTGCTCCAGCTTGTGCTCCACCAGCTCTTCGAAAATCATCACCTGCAGCTTGCCCAGGCCTTCGTGGCCCAGCACCTTGGCACCAGCCTTCTTGGCGATCTCGCGGGCGCGGTCGACATCTTGCAGGTCGGCGGCGGTCAGCTCCGGGTTGTACTTGAGGATCGAGTCGAACACCGAGAGGCGCACGAACGGTTCGCCGAAGTGGAACACCTTGTCGCCGTACGGCACGTCGGTGGTGCCCAGGACCAGTTGCGCCAGCTCGCGGAACAGTTCCTCGGTGAGGTCCATGTTGTCGTTGTAGTCGGCGTAGGCCTGGTAGAACTCGAGCATGGTGAATTCAGGGTTGTGACGAGTCGAGACGCCTTCGTTACGGAAGTTGCGGTTGATCTCGAACACTTTCTCGAAGCCACCAACCACCAGGCGCTTGAGGTACAGCTCCGGCGCGATACGCAGGAACATGGCCATGTCCAGGGCGTTGTGGTGGGTTTCGAACGGCTTGGCCGCTGCGCCGCCAGGAATGGTCTGCAGCATTGGCGTCTCGACTTCGAGGAAGTCGCGCTTGGCCAGGAAGCTGCGGATATGGGAGATCACCTGGGAGCGCACACGGAAGGTGTGGCGGGTTTCCTCGTTGACCATCAGGTCGACGTAGCGCTGGCGGTAGCGCTGCTCGGTGTCGGTCAGGCCGTGGTGCTTGTCCGGCAGCGGGCGCAGCGACTTGGTCAGCAGGCGCACGTTGGTCATCTCGACGTACAGGTCGCCCTTGCCGGAGCGGGCCAGGGTGCCTTCGGCGCTGATGATGTCGCCCAGGTCCCAGGTCTTCACCGCGGCCAGGGTTTCTTCCGCCAGGGTCTTGCGGTTGACGTAGACCTGGATGCGGCCAGTCATGTCCTGGATCACCATGAACGAGCCACGGTTGAGCATGATGCGACCTGCCACCTTGACCGGGATCGCCGCTGCTTCCAGCTCTTCCTTGGTCTTGTCCGCGTACTGTTTCTGCAGGTCGTTGCAGTAGCTGTCGCGACGGAAGTCGTTGGGGAAGGCATTGCCCTTGGCACGCTCTGCGGCAAGTTTTTCCTTGCGCAGGGCGATCAGGGCGTTTTCTTCCTGTTGCAGGTCTTGCGCTTCGGTCTTGAGGTCGCTCATGTCGTCATTCTTTCCATCAGGTGTTCATTGCCCCTGTCGGGCAGGGCGCGCAATACCGGCAACGGCCGGTATCGCGGCGGTGGTGTGCGGTTTACAGCCCCTGCTTGAGGCTCGCTTCCAGGTATTGGTCGAGGTCGCCGTCCAGGACCTTCTGGCAGTCGCTGCGCTCGACGCCGGTACGCAAGTCCTTGATGCGCGAGTCATCCAGTACGTAGGAACGGATCTGGTGGCCCCAGCCGATGTCCGACTTGGTGTCTTCCAAGGCCTGCGAGGCGGCGTTGCGTTTCTGCATTTCCTGCTCGTACAACTTGGCCCGCAGCATCTTCATGGCGGTGTCCTTGTTGGCGTGCTGGGAACGTTCGTTCTGGCAGCTGACCACGGTGTTGGTCGGCACGTGGGTGATCCGCACCGCCGAGTCGGTGGTGTTCACGTGCTGGCCGCCGGCGCCGGAGGAACGATAGGTATCGATGCGCAGGTCGGACGGGTTGATCTCGATCTCGACCTTGTCGTCGATCTCGGGCGAAACGAATACCGCCGAGAACGAGGTGTGGCGACGGGCGCCGGAGTCGAACGGGCTCTTGCGCACCAGGCGGTGTACGCCGATCTCGGTACGCAGCCAGCCAAAGGCGTACTCGCCCTTGATGTGCACGGTAGCGCCCTTGATGCCGGCGACGTCACCCTCGGACAGTTCCATGATGGTGGCGTCGAAGCCGCGCTTGTCGGCCCAGCGCAGGTACATGCGCAGCAGGATGTTGGCCCAGTCCTGGGCCTCGGTGCCACCAGAGCCGGCCTGGATGTCCAGGTAGGCGTTGTTCATGTCCATCTCGCCACTGAACATGCGACGGAACTCAAGCTGGGCCAGGGCTTCTTCCAGCCCCTGCAGCTCGGTCTCGACGTCGCTCACGGCGCCTTCGTCATTCTCCTCGACGGCCATGTCGAGCAAGTCCTTGCAGTCCGCCAGGCCGCCGGACAGCTTGTCCAGGGTCTCGACGACCTGCGCCAACATGGAGCGCTCGCGCCCTAGTGCCTGGGCGTATTCGGGCTTGTTCCAGACGTTGGGGTCTTCCAGTTCGCGGTTGACTTCGATCAGGCGGTCATGCTTTTGATCGTAGTCAAAGATACCCCCGAATGGACTGGGAACGCTCGGTCAGGTCCTTGATGGTATTCAGGATCGGGTTGATTTCCATGGATGGCAGCACTCGTTGGCGAACTTTTGAAAGCCGACGATTATAACGGAATCACTGAATGGCGGCAGCCCGCTTGGCGGCTTTAACAGTGAATAGCCACGCCAACACGCATGCCGGGCCCTCTATAATCCGGGCTCACGCTTCATCCCCATGCCCCACTGCCAGCAGAAAGCGCAAGCGAGCCTCCATGGAAAGAACCCTCACTGATGCAGAAATCCGCGACATCCTCGCCCGGGAAAGGCGCAACCTGAGGGGCTCGCAGGCGATGGTGTACTTCATCCTCGGCCTGTTCGCCGCCATAGCGCTGTTGGGCGTCGGCCTGTTCATCCACACGCTGCTGGCCTGGGCCCTGGCCGTACCTTTGGCGGTGTTTCTCTGGTGGTGGATCTATTACCGTACCCGCGCCATGGAAAACACCGTGGGCACGCACACCCTATGGTTGCAGGCGCAGTTCAGCGCCACTTGGGTCAACGCCCACCGCAATGGCCACTGGCGCTATGTCTTCGGTGACTACCCCATCGCCGCCAGCAACCTGATCGACAATCTGTTCAGCGCTGGAAAACTCAACATCCATGCCCAGTACAGAGTCGAAGCCGTGCTGCTGACTTGCCCACAAACCTCGAGCCACTGCTACCACCTGTTCCCCGATACCTTTATCGAAATATCCGGGGACCAACAGCCTGCCAGCGAAGACGGCTACTCGATCCCTACCTGATTGCGCCCATTGTTCTTGGCCAGGTACAGGCCCTTGTCCGCGGCCGAAATCAACTGCCGGCAATGGCTATTGGGCTGCGGAGTCATGGTCGACAGGCCGATGCTGATGGTCAGGCTGGCCCCTTCCACTGGTGCGATATGGGGGATTTTCAGGGCCTCGACGGTCTGGCGCAGCTTTTCGGCCACCAGGCGCGCGCCACCCGGTGAGGTGTTGGGCAGCACCAGGACGAACTCTTCGCCACCGTAGCGCGCCGGCAGGTCGGATGGCCGGCTGCTGGCCTCACGGATTGCCGCGGCCACCTTGCGCAAGGCCTCGTCGCCCTCCAGATGGCCGAAAGTGTCGTTGTAGGTCTTGAAGTAGTCGACGTCGATCATCAGCAGCGACAACTGGCTCTGCTCACGCATGGCCCGGCGCCATTCCAGCTCCAGGTATTCGTCGAAGTGCCTGCGGTTGGACAAGCCGGTCAGGCCGTCGGAGTTCATCAGCCGTTGCAGCACCAGGTTGGTATCGAGCAACTGTTGCTGGCTGACCCGCAACGCCCGGTAGGCGGCGTCCCGCTGCAACAGGGTCATGTAGGAGCGCGAGTGATAGCGGATACGCGCCACCAACTCGATGTTGTCCGGGAGCTTGACCAGGTAGTCGTTGGCCCCGGCGGCAAAGGCCGCACTCTTGATCAGCGGGTCTTCCTTGGTGGACAGGACGATGATCGGAATGTTCTGGGTGGCCGGGTGGTTGCGGTACTCGCGCACCAGGGTCAGGCCATCGAGGCCCGGCATCACCAGGTCCTGGAGGATCACCGTGGGCTTGATGCGGATCGCCTGGGCAATGGCCTGGTGCGGATCGGCGCAAAAGTGGAAGTCGATGTTTTCCTCATTCGCCAACCCACGCCGAACCGCCTCGCCGATCATGGCCTGGTCGTCCACCAGCAACACCATGGCAGCGTTTTCATCGGTCTTGAATTCGTCGAGCTGTAAATCATTCATGGGTTGTCACCTGAAGTGCTACCTGGCCAGGACAGCTGCGTTTATCAGTCATTTGGCAAATATCTCCAGCAAACGTGGAGCGATCTTGTCCAGTGGGCGAATCTCTGCGGCGGCGCCGATGGCAGCGGCTGCCTTGGGCATGCCATACACCGCGCTACTGTTCTGGTCCTGGGCGATGGTCAGATAACCCTGATCGCGCATCAGCTTCAAGCCCTGGGCGCCATCGCGCCCCATGCCGGTCAGTAGCACACCCACCGCATCGCCACTCCAGTAACTGGCGACACTTTCAAAAAATACATCGATGGACGGACGGTAGATCTCGTTCACCGGCTCGGCGGTATAGGCCAGCGTTCCGTTCTTCAACAAGCGGATATGGTGGTTGGTTCCCGCCAGCAGCACCGTGCCGCTTTGCGGTGGCTCGCCCTCGCGCGCCAGGCGTACCTGCAGGCCCGATGCGCTGCTGAGCCATTCAGCCATGCCCGCGGCAAACACCTGATCGACATGCTGGACCAGCACGATGGCTGCCGGAAAGTCCTTTGGCAAGCCCTTGAGCAATACTTCGAGTGCCGCCGGCCCGCCTGCGGAGGAGCCAATGGCCACCAGGCTCTGGCGTGGCATGCCGCTGCGCAGCGGCAGCGGCACAGAACGCACGCGGCTGCCACGCTGGCCGATCAGCCAACCGATATTGAGGATCTTGCGCAACAGCGGGGCCGCCGCCTCCTGGGCATTGCCCGCGCCCACGGCGGGGGTGTCCACCACGTCCAGGGCTCCATGGCCCATGGCCTCGAACACACGGTGGACATTCTGCTGCCGATCGACGGTGACGATCACGATGGCGCACGGCGACTCGGCCATGATTCGCCGCGTGGCCTCAACGCCGTCCATCACCGGCATGATCAGGTCCATGAGAATCAGGTCCGGGGTCAGTTCGGCGCAATACTTCACCGCCTCGGCACCGTTGGTGGCGACCCAGACCACCTCGTGGCTGGGATCGAAAGCCAGCGCCCGGCGCAAGGCCTCCACGGCCATGGGCATATCGTTGACTATCGCTATCTTCATGCCCGCGCTCCTCCAATCAGTTCCACCACCGCATCCAGCAGGGCGTCGTCATGGAAACTGGCTTTGGCTAGATAATAGTCGGCACCGGCATCCAGACCGCGGCGCCGGTCTTCCTCACGATCCTTGTAGGACACCACCATCACCGGCAGCGACTGCAGGCGATTGTCGCGGCGCAAGAGTGTGACCAATTCGATTCCATCCATTCGCGGCATGTCGATATCGGTGATCAGCAGGTCGAAGCTTTCCGAACGCAAGGCGTTCCAGCCGTCCATGCCGTCCACGGCCACGGCCACGTCGTAGCCGCGATTGATCAGCAACTTGCGCTGCAGTTCGCGCACCGTCAGGGAGTCGTCGACCACCAGGATCCGCTTGCGCGCAGCCTGTGCATGTTGCTGATGATGCCGGGCGATGCGTTCCAGGCGACCGGTGTTGAGCAGTTTGTCCACCGACCGCAGCATGTCCTCGACATCGACGATCAAGGCCACGCGTCCATCGTCGAGCAAAGCGCCGGCAGAAATATCCTGGATCTTGCCCAGGCGGTCGTCGAGCGGCAGCACCACCAGGGTCCGCTCACCGATAAAGCGCTCCACGGCGACGCCATACACGGCATCGCGCTCGCGGATCACCACGACTTTCAAGGTCGAGGCGTCATTCTGGCTCGCCGGTCGCTGCAACAGCTGGCTGGCCGCGACCAAGCCCACATGCTGGCCCTCATGCCAGAAGTGCTGGCGCCCCTCCACCTGGACGATTGCCTCCGGCTCCAGGTCGCACATGCGCTCGATATGAGCCAGGGGGAAGGCATAGGCTTCCTCGCCGACCTCCACCACCAGGCTGCGCACCACCGACAAGGTCAGCGGCACTTCCAGGTGGAAACAACTGCCCTGGCCGGTGGTCTGCTCCAGCACCACAGCCCCACGCAGCTGGCGCACCATGTGCTGCACGGCATCCAGGCCAACGCCGCGACCGGAAACTTCAGTCACCTTGTCGCGCAGGCTGAAACCTGGCAGGAACAGGAACGTCAGCAATTCTTCTTCACTAAGTTGTGCCGCTGTCGGGGCCGGGGAGAGCTGGCGCTCGACAATGCTCAGGCGCAAGCGCTCCAGGTCCACCCCGTGCCCATCGTCACTGAGTTCCAGCACCAGCAAGCCGGCCTGATGGGAGGCCTTCAGGCGAATCACCCCTTCGGCGGGCTTGCCCGCCAGCAGCCGCTGCTCGGGCAGTTCGATGCCATGGTCGACAGCGTTGCGCAACAGGTGGGTGAGCGGTGCCTCGAGCTTCTCCAGCACATCGCGGTCGACCTGGGTCTTTTCCCCCTCGATCTCCAGGCGTACCTGCTTGCCCAGGCTGCGCCCCAGGTCACGCACCATGCGGACCTGGCCACCGAGCACATCGGCAAAGGGCCTCATGCGGCAAGCCAGGGCCGTGTCGTAGAGCACCTGGGCGCGCTGGCTCGCCTGCCAGCCGAACTCATCGAGCTCGGCGGTTTTTTCCGCCAGCAATTGCTGGGACTCCGCCAGCAGTCGCCGCGCATCCTCCAAGGCCTCCTGGGCTTCGAGGCTCAGGGCATGCTCCTTGAGGTGCAGATTGAGGTTTTCCAAGGCCGCCAGGCTATTGCTCTGGATTCGCTTGAGCCGCTGCATGGTGGCCAGGTAAGGCTTGAGCCGCTGGGTCTCCACCAGTGACTTGCTGGACAGATCCAACAGTCCGTTGAGACGCTCGGCAGTGACCCGCAGTACGCGCTCGCCACCGTCGGTGATACGCCTGTTGGGACGTGCAGCGGCCACCACGGCGTCCAGCGAAGGTTCTGGCTCGACCTCCACCAGGGATTCGGGCATGGGCTCCAAGGGCGCGTCCAGCGATAACGCCAGTGGTGCATCCGGCAGGTCCGGCGGCGACCCGGGCGCCACCGGCAATACTCCGCCGGCTGTCGCCCCCGGGTCCAGCAGGCGCTCCATCAGCGCCACATAGACCTGGATATCCGCCGCTACGAGTTCTGCGCCACCGGGCGTGCCAATGCGCGTCAGCAGGTCGGTTCCCTGGAGCAAAGCGTCGATATGCTCAGGCTGCAGGTACAGGCGCCCTTCCTGGGCGCTGACCAGGCAGTCCTCCATGACATGGGCGACGCTCACGCCAGCATCGACCCCGACGATCCGCGCCGCCCCCTTGAGGGAGTGGGCGGCACGCATGCAAGCCTCCAGCTGGTCGGCCTGGGTCGGATTGCGCTCCAGCGCCAGCAGCCCGGCACTGAGCACCTGGGTCTGGGCCTCGGCTTCCAGGCTGAACAGTTCCAGCAACGAGGCATCACGCATTTGATCGGGGGTCATGAGAGGCTCCGGGTCACGGCCGAGAGCAGCTGCTCTTCATCCAGCCAGCGCAAGCTGCGTCCCTGCCATTGCAGCACGCCACGGGTGTACTTGGCAGTGGCTTGTTCACCGGAAGTCGAGGCGCCGTTGAGAATCCGCTCGTCGATAGCATGGATGCCATGCACCTCATCCACCGGCACCACTACGGGGCCGCCCTCGGCGCCGATGATCAGCATCCGCGGCATCACCCGCCCCGAGGGGGCGGTGCCCGGTGTGCTATCGAGCCCCAGCAACTCGGTCAACGACAGGCAGGCCACCAGCGCCCCACGGACATTGGCCACCCCCAGCAATGCCCGTGATCGCTGATGCGGCAGGGAGTGAATCGCCTGCTGCGGCGCCACTTCCAGCAGGCAACGGGTCGCCAATGCCAGCCACTCCTCACCCAGACGGAACATCAGCAGCGAACGGGTGACCACATCACTGTCGGCCTCCTGGACCACCGAGTGCTCGCGATCCTCCTGGCGCAACGAATAACGATCGAGCAGGCGCGTAGCCGCAGCGGAATAAACAGAACAATTGCGGCAATGGACATGTTCGGCCAACAAGGGGCAGGACTTGTCGCCAAGGATGCCGATGCGATTCCAGCAGTCATCGATGGCCTGTGCATCTTCACGGGTCACGTCCAATGAATATGAATGGCTCATCGTTTCAACTCACTGTCGGCAGTGCGCGAGCTACGGGCGGCACGCTCCTGCAATCGTTGGGCGCCGGCGAAGTCGCCCTGGGACGCCAGCAATGCCGCCAGGTGCGCCAGGGCTTCGGGATGCTGCGGCTCCAGGTACAAGGCCTTGCGATAGAAGCCCTGGGCCTCGATGGCGTTACCCGCCACATCGCTGAGCAAACCCAACCAATAGAACACCTGGGCTACCGGCTCATGTTGCTGCAAATAGCGCTCGCAAGCGGCCCGGGCCTCACCACTCTTGCCCTCATTGGCCAGCGCCGTGATGCTTGCCAGCAGGCCCGCGCCATCGCTGGCCGGGACCACGCTGTTGGTGGGCGCCGGGGCCGCCACGCGACTGGCAAAGGGACGCTGGCGTGGCGCCGGGGGAGCCACACTGCGTGGCGGCATCGGTAGGGGCAAGGGCTGCGGCAGCGGGGCCAAGGGCTGTGCCGGGGCAGGTTCGCTGTGGCGGCTGAAGGCAAAGGATTGGGGAATGCCGATCGAGCGCATGCCCAAGCGCCCCAGCAAGCTGCCCTCGGCCGGGCCGATGAACAGCACACCCTCTTCATGGGTCAGGCGCTTGAGCACTTCGAACACCTGGCGTTGGGTGGGCTGGTCGAAATAGATCAGCAGGTTGCGGCAGAAGACAAAGTCGAAGGCCGGCTCGGAGGCCAGCAACCCCGGCTCCATCACATTGCCGACCTGTAGCCGCACCTGCTCACGGACCCGCTCGTTCAAGCGATAGCGATCACCCTCGGCCACGAAGTGACGCTCTCGAAAATCCGTGTCCTGGCCACGAAAGGAATTCTTGCCATAGACCGCATTCCGGGCCCGCTCCACCGATAGCGGGCTGACATCCAGGCCGTCGATCTTGAACTGATGGGGCGCCAGGCCGCCATCCAGCAGGGCCATGGCGATCGAATAAGGCTCTTCGCCGGTGGAACACGGCAGGCTCAGCAAGCGCAGGGCACGCATGCCCTTGATCTGGGCCAGGCGGGCCGAGGCCAGCTTGACCAACGTGGCGAAGGACTCCGGATAACGGAAAAACCAGGTCTCCGGGACGATCACCGCCTCGATCAGCGCCTGCTGCTCCTCCTGCGAGCCTTGCAACCGATGCCAGTACTCATCGTTGCCATGGATATACAACGCATTGCAGCGCTGGCGCACCGCACGCTCGATGATCGCCGGCCCCACGGAGGCGACATCCAGGCCGATTCGCTCCTTGAGGAAATCGAAAAACCGTTGTTCGCCGCTCATCGAGGCTCCTCGAGCGCAGCCAGGTCAAGCGGCGGGCTGGGAAACAACAACTCGCGCACTTCGGGCCGCAGCAGGTCATCGACCCGTACCCACTGCAACAGCCCCTGGGCATCCTCGCGCACCGGCCCCAGGTACGGGGCCTGGGCGTTGTCCAGGCCATAGGGCTGGAACTGCTGCGGATCGCAGCGCAGGGTGTCGTTGGCCTGCTCCAGCAACAACCCCAGGACCCGCACGGGCTGCTCGGCCTCGCCACGATAGTGCACCAGCACCAGGCGCGTGCTGGTACGCAATTGCGCCGGCCGGCCAAAGGTCAGTTGGCACAGGTCGATCACTGGCACCACCGTGCCACGGTAGGCGAAGACTCCCGAAACCCAGCTCGGGGCCTGGGCAATGGGCTTGAGTTGCAGGCGCGGCAGCACCTCGACCACATCCACGGCCCGCAGCGCATACCGCTCCTCGCCGATGCGGAAAACCAGGAACAGCACGGTCTTCACCGAGGCTGCGCCATTGCGCTTGTGCGCGAGCTCATCCATCAGACTTTGAAACGCGATACGCCGCTACGCAGCCCCACGGCCACCTGGCTCAGTTCGTCGATGGCGAAACTGGCCTGGCGCAGGGACTCGACGGTCTGGCTACTGGCATCGCCCAATTGCACCAGCGCGTGATTGATCTGCTCGGCGCCGGTGGCCTGGGCCTGCATGCCTTCGTTGACCATCAACACCCGCGGCGCCAGGGCCTGGACCTGGTGGATGATCTGCGACAACTGCTCACCCACCTGCTGTACCTCGGCCATGCCGCGGCGCACTTCTTCGGAAAACTTGTCCATGCCCATGACCCCGGCCGATACCGCCGACTGGATCTCGCGAACCATCTGCTCGATATCGTAGGTCGCCACCGCCGTCTGGTCCGCCAGGCGGCGCACCTCCGTGGCTACCACGGCAAAACCGCGGCCGTATTCACCGGCCTTCTCGGCCTCGATGGCAGCATTGAGCGACAGCAGGTTGGTCTGGTCGGCGACTTTGACGATGGTCACCACCACCTGATTGATGTTGCCGGCCTTCTCGTTGAGGATCGCCAGCTTGGCATTCACCAAGTCTGCCGCGCCCATGACCGAATGCATGGTGTCTTCCATTCGCGCCAGGCCCTGCTGGCCGGATCCTGCCAACACCGAGGCCTGGTCGGCGGCGCTGGACACTTCGGTCATGGTCCGTACCAGATCCCGCGAAGTCGCGGCGATTTCCCGCGATGTGGCACCAATTTCCGTGGTCGTGGCGGCGGTCTCGGTGGCCGTGGCCTGCTGTTGCTTGGACGTGGCGGCAATCTCGGTCACCGACGTGGTGACCTGTACCGAGGAGCGCTGGGCCTGGGACACCAGGGCCGTGAGCTCGGTCATCATGTCGTTGAAGCCGGTCTCGACCGCACCGAACTCGTCCTTGCGCTCCAGGTTGAGGCGACCGCTAAGATCGCCGGTACGCATGACCTCCAGGATCTCCACGATCCGATTCATCGGCGCCATGATCGCCCGCATCAGCAGCAGGCCACAAAGTCCGGCCGCCAGTACCGCCAGCAACAGGGACACGCCCATGCTGACTTTGGCTGCCGCCACGGCATCGTCGATGGCGGCAGTAGCAGAGTCGGCTACTGCCTTGTTCTCGCTGATGATGTCGTTGAGCTTCAGGCGGCCCTTGGTCCAGGCCGGCGTCAGTTGCTCGTTGAACAGGCGGATCGCCTCGGCTTCCTGCTTGCGCTGGTGCAGGTCGAGCACCGCCGCCTGGATGCGATTGAAGTCCTGGTGATCCTTTTCGAAGGCATCGAACTCGTTCTGGTCTTCGCGGCTGTTGATGGTCTGCTTGTAGTTGCCCATCTGGGTGACCAGATGCTGCTCGAAGGACTTGAAGTCAGCCACGTCCTCGGCGCTGATGTCCTGATTCTGCTTGAGCCCGATGATCTCCTGGGTCTGGATGTAGCTGTCGACCCAGGCACTGCGGATCATCGAACTGAAATAGACACCGGGCACCGCATCGTTGCGCATGCGCTCCTCGCCGGCCTCGATCTTCAGCAGCCGTGAGTACGAGACGACGACCATCAGCAGCATGATGGCGATAATCACCGCAAAGCTCGCCAAAATGCGTTGGCGCAACGTCCAGTTCTTCACAGTCAGCCCTCGAACCCATTCAAAAATGGAGGGAGTATAGCTGAGGACGATGCAGGTTTTACGGGTGGCTTAACGACTCAGGCAGGACTTTTAGTGGTTTTGTGCAACCGCTCTGGCCAGGGGCCTGTAGAGGACTTCACCGGTCGCACAAAGGCATTTCGGCAATTGCACAGGACAGAATCGCCAAGAGGCTCGACACGTCTCTCAGGGCTGGACCTGGCGTACCTGGTTCTCCAGTTCCGCCTTGAGCCCTGCCGGCAGCTGCAGTTGGCGCGCCAACTCCTCCAGGTAGGCCTTCTCCATGAAGTGCTGCTCATCCACCAGCATCACGCTGGCCAGGTACATCTCGGCGGCCATCTCCGGGGTGCTGGCGGCCCGGGCCACATCGGCAGGGTCCAGGGGCTTGTTCAACTCACCGTGCAGCCACTGCTGCAGCTGTGGATCGTCATCGAGCTTGCGGAACTCGCCCTCGATCAACTCACGCTCGCGCTCATCCACATGGCCATCGGCCTTGGCGGCCGCCACCAGCGCCTTGAGGATCGCCTGGCTGTGTTGCTCCACTTGCTGCGGGGCCAACCGGTCGAGGGTCTGGGGCTCGGTACCCGGCGCACTGCCCTGCTGCGCCTGCCAATTGCCATAAGCCTTGTAGGCCAGCACCCCGAGCGCGGCCAAACCACCATAGGTCAGGGCCTTGCCACCGAACTTGCGCACCTTCTTGTTGCCCAGCAACAAGCCCATGGCTCCGGCAGCCAGGGCACCACCACCGGCGCCAGCGAGCAACCCGCCCAGGCCCCCGGTCTTGGCCCCGAGCAAGCTGCCCAGACCGACCGAATCGGCCGTCGGCCTGGCCTGTGGCGAATTACCAGCCTTGTTCTGCAGGAGCTCTTGGCCGGACTTGAGTAGTTGGTCGAGCAATCCACGGGTATTCATCTGCCACCTCCGCAAAAACCAGTGTCACCTCGACACCTGAGGCCTCAAGACTAGAGAGAAGTGCCCAGCTCCAGGGGGCGATAATGCTTCTGAATGTTGCTTTGGCTCTTCAATGCCTGGACAAGCTCGACCCAGGCTTGAACCTCGATTTTGCCGAAACATCCTAAGGGCGCGTGGACTGGCCCCGTGGAGGGCAAAAGCCAAGCTTGGCCGTCGGTTGCTTGCTTCATCCGCCCCCAGTCACCACCATCGCGTCGATCTCAAAACGGACTATCCCATACAAACCAAATGGCTGGTCAACGGCCAGCTGGTAGCTGGCGAAGACCCGGCCCAACCGGTGTACGACCCGACGCAAGGCAGCGTGCGGGTACATATCAACGAAACCATCGAGCCCCAGGTGGGCGCCACGGTGCGTGCTGCTGACGGAGCCTTCGACAGCTGCTCGCCGGCCAGTCGCGCAAAGGCAGGACGACTGGATAAGCATCCGCAGTTGCGGCACTATCCGCGGCCAGAAAAGCACCGGTTTCACTGACCACAATTGCCCTCCGGCAGCAAGGATGCGCCCATGCCCCACCCCACCTTAGCCATGGCCAACAGGTGCCGCCCATGAGCCAGAACGCTGCTGGCCACTACCATGTGGTGCGGATTACCACCGGCCTGGTGGCCCATTCGTTGCCGGTACTGTTGTTCTACCTGGCGCATATCTGGGGCATTCCACTGTATCGCCAGCTGTTCGGCGCCACGGCTCGAAGCTTCGGCCTGGGCATGATGGTGGACCTGCTGTTCTACCTGCTGATCGTCGGCGGCTGGCTGCTGGCGATGATTTCCAACCTCAAGCTCAAGCTGGTCCTGATTGGCGCCTTGGTGGCGTTCAGCGCCTGGGCGATGTTTCCCGAGCACCCGATACGCGGCTATGCCTATTGCCTGCTGATGGGAGTGCCTTCGCTGCTGGCGATCTGGCTGGCCCAACGCGGGTGTCGCTGGTTCGTCCCGGATACGCCATGACCTTCTTTCTGCCTTCACTCCCAACGAGTTCGCCGATGCCCGTTTCTCGCCACCTGCTGCGCCAGTTGTTCGTTTGCCTGTTGTTCGGCACCAGCGCACAGGTCGTCCAGGCTGCCGCCCCCACCTGCCCGTCCAGCGACCTGCCGACCTTTGTCCAGGCCTTCGCCACGGACCCTGAACTGCAACTGGCGTTCAGTGACTCCCCCCTGGTCGAACAGCGCCTGGTCTATGACGACTTTGGCCGCGTCGCCACCACGCGACACAAGCTCACTGGCGACAACCGCCACCTGCTGGCCCTGCTCGACCCCAAGGCCCAGGCCCGGTCGGGGCTGCAGACCTTCTGGGAGGACCATACCCTGGTGGTGCACGACCCCCAGGGCGACGTGGTCCAGGCCTTCGTCTTCGAGCGGAGCGCCTGCTGGCAACTTACCCGTATCGAGCAATGGTCGATGGACGGCCTGCTCGATCAACAAGCCCCCGCCGATGAAACCGCCCTGCAGCGTCAGTCGCGCAAGGCCGACCTGTTCCTGGCATATGGCGGACGCGAGCAGTATCCGTTGACGGTGTACTTCTTCGAGCTGGGTCAGCGCATCCTGGTGGATGCCGCTAGACATGGGTCGGCCAAGGCCGCCGTGCAAGCCGTGAGCCTGGGTTATTCGGGCATGGCGCCGGAACTCAAGCCTGGTGAGGCCGAGGAGCTGCTGCTGCCCTATGCCCAAGCGGATGCCGATGCGGCAGTGATGTTGTCCATGTACTACTGCGATCCGAAAGGCGATGGCTCGTTCGAGAGCTGTGTGAACCCGGGCAAGGCCGAGGCCGCCGTCCTCCAGGCCCTGCGCAAGCTGGACTCGGGCATGCTCTACGACATCCTGGCGGACGCGCTGTCCAGCGGGCGCTGGGGCACCACGGACAAGGCTCGGGCCCTGGCCTGCTACAAAGAGGCGATCCAGCGTGACCACCTGTCGGCGCTCGGGACACTGACCAGGCTGACTGCCGAGGGCCTGCCGGCCCAAGAGGCGCAATGCCTGGAGGCTTCGCCGAAAGCATCAGGTTGAAGCCAAAGACGAAACCCAGCCTAAGAGCGAGGCTTGCCCGCGATGCTCATTGACGGTAGCGCGAGCGCCCTGAAATCCATCGCGAGCACGCTTCGCGCCCACAGGGGATCACCTCGCTCAACTGAAGGGCATTAGCCCCCTGGCCAACATTTCTTGACTCTTTTTAACAAGAATTGCATTGCCCCGCCCCAGCCCATTGCAGTTAATTGAGCAGCCGCTCAATTAACTCAAGAGGCCCACCTGCATGCGTCCCGCCAACCATGTGCAACGCGAAGCACGGTACAACGCACTGCTGGACGCTGGCGCCCGCTGCATCGCCGAACATGGCTACATGGCTACCCGAACCGCGGACATCTGCCTGATCGCGCAGATGAGTGCCGGCAACCTGTTTCATTACTTCCCCAGCAAGCAGGCGCTGCTGCTGGCACTGATCGCTCGCGAAGGCCAGCAGATCCAGCAGGAGATGGAACACCTGCTGCAGGAGCAACAGCCTCTGGAGGCCCTGATGGGCTTTCTCCTGCACCTCTGCCAGCTCGCCGAGGACCCGCACTACACCGGCCTGGCATTGGAGATCGCCGCCCTCAGCCACCGTGATCCACAGGTTTGCAAACTGGCACGTCACAACGATCTGCTTTTGCGTGAAGGACTCGCCGCCCTCGTGCGCCAGGCCAACGACCTGGGGCTGGTCCGCCCAGGGCTGTGTGCCGAGCAAATCGCCAACTGGCTTGCCGTCATGATCGATGGCCTGTTCGCCCGGGTTGCCGTCGATCCGCAATTCGCTCCCCAGACCCAGGGCCCTGTCCTGCAAGAACTGGCTCTGCACCTGCTACAAGGAAACCGAACATGACCCCCGCGCGTATTTCCGGCACGCAACCGGCACGCCTGCAACATGTGGACGCCCTACGAGGCTTCGCCCTACTGGGCATCCTGGCGGTGAACATCTGGTCCTTCGCCGACCCCTACTACGCTTCACCAACCAGCAACCCGGCGTACTCCAGCGCCCTCGATCACCTAGTGCGCTGGCTGGTGTCGGTCCTCTTCGAGGCCAAGTTCTACCTGCTGTTCTCCTTCCTGTTCGGCTACAGCTTCACCTTGCAGATGAGCTCCGCCGAACGCTCGGGGGCGTCCTTCGTGCCGCGCATGTGGCGCCGGCAACTGGCCCTGCTGGTCATCGGCCTGGTGCACGGCGCGCTGCTGTTCTATGGCGAGATCCTCTCGCTGTATGCCTTGCTCGGGTTGATCCTGCTGGCACTGCGTGGGCTATCGGCCAAGTCGGCGGCGGTGCTGGCGCTGCTGCTGGTCATCGCCAGCACGCTGATGTTCCTGCTGTTGGGGGGCGAACTGCTGGAGATCGGCCTCTACACCGGCACGGCCGACGGCGAATCGGTGCTCAAGGACATGGCCTTGGGCGGCAGTGCGCTGGAGACCCTGGCCTACAACGCTTCGCACCTGCTGGAAACCGCCTCGGCCCTGTGGCTGCTGCAAGGGCCCAGCACCCTGGCGATGTTCCTGCTGGGCTACGTGGCCGGACGCAAGGAGCTGCTGGTGGCGCCCTATCGCTTCGAGCCCAGGCTGCCATGGCTGCTGGCGTTCACCCTGCCCCTCGGCCTGGGCGGCGCCCTGCTCTACGGCTACTGGGCCGCCTATGCCCCGGGGGGTGGCCTGGAATTGATCGGCTATGGCCTCAGCCAGTTGACCGCGCCCTTGCTCTCGGCCAGCTACGCCATGCTACTGCTCAAGGCCTTCGACTCATCCCTGGGCCAGCGCCTGTGCCGGCGCCTGGCGCCCCTGGGACGCATGTCCCTGAGCAACTACCTGCTGCAATCAGTGATCCTCTGCCTGCTGTTCACCGGTTACGGGCTGGGGCTGGTCAACCATTTACCACCGTTGGCCTTACCGCTGGTGGTGATCGCCATCTACCTGGTGCAGATGCAACTCAGTGCCCTGTGGCTGCGCCATCACCAGTACGGCCCTTGCGAATGGCTGCTGCGCGCGGTGACCATCGGCGCCTGGCCGAACTGGAGCAAACCCCGCCAGGCCTAGGCCAGGCGCAGGTACAGATGAATGTCCTCGGGCTCCAGGCGCAACAGCTCCGGGTCGGGGACGTCCAGCAACTGGCAACCCAGGCCCTGGTAGAAATCCACCGTATGCCGCGACGGCGTGGCTGACACATACAAACCCTGGCCGCCCATGGCCAGGGCCTGCTCCCGGGCCAAGGCGAACAACTGCCGACCGAGGCCATGACCACGCCAGTCCTGGCTCACATGCAGGAACTTCAGTTGGCGCAGGTCCAGCCCGGCGTTGGCGATCGGCAGGCAATCCACCACCGCCGCCGCCACCAGCCGCGTGTCGTCGAAGGCCCCATGCAGCCACCCGCCACGCTGGTAACACTGCTGCAAGATCACCTCGTCATGCTCGGCTTCTCCGACCGGCCAACCGGTCACCACTTCATGCTGGGCATAACGCACCAGCCCTCCATCCTGCAGGCGGTAGAACGCTTCGATGATCTCGGCACGGTCGATGGTCTTGAGCAAGGCGATTTCGTCTTCGACAAGTGGTCGCAGGCGCAGCATGGGGCAATTTCCTAGGGCTGGTTAAGTCGTTACCTATGGACACAAGCTAATCATTTTTCTGCCCTGGGCGAACCGATTATTCTACGCAGCATCTGTTTAAGGTCAGACGGGTCCGGCCAACGGCATGGCCGGACCTCATCCACGCGATCCCCCGAGCGGCCAAGAACGGCTGCGGATCTTTCCCTGTACAAGGCTTAACCATGCATCGTAGGAATCTCCTCAAAGCGTCCATGGCCCTGGCGGCCTATACCGGCCTTTCGGCCAGCGGCCTGCTGGCCGCCCGAGCCTGGGCCGGTACCGGTGCCGCCGATGGCGAGGCACAGGCATTCGACTTCGAGCGCCTCAAGGCCCAGGCCAGGCAACTGGCCGCCAAGCAGTACGTGGACACCAAGCAGGTGCTGCCGCCGACCTTGGCGCAGATGACCCCGCAGGACTTCAATGCCATCCAGTACGACGCCAAACACTCGCTGTGGAATGACCTGAACGGCCAGCTGGACGTGCAGTTCTTCCATGTGGGCATGGGCTTTCGCCAGCCGGTGCGCATGCACAGCGTCGACCCCAAGACCCGCCTGTCGCGGGAGGTGCACTTCCGTCCGCCGCTGTTCAACTACCAGAACACCCGCGTAGACACCTCGCAGCTCAAGGGCGACCTGGGTTTCGCCGGATTCAAGCTGTTCAAGGCGCCGGAGCTGGATAGACACGACGTGGTGTCGTTCCTCGGCGCCAGCTACTTCCGCGCGGTGGACGCCACCGGCCAGTACGGCCTCTCGGCCCGGGGCCTGGCCATCGATACCTACGCCAAGCATCGCGAGGAATTCCCCGACTTCACCCAGTTCTGGTTCGAGACCCCGGACAAGGACAGCACCCGCTTCGTGGTCTATGCCCTGCTGGACTCGCCGAGCGCCACCGGTGCTTACCGCTTCGACATCGACTGCCAGGCCGAGCGCGTGGTGATGGAGGTCGATGCCCACGTCAATGCGCGTACGGCCATCGAGCAACTGGGCATCGCGCCGATGACCAGCATGTTCAGCTGCGGCACCCACGAGCGGCGCATGTGCGACACCATCCACCCGCAGATCCACGACTCTGACCGCCTGGCCATGTGGCGCGGCAACGGCGAATGGATCTGCCGGCCGTTGAACAACCCGGCGACCCTGCAATTCAACGCCTTCGCCGACAAAGATCCGAAAGGCTTCGGCCTGGTGCAGACCGACCATGACTTTGCCAGCTACCAGGACACCGTGGACTGGTACAGCCGTCGCCCGAGCCTGTGGGTCGAGCCCACCACCGCCTGGGGCGAGGGCAGCGTCGACCTGCTGGAGATCCCCACCACTGGCGAGACCATGGACAACATCGTGGCCTTCTGGACACCGAAGAAGCCGGTGGCCGCCGGCGACTCGCTGAACTACGGCTACAAGCTCTACTGGAGCGCCCTACCGCCGGTGGGCACGCCCCTGGCGCGGGTCCACGCCACCCGTTCGGGCATGGGCGGCTTCGTCGAGGGCTGGGCCCCGGGCGAACACTATCCGCCCGTCTGGGCGCGGCGCTTCGCCGTGGACTTCACCGGCGGCGGCCTCGATCGCCTGCCGGCGGGCACCGGCATCGAACCGGTGGTCACCGCCTCCAACGGCCAGGTCAAGGACTTCAGCGTACTGGTGCTGGACGAGATCAAGGGCTACCGCATCCTCTTCGACTGGTACCCCACCAACGACAGCGTGGACCCGGTGGAACTGCGGCTGTTCATCCGCACCAACGATCGCACCCTGAGCGAAACCTGGTTGTACCAGTACTTCCCTCCGGCCCCGGAGAAACGCAAGTACCCTTGATGCCCTACCGGTGAGGTGCCCCTACCATTTCCTTGACTGGCCGGTTTTTCTTGCCTGCATACGGTCAGTCCCGCAGGTCCGATTCGTGGATCGGCTGGTCCCTGTGGGTCGCCCGCTGGTACTGCGCCGGCCAGGTGGCGTTGCGCCCGCCCAGGTCGTCGTCCGCATGCAGCGGCCAGTAAGGATCGCGCAACAGCTCCCGGGCCAGCAGGATGATGTCCGCCTGGCAGGTACGCAGGATGTGCTCGGCCTGGGCCGGCTCGGTGATCATGCCCACGGTGCCGGTGGCGATTCCCGACTCCTTGCGCACGCGCTCGGCGAAGCGCGTCTGGTAGCCGGGGCCGGTGGGGATCTCGGCATTGGCCGCCGTACCACCGGACGACACGTCGATCAGGTCCACCCCCAGGTCCTTGAGGCGCCTGGCCAGCTCCACGGTTTCGTCGGGATTCCAGCCGTCTTCCACCCAGTCGGTGGCCGAGACCCGCACGAACAGCGGCAGCTCCTGCGGCCAGACCTGGCGCACCGCCTCGGTCACCTCCAATACCAGGCGGATACGGTTCTCGAACGAACCGCCGTAGCGGTCCTGGCGCTGATTGCTCAGAGGCGAGAGGAACTGGTGCAGCAGATAGCCGTGGGCGGCGTGCACCTCCACCACCTTGAAGCCGGCCTCCAGGGCCCGCTTGGCAGCGGCGACGAAGGCCTGGATGACGTCGGCGATCTGGTGCTCGTCCAGTGGCGTCGGTGGCGTGTGCTGCGGGTCGAAGGCGATCCGCGACGGCCCTACCGGCACCCAGCCCCCGTCCTCGGGCTTGACGCTGCCGGACTTGCCGAGCCAGGGCCGGTGGGTGCTGGCCTTGCGCCCGGCATGGGCCAGCTGGATGCCGGCGACTGCGCCCTGGGCACTGATGAAACGGGTGATGCGGCGCAAGGGTTCGATCTGGTCGTCGTTCCACAGCCCCAGGTCCTGGGCGGTGATCCGGCCGTCGGCGGTGACCGCCGTGGCCTCGGTGAAGATCAGCCCGGCTCCGCCCACGGCACGGCTGCCCAGGTGCACCAGGTGCCAGTCATTGGCCAGTCCGTCCACCGACGAGTACTGGCACATGGGCGACACGGCAATGCGATTGATCAAGGTCAGTTGACGCAGGGTATAGGGTTCAAGCAGCAGACTCATGGGGCACCTCTCGGTCAGTGGTCAGGCTCCAGGGATCTGTTTGAACGGTCGACGAGTGACTGCGAAGTTGAAGCGCCCGCCCCCGCGGGAAGAGAAAAGGACAAAACGTCACAAGGCCAATCAGACAGTCCTAACAGACTAGTCGACAACATTGGCCGAAGCAGGGTTCCTGATCACTCGCCAAGCGAAAATCCCAGGCAGCGCTCCATGCCGCCGCTGCCGCAGGCTATGCATGACCGTGCAGCAGGCTTCTGCGGCCGCTGCGCGACCGGTCGCAACCTCGCAGGCTCGGCAGCGGCTACAGGGTGCGTCAGCGGGGCTCGATGTGGGCGATCATCAGTTGCACGGTTTCCTGGCCACGGAACTCGTTGAGGTCGAGTTTGTAGGCCAGCTCCACCCAGCGGATAGTCGGGTTGGGCCAGACTTCGCGATCGATGCCGAAGGCGATGCCGTCCAGCTTCAGCGAACCGCATTCGCTGCGCAGCACCACCTTCAGGTGGCGTTCGCCGACGATGCGCTGCTCCACCAGCTCGAACACCCCATGGAACATCGGCTCGGGAAAGTGCTGGCCCCAGGGGCCGGCATGGCGCAGGGCGCGGGCCAGTTCCAGGTGGAATTCCTCCACGGCCAGGGTGCCGTCCGACAGCAGGCGCCCGGTGAGGTCTTCCTCGTTGAGCTGACGCCGCACCTCCTCATCGAAAGCCTCGGCGAAGGCCGGGAAGTTCTGCTCCGGCAGCGACAGGCCGGCGGCCATGGCATGGCCACCGAACTTGCTAATCAGTTGTGGATGGCGGGCGGCCACCGCGTCCAGGGCGTCACGGATATGGAAGCCCGGCACCGAACGCGCCGAGCCCTTGAGCATGCCGTCGCCAGCGTCGGCAAAAGCGATGGTTGGCCGGTGGTAACGCTCCTTCAGGCGCGAGGCGAGGATTCCGATCACCCCCTGGTGCCAATCGGCATCGAACAGGCACAGGCCGAACGGCATCGATTCCACCGGCAGCTCCTTGAGCTGGGCCAGGGCTTCGCGCTGCATGCCCTGCTCGATGGACTTGCGGTCCTGGTTCAGCTCATCGAGCTGGGCGGCCATGGCCCTCGCCGCCGACGCATCGTCGCTGAGCAAGCACTCGATGCCCAGGCTCATGTCGTCCAAGCGCCCGGCGGCGTTCAGCCGAGGCCCGAGGATGAACCCCAGGTCGGTGGAGGTGATGCGCGAATGGTCGCGCTTGGCCACTTCCAGGATCGCCTTGAGCCCCGGCCGGGCGCGACCGGCGCGAATCCGCTCCAGGCCCTGGTGCACCAGGATGCGGTTGTTGGCATCCAGCGGCACCACGTCCGCCACGCTGCCCAGGGCCACCAGGTCCAGCAGCTCGCCGATATTCGGCTGCGGCCGGCTCTCGTAGCGGCCCAGGCTACGCAGCCGCGCACGCAGGGCCATCAGCACATAGAAGATCACCCCGACCCCGGCCAGGGCCTTGCTGGGAAACTCGCAGCCCGGCTGGTTGGGGTTGACGATGGCGTCCGCCGCTGGCAGCTCCGGGCCCGGCAAGTGGTGGTCGGTGACCAATACCTGCAAGCCCGCGGCCTTGGCTGCGGCCACGCCATCGACACTGGAGATGCCGTTGTCCACGGTGATCAGCAACTGCGGCTGGCGCTGCAGGGCCACCGCGACGATTTCCGGGGTCAGGCCGTAGCCGTACTCGAAGCGGTTGGGCACCAGGTAGTCGACATGGGCCGCGCCCAGCAGGCGCAGGCCCAGCAAGCCCACGGTACTGGCGGTAGCGCCGTCGGCGTCGAAGTCGCCGACGATGAGGATGCGCTGGCGCAGGTCCAGGGCGGTCACCAGCAGGTCCACCGCGGCGTCGATGCCCTTGAGCTGCTGGAACGGGATCAGCCGCGCCAGGCTCTTGTCCAGCTCATCCACCGTCTGCACGCCTCGGGCGGCGTAGAGACGGGTCAGCAACGGCGGCAGGTCGCCGAGAAAGGGCAGGACGGCGGGTAACTCACGGGGTTCGATACGCATGGGCTAACAGCAACTTCTCTTGGGGGACGGTGGGTCGTTCAGGAGCGGCGCGGGCAATCAGCCGCGCTCGCCCAGCAGCCATTCCAGCTGCACTTCATGCTGGCCGCGATCGTCGGTGACGAAGAGAGTGCCTTCGCTGATCATCACATCCCACTTGATCACCCGTGGCATGTCCTTGGCCAGGGTCTCCAGCACCTCCTGGGGCACGCCGGCGATATTGAGATTCTTCAGGTTCTTCACCGCGTCCACCACCCGGGTCTGCCAGACCCGCAGGCTGCCGTAGGCCAGGAGGCTGGTGCGCTCGGTACGGCGCGAGCACCAGGTCAGGCGCTCGGCGTCCGGCTGGCCGACTTCGATCCAGTGCAGCACGCGGTCATCCAGGCTCTTTTCCCACAGGGCCGGCTCGTCCACTTCCGACAGGCCGCGCCCGAACGACAGCTGCTCGTTGTACCAGAAGGCATAGGCCAGCAGGCGCACGGTCATGCGCTCTTCGGTTTCCGAAGGGTGGCGGGCGATGGTCTGCTTGACGCTTTCGTAGACCCCGCGGTCGAGGTCGGTCAGGTTCAGTTCGAATTTGTAGGTGGTGGACGGCTGGGCCATGTGCGGGCTTCTTGAGTATGCGAAAAGGCGGCAAGTCTAACCCGAAACCCGCCGCCCTGCCCGACCGCTGGCCCGCTGCCTGGCTCCAGGGCAACGCTCTCCCAGGTGCATGGCCTGGGTAAAGTCGGTTGCCAGGCCCGCCCCACGGCTTTATAACCCCCCGCGAGTCGGCAGGCGCGCTCCGCGCCAGAGCCGTAGCCCAGTAGAAAAGGAAGTCCATGACCCTCTTTGTCACCCTGCTTGTCATCGTGCTGATGTTCATCGCACTGATCTTGTACACCCGCCAGAAACTCGCAAAGTACAACCAAGGCCTGCCAGAGACTGGCGAGATCAGCGCCCAGATCGGCCAGACCCTGCTGCTGAGCAAGGCCGAACCGCTGCTGGCGCTGAAACTGGCAGAACGCCTGCCTGGCGAGGCCCAGCTACTGGCCTTGCAACTGGTGACCAGCGAACTCTATCTGGCAGGACAAAAGGCCCAGGCCCGGAAGGTGTACGAGCAACTGCCGCCTTACGCCCAGGAATACGCCCTCAATACCCTGGTCGAAACACTGCTCGACACTGGCCAGACCCAGGCGTGCCTGGAACTGTTGGATGCCTGGGAGCTGTCCCTGCCCAGCTGGCCGCTGCTGCAAGCCCAGATACTCCAGGCCCGTGGCGAACACGACCAGGCCCTGGTACTGCTCCAGGAACTGAGCGATCCACGACAGCCTGCCGCTCACGAACGCCAGAGCGTCGGCAACCTGCTGGTGCTCGCTCGCTTGCTGCATCAGGCCGGCCAGCAGGATGCCGCACAGGCCAGCCTCGAACAGGCCTGGACGGCGTTCGCGGAGTCCGATGAAAATTATCGCCAGAGCGTACTGCGCAGCCTGTTCGATGCGTGTGCGGCCCAAGGCCGGTTCGACTCGATCCTCACCCGGGCCGCAGCATTGCCCGCAGAAGAGCAGGCCCAGGCAATCGCCGCGCTGATCGGTGCCGGCCAACTGGACTCGGCCCTCGGCCTGTTGGCGGCACTGGGCAACGACCTCTACTACACCACGTACAGCGAACTGATGGACCTGGCCCTGGCACGGCCGTCGATCGACGATGCCGTGCGCCTGCTGGATAGCGCCCCGGACCTGCATCGTCATGGCCTGCTGCTGATCCTGTTGAACCACCTGGCCGCCCAAGGCCGGATGGCCGAAGCCGAAACCATGCTCCAGACCCTGGAGACAGAGCCGAGCCAGCATCCGGGGCTCATGCTCACTCTCTGCGAGCAGCACCATGCTGCACAACCGCAATGGAGCGAATCCTTGCTGGCCAAGGCCCTGCAACAGATCGATGGCTACCGGGACGACCACGACTTCTGGAGCGGCATGCGCATGCAGGCCCTGCAGACGCAGTTGCAGATCCAAAGCCGCCTGCCGGCCCATCGCCGGGACAGCTGGTTGGTGCGTAGCGGCCTGGAGGAAATGCACAAGCTGCGCCAGCAGCAAGAAGGCGAGCAGCAACTGCTCTGCCTTCGCGAACAGACCAGCCTGCTGCACGCCCTGGGCCAGACCGCACAGGCCAGGACGTTGCTGGAGCAGGCCCTGGAGCTGCTGGACAGCGACAGCCTGCCGGAGCTGGACGAGATGGATAAGACCTTCTACCTGGAGGATATCGCCAGCGCCTACCTGGACATCGACGAGGTGCAGCAGGCCCAAGCCCTGCAAGACCGCCTGAACGCCCTGGAGGCCGGTAGCCGGACCCTGGAAGAAGACCTGCTGCTCAACCACATCGAGCACCAGCGTTTTGCCGAAGCCATCGAGGCCCTGAACCTGAGCACCTTGCTCAGCGACAAGAAGCCCCTGTCACGCCTGTATCAAGCCCTGGAGGAGCTGCACCAGCGCTCCCCGGAGCGGGCCAGCGAACTCCAGCAACAGCTGATGGAGCGGTTTTCCAGCGAGTTGGCCTGGCGCCCCTCCCAGACGAGCTGACCGACAAGCTCCCGCTGCGCGCCTTCAACGAGGCGCGTAGCGCTCCCAGAGCTCGTTGAACTCCTTGAGGTAGCTGGCCACCAGTTGCGGGTGGTCGATCACCAGCAGGTTTTCCTCATTGCCGGTGGTGGCGCTGCGGGTCCAGTTGAAGCTGCCATTGAGCAAGGTGCGGCCATCGAACAGGGCGAACTTGTGGTGCATGTGGAACGGCGTGTCGTCGATCCGCACCGGCACTCCGGCCTCCCGTAGCGCAGCGATATCGCTGCCGACATCGAACTGCTTTTCACTGTCGCTGATCACCCGCACCGCCACGCCGCGCTGGTGGCAGGCGCGAATCTCGTCGCTCAGTTGGTCATCGGAAATGGTGAACACGCAGATATCCACCGAGGCGCGGGCCTGGCGGCACAGCTCGCGGATCTTGCGCCGGCAATCCTCGCCGGGGCTGAAGTGGGCGCTGGCCATGTCACGCACCGGCGCGACGTTGACATCCAGGGTCTTGACCACCTGCTCCAGCCATTTCAGGGCCGGCAGCACGTTGGCGCTGTCCGCCAGACTCAGCTCGCGCACCAGGTCAAAGGCGCGGTTGCGCAAGTAGCGCACCTGGTCGGCGCTGAGCTCGCTGCCCAGTTGGCGCAGCTCGTCGCGCTCCTCGTTGCTCAGTTTCAAGTCCAGCAGGCTGTCGCGCAGTTGCCGGTCCAGATGGGCGAAATCCATGTGGTTTTCCTTGGGCCGCCACCAGCGAACCGGTGGCTGGGCAGGCTAGGGTTGAGGGTCCTTGAGCGTCGGTACTTCACCATTGCTGAGCATGCGGCTCAGCTCATCGAGGCGCTGGGCGATATCGCCGATGCGCTGATGGCTGTGCAGGTCGACATCGATCTTCTTATGCATCACCTGAACCAGCGGCAGGAAGCTGCTCTGCAACTGCTCGGAGAGGCTCTCCAGCACCTCGCGCACCCTGTGCTGCTCCGTGGGCCGGGCCAGGCCACGAACCCCATCCACCAGGTCGTTGAGCTGGGCCACCACGCGGGTGCCGACATCGCTGTCGCTGCCGCCCATGGAGCGGTTGCGCACGAAGTCGCGCTTGATCTGCGTCCAGCGCTCGCCCTGCTCGGGGGTCTGGTTGCCACGCAGCTCGGCGAGCTTGAGCAGGTTCTCCTCGGCGCCGGTGGTCAGCAGCTGGGATTCGCCCTGGTAGTGGTCGGCGATCAGTTGCAGGAGTTCGGCATCGTTCATCACCGCCGAGATCTTCTCCGCCATCTTGTTCATGTTGCGGTAGCTGCCCTGCAGCTTGAACGGCGGCTCGGTGCGGTACTGGTCGGCCTGGGCGGCGCTGGCGATGTACTGCTGGTTGACCCGCAGCACCACGTCGCGCACCTGCATCAGGCGTTGCAGGGTGGTGGTGATCTCGTTGATCTCGGCACCGCTGTAGCTGTGGCTCAGCTCGTTACTGGAGAAGGCCTTGCCCTCGGCCTTGGCGACGAAACGGTAGACGTCGGCCATATCGCGGGTGGCCAGCGGCGCCAGTACCGGGTTGGAGGTCAGGCCGTTCTCGATGTAACTCAGGGAGAAGGCTTCCTGCATACCGCCCAGGGTGTCGCCGAGGTTATAGATGTCGGCCCGGTTAGCCAGCATGTCGGGGATCTTGAACACCTCGCCGGACTCGGTGTATGGGTTGCCCGACATCACCACGCAGAACTTCTTGCCGCGCATGTCGTAGGTCTTGGTCCCGCCCTTCCATACGCCTTCGATGCGCCGGGTGCCATCGCACAGCGAGATGAATTTCTGCAGGAACTCGGGATGGGTGTGCTGGATGTCGTCGACATAGAGCATCACGTTGTTGCCCATCTCCAGGGCCAGGTTGAGCTTCTCCAGCTCCTGGCGCGAAGTGGCGTCCGGCGCCTGGGCCGGGTCCAGGGACCGCACCTGGTGGCCCAGGGCCGGGCCGTTGATCTTCATGAAGATCAGGCCCAGGCGGTGGGCCACGTATTCCATCAGGGTGGTCTTGCCGTAGCCCGGTGGCGAAATCAGCATCAACAGGCCCATCAGGTCGGTGCGCTTGTTCTCGCCCACGGTGCCCATCTGCTTGGCCAGGTTGTCACCGATGAAGCCCAGGTAGACGTCGTTGATCAGCTTGTTGCGCACGAACGAGCTCAGTGGCCGTGGCTTGAACTCGCTCAAGCGCAGGGCCGAACGCTCACGAACGACGATGCCCTGGCGCAGGTTCTGGTAACGCTGCAGGCCTGGCAGGAAGGTTTCGCGATGAGCGCGCAGGCGGGCAAAGAAACCATCCACCGTCAGCGCCAGGCTGCGCTCCTCGATGCGCGGGTGCTCGCCCATCAGGTTGTCCACGGTGAAACGCAGGTCGACCTCGGTGAGCCGTCGGGCGCAGCCTTCGCCCAGCAGCGACAGCGCCACGGCCTCGAGCACGTAGCCGGCCAGTGGGGCGAACTCGCCCTCGGCGCACAAGGCCGCCAGCCAGTTGCCGGTCAACGCCCACTGCGCTGCGGGGCGCTCGGCCAGGCGCGCCAGGGCCTGCTGGTAGTCGTCCCACATCCGCGCGCCTTGCAGGCGCAGGGCCAGGGCCTCCTGCAATTGCCGGGCGTACTTGCTGAAGGTGAACTCCACGCGGTCCGCTGCCAGCTCCTGTACCAGGTATTCGGCGGCCTCGGGCAACAGCTCGGTGGACACGGCGAAGCCCTGAATCCGGTGCCAGTCTTCGAGGGCCACGAGGATTTCCGCCTGCAATTGCAGCAACCCCTCGCGCCGACCGAACAGCTGCTGGATGTGCCGGCTGGTACGGGCACGTTCCACCCATTGCCGGGGTTGCGGCTCGGCCTGCTGGCGGTCCCAGAAGAGCGCGGCAAAGGCCCGGGCCGCCGGGCCATAGGCCAACAGTCCGGCACTGTCGCGCAGGGGCAGCAATTGCAGGAGGATCGCCGCCGCGTCGTGGTCGTGGATGCCCTTCTCGTAGCCTTCCTTGTAGCGTGGCGCCGCGAAGTCGCGGATCACCCGGGCCAGTTCCTCAGGGTGGGCCAGCAGTGGCTTGAGGTTTTCCAGGCTCAGGCCTTCCTGGCCACGGTCCGCTGCGTCCAGCACCTGTCCGGCCAGGTACTCGGCGCGATACAGCTGTGGCGATTCCGACTCCAGGGCCACCTGCCAGAAGTCGCGCAGGGCTTCCAGCTCGGGGTCTTGCAGGGGCTCGAGGAAATCGGTGCCGGTCAGGTGCAGGTAGAGCTCGTCGCCCCGGGGCATCAGGGTCAGGTCCAGCTCCTGGGTGTTGACGCTGAAACGATGGCGCGGCCCCAGCTTGATGACATTGCCGCCTTCCTCGAACAGCTCGGTCTTGTCCCGCAGGGCGCGCACGGCCTGGTCCCGGGCGCCCTTGAGGCGCGCCTCGACGTCATCGGCCTTGACGCTGTCCTTGAGCTCGCGCAGGCGCTCGGCCAACTCCCGCAGCTTGAGGATCAGCGGGTCGGCGGCGAAGAACGCGTTGAGCTCCTCGGCCTGGGTGAAGCGGGCGGTGCGCCGGCCCAGGCTATCGAGAATCCGCCGCGCTGCGTCCAGCAGGCCCTGGGCCTTGCGCTGGCGCTCATCGAGCAGCGACTGCTTGTGGGCCTCGAAGGTTTCCAGCAACTCCTCGCGCTTGCCGAGGATGTCGCCGAGGAACTGCTCATGGTCGCCGAAGCGGCTTTCCAGCTCCTCCAGTTGCACCAGCAACCGTGACAGTTGCTCGTCGCAACGCTCGGGGTCCTGGGCCTGGGCCAGGGCGTTGGTGATGCCCTGGCTGAAGAGTTTGAACTGGGCACCGAACTGCGCCACGGTCTCGGTCGAGCCCAGGCCCTTGCGCCGCTGTTCGGCGCGGGCCTTGGCCTGGTTCAGCCGGGCGTAGATCTGCGAGATGGACTCGATGATCCGGGTGCGCTGGGTGGCATCGTCGATCTGCAGCGAAGCCATCAGGCTGGAGAGCATGTCCAGGTCGCCGGCCATGGCTTGCAGGGCACCCAGGGGCTCGCCGAGCTGGGCCACGGTCTCGGCCTTCTGGGCCTGGGCATCGAGGTTTTCCAGCTGGCTGACCAAGGGCAGCAGGGCCTGCTCGCTGGCCAGGAAGGTCGCGGTGCCAGCGGCGGTACGCTCCTGGGCCTTGAGCAGCTCGGCCTCCATGGCGTCGATGCGGACCACGTCGATATAGCGATAGTCGCGGATGGTCAGCAGCAGGCCGCGCTGGGCGGTGATGCCGTTCAGGGCATCGACGAAACTCTGTACCTGGTCCCAGCTGTCCACCAGCAAGCCATCGAGCAGGGCTTTCTGCTTGGCCTCGGCGGCCACCATGGCCTGCTCCGACTGGAGCCGGATGCTCTCGACCTTCTCGTATTCGTCCAGCACCAGTTCCGAGGTGGCGGCCACTTCGCGCAGCAGCGGCGCCAGGCCATCGAGCTCGGCGCTGCCCAGCCAGTGGTACACGTCGAACAGGCGCCGGGTGTTCTGGCACAGCAGCGAGTAGCGCTGGACCGAGACCGCCGGGGTGTCGATCTCGCGGCACAGGTCATAGAGATCGGAAACACTGCGCACCAGCTCGGCATTGCCGATGCGCCCCAGGAAGCCGCTGCGGGCCGGTTGCCGCGCGGCGTATTCTTCGGTGAAGAACGGGGTCTGCCAGACCTGCATCGGGTGGACCCGGGTCGGCTCGTCGCCCTCGGCGGCGAAGATCACCATGCGCCCGTCTTCCAGGCGCGCATAACCATGACCGAACAGCGGGTTCTGCAGCTGGCGGTTGATCATGTTGTAGGTCAGCAGTACCGAGCGCCCCTGCTCGGGGTGGTAGAAGATGTACTGCACATCTTCACCATTGGGCGAACGGACCGAGCGCTTGAAGCGCATGCCTTCCATGGACTGCTCGAAGGTCTTGTACTCGCCGCTTTGCAGGTAGTAGCCACCGGGGAAGATGATCCCGTGGTCCTCCGGCAGCTGGACGCAGGCCAGGCCCATGGCGTCGATGCGCTCCACCTGGCGGGTCAGGCTGTTGAACACCAGGTAGCGCCAGTGCTCCTCGCGATACGGCAGCACCTTGAGCAGGATCAGGCTGCCCAGGCGGGCGAACTCGATCTGCGAGTCGTCCAGGGACTGGGTCTTGTCCAGTACCTCTTCACGGTAGATGCCCAGGCCCGACTCGGTATTGTTCTCGACCTTGATGGTCAGGTCGCCGCCGATGGTCTCGACGAACACCGTGTCGAGGATGTTCAGGTGCGGGAAACGGCCCTCGACCACCATCTCGCGGGTGGCCTTCTTCCATTCGAAATCGAAGGGTGCCGGCAGGGCGATGTCCCGTTCACCACGGTTGTCGATGTAGCGCACGTCCCGGCCATCCGCCGAGATCGACCAGCGGAACACCCGCACATCGGTGACTCGCTCGCCGATCTGGAAACTGGCCAGGAGCTTGCCATCGCGAATCGCCAGCTGCAGCAGGCGGGTGTTCTTGTAATAGGTGTACAGCTCGTTGAAATCGTTGAGGAAGCCCTGGGCCCCCAGGAAACTGCCTTCCAGGGGCACGGACTCGGCTTCGTAGCCCTCGCCCTCCTCCACCAGCCGGTACAGGGAAAACACGTCGGCGACGCTGGTTTCCTTCTTCAGGCCCATGAACACGTTGTAGCCAAACAACAGGCAGTCGCCGACCTGGACGATGTCCCGGGCGATGCAGTTGTTCTCGGTGCGGATGCGCGCCCGCCCGACCACTTCCATGCGGCTGTTGCCGAACTCGTCCAGACGCTTCTGGTTGAGGCTGTCCGTGGTGGTGCGCAGGCGTTGGCCCTGGTCCTGCAGGCGCTTTTGCAGCACCTCATAGGCGCCGCCTTCGGCGACAGCCTTGTCCAATACGTCCTGCGGGGGAGTTGCGACTTGAGCGTCCGACATCGTGGCCTTCCTGGATCTACGGCGGTGTGCAAAAAAAGCGGGAGCCTGGAACCCGGCTCCCGGTACCCGGACTCAACCCCTGGAGCCCACCCGGTAGCCGCTGCCCAAGACAGCGGCTACCGGTGCATCAGCAGGTGAGTTCAGGTATTTCAGGCTTCGGCAGAGGGTGCCTCGACCTTGCGCGCGGCGGCGGCAGCCAGCTCGGCGGCTACGGCCGGTGCGGTCTTGCCGTTGAGCAGGCGTGCCAGGACGTCCTGGACCACCGGGCTCTTGCCCACCACGCCCTCGATGGCCTTGCCCACCGACAGCGACTTGGCGAAGGAGTTGAAGAAGTCGCCCTCGCCTCCGACGATCTCGATCTTGGCCTTGCTGAGGGCGGCGGACAGCACTTCGGCCTGCTCCTTGGCGATGTCCTTGTTGGCGGCGATGGCGGCCATCGCTTCCTCGAAGTTCTTCTCCAGTTGCATGCGGAACTCTTCGTGCTGGCGAGCGCTGTCGCTGAGGGCATCCAGGGCACCGAACTTCTTGCCCAGGCCTTCGGCCTCGGCGTTCAGGCGCTGCAGCAGCACTTCGGCTTCGGCCGAACCCAGGTCCTTGGTGGCCTTGGCCTTGGCCGCGCCCAGCTGTTCCTCACCGCGTGCCTGGGCACCGAGTTTCTCTTCCAGGACCTTGGCGTCGGCCAGGCCGTCTTTTTCCTTGGCAGCAGCCTGGGCTTCCAGCACCCGAGCGTCGGCCAAGCCTTTTTCCTGGTCGCCACGGGCCTCGGCGATCAACTGCTCGGCACGTACCCGGGCCAGGGCCAGGCCTTCTTTCTCCTGGGCTGCAGCGGAGACTTCCAGCACCCGCGCATCGGCCAGGCCAGGCGCTGCGCGCTCGGCTTCCAGGCCTTCGGCCAGGCGCTTCTTGGCCTCGGCCTGCTTGGCCGCGGCTTCCAGCTCGGCCTGGGCCAGGTTGTTGATTTCCACGGCCTTGTGCTTGGAACGGGTTTCGTCAGCTTCGGCCTGCTTGACCTGGCGCACCAGGTCCTGCTCGGCTTCGGCCTGGGCCTGGATCACCACCACCTGCTTGGCGCGCTCGGCTTCGGACACATCGCGCACTTCCTTGATCCGCTCTTCTTCCTGGGCCACGGTCTTCTCGACCGCCACGCGCTCGCGGATCACCGTGGCGATGTTCTTGCGCTGTTCTTCCAGGGCCTTTTCCTTCTCGATGCGCTGCAACTCCACTTCGCGCTCGCGGGCCACCACTTCCAGGTCCTTGGCGCGGGTGACTTTCTCCACCTCGATGACCACGGCACGCTGGCGGTTCTGCTGGGCCACTTCGACTTCGCGCTGGTGGTTCTCGGTGCGCACGTCGATTTCCTGCTGGGACTGGATCCGCGCCTGCTCGGCCTTCAGCCGCTCTTCTTCCTTGACCTTGGCGGTCTCGGCTTCCTCGCGGGCACGAATGGTCTCGATCTCGCGCTTCTGCCGGGCCTCGGCATCGGCCTGCTGGCGTTCCAGGGCCAGGGATGCCTCGCGGGTCTCGACGTTCTTCTTCTGGATCGCCAGCTCCTGGTTGCGCTCCAGCTCGTTGGTGATGACGTTCTGGGTCGCGGTCAGCTCGGTGATCTTGCGGATACCCTCGGCGTCGAGGATGTTGCTCGGGTCCAGGGAATGCTTGGCGGTTTGCTCCAGGTAGTCGATGGCCACGTCTTCGAGCACATAACCGTTAAGGTCGTTGCCAATGATCTCGATGATCCGATCGCGGAAGTCCTGGCGGTTCTCGAACAGCTGGACGAAGTCGAACTGCTTGCCCACGGTCTTCAGGGCTTCGGAGAACTTGGCGTTGAACAGCTCATTGACCGCCGCACGATCGGAGGCACGGTCGACGCCGATGGCCTTGGCCACCTTGAGCACGTCTTCCTGGGTTTCGTTGACCCGCAGGTAGAAGGCCACGGTGATGTCGGCACGCATGTTGTCGCGGCAGATCAGCCCGTCCTTGGCCCGACGATCGACCTCCAGGGTGATCAGCGAGATACGCATGAATTCCTTGAGGTGGATCACCGGATACACCAGGGCACCGGTGAAATGCACCTTGGGCGTGGAAGACATGTCGTTGACGATCAGGGCTGTGCCCTGGGGGACCTTGATGTAGAAGGCCTTGAACAGGGCCAGCAGGCCGAAGACCACCAGGACGACAAGGCCGAGCCCGAGCAGGATGGGCAGCAGCGACGGTAAGTTCATGCAATCAATCTCCTTTGATTCTGAGGGAGTCCGGGCTCAGAGGCCGCGAAACTCGTCCTCGGTAATGACCCGATAGGCGTGTTGCGCCTCCAGATACTCCAGCAACACGACTCGGTCGCCGCGTTTGAATGCCCGCGCCTCATCGGCACGCACCCGCAGGATCAGCCCCGCGCCACCATCCTCGAGCACGGCTTCGCCATGCTCCAGGGTGACTCGGCCACTGCGCACTACGGCAGTCTGCCCCAGCACCGACTTGCTGCTGGTGGCTTCCATCTTGTGAAACAGCGGGCGCAACGGAGCACAGATCGCCGCACTGACGGGCGCCGCCAGGAACAGTGCGAGCACCGCCAGCAGCAGGCCCAGGGGATAGCGCAGCCAACCCAGGGGCAACTGGCTGAAAATGTAGAGTTCGGTGAAATACGTCAGGAACCAGCTGAAGAACATCAGCAGGGTCAGCACCAGGGTGACCGGTACGCCGTTGAGCTTGAACTTGATCAGCAGCCCGGCCAGGCCTTCGGTGGTGTGGGCGCCGTCGAGCAGCGAGTCGGCCTCGAAATCCAGGAGGTCCACCTCGAGCAACCCCATGGCGACCACGGCCCAGTAGATCACTGCCAGGCAGAGCATGAAGCTGAACAGCACCGTGGGGAACGACAAGACTGTCCGCAGGAAGATTTCCATTGCTTTCCTATCCCTGAAAAAGCCGGGCAAGGCCCATCGGCCCCGCCCCTGACACACAACGATGAATCAGGACTTGCTACGGTCCTTCAAACGCGCCAGCACGTTGTCGGCACTGGTGCTGCCGGCGACGATTCCGGCTTCGCGCAGCTTGGCATCCAGGGCATCGTCCGGGTTGCCAGTGCTGGCCAGTTCGGCCGCGGCTTCCATTTTCGCCGCGCGCTCGGCCTGCTTCTGCTTGATCCGCTCCAGCGACTCCACCGCGGTGTGCAGCTTGCTCTGCGAGCCGCCATAGCGCTGGGCTACGGCCTGCTGGGCCTTCTGCACGCTTTCGGTAGCCTTTACGGTATCGACCTGTTGTTTCAAATGCTTAATGTTGCCTTCGGCCTGGGTCACGGCCTTGCGCAACTGGGCGACGCTGGCGGCGAAACCGTCGGCCTGCTCGCGCTCCACCACCAGGTCGTTTTCCAGGTTGGCGATCTTCTGCGCCACTTCCTGGGCCAGGCTTTCATTGCCTGCTTCCAGGGCCTTGAGCGCATAGCTCTCGTATTCGGCGACCTTGGACGCGGTGGCGTCGGCGCGCTCGGCGGCGAGTTTCTGCCGGGCCATGATCTCGGCCAGGGCCTCCTTGGACTTGCGCAGTTCCTGGTCGGCGTCGCGGATTTCCTGATCGAGAATCCGCAGTGCCTGGCTGTCCACCAGGGCTTCGCCCGCCTCGTTGGCGCCACCGCGCAGGGCAGTGAGCAGCTTGCTCCATACGTTCATGTGCATTCCTCCAGGTCAGGCCTGAGCCTTCAGGTAGCCTTCATAGGCCTCGGTGGCCCTGATCACGTTGCCGGCCAGGGTTTCGATCTCGTAGAGCACATTGGAGAGGATCGAGGTGGCGCTCAGGGCGCCGAACATCATGTAGAAACGCTCGCCTCCAGGGCCTGTCTCCAGGCCAATGCTCGACAACGGGAAGAGTTGGCGACTGAGCAGCACTTCCTCGTTGAACGCGGCTACGTCGGTGACTTCGCTCTGCGGCCAGAGCAGTGCTTCCACCAGGATCTGCTCGCCGGACACGGCGACGAACAACGGCAGGTCGCCGTACTCGCGCATGGTCACGTGCAAGCTCGGCTCGGCGCCTTCGAGCAACTCGACGCTGGCTTCACCGCCAGTGAACAACTCGGTGGCCGCCAGGGCCTGGCACAGCGATCGGGCATTCCAGATCTGCGGCATGCTCATTTCTCCATCCTTTTCCACAGAAACCAGCCCCTCGCAGGGCTGGCGCAGTTGGCGTTCAACCGCCAGCAACGCCTTGGCGTTCTCCGGCAGTATCCAGACTTCCTTTTTCACCAGGCCCTGGTCACGCAGGCGCTGGCGGAATAAACGTTGGTAATGGGCTGAGGATTTGTTTTCCATGGCGCACAGACTAAAACATCACATGTAATATTCGCAATTCATCACATGTAATTTATATGAAGGGTATTTGTAACAAAATCATTCAGAATGAAACATCACCCCACGCCCTCAAAAACCCTGACAGGCACAGATCGTCCAGGCGTGACATTTCATTCAAGCGCGTCATTAGACCCGCTCGCCCAGCGGATGAGAAGCACAATCATTGGCACACCCGTGCCGAAAAAATACCTCCAGGCAGCAGCCTGACCGCTGCCTTAATGCCGACCAATGGTCTAGGCTAGGCGGATTTTCCAGCCCAGCGGACGCCTCATGAACAGTCTCAGCAAGCCCCTCGCCGGATTGAAAGTGATCGAACTCGGCACCTTGATCGCCGGCCCTTTCGCCTCGCGCATCTGTGCCGAGTTCGGCGCCGAGGTGATCAAGGTGGAGTCCCCGGACGGCGGCGATCCGCTGCGTAAATGGCGCAAGCTCTATGAAGGCACTTCGCTGTGGTGGTTCGTGCAGGCGCGCAACAAGAAGTCCTTGACCCTCAACCTCAAGCACCCCGACGGCCAGGCGATCCTCAAGCAACTGCTGGGCGAGGCGGACATCCTGATCGAGAACTTCCGCCCCGGTGTGCTGGAGAAGCTCGGCCTGGGCTGGGACGTGCTGCACGCCCTGAACCCCAAGCTGGTGATGGTGCGCCTGTCAGGCTTCGGCCAGACCGGGCCGATGAAGGACCAGCCCGGCTTCGGTGCCGTAGGCGAGTCCATGGGCGGGCTGCGCTATATCACCGGCTTCGAGGATCGTCCGCCAGTGCGCACCGGGATTTCCATCGGCGACTCCATCGCCGCCCTGTGGGGCGTGATCGGCGCCCTGATGGCCCTGCGTCATCGCGAAGTCAACGGCGGCCTCGGGCAGGTGGTGGACGTGGCGCTGTACGAAGCGATCTTCGCCATGATGGAAAGCATGGTTCCGGAGTTCGATGTGTTCGGTTTCATCCGCGAGCGTACCGGCAACATCATGCCCGGCATCACCCCCTCCTCCATCCACACCAGCGCCGACGGCCGCCATGTACAGATCGGTGCCAATGGCGACGCGATCTTCAAGCGCTTCATGTTGATCATCGGCCGCGAGGACCTGGCCAACGACCCGACCCTGGCCAGCAATGACGGGCGCGACAACCGTCGCGACGAACTCTACGGCGTGATCGATCGCTGGGTGGCCTCCCTGCCCCTGGAGCAGGTGCTGGAGCGCCTGAACCAGGCCGAAGTACCAGCCAGCCGCATTTTCAGCGCCGAAGATATGTTCCACGACCCGCAGTTCCTGGCCCGGGAAATGTTCCTCCAGGCCAAGTTGCCGGACGGCAAGCCCTTCAAGATGCCGGGGATCGTGCCCAAGCTCTCGCAAACCCCGGGCAGCACCGAGTGGGTCGGGCCGCAACTGGGCGAACATTCAAGCGAAGTTCTGACGGGCCTGGGCTACAGCGCCGAACAGATCCGCGACTTGCGCAGCAGCGGAGCGATCTGAACTGGACCGCCAGCGCACCAGAAGCGGCCGCTGGCGGGCGATGCCATTGGCGCTACTGCTGCTCTGGCTGCCCAGCCCTCCGGGCCACGCAGAGATGCTGACCTGGCTGCTGCGAGACCTGCCACCGCTGAGCATTTTCGAAGGCGAGCAAAAAGGCCAGGGCGTGGTCGACCTGCTCATGCCACGGCTGATGGCCGAACTGCCGGAGTACCAGCACGAACTGGTAAGGGTCAACCGTGCACGGGGCCTGCAGATGCTCCGTGAACCCAGTTTCACGTGCGACCCATCGCTGCTCTGGAGCAAGGAGCGGGCGCAATGGGTGACCTACTCCATCACCAGCGTTCGAGTCCTGAGCAACGGCCTGGCGGTCCGCCGCGCCGATCGCGCGTCACTGGCGCAGTTCATCCAGGACGGCAAGGTCGACCTGCCGGCCCTGCTCGCCAGTGGCAAGAGCCCGCTTGGAGTGGTCGCCGAACGCAGCTACGGCCAGCAACTCGACAAGCTGCTGCAACAGGTCCCCGAAAGCAGTATTCGCGCCCACTACGGCAACGATGCCCTGGGCAGCCTGCTGCAGATGCAGCGCCTGGGACGCCTGCAATGGCTACTGGGCTATTGGCCGGAAATCCGCTACCAGGCCACGCAGCAAGGCATCGACCCGCAGGACCTGCTTTTCTATCCGATCCAGGGAACCGACAAGTACCAGGAGTTGCACATCGGCTGCTCCAATACCCCCCAGGGCCAACAAGCCATCACTCGGATCGACCAGGCCCTGCTCAAGCTGCGCGAAGACTTCCTGGTGGAGCGGTATGCCGCCTGGCTGGAGCCGGGACTTCGCGATGAGTACCGCGCCGACGCCCGGGCGTTTTTCCAGAGCCACGAGGGCCGCTGATTAAACGCCGGGCAAAAGAAACCCCGAGAAGTGGGGAAGCGACTCGGGGTTAAACGTGGTCTATACGACCCGTACCAACAGGTTGGCAAGCATCGGAGCAAAATGCCTGTTCCTGATGGCAATGACTCTGACTAACGGGATTGACGGAAGGTTCCGTGAAAATCCGTTCATGTGCGATGTTCGAATGCCTTGCCTTCGGCGGCATGGCGCAATGCAGCGATCACGCAGGGCTCCAGCCGGCCTTCGGCAATCAGTACATCCCGATGCAGGCCGTCTACGACATCGGTCAGCAAACGCTTGTCGGTCAGCTGGGCCTGGTTGACTTCCCGCTCCACCACCAGGGTTCCCGAGGTATCGCTCAAGCTCACCAGGCACTCGCCATGGGCTCCGCAGGGGGTCAGGGCTACCTGGTACGGACTCAGTGCCTCGCTCAACAAAAGACTGATACTTTCCATCTAGATCACCACTCAATAGCTCGAATTAAGGTTCGAAAACAAAAATGTCGGTAGCTTTCTGACATTCAAGTGACCGTTGCTCAGAGAGGAAAGTTCGTCACACCTACAGCTACCGATCTGAGTCAATCGAGCATGCACGGGTAATATGACAGGCAGAAAACGGCCGCCCACGCTGCCTTTGCATTGGAGCCCAGCCTTGAAAGCAACGCCGAACAACAAATTGCGCATCATCCTCGCCGACGACCACCCGATCTTCCTGATCGGCCTGCGCGCCGTGCTGGAACAGGACGACAGCCTGGTCATCGTCGGTGAAGCCAGCTCACCATCCGCTCTTTTTCAGTTGGTGCAGGACACGCCATGCGATGTGCTGGTGACCGATTTCATGATGCCCGAGGAGCAGCAGAACGATGGCCTGCGCCTGCTCGAGCAGCTACGCCGGCATCATCCCGGAATGCCCATCGTAGTGGTGACCATGCTCAACCACGCCGGGCTGTTCCGCTCGATCCTCGACCTTGGTGTCATGGGCCTGCTGAGCAAGGCCAGCCTGGCCCAGGAGCTGCCCAGCGCCATTGCCCATGCACGCCAGCACAAGCCCTACGTAGCCCAGGCCATCCAGCGGGCCCTGAGCCTGGCCGGTGAAGTGGGGCCCGACCGCCTGGCCTCCAAGGAACAGCTATCGCCCAGGGAACTGGAGGTGATCCGCTTGCTCGCCGCCGGCCATGCGGTGGGCGAGATCGCCGCCCAGCTCAACCGCAGCAAACAAACCGTCAGCGCTCAGAAGGTCAGTGCCATGCGCAAGCTGGGCCTTTCCAGCGAGGCGGCTTTGTATATCTACGTCCAGGAACACGGGCTGGCCTAGGCACACATCCCGGCGGCCCGCACCGCCGATTGCGCGGACTCGCGCCCCAGGGTTTGCGCCAGCCATTGGCGCATGTCCGCGGCGCTCATCGGCGGCGCCATGAAGCACCCTTGCAGATGGGCCGCGCCCATGGTCTTGGCCACCTGGTACTCGGCTTCGGTCTCGATCCCCGCCACCACCACGCCCAAGGCGATGCGCCGGGCCATGCCCACTGCACTACCGACCAGCGCTTGTTTGCGCTCATCCATGGCCATGCCGGCGACGAATGCCGGAGGGATCTTCAGCTCGGTGAAAGGCAACTCCAAAAGGCGTTGCAAACTGGTACCGCCAACGCCGAAATCACCGATGGACAACTTGCAGCCGATCATCCGCAGGCGCAGCAAGGCCTCCACATGAGCGGTATCGGTCTGCAGGCGGGTGGTATCGACGATCTCCAGGGTCAACAGCCGCGCAGGAATCTCGAAGCGCCGCAGCAAGACCTCCAATTGACGCGGGAACAGCGGTCGCTCGAGGATGCCCACCGGAATGTTCACCGCCACCGGCAGCGCATGGCCCATCACCAGCCTCACTCCCGCCGCCAGCTCCAGCGCCTGCTCCAGCATGTGCCAGGTGAACACTTCCTGCAGGCCGGCGAACTCGATCAACGACAGGAACTCGGCCGGCATCAACAGCCCGCGCTCCGGATGCTCCCAGCGCGCCAGCGCTTCGACGCCATGCAACCCGCCACACCGCTGGATGACTGGCTGAAAGTGCGCCACCCCGTGGCCCAGGATCGCCGCTACGCCTTCTTCTGGGGAGACATCCTCTGGGGCGAACAGATCCAGGGCCAGCAAGTCCCGGAGCAAGGCCTGGTTGAGTGCCGGCCCCTGGCGAGAGAACTGCTGATAGGTCGTGAGCAGCTCGCCGATCACCGCCACCGACGCTGGCTTGGGCAGGCAGGCGAGGATTTTCAGCCCCAGTTCCCGGGCCATGCCCGCGGCGCCTTCGAGCACATCCGGTTCGGCGTCGCTGAGGATGATCAGGGCCTCGGCCTGCCGCTCCCGGGCCAGTTCGCGGATCAACTCCAGGCCATCGGCCTCTTCCAGGTAGAGATCGCAGATGGCGATATCCACCGGCCCCTTGCTCACCAGCGAACGCCGTGCGGACTCCAGGTTCTCGGCGGCCAGCACGTTGTACACGCCATTGGCGTTGAGCATCTGGTGCAGGGCCATCAGCTGGAACGAGTTGTCTTCGAGAATCAGCACTTTAAGCGAATGCATGGGGCAACCTCCGGTACGACACAAGCGGGAACAGTCCACTAAGGGGTCGACACGGTAACCAGGCAAACCTTAATCACACATAGGACAAGTCCTAAACGTCCAAGGCTGCCTGGATATCACCATGCAAATTATCGATGGCCTCCCGTAACGCCGGCCACCGCTCCTCGATCCCTTCCCCGGCCTTGATCCGCGCCTCCGCCTCGATGCAGGCCTTGGCCAGTGGCAAGGCATCGATCAGGCAACAGACGCCCTTGAGCCGGTGCAAGGTGGCGCCCAGGCGCCCTGGATGGCGATCTTGCATGGCCACCTCCAGGGCCTGGCGCTCCTGGGCCAGGTTGCGCTGCAACTCCTGCAGCATGCGCTGCAGTATCTGCTCGTCGGCCTGGGTCATCGCTCGCAGGGTCTGGATATCGAAGGAGGGCGGCGGCAGGAACCGCGCCAGCGTCTGCGCCAGCTGATCCAGGGTCACCGGCTTGACCAGCAGCAGGTCCATGCCCGCCCGCTCGCAACGCTCATGCTCATCCTCGAAGGCATTGGCCGTGCAACCGATCACCGGACAAGCGTCGCGCCCCTGCTGCGCCTCGAACCGCCGGATCGCCTCGACCAGGGCATAACCGCTCATGCCCGGCATCTGGCAGTCGGTCATCACCAAGTCGAACCCGCCGTCCTGCCAGAGCTCCAGCGCTTCCCGGGCGTTGTCGCAGGCTACCACCCGATGTCCGAGGAACATCAGCTGCTGGCTGAGGACCATGCGGTTGGCGCTCAGGTCATCCACCACCAGCACTTCGATGCTGCGACTAGGCGGGCGCTCGGCCGCCGTGGCCGAGGCTGTGGAGTCCTCGTCCAGCTGTTCCAGCGCCAGTTCGATGGTCACTACTGTCCCGGCACCCGGGGCGCTGTGCAGCTCGATGCGCCCACCCATCAGCTCGACCAACTGGCGGCAGATACTCAGCCCCAGGCCGGTGCCGCCATGGGCCTGGGAAGTCGTGGTATCGGCCTGGACGAAGGGCGTGAACAGCTTCTCCTGCTGCTCGGGACTGATCCCCGGCCCGGTATCCGCGACGCTGATACGCAGGCTGGCAAGAGCACAGTCCACCTCCAGGCGCTCGACCTGGATGCGCACCTGGCCTTCGCTGGTGAACTTCAGGGCATTGCTCAACAGGTTGTGCAAGACCTGGCGCAGGCGCAGCGGATCGAACAGGTAGCGACCCCTGGCCTGTTCGTCGAACACCAGTTGCAACTGCACACCGCGGCTGCGCGCAGTGGCGTCGAACAGCTGGCGAATGCTCTCGAAGAACGGCTTGAGGGCCGTGGCTTGTGGCGCCAGTTGCATGTAGCCGGCCTCGATCTTGGCCAGGTCGAGGCTGTCGCCCATCAGGCTGATCAGCTCCTGGGCGGACTGGTACGCCACCCGCAGGGCTTCGGAGAACGGCGCGCCGCGCACCCTGGCCTGTTCCTTCTCCAGCTCCAGCAGGCCGATGATCGCAGTCATCGGCGTGCGGATTTCATGGCTCATGGTGGAGAGAAAGGCGCTCTTGGCCGCATTGGCCTGGTCGGCGGCCTGGCGCGCCTGGACCAGCTGGTTCTCCAGGCGCTTGCGCTCGGTGATATCGATCCAACCGCCCAAAAGCCCCTGTAACTGCCCTTCGGCGCTGTAGAACGGCACCGTCCATTGGTAGGCGTGGATCGGCCCGTGGCGGGTTTCCACTTGCCGGTCGGCGAACACCGACTGCTCGGAGGCCAGCAGCTGCATGAGTTCGTCATGCAGCTGGCGGGCGGTGTCTGCCGGCAGTAGGTCCAGGTCGATCAACCGGCGCCCCTGGATCCGCTCCAGGCGAGTGCCCAGTTGCTGTTCGTAGCTCTTGTTGCAAGTGATCAGGCGCCCTTGCAGGTCGCGGACGAAAACCGGGTTGGGCATGCCATCGAGCAACGCGCGCTTGAAGGCCAGCTGGTCGTTCAAGCGCTGCTCGGCCTCCAGCCGCTGCTGGATCTGGCGCTTGAGCCGGCTGCTCCAGGCCAGCGACAGCAGACCGAACAGCAGCGCTGTACAGATGGCCCAGTAGACCCAATCCGGCACCCGTTGCCAGACGGGCATCGGCACCGGGGTCGAGCCCAGCCACTTCAGGCGCGTGGCACTGAGCTCGGCCACTGGCAGGGCCTCCAGGGCCTTGTTCAGGATGCTCAGCAATTCAGGCTGGTCCTTGCGCACGGCGAACTCGTCGGCGGACCAGGTCCCCTCGACGCTGCGCCCTGCCCGCAACCCTTCATAGGCCAGGTCCAGCGCTTGTACCTGGATCTCGTTCTGGATGGTGGCCAGGGCTTCGCCGCTCTTGACCAGGGCCCGGGCCTCCTCGTAGTTGGCCACGCTGCGCAGGCGGATATCGGGATAGTTGCGCCGGATATAGCTTTCCAGGGTATGCCGGGCCGGCAGCGCCAACACCTCGCCCGCCATCTGCTTGAGGCTGCCCAGGCGACGATCCTCGGGACGAACGACGAACACCCAGGAGGCGCCACCGAAGGCGTGGGAGAAGTTCAGGAACAGCCGCCGGTCCTCGCTGTCGGTCAGGGTGGTGTTCATCTGCGCCTGACCGCTTTCCAGCAACTCCAGGGTCTGGGCGGTGGACGCGCTCTGCTTGTGGACGAAATGCAGCCCGGTCATGCGCGCGATCCGGTTGAGCAGGTCGATGTTCAGGCCGACCCAGCGTCCTTCCTTGTCCTTGAACACATGGGGCGGATAGGACTGGGACGCCACCAGGACATGGGGATGCTGGAGAATCCAGGCTTGCTCCTCGGCGCTCAGCTCGATGCGCTCGCCGGAGTTGGTGCCCAGGCCCGTGGTCCAGCGCGCCTGGATTTCCCGGCGCAGCGATTCGTCGATGCTCTGCAGCGCCTCTTCCAGCAATTGCGCCAGGCGTGGGTTGTCATCACGGGTAGCGAAGGCGAAGCCAGTGGGCGGCAAGCGGCTTTGTTCATGGATCTGCACCGCCAGGTAGGGTCGCAGGGCCTTGTAGGCGCGGACGATGATCTCGTTGCCGATAAAGACATCGGTATCGCCCTGGTTCAGGGCTTCCAGGCCGCTGTAGAGGTTGGGCGAGAGCATGATCTGGCTGTCCGGGTAGGCCGCATGGACCTGCGCGGCATTGGCATAGCCATCGAGCAGCACCAAGCGCTTGCCGGCCAGGTCGTCATCGGGCTCCAGCTCGTCACGGCGCACGACCACCACGGCCTTGTCCGGCATGTAGTCACTGGTGAAACGCAGCCCCGGCACACCGCGCTCATAACCGTTGGCGCTGGTGAGGATATCGATGGTGCCGTTGCGCAGGGCCTCGACCGCCTGTTCCCGCTCGGAAAACCCCAGCACCTCCATGCTCACCCCCAGTCGTTCGCCCACCAGCCCCAGGTAATCGGCGCTGATGCCCTGGTAACGGTTGCGGTCGCGGGTGATATCGATGGGCTGGTAGTCGTCGATGGCGATGCCTACCCGCAGGGTCGGGTGCGCCGCCAGCCATTGGCGCTCGGCAGGCTTCAGGTCCAGCGGCTCGAGGTCGATGAAAGCCGGCACCAGCTTGAAGGGCAGGCTCTTCGCTGCGCTGGCCGGCAAGGCGTGGAGCATGGCCCAGGCCAGCAGGCCGACGAGCAGCCAGGACAGCGCAAAGCGACTGCGAGAGGTTCGATGGGGCATCATCCGGGCTCCCTGCCTGTGCTGGGCAACAGGTGCGCAAAAAAACAAAGCCCGTCAGGAGACGGGCTTCGTGATCGGCAAGACCGGTAGATCAGAGTGGCTTGCCGCGATTGCCGTGCTGGCTGACAAAAGCCTGCACTGCTTTGAGGTCGTTGGCCAGGACCGTGCAACGCTCTTCACGCTGGAACAGGTCAGCCAGGTGCGCTGGCAGCTCCAGGGCCTTGCCGACGCCGGCCTTCTCTACCGCATCCGGGAACTTGACCGGATGCGCCGTACCGAGGGTGACCATCGGTGTATCGAGGCTGCGACGGCACTCGCGGGCCGCCCGCACGCCAATGGCGGTGTGCGGGTCCAGCACCTCGCCAGTCTGGGCGAAGACTTCGGCGATGGTCTGGCAGGTTTGCTCGTCATTCACCGCCAGGGAGTCGAACAGCTTGCGCGCTTCGGTCCAGCGGTCCTGGTCGACGCTGAAGCCGCCGCCCTGCTTGAAGTTATCCATCAAGCCAGCGATAGCTGCGCCATTGCGACCGTGCAGGTCGAACAGCAGGCGCTCGAAGTTCGACGAAACCATGATGTCCATGGACGGCGACAGGGTTGCGTGCAGGGTTTCCTTGACGTACTGGTTGCCGCTCATGAAGCGGTGCAGGATGTCGTTGCGGTTGGTCGCCACGATCAGTTGGCTGATCGGCAGGCCCATGTTGCGCGCCAGGTAACCGGCGAAGATATCGCCGAAGTTGCCGGTGGGCACCGAGAACGCCACGGAACGCGCCGGGCCACCCAGCTGCAGGGCCGCATGGAAGTAGTAGACGATCTGGGCCATGATCCGCGCCCAGTTGATGGAGTTGACCGCCACCAGGCGAGTGCCCTTGAGGAAGCCCTGGTCGGCGAAGCTGGCCTTGACCATCTCCTGGCAGTCGTCGAAGTTGCCTTCGATGGCGATGTTGTGGATGTTCTCGCCCAGGATGGTGGTCATCTGCCGACGCTGCACTTCCGAAACCCGGTTGTGCGGGTGCAGGATGAAGATGTCGACGTTATCGCAACGCTTGCAGCCTTCGATGGCCGCCGAGCCGGTATCGCCGGAAGTGGCGCCGATGATCACCACGCGCTCGCCGCGCTTCTCCAGGACGTGATCCAGCAGGCGACCCAGCAGTTGCAGGGCGAAGTCCTTGAACGCCAGGGTCGGGCCGTGGAACAGCTCCATCACCCATTCGTTGCCATTGAGCTGGCGCAGCGGTGCCACCGAGCCATGGGCGAAGACGCCGTAGGTTTCCTCGAGGATCTTCTTGAAGTCGGCATCGGCGATGCTGCCGCTGACGAATGGGCGCATGACCCGGAACGCCAGCTCGTGATACGGCAAGCCAGCCCAGGAGGCGATTTCTTCCTGGGTGAAACGCGGCAGGTTCTCCGGCACATAGAGACCGCCATCGCTGGCCAGACCGGCCAGCAGTACATCTTCGAAATTCAGGGCCGGTGCCTGGCCGCGGGTGCTGATGTAACGCATAAGAGCAAACCTTCGGTTTGAGCTGCAAGCTGCAAGCTACAAGCGACAAGTCAAAGCAGATCCGCTTCTGACTGGCCACTGGCTACTTGCAGCTTGCCGCTGCATTAATTGAGATGTTCGACGCGGATACGCACCACTGGGCCGACGACGCCCTGCAGGGCCTCCAGCGCGGTGATCGCATCGCTGATGTGGCGCTCCAGGACCCGGTGGGTCAGCAGGATCATCGGCACCAGGCCATCCTGCTCTTCCACTTCCTTCTGCATGATCGACTCGATGTTGATGCCGCGTACGGAAAGAATACTCGCCACCTGGGCCAGCACGCCCGGATGATCCTTGGCCTGGATACGCAGGTAATAGGCGCTCTCGCTGGCCTCGATCGGCAGGATCGGATGGTCGGACAGCGAATCAGGCTGGAAGGCCAGGTGCGGCACGCGGTTCTCCGAATCGCTGGTCATGGCGCGGACCACGTCCACCAGGTCGGCCACCACCGAGGAAGCGGTGGGCTCCATGCCGGCGCCCGCACCATAGAACAGGGTCGAACCGGCGGCATCGCCATTGACCATGACCGCGTTCATCACGCCGTTGACGTTGGCGATCAGGCGATCGGCAGGGATCAGGGTCGGATGCACCCGCAACTCGATGCCGGATTCGGTACGACGAGCCACGCCCAGGTGCTTGATGCGATAACCCAGGGCCTCGGCGTAGTTCACATCGGCCGTGGTCAGCTTGGTGATGCCTTCGGTGTAGGCCTTGTCGAACTGCAACGGGATACCAAAGGCAATGGAGGCCAGGATCGTCAGCTTGTGGGCAGCGTCGATACCTTCCACGTCGAAGGTCGGGTCGGCCTCGGCATAACCCAGGGCCTGGGCCTCGGCCAGCACGTCTTCGAAGGTCCGGCCCTTTTCGCGCATCTCCGAAAGGATGAAGTTGCCGGTGCCGTTGATGATTCCCGCCAGCCAGTTGATGCGGTTGGCCGAGAGGCCTTCGCGGATCGCCTTGATCACCGGGATGCCACCGGCCACCGCGGCTTCGAAGGCGACGATCACGCCCTTCTCCTGGGCCTTGGCGAAGATTTCGTTACCGTGCACGGCGATCAGCGCCTTGTTCGCGGTGACCACATGCTTGCCGTTCTCGATGGCCTTGAGCACCAGCTCGCGAGCCACGGTGTAGCCACCCACCAGCTCGATGACGATATCGATCTCAGGGTTGGTGGCCACGGCGAAGACATCGTTGGTAATCGCAATACCGGTCGTCTGGAACTGAGGCTTTGGCGTACGGGTAGCAATCTGCGCTACTTCGATTCCACGCCCGGCACGACGGGCAATCTCCTCGGCGTTGCGCTGAAGTACGTTTAGGGTACCGCCACCGACAGTACCCAGCCCACAGATGCCTACTTTGACCGGATTCACTCTGAACTCCCCATAAAACGGCCGACTCTAGGCCGGCCGTGGAAATCAGCCGCAAACAGCGCGGCTCTCTATTAATGACCCGCCGGCTGCAACCGACGGGCCATGATCGTCAAAGGCTAGCGTGACGATGCAGGATTATTTCGCACCCAGTGCCAGTTTGGCGATCTGCGGTGCAGGCTGATAGCCCGGAATTACCTGACCGTCGGCCAGGACGATGGCTGGCGTGCCATTGACACCGATCGACTGGCCCAGGGCGAATTGCTTGGAAACCGGGTTGGCGCACTTGGCGGCCTTGATTTCCTTGCCATCGACCATCTTGTCCATGGCGGCTTTCTTGTCCGCCGAACACCATACTGCCTGCAGCTGCTCGTCGCCCGGCGAGCCCAGGCCCTGACGCGGGAATGCGACATAGCGCACCTCGACGCCCAGCTTGTTCAACGCCGGGATCTCGGCGTGCAGCTTGTGGCAGTACGGGCAGGTGGTGTCGGTGAATACGGTGATATGGGTCTTGGTCTCGCCAACGGCCGGATAGACCACAGTTTCAGCGACTGGAATGCCATTGATCAACTTGGAAATACCCAGGCGCTCGGTTTTTTCCGTGAGGTTGACCGGCTTGCCGTCCTTGAGCTGGAACAGATAGCCCTGGACCACGAACTGGCCGTCGGCGCTGGCGTACAGTACCCGGCTGCCCTTGAGCTTGACTTCATACAGCCCGGAAAGAGGACTGGCGGTGATGCTCTCCACCGGGACCTCGAGCTGCAGGGTCTCGAGGCTCTTGCGAATGGCTTTCTCGGCACTGTCATCGGCCATGGCGAAAGTGCTGAGCAACGCCAGGGAAGCGGCGGCAAAAATCTGGGTCAAGCGCATGGGAACTCCTGAAGGCGGGCAAATGGGCAATGGGAGCGGTCGCTGCAGCAACGACTCGCCAGCGCCCGTTTGGCGAACCGGCAAAGCCTACCACATCTGTTTGCCTGCACCGACTACGGGCGATGCAAAGCAAGCAAGCCCCGATCAGCCCCGTGGATGGTGCTTGGCGTGCAAGTCCTGCAAGCGTGCACGGGCCACATGGGTATAGATCTGGGTCGTGGACAGGTCACTATGGCCCAGTAGCATCTGCACCACCCGCAGGTCTGCACCATGATTGAGCAGATGGGTGGCAAAGGCATGACGCAATGTGTGCGGCGACAGGGTCTTGCCGATGCCGGCGACCTTGGCCTGGTGCTTGATCCGGTGCCAGAAGGTCTGCCGGGTCATCTGCTCGCCCCGCAGGCTGGGAAACAGCACGTCGCTGGGACGCCCACCCAGCAGCTCGGAACGAGCCCCACGCAGATAACGCTCCACCCAGGTAATGGCTTCCTCGCCCATGGGCACCAGGCGCTCCTTGCTGCCCTTGCCCATGACCCGCAGCACGCCCTGGCGCAGATTGACCTGTTCCAGGGTCAGGCTGACCAGCTCGGTAACCCGCAGGCCACAGGCGTAGAGCACTTCCAGCATGGCCCGATCGCGCTGGCCGATGGCTTCGCCCAGGTCGGGCGCTGCCAGCAAGGCCTCGACATCCGCTTCCGACAGCGACTTGGGCAGCGGGCGCCCCAGCTGCGGCATATCCACCTGCAGGGTCGGGTCGACGTCGATCAGTTTCTCGCGCAGCAGGTAGCGATAGAAACCGCGTACCCCAGAGAGGAAGCGGGCGGTGGAGCGCGGCTTGTAGGCCTGCTCGACGCGCCAGGCCAGGTGATCGAGGATCAGTTCGCGACCGGCGCGCGGCAACTCCACCCCCTGCTCCTGCAACCAGCCGTTGAACAGCGCCAGATCACTGCGATAGGCATCCCGGGTGTTTTCAGCAAGGCCCTTCTCCAGCCACAAGGCGTCGAGAAAACGGTCGATAAGGGGATGGTCGATGGCAGGCATAAAGACTCGAAAAGCACAGCTTGGAAGGCTGCGCAAAAAAATAGTGAACTGCGTGGAGGGTCGCTAGTCTTTCATAGCCAGCCATTTCAAGGAACAGGGTGCATCAATGAACGAACAACAGATTCTGCTGGCCTTTGGCGGCATTGGTGCTGCCGCACTGGGCTGCCAATGGCTGGCCTGGCGACTGAAGTTGCCAGCCATCCTGTTCCTGTTGCTCAGCGGCATTCTTGCCGGACCTGTGCTGGGCTGGCTCGATCCCCAGGAGATGTTCGGCCCGCTGCTGATGCCCCTGGTTTCCCTGGCGGTGGCACTGATCCTGTTCGAGGGCAGCCTGACCCTGCACCTCTCCGAGTGGCGCGAGATCGGTAGCGTAGTGCACCGCCTGGTCACTCTCGGCGCACTGTCTACCTGGGCGGTCATTACCCTGGCCACCCACTGGCTACTGGGTTTCGACTGGATGCTGGCGCTGCTGTTCGGCACCCTGACCCTGGTTACCGGGCCGACGGTGATCGTCCCCATGCTGCGGGTCGTACGTCCCAAGGCCTCCGTGGCCAATATCCTGCGCTGGGAAGGCATCGTCATCGACCCCATCGGCGCCCTGCTGGCGGTGGTGGTCTATAGCTTCATCATCGCCAGTGCCGAGGGCGCAGGCCTGAGCCACAGCTTGATGACCTTCGGCGGGGTGATCCTGTGCGGCAGCCTGTTCGGTATCGCTGGCGGCTGGGTCCTGGGCCAGATCATGCGCCGCCAGTGGCTGCCCGAGTACCTGCACAACCTGGCGACCCTGGCGGGTGTGCTGGGGATTTTCATCGCCTCCAACCGGGTCATGCATGAATCGGGACTGCTGGCGGTAACCTTGATGGGCATGTGGCTGGCCAACATGAAGGGCGTGGACGTCCGGCATATCCTGCACTTCAAGGAAAACCTCAGCGTGCTGCTGATTTCCGGACTGTTCATCCTGCTGGCGGCCCGCCTGGACCTCAAGGCACTGATCGCCCTCGGCCCGCTGGTGCTGATCCTGTTGCTGGTGATCCAGTTCATCGCCCGACCATTGAACGTGATGCTCTCCACCGCCGGCTCGAACCTGAACTGGCGCGAACGAGCCCTGCTGGCCTGGATCGCCCCAAGGGGCATTGTCGCGGCCGCGGTCTCGGCGATCTTCGCCATTCGCCTGGATGAGGCCGGGCATCAAGGCGCCCTGCTGCTGGTGCCCCTGACCTTCGCCGTGATCATTGGCACCGTGGTTCTGCAAAGCGCAACCGCACGCCCCCTGGCACGCCTGCTGAAAGTGGCCGAACCAGCGCCCAGTGGCTTCCTGATCGTCGGAGCCAATGGCCCGGCACGAATCATCGCCAAGGCCCTGCAACAACTGGGCAGCCGGGTACTGCTGACGGATTCCAGCTGGGAAAATATCCGCGCGGCACGCATGGAGGGGCTGCCCACCTACTTCGGCAACCCGGCCTCGCAACACGCCGATGCCCATCTGGACCTGGTAGGGCTTGGGCATCTACTGGCGCTATCGCCATCAGGGGAGCTGAACACCCTGGCCGCCATGCGTTTTCGCCATGATTTCGGCCATCAACGCCTGCATGCCCTGGCCAATAGCCAGGAAAGCCGGCGCTCCGACAAGCACCGCGCCAGTCATGAACATCGCGGCCAATTGCTGGGGAGCGAAGCCCTGACCTACACCAAGCTGGCCAGCTTGCTGGGCCAGGGCGCGGAGCTCTATAGCACCCACCTGACGGAAGCCTTCGGCTGGGAGGACTACCAAGCGCTGCATGGCGACCGCGCCACCTTGCTGTTTGCCCGCGATACCGGGGGCTGGGTCCATGTACTGACACCCGAAAGCAGCCTCAAGCCAGCACCAGGCTGGACCTTGCTCGCGCTGATCCAGCCGGACAACCAGTAACGATCTACGCCGCGAAGCCCGGCAGCACTGGAACCGGGCGTTTGTCATCGTCGATGGCAACAAAGCTGAACAGGCCATGGATGGCCTTCTCGCGACCATCGCAACTCATGCTCTCGACGAACACCTCGACCTCGACCTTGAGGCTGGTATTGCCCACCTTCACCACCCGCCCAACCAACTCGACGATGGAGCCCGCAGCGATCGGATGATTGAAGTCGATGCGGTCGGTGGACACCGTTACCAGCGGTAGCCGGCAAAAACGCGTGGCGGCGATAAACGAAACCTCATCCATCCAGGCCAGGGCAGTGCCGCCGAACAGGGTGTTGTGATGGTTGGTGGTGGAGGGGAATACCGCCTTGGTCACGCGGGTGACCGACAGCTCGGTACGGCGCTGGATTTCTTGCTCGCGAGGGGACATGGATCTACTGCCTGAAACACTGGGGAGAAATAAATGACGGGCAACAAAAAAGCAGCCCGTAGGCTGCTTTTTTCTGCATCGGAAGCTGGACTCAGGCCAGTTTTTCCTTGATGCGAGCTGCTTTACCCGACAGGTCGCGCAGGTAGTACAGCTTGGCTTTACGCACGTCACCGCGACGCTTGACAGCCATGCTGTCGATCTGCGGGCTGTAGGTCTGGAAAGTACGCTCTACGCCAACGCCGTTGGAGATTTTACGTACGGTGAACGCGCTGTTCACACCGCGGTTGCGCTTGGCGATAACTACGCCTTCGAACGCCTGCAGACGGGAACGATCACCTTCCTTCACTTTCACCTGAACGACAATGGTGTCGCCCGGGGCAAAGGCTGGGATCTCTTTGGTCATCTGCTCTGCTTCGAGTGCAAGGATGATTTTGTTGGTCATGCTGTGCTCCTAAGGTAAATCGTCGGATCTACCATCGATACGTTGTTAACTATCGTCCCGCTCGCGGAGATATTCCTCGAGCAGCTTCTTCTCTTCTCCAGAAAGCGAGCGTCTTTCCAGAAGATCAGCGCGTCGTTCGTAGGTCCTACCAAGGGACTGCTGCAAACGCCAACGCCGGATATGTGCATGATTGCCACTTAGCAACACGTCGGGAACACGCTGATCCGCATACACCTCAGGTCGGGTGTAGTGCGGGCAATCCAGCAGACCATCCGTGAAGGAGTCTTCCTCCGCGGAGTCCACATGCCCTAAAGCTCCGGGCAGCAGCCGTGTAACCGCATCGATCAGGACCATTGCCGGAAGCTCGCCCCCAGACAGTACATAGTCACCAATCGACCACTCTTCATCGACATGGGCTTCTATAAAGCGTTCGTCGATGCCTTCATAACGACCAGCAATCAGGATCAATGCATCCTCATTCGCCAACTCGCGTACCGCCGACTGATTCAGTTGACGGCCTTGGGGCGACAGGTAAATCACCTTCGCACCCTCCCCGGCTGCGCTCCTGGCCTGAACCAGTGCATCCTCCAGGGGCTTGATCTTCATCACCATGCCCGGTCCACCGCCAAATGGGCGATCGTCCACAGTGTGATGTCGATCCGTGGTGTAGTCTCGCGGATTCCAACAGGTGAGCTGCAACAGCCCTTGTTTCACCGCGCGGCTGGTTATGCCGTATTCGCTGATGGCGGAAAACATCTCGGGAAACAGACTGATCACTTCTACGCGCAAGTTAGCCACGCTTAGAAATCCGCGTCCCAATCCACCTTCATCTCGCCCGCGGCCAAGTCGACAGCCAACACGCATTGCTCGGTATAGGGCAACAGGCGTTCGCGATCATCCAGGCTGCCAGCGCAAGGCTTGACCACCATTACATCGTTCGAGCCGGTCTCCAGCAGGTGATCGATCTGCCCGAGCAATTGCCCGAGGGTGTCGATGACCTTGAGACCTTGCAGCTGGTACCAGTAGTACTCGCCGTCGGTCAGTTCGGGGAATTGGTTGCGCGGCACGCAGATCTCGTAACCGGCCAGAAGACGTGCTTCTTCGCGATCATCAAGACCCTTGAGCTTTGCGACCAGGAACTTATCGTTCCCTCGTCCGCTGACCAGCTCAACCTGCTTCACACTGCCTTCGCGCTTGAGCGTCCAGGCCTTGTACTGCAACAGGTTTTTAATCGGATCAGTAAAGGAAAAGACCTTCACTTCGCCGCGAACGCCATGAACAGAATAAATTTTGCCGACAACGATCAAATCATCAGCAGGGGCTGGCGTCGCGTTCATAGGTTCAGGCTGCAGCCTTAGCCGATTCCTTCAGCAGCTGAGCAACACGCTCAGATGGCTGTGCACCAACGCTCAGCCAGTAGGCTACGCGCTCTTGGTTCACGGACAGGCGAACTTCTTGACCACGAGCGATCGGGTTGAAGAAGCCAACTTGTTCTTTGTGCGAACCGTCGCGTGGGTTACGGCTGTCGGTCACAGTCAGGTGGTAAAACGGGCGCTTTTTGGAGCCGCCAAGGGCAAGACGGATTGTTAGCATGTGAACATCGTTCCTGTAGTCGGTGCTGCAAATCTAAATGCACAGCGGGCATGGGTGCCCGAAAGGCCGCATATTCTAAGGAATATCCGGACTTTTGCAAATGACTTTTTCCGGCGCCCGTCGGCTGCCATCCAGATTCGCCATGGAGCTGCCGCAAGCGGCAGCAGGAAGGACAGGCTTCTATCGGAGGCCTGCCCGCTTCCACGTCCCCGTGGAAAAGAGCGCCGGCATGATGGCCGGCGCGGATTCTCAGATCTTCGGCATACCGCCGCCGGGCAACATACCGCCCATGCCGCGCATCATCTTGGCCATCCCGCCCTTGGCGGAGAACTTCTTCATCATCTTCTGCATCTGCTTGTGCTGCTTGATCAAGCGGCCGATGTCCTGCACCTGGGTACCGGAGCCCATGGCGATCCGGCGCTTGCGCGAACCGCTGATCATCTCGGGATCGCGACGCTCGGCCGGAGTCATGGAATTGATGATGGCTTCCATCTGCTTGAACTGCTTTTCCGCAGCGTTCTGGGCGTTACCCATCTGGGACAGGTTGACCCCACCGATATTCGGCAGTTTGTCCATCAGGCCACCCAGACCGCCCATGTTCTTCATCTGTTGCAGCTGGTCGCGGAAGTCCTCGAGGTCGAAGCCCTTGCCCTTCTTCAGCTTCTTGGCCAGCTTGTCGGCCTTTTCCTTATCGAGGGTCTGCTCGGCCTGCTCGATCAGGCTGAGCACGTCGCCCATGCCCAGGATCCGCGAGGCGACACGCTCAGGGTGGAAAGGATCCAGGGCCTCGGTCTTCTCGCCCATGCCGATGAACTTGATCGGCTTGCCAGTAATGGCCCGCACCGACAGTGCGGCACCGCCCCGGGCATCACCGTCGACCTTGGTCAGGATCACGCCGGTCAGCGGCAGCGCATCGCCAAAGGCCTTGGCGGTATTGGCCGCGTCCTGGCCGGTCATCGCGTCGACCACGAACAGGGTTTCCACCGGCTTGATGGCCGCGTGCAGCGCCTGGATCTCGTCCATCATCTCGCTGTCGACGTGCAGGCGACCGGCGGTATCGACGATCACCACGTCGATGAACTTGAGCTTGGCTTCCTTTATAGCTGCTTCAGCGATAGCGACCGGCTTCTGACTCAGGTCCGACGGGAAGAAGGTCACGCCGATATCGTTGGCCAGGGTTTCCAGCTGCTTGATCGCCGCAGGACGGTAGATGTCCGCGGACACCACCATCACGCTCTTTTTCTTGCGCTCTTTAAGGAAGCGCGCCAGCTTGCCGGCAGTCGTGGTCTTACCCGCACCCTGCAGACCGGCCATCAGCACCACCGCTGGAGGCACCGCGCTGAGGTTCAGGTCTTCGTTGGCTGCGCCCATCAGGCTTTCCAGCTCGGCCTGGACGATCTTCACGAAGGCCTGGCCCGGGGTCAGGCTGCGCGACACTTCAGTGCCGACCGCACGCTCCTTCACCGAGTTGACGAAATCCTTGACCACCGGCAGGGCGACGTCGGCCTCGAGCAACGCCATGCGCACTTCGCGCAGGGTGTCTTTGATGTTGTCCTCGGTCAGCTTGGCCTTGCCGGTGACATGGCGCAGCGTCTGCGAGAGACGTTCGGTTAGGTTTTCAAACATGCTCGATCCTTTCAGGCCCAGGGTAGACCGGGGTAATGGCGGCCCAGAGCGTGATAAACAGGTGCTCGATGAGCCCGCGGCGTGGGCAGGTCGCGGATTATAGCGAAGACTGTGCGTGGCGCACACCTCGCCGTCTGCTCGCGTGGTCTTTCAGGGCTCTGGGTTCTATGCCAAACTCAACGACTTTCGGGCTTGCCTAACAGGATTTATGCTCCCCTTGTCACCCAGCTTGCTACCCACCCTCGCCGCCGCCATCCTTTATGCCGCTGCGACCCTCTATCAAGGCTCCCGCCTGGCCACAGGCGCCAAGGCGAACAAGCGCCTGCTGGTTACGCTTGGCGTCCTGGCCCTGGTGGCCCATGGCGTCAGCCTGCTGACCCACTTGCTGACCCCGGTCGGCCTGGGCCTGGACTTCTTCAGCGCCGCCAGCCTGATCGCCGCGGCCGTCATTGCCCTGACCTTGCTGGCCTGCTGGCGGATTCCCGTGGAGAACCTGCTGGTACTGCTGTTCCCCCTGGGCGCCCTGACAGCCCTGCTGGCGCAGTTCGTACCGACCGGCACAGTGCCGGTGATCGACGAAGAACCGGGCATCCTGGCCCATATCCTGCTCTCGATTCTGGCCTACGGCATGTTCACCATCGCGGTGTTCCAGGCCTTGCTCCTGCTGGTCCAGGACCATCAACTGAAGAACAAGCACCCTTCCGGGCTGATCAAGAATTTCCCTCCCCTGCAGACCATGGAGAGCCTGCTGTTCGGTTTCCTCTGGGCCGGGTGGACCCTGCTGTCGCTATCACTGATATCCGGCTGGCTGTTCGTCGAAAACCTGTTCGCCCAACACCTGGTCCACAAGACCTTGCTTGCCTGCCTGGCCTGGGTGGTGTTCAGCGTATTGCTCTGGGGTCGCACCCGCCTGGGCTGGCGCGGGCACAAGGCGATCCGCTGGACCCTGGCGGGCTTCTGCCTGCTGATGCTGGCGTACTTCGGCAGCAAGCTGGTCCGCGAATACATCCTGCATATCTGACCACCGGCCATGACCGACTCCCTGCCCACCGGCCCGATGCTCGCGGTAATCGCCCTGCTGATCGTCTGGTCGGGACTGTTCACCGCCATCGATGCCGCCCAGCTGCACCTGCTGGCCCTGCGCAGCAGCTCGCGCTCGGGTGACAAAGCAGCAGCCCGACTGGCCTTCCCCAAGGAAAGCCTGATCCTGTGCAACACCCTGTGCCGGGTGCTGGCGGTCATCATCAGTACCTTGCTGGCCCTGTTTTACTGGACAGAGAACGGCCCGTGGCTAGCCTGCCTGGCCAGCACCTGCGGCCTGCTGGTATTGGCCGAGTACCTGCCGCGAGCCGTGGCCGTGCGCTATCCGGAGGGCACCCTGAGCTTCGGCAACGGCCTGCTCGCCATCCCCATGAAGTTCGTCTACCCCCTGGCCTGGCTGCTCGACGCCATTGGCCAACTGCTGCTGCGTCCCTTCGCCAGCAAGGCCAGTGTGGTCAAGCACAGCGATGACGACCCCACCCTGCTGGACGACGAGCCGGCTCCCCAGGAACAGCACGCACTGCCCGGCATCCACGCCCTGGACAACATCACCGTCAACGACATCCTGGTGCCCCGCAGCGAAGTCGACGGCATCAACCTGGACGAGCCGATCGAGCAGATCATCACCCAGCTGCGCCTGAACCGGCGTACCCGCCTGCCGGTGTTCCACAGCGATATCAACCAGGTCGAGGCGGTGCTCAATACCCGCCAGATCCGCCACTTGCTGCCCGACGCCAGCCTGACCAAGGAAGCGCTGCTGGCGGCCTGCCACGAACCCTATTTCGTTCCCGAAAGCACCCCGCTGCAATTGCAGCTGCTCAACTTCCACAAGCAGCAGCGACGCCTGGGCATGGTGGTGGACGAATACGGCGAAGTGCAGGGCATCGTGACCCTGGAAGACATCCTGGAAGAGATCGTCGGCGAATTCGAAAGCGAGCACAGCCTCGACAACCCGCACATCCACCCCCAGGCCGATGGCCGCTATGTGGTGGAGGGCGCCGCCTCGATCCGTGAGCTGAACAAGAGCCTGGGCTGGCACCTGCCCAGCGATGGCCCCAAGACCCTCAACGGCCTGGTCACCGAAGCCCTGGAAACCATTCCCGACAGCGCCGTGTGCCTGAAGATCGGCCGCTACCGCCTGGAAATCCTCGAGACCGAGGAAAACCGTATCAGCCGGGTACTGATCTGGCACACCAGCAGCGTTCCCTCCATTCGCTGAACACTGCACCAAGCGCCACCGAGCCCGCCTTCAGGGCAGGCCTGTCCAGCCGGAAACACCCGCGACAAGTCCTTGTTGGATCGTTAGCAGCCTTTCTATAATCGTAACGCTTACCCAAGCCCCGCAGCCCCGCGTGCTACCCGCACCCTGCGAGATCCTGCACATACCCGCATACCGTTCGACGTCGCTCCCATCCCGAGCACGCCCGCACCAAACCCACATCCCTGGGTGCTCGACCATAATAATTCGCTCCACTGGAGCAATGACTGTCAGGGATATCCGCATGACGACCAGCACGACCTACAGCACCGGCGCGACCGACCATCCCGGCAACTCCGCCAGCCGGGTGGCCACGGCCAGCTTCATCGGCACCGCCATCGAGTTCTACGACTTCTATGTCTACGCCACCGCCGCCGCGCTGGTGATTGGCCCGGTGTTCTTTCCCCAGAGCTCCGGTACCGCCCAGATGCTCTCGGCATTCCTCACCTTCGGTATCGCCTTCCTGGCCCGCCCCCTGGGCTCGGCACTGTTCGGCCACTTCGGCGACCGGATCGGCCGCAAGTCGACCCTGGTGGCCTCGCTGCTGCTGATGGGCATCTGCACCACCCTGATCGGCGTGCTGCCGGGCTACGACAGCATCGGCGCCTGGGCCCCGATCCTGCTGTGCCTGCTGCGCTTCGGCCAGGGCCTGGGCTTGGGTGGCGAATGGGGCGGCGCGGCGCTGCTGGCTACCGAAAACGCCCCACCTGGCAAGCGCGCCTGGTTCGGCATGTTCCCGCAACTGGGGCCGTCCATTGGTTTCCTGGCCGCCAACGGGTTGTTCCTGGGCCTGGCCATGGGCCTGGACGACCAGCAGTTCCGGGCCTGGGGCTGGCGCATTCCGTTCCTGCTCAGCGCGGCGCTGGTGATGGTCGGGCTCTATGTGCGCCTCAAGCTGCATGAAACCCCGGTCTTCGCCAACGCCGTGGCCCGCCAGGAACGGGTGAAGCTGCCACTGATCGAGCTCTTCAGCCAATACTGGCTGCCGGTGCTGCTGGGCGCCGCCGCCATGGTGGTGTGCTACGCGCTGTTCTATATCTCCACAGTGTTTTCCCTGAGCTACGGCGTATCGACCCTGGGCTACAGCCGAGAAACTTTCCTCGGCCTGCTGTGCTTCGCCGTACTGTTCATGGCTGCCGCTACGCCCCTGGCGGCCTGGGCCAGCGATCGCTTCGGGCGCAAGCCCGTGCTGGTCGTCGGCGGCATCCTGGCGATCCTCTCGGGCTTCGCCATGGAACCGCTGCTGACCCAGGGCTCCACCGCCGGGGTGGCGCTGTTCCTGTGCATCGAGCTGTTCCTGATGGGGGTGACCTTCGCGCCGATGGGCGCCCTGCTGCCGGAACTGTTCCCCACCCATGTGCGCTACACCGGCGCTTCGGCGGCTTACAACCTGGGAGGAATCGTCGGCGCCTCGGCCGCTCCGTTCTTCGCCCAGAAACTGGTGGCGATGGGCGGCTTGAGCTGGGTCGGGGGATATGTCTCGGGGGCGGCGATCCTGAGCCTGATCGCGGTGTTGTGCCTGAAGGAAACCCGTAACAACGACCTGAATCAGGTCGGCTGACGGAGCATCATCGCGGGCAAGTCGGATCACCGCTCGCTCCTGCAGGTCGGCGCAACCTGGCAGGAGCGAGGCTTGCCCGCGGATGTTTTTACAGTTCTACAACGACTGCCTGGGAGGCGCGGGTTGCCTTGGCGCGGGCAGCTTCGATGGACTCATCACGAGCCAGGGCCACGCCCATGCGCCGCTGACCGTTGACTTCCGGCTTGCCGAACAGGCGCAGCGCGGTATCCGGCTCGCTCAGGGCAACGCCCAGGTTGGCGAATGCGGTTTGGGTGGACTTGCCCTCCACCAGGATCACCGCCGAGGCCGAGGGGCCGAACTGACGAATCAGCGGGATCGGCAGGCCGAGGATGGCCCGTGCGTGCAGGGCGAACTGCGACAGGTCCTGGGAGATCAGGGTCACCAGGCCAGTGTCATGGGGCCGTGGCGACACTTCGCTGAACCACACCTGGTCGCCCTTGATGAACAGCTCCACACCGAACAACCCGCGCCCACCCAGGGCCTCGGTCACGGCCTTGGCAACCCGCTCGGACTCGGCCAGGGCCTTCGGGCTCATGGCCTGGGGCTGCCAGGACTCCTGGTAATCGCCCTTCTCCTGGCGATGGCCCACGGGCGCGCAGAACGTGGTGCCGCCCACATGACGTACGGTCAGCAGGGTGATTTCGTAGTCGAAGTCGATGAAGCCCTCGATGATCACCCGGCCCTTGCCGGCCCGACCGCCTTCCTGGGCATAGTCCCAGGCCTTCTGCACATCATCGGCGCTGCGCAGCAGGCTCTGGCCCTTGCCCGAGGAGCTCATTACCGGCTTGACCACGCACGGGAAACCCAGGTCCTGCACGGCCTTGCTGTAGTCCTCGAAGGTATCGGCGAAGTGGTATGGCGAGGTCGGCAGGTCCAGCTCTTCAGCGGCCAGGCGCCGGATGCCTTCGCGGTTCATGGTCAGCTGGGTGGCCCGGGCGGTCGGAATCACGGTGAAGCCTTCGGCTTCCAGCTCCACCAGGGTCGCCGTGGCGATGGCTTCGATTTCCGGCACGATGAAGTGCGGCTTTTCCGCCTCGATCACGGCACGCAGGGCTGCGCCGTCGAGCATGTTGATCACGTGGCTGCGATGGGCCACCTGCATCGCCGGGGCATTGGCGTAGCGGTCCACGGCAATCACTTCGACGCCCAGGCGCTGCAGCTCGATCACCACCTCCTTGCCCAACTCACCACAGCCACAAAGCAAGACGCGGGTCGCGGTTGGCGACAATGGAGTTCCGATACGAGTCATCTGAAGGTCCTCAAGGAAGCGGATCATCGAAGGCCGAGCGCCAGGCTGGCAACCCGGGAAAGCGCGGCATTTTACATGAACCGTGGCCTTTGGCTCAGCCGGCGCACGCCGCTTTGCGCAAACGCCAGGCCATGGCCAGCCACACCACCGTGACCCCGGCGAACTTCGAGGCCAGGGCAGTGAGGATCACCCCTGGGGTCAGGGCATCGATCAAACCGAAGAAAATGAAGGTATCCAGGGGGATGCTCAGCGCCGAGCTGATCCACAGCCGATCGTGTAGGGGACGCTTGGTGATGCTGAACACCAGCCAGTCGATGCATTCGGAGACCGCGAATGCCGTGGCGCTGGCCAGGGCGATGGCGGGGTCGGAAGTCACATAGGACAACACCAGGGCCGCCAGCATGGCGATGATGGCGCCGTGGCCGAAGCGGGTCTGCACCATGTCGCGCAGGACGAACACCAGTCCACCCCAGGCCGACCAAATGATGTCCAGGTGCGGGGCGGTGGAAAAGGCGTAGTTGATCAGCACGACACTGCTGATATAGGCGATCAGATAGAGCATGGGGGCCAAGAAGTCGCTGTCAGGAAGGTGTACAGGTTACTTCAGGCTCGGGGATTGGGCCAAGAAAGTCCTCGACTCCCGACAAGGCTTGCGCAACCGATCAGTTGCCTGCCTCGGCCCCCGCCAGCCACAACAACCCGCTGTCCTTGGCCCGCTCATGGCAGCGGGCCAATACGCTACACCGCTCGGTATTGTCCATGCGGCCCCAACGGGTAATCTCGTCCACTGTGCGCTGGCAACCGATGCAGATGTCCTGCTCGTCCAGGGCGCAAATATTCACGCAGGGCGAGGCGACGGGTTTCTCCGCAAGGCTCATGATTCCTGCTCGACCAGGTCCCGAGCATAGCGCTGGGCATTGTGTACGTAATGGGCGGCGCTGGCCTCGAGCATGCGCTTCTGCGGCTCGGTGAGTTCGCGCACCACCTTGCCCGGCGACCCCATGACCAGCGATCCATCGGGAATCTCCTTGCCCTCGCCGATCAGCGAGTTGGCGCCGATGATGCAGTTCTTGCCGATCTTCGCGCCGTTGAGGACCACTGCGTTGATACCGATCAGGCTGTAGTCGCCCACGGTGCAGCCATGCAGCATGGCGTTGTGGCCGATGGTCACTCCGGTGCCGATGGTCAGCGGGAACCCCATGTCGGTGTGCATCACGGTGCCGTCCTGGACGTTGCTGTGCTTGCCGATCAGGATCAGCTCGTTATCGCCACGCAGCACGGCGTTGAACCACACGTTGGCCCCCTCCTCCAGCTTGACCTTGCCCACCAGCGTTGCGTTCGGGGCGACCCAGCTCTGTGGATGGGTTTCTACTCGGGCATCGCCCAGGCGATATTTCATCTTGTTGTCCTCATGGCTCAGGCAGCCGTGGGTGAGTGCCATACGTGCGATGGCTTCAGAGGGTGACGGAGTTCTTCGGTGGGTGACGCAGGCTGATCCCGGCGTCATACAACAGGTTGACCAGCTCGACGATCATGATCGCGGTCAGCCCCCAGATCTTGAAGTCGCCGAAACGATAGCTGGGAACGTACCAGCTGCGTCCCTGGTAGTCGATGCGATGGGTATGCTCCCGAGGGTCCTGGCGAAAGAATTCCAGGGGGACATTGAAGACCGCAGCGATCTCGGCGTCGTTGGCGCGGTACTCGACGAAATCGGGGATCACTCCGACATACGGCGTAACCTTGAGCCCATGCTTGGAGATCAGCGGGCTCAGGGGGCCGATGATCTCCACCAGGCCTGGGGGCAATCCGATCTCTTCCTCCGCCTCACGCAGGGCGGTGAACACCAGGTCCGGGTCCTCCGGATCGCGTCGCCCGCCGGGAAACGCCACCTCTCCGCCATGGGTCGAAAGCCCGCTGGCGCGCAGGGTCAGCACCAGCTCCGGCTCATCGCTGCGGGTGATGGGCACCAGCACGGCAGCCTCGGGAAAACGTCGATCGGTCTCCAATGTACGCGGCGTGTAATGACTTACCCGATGAAGTAGCTCGTCCAGCATGAGGCATCTCGATCTGTTGGCTACCGAGCATCATGCACCAATCCCGGCAACGGCCCAACCCCCGTTCCTGGGGCATGTCGCGGAACGACAACTTGCCGACGACAGGCCTCGCGCGCCAAGATAGCCGCAGCCTTTTCCGGACAGCCTCGATGAAATTTTGCAGCCAGTGCGGCAACCCGGTGACCCAGCGCATTCCCGAAGGCGACTCGCGCCTGCGCTTTGTCTGCGATCACTGCCAGACCATCCATTACCAGAACCCCAATATCGTCGCCGGCTGCCTGGCCACCTGGGAAGGCAAGGTCTTGCTGTGCCGCCGGGCCATCGAGCCGCGACTTGGCTACTGGACCCTGCCGGCCGGCTTCATGGAGAACGGCGAGACCGTGGAGCAGGGAGCCGTGCGTGAAACCTACGAGGAAGCCTGCGCCCGTGTGCGCGACTTGAGCTTCTATACCCTGATCGACGTCCCGCATATCAGCCAGGTGCATGTGTTCTTTCGCGCAGAGCTGGCCGACCTGGATTTTGCCGCCGGCCCCGAGAGCCTTGAAGTGCGCTTGTTCGATGAAACCGACATCCCTTGGTCCGAGCTGGCTTTTCGCACTGTCAGCCGTACCTTAGAATGCTTCTTCGCTGACCGGCAGGCCGGCACCTTCCAAGTGCGCACCGAATCCATCCCGCCGCTGGCCCAGCCTGCCATCAGTTAAACAATAATCGTGCACGGGACCCCGTGCGCGCCTGGGGATATCGTGTCAATGCGCTGGTTGCTTGCCCTGCTGTGCTGTTCCTTTGTCGCTGTTTCCCAGGCCTCCACGGTGGAAACCCTCGACGGCAAGGTCATCGAGAAAGTCCTGGTACTCAAGTCCGCCCATCAACTGCAGTTGATCAATGACGGCAAACCGCTGAAGACCTATCGCATCTCCCTGGGCAAGAAACCCAAGGGGCCCAAGCTCATGGAAGGCGACAAGCGCACGCCCGAAGGCCTGTACTGGCTCGACTGGCGCAAGACCAGCGACCGTTATTACCTGGCCATGCACATCTCCTACCCGAACATCAGCGACGCCGCCCGCTCCCGGCGCGAGGGCGTGCCTCCCGGCGGCATGATCATGATCCACGGCACCCCGGACACCGAAGAATTCCCCGAGCAGTACTTCCATACCCTGGACTGGACCGACGGCTGCATCGCCATGCGTAACGTCGACATGCGCGAGATCTGGGGCCTGGTCAAGGACGGCACCATGATCGAGATTCGCCCTTAACCCGCCTCCTGCAAAAAATATTTTCCCCCGCACGTAAAAACCGCACGCCCATACCACTTCGCGACCCGCCCCGGGTCGCCCCCTGGCTTTTGGCCCTTGCTGCCAGACCTGCCTAATACCACTTCGATCCTTTATGCTCGCCAGCACCTCGACAGTGCCCGCCACAGTGCGCTCACAGCGGACCAGTGGCGTTGACATGGTATTTAAGTGGTATTAGTTTTTCGGCACTACCGAGCGACAACAACCTATAACCGCATCGGAAACCTGATCATGAACCAGCTGCTGAACCTGCGCCCGGACGACACCCAACCCACCCCGCTGTACCTGCAACTGGCCCGCAACCTGGAAGCGGCGATTCATGCTGGCCAGTGGAAAGCCGAGCAGGCCCTTCCCTCCGAGCGCAACCTCAGCGAACTGCTGGGCATTTCCCGAGTGACTGCGCGCAAGGCCCTGGAAGTGCTCTTCGAGCAGGGGCTGATCCGACGCAACCAGGGTTCGGGGACCTTTATCACCCCACGCCTGGAACAACCGCTGTCGCGGCTTTCCGGCTTCAGTGAAATGCTGCGCCTCAAGGGCTTCGTGCCCGGCTCCCAATGGCTGGAACGCACCATCACGCCCCCCACCCACGAAGAACTGATTCGCCTCGGCCTGTCGCCCAACGACAAGGTGGCGCGCCTCAAGCGCCTGCGCAAAGCCGACGACGTGGTGATGGCGATCGAGATGAGCACCCTGCCGGCCAGCATCATTGCCCGCCCGGAAGCGGTGGGCGACTCCCTGTACGAATACCTCGATGGCATCAAGCGCCCCGTGGTACGGGCGCTGCAGCACATCCAGGCGATCAATGCCTCGGACGAGTTCGCCAGCCTGGTGGGCATCGCCCCCGGCACCGCCATGCTGCTGATGACCCGGGTCGGCTACCTGGAGGACAACACCCCGATCGAGGTCACCGATACCTACTGCCGCAACGACTACTACGACTTCGTCGCCGAACTGCGACGCTGAACCAGTCTCCAGGAATCCGAGAAACGCCCATGTCCGAAGCCAACATACTCACGCCCCAAGGCTGGATCCGCGGCCACCTGATCCACCATGAAGGCAAGGTGACTGCCATCGATGGCAGCCCCTGCGATCCGGCGGACAACGACCTGCCCTACCTGCTGCCCGGTTTTATCGACCTGCATGTGCACGGCGGTGGCGGCAAGGACATCATGCAGGGCAGCGAAGCCTTCGAGACCATCGCCCGCACCCATGTGCGCTTCGGCACCACTTCGTTGCTGGCCACCACCATGACCGCGCCCAGTGCGGAAATCCGCGATGTGCTGGAACAGCTCGGCCGGTATGCCCGGCAGCGGCCGGCTGGGTCCGCCCGAGTCCTGGGCGTGCATCTGGAAGGTCCCTACATCAACCCCGGCAAGCTGGGCGCCCAGCCGAACTTCGCCCATACCGCGCTGTTGAGCGAAATCGAGCAGTACCTGGAACTGGCACCGATCCGGGTGATCACCATCGCGCCGGAAGTAGCGGGCCACAACGATCTGATCCGGGCCCTGAGCGCACGCGGGATACGCATGCAGATCGGCCACACCCTGGGCAGCTATGAAGAAGGCGTGGCCGCCATGGCCGCCGGCGCCACCAGCTTCACCCACCTGTACAACGCCATGAGCCCGCTGCATCACCGCGAGCCGGGGATCGTCGGTGCGGCCCTGGCCCATGCCCAGTACGCCGAGCTGATCCCCGACCTCTTGCATGTACATCCCGGGGCAATGCGCGTGGCCCTGCGCTCGATCCCATGCCTGTACTGCGTCACCGATTCCACCGCCGCCGCGGGCATGCCCGACGGCGAGTACAAGCTGGGCAGCCACACCGTGACCAAGTGCCTGGGTGGCGTGCGCCTGCCGGATGGCACCCTGGCCGGTAGCACCCTGACCATGGACCAGGCGCTACGCAACCTGGTGAAGATCGGCCTGCCCCTGGCGGACGCCTCGCAGCGCCTGTCGCAATTTCCCGCCGACTACCTCGGCCTCCCCGAACGCGGCCGCCTGCAACCTGGCAGTTGGGCCGACAGCGTGCGCCTGGACCGCGCACTCAAACTGACCGCCGTCATGGTCGAAGGAGAAGAGCTTGACTTCCAAGATGCTTGAAGAGGCGCTGTCCTCGCACACCGCCGTGAGCAACCAGCTACAGCACCTGGAGCCGTCGCTGGTGGAGGTGGCCGGTCGCCTGCGACGCCAACCGCCGCAAGTGGCGATGACCGTGGCCCGGGGCAGCTCCGACCATGCCGCCAGTTATTTCGCCTACCTGACCATGCAGCACGCGGGCATCCCGGTGGCGTCACTGCCGATGTCGGTGGTCACCATGCAGCAAGCGCCACTGCGGGTCAGCGGCCAGGCGGTCTTCGCCTTCTCCCAGTCGGGCCAAAGCCCGGACCTGGTGAACAGCGTGCGCCTGCTGCGCAAGCGCGGCGCCCTCACCGTCGGCCTGGTCAATGCGCCGAACAGCCCACTGGAAGCGGCCAGCGAATTCGCCCTGCCGCTGTATGCCGGCACCGAACAGAGTGTCGCCGCCACCAAGAGCTTCATCGCCACCCTCAGCGCCAGCGCGCGCCTGATCGGCCACTGGAATGAGGACGCACACCTGCTGGAAGCCGGGCTGGCCCTGCCCGAAGGCCTGGAGCAGGCTGCCACCCAGGACTGGAGCCCGGCCATCGCGGCCCTGCGCGACTGCCAGCGGCTGATGGTGATCGGCCGCGGAGCAGGCTTTGCCATCGCCCAGGAGGCCGCGCTCAAGCTCAAGGAAACCTCGGCGATCCAGGCCGAAGCCTTCAGCAGCGCCGAAGTCCGCCATGGCCCGATGGCCCTGATCGAGCACGACTACCCGCTGTTGGTGTTCGCCCCACGCGGGGCGGAACAGGGCGGCCTGCTAAGCCTGGCCGCCGACATGCGCCAGCGCGGCGCCAAGGTACTGCTGGCCGCACCGGACGATATCCAGGAACGGGACCTGCCGCTGTGCCTGGCGAACCACCCGGCGCTGGACCCGATCCTGGCGATCCAGAGTTTCTATGTCATGGCCGCTGGCCTGGCCGAGGCCCGCCGCATGGACCCCGACCAGCCACGGCACCTGAGCAAAGTGACCCGCACTCACTAAGCCCCCCTTGATCGATGAGTACTGCGCCATGCACAACAACAATAATGACCTGACGCTCAGTGCCCCACTCAGTGGGCCCGTACTGCCACTGCGTAGCGTTCCCGACCCGGTGTTCGCCAGCGGAGCCATGGGCGACGGGATCGCCATCGACCCGCTCAACGACACCCTGCACGCCCCGTGCCCTGGCGTGGTAATCCAGGTCGCCCGGACCGGGCACGCCGTGACCCTGCGCGCCGACAACGGCGCACAGTTACTGCTGCACCTGGGCCTGGACACCGTCGAGCTACAAGGCGAAGGCTTCGAGTTGCTGGTCCAGGAGGGTCAGCGCGTCAACGCCGGCCAACCCCTGCTGCGCTTCGACCTGGACTATGTCGCGCAGCACTGCCGGAGCCTGATCAGCGTGCTGATCCTGACCAACAGCGAGGGTTTCGACCAGCGTCCGCTGAGCCTGGGTACCGTCAAGGTCGGCGAACCGCTGCTGCATATCACACAGCGCAACCAGGCCCCTACACACGCAACTGCCGCCCCGGGCTCGGCAGAACAGGCCAGCGCCCGGGTCCGGGTTGCCCACCGCGGCGGCCTGCATGCGCGTCCCGCGGCCCTGGTCCGTCAATGCGCCGCCGGCTTCGCCAGCCAATCGCAGCTGAGCTTCAAGGACAAGAGTGCCCCCTGCACCAGCCTGGTAGCCCTGATGGGCCTGGGCATCGGCGAACAGGATGAAGTGCAGGTCAGCTGCCAGGGCGCCGATTGCCAGGCCGCCTTACAGGCGCTGCTCAAGACCCTGGGCACGGCGCTGGAGAGCGACGCCCACCCGGCGCCTGTCGCACTCGCGTCCAGCATTCGGCGCCCCGCTGAAGATGGCGTATTGCATGGGGTCTGTGCCGCGCCAGGGCTGATCGCCGGCCCGTTGCTGCGGCTTAAGGCCATGCAGTTGCCGGAAGACCTTGGCCAGCACCAGCCTGATGAACAGCGCCAAGCCTTGGAGAAAGCCCTGGACCAGGTACGCGCCGATATCCGCCAGACCCTGGATCAGGCCCGCCAGCGTCGGGACCAGGAAGAACAGGACATCTTCAACGCCCACCTGGCCCTGCTGGAAGACCCGACCCTGCTGGACGCCGCCCACGCCGCCATCGCCCAGGGCCGGGCCGCCACCCATGCCTGGAGCGCGGCGATCGCCGAGCAGTGCCAGGTGCTGCAAAGCCTGGATAACCCCTTGCTGGCTGAGCGCACCAACGATCTGCGCGACCTGCAACAGCGGGTGCTGCGGGCCTTGCTGGGCGAAACCTGGCACTACGACCTGCCGCCCGGGGCGCTGGTCGCCGCCGAAGAACTGACCCCCTCGGACCTGCTGCAACTGAGCGCCCAGGGCGTAGCCGGCCTGTGCATGGCTGCCGGCGGCGCGACCTCCCATGTGGCGATCCTGGCCCGGGGCAAGGGCCTGCCGTGCCTGGTGGCCCTGGGCCAGGAAGTCCTGCACCTGGAAAACGGTCGTCAGGTGGTGCTGGATGCCGACGGCGGGCGCCTGGAACTTGTGCCCGATCCGCAACGCCTGCAACAGGTACAGGAGGCCCATCGGGCCCGCTTGCAACGTCGCGCCTTGCAGCAACAGCAGGCCGCACAGCCGGCCCTAACCCGTGACGGCACGGCGATAGAGGTCGCGGCCAACGTGGCCTCCAGCGACGAGGCTCGGGAGGCCTGCCAGGGCGGTGCCGACGGCATCGGCCTGCTGCGCACCGAATTCCTGTTCGTCGACCGCCAGCACGCACCAAACGAAGCGGAACAGCGCCAGGCCTATCAGGACGTGCTGGATGCCATGGGCGACAAACCGGTGATCATCCGCACCATCGATGTGGGCGGCGACAAGCAGCTGGACTACCTGCCACTGCCGGCCGAGGCCAACCCGGTGCTGGGCCTGCGCGGCATCCGCCTGGCCCAGGCCCGCCCCGAACTACTGGACCAGCAACTGCGGGCCCTGTTGCAAGTCTCGCCGGTGGCACGCTGCCGGATCATGCTGCCAATGGTCACCGAGGTGGCCGAGCTGCTGCACATCCGCCAGCGCCTTGAGACCCTGGCCAGCGAACTGGGAGTCAGCCAGCACCCGGAGCTGGGGGTGATGATCGAAGTGCCAGCTGCGGCGCTGATGGCCGAACAACTGGCCGAACACGCCGACTTCCTGTCCATCGGCACCAATGACCTGTCCCAATACACCCTGGCCATGGACCGCGACCACGCTGGATTGGCCGCCCGGGTCGACGCCCTGCATCCGGCCCTGCTGCGCCTGATCGCCCAGACCTGCGCCGGGGCTGCACGCCACGGTCGCTGGGTCGGGGTCTGCGGCGCCCTGGCCAGCGATCCGCTCGCGACCCCGGTGCTGATTGGCCTGGGCGTCAGCGAACTGTCGGTCAGCCCGCCGCAGGTCGGGGAAATCAAGGACCGGGTACGCCAGCTGGAGATCAGCCGGTGCCGCCAGCTCAGCCCGACGTTGCTCGACCTGCCGGGTGCTGCCGCGGTCCGCCAGGCCTGCGCGCAGCATTGGCCTCTACAACCATAAGAATCCAGGAGAGACGCCATGTACCAGTACTTCATCGAGGGCCTGCAGCGCCTCGGCCGGGCATTGATGCTGCCCATCGCCATCCTGCCCATCGCCGGCCTGCTGCTGCGCCTGGGTGACACCGACCTGCTGGACATCGCCATCATCCACGATGCTGGCCAGTCGATCTTCGGCAACCTGGCGCTGATCTTCGCCATCGGGATCGCCGTGGGTTTCGCCAAGGACAACAACGGCACCGCCGGCCTGGCCGGAGCGATCGGTTACCTAGTGATGATCTCGACCCTCAAGGTGCTGGACGCCAGCATCAACATGGGCATGCTCGCCGGGATCATCAGCGGGCTGACGGCCGGTGCGCTGTACAACCGCTTCAAGGACATCAAGCTGCCGGAGTACCTGGCGTTCTTCGGTGGCCGGCGCTTCGTGCCCATCGTCACCGGCTTCACCGCCGTGGGCCTGGGGGTGGTGTTCGGCCTGATCTGGCCGCCGATCCAGCATGGCATCAACGGCTTCGGCCAACTGCTGCTGGAAAGCGGCAGCTTCGGCGCCTTTGTCTTCGGCGTGTTCAACCGCCTGCTGATCGTCACCGGCCTGCACCACATCCTCAACAACATGGCCTGGTTCATCTTCGGCAGCTTCACCGATCCGAACACCGGCGCCGTGGTCACCGGCGACCTGACCCGCTATTTTGCCGGCGACCCCAACGGCGGCCAGTTCATGACCGGGATGTTCCCGATGATGCTGTTCGGCCTGCCCGCCGCCTGCCTGGCCATGTACCGCAATGCCCTGCCGGAGCGGCGCAAGGTGATGGGCGGGATCTTCCTGTCCATGGCCCTGACCTCGTTCCTCACCGGGGTCACCGAACCCATCGAGTTCGCCTTCATGTTCCTGGCACCGCTGCTGTACCTGGTGCATGCGCTGCTCACCGGGATGTCCATGGCCCTGACCAACCTGCTGGATATCCACCTGGGCTTCACCTTCTCCGGCGGCGCCATCGACATGGCCCTGGGCTGGGGGCGCTCCACCAATGGCTGGAAGGTGCTGCCGGTAGGCTTGCTGTATGCGGTGATCTACTACCTGGTGTTCGATTTCTGCATTCGTCGCTTCAACCTCAAGACCCCGGGTCGCGAGGACAGCCCCTCCGCCGGCAAGAGCGAGCTGGCCAAAGACCAGCGCGCCAGCGCCTACATCAAGGCCCTGGGCGGCGCCGCTAACCTGATCACCGTGGGCGCCTGCACCACCCGCCTGCGCCTGGAACTGGCCGACCGCGACCTGGCCCGTGACGCCGAGCTCAAGGCCCTGGGTGCCATGGCCGTGGTACGCCCCGGCAAGGGCTGCAGCCTGCAAGTGGTGGTCGGCCCGACCGCCGATAGCATCGCCGATGAAATCCGCCAGGCCCTGCCAACGGCGCCCGTGGTGGCTCCATCCACCGCCCCCGAATCGGCCCCCGCGCCAACCCCGGTTCCTGCACAAGAAGCCCAACAATGGCTCAACGCCCTGGGTGGCCGCGATAACCTGTTGCAACTGGACTGCGTGGCCCTGACCCGCCTGCGGGTCCAACTGAGCAACAGCCAGGGCCTGTCGGAGGCGGCGCTCAGAGGCCTGGGCTGCCAGGGCACTCGGCGCCTGGAAGGGGATGTCTGGCATGTATTGATTGGCGAGAAAGCACTCGGTTTGCAGGCTGCCATGCAAGCGCTGATACCTCGCAAGGTGGGTGCCGGCGCCTGAAGGACTTGCCTGCACGCCCATAAAAAAGCCCGCTGGCCGTTTCCGGCTCAGCGGGCTTTTTGTCTGTGGATAACCTCAGAACTGTTCCAGACGCCAGACCTCGTAGGCCGGAGTCTCGTAGGGATGGCTCTGCTTGAGCGCCATCACCACGTCGCGGATCAGTTCATCGGCCACCACCAGCTCGACTTTCCATTCCTCCACCCGCTCCACCAGGCCGGTCTGCCCGAGGAATGGCTGGCTGCCATCCAGGGGGCGGAACTGGCCCTGGCCGAGCACCTGCCAGGCGCACTGGTCGTAGGCGCCGATGCGTCCGCCACCTGCGGCGAACACGGCGCTCTTGACCTGCTCCACATGGCTGGGAGGCACGAAGAAGCTGAGCTTGTACATTGCCTCAGTTCACCCAGACGCGAGCGTTGCGGAACATGCGCATCCAGCCTGCATCTTCGTTCCAGTCGTCAGGACGCCAGGAGTTCTGCACAGCACGGAATACCCGCTCAGGGTGCGGCATCATGATGGTGACGCGACCGTCGCGGCTGGTAAGGCCGGTGATCCCGCGCGGCGAACCGTTGGGGTTGGCCGGGTAGCGCTCGGTGACCTTGCCGTGGTTGTCGACGAAGCGCAGGGCCACGCAACCGGACAGGTCGGCTTCCAGCAGCGCTTCTTCGCTTTCGAACTCGGCATGGCCTTCGCCGTGGGCGATGGCGATCGGCATCCGCGAACCGGCCATGCCCTGCAGGAAGATCGAGTTCGACTCCTGTACCTGGACCATGGCCACGCGGCCTTCGAATTGCTCGGAGCGGTTGCGCACGAAGTGCGGCCAGAACTCGCTGCCCGGGACCAGCTCGTGCAGGTTGGACATCATCTGGCAACCGTTGCACACACCGAGGGTGAAGGTGTCGTTGCGCTCGAAGAAGCCCTGGAACGCATCGCGGGCACGGCTGTTGAACAATGCCGACTTGGCCCAGCCTTCACCGGCGCCCAGTACGTCACCGTAGGAGAAGCCGCCGCAGGCGACCATGCCCTTGAACTCGTTGAGATCGACACGACCGGCGAGGATATCGCTCATGTGCACGTCGATGGCGTTGAAGCCGGCGCGGTCGAACGCCGCGGCCATTTCCACCTGGCCGTTGACGCCCTGCTCGCGCAGCACTGCCACCTGGGGACGCACACCCTTCTTGATGTAAGGCGCGGCGACGTCCTGGTTGACGTCGAAACTCAGCTTGACGCTCAGGCCCGGGTTGTCTTCCTCCAGCACCACGTCGAACTCCTGCTCGGCGCAGTCGGCGTTGTCGCGCAGGCGCTGGATCTGGTAGCTGGTCTCGGCCCACTGGCGCTGCAGCAGACGACGCTCGCCGGCGAACACCTTCTCGCCGTTGAAGGAGATGTTGATGTGGCCGTTGTTGACCGGCTGGCCGATCACCGCCACGCAGTCGCCCAGGCCAGCGGCGCTGAACTGAGCGAGCACGCCCGGAGTGGCGTCCTGGCGAACCTGGATCAGCGCACCCAATTCCTCGTTGAACAGGATGGCCGGGATATCGGCCGCGCTGGCAGCCAGCGCATCCAGGTTCAGGTTCAGGCCGCAGTGGCCGGCGAAGGCCATTTCCACGGCGCTGGTCAGCAGGCCGCCGTCGGAACGGTCGTGGTAGGCCAGCAGGTGGCCGTCGGCATTGAGGCCCTGGATCACCGCGAAGAAGGCCTTCAGGTCTTCGGCGTCATCGACGTCCGGAGCCTGCTTGCCGATCTTGCCGTGGGTCTGGGCGAGGATCGAGGCGCCCATGCGGTTCTGGCCGCGACCCAGGTCGATCAGGACCAGGTCGGTGGTGCCCTTGTCCATGCGCAGTTGCGGGGTCAGGGTCTGGCGAATGTCGGTGACCGGGGCGAAGCCGGTGACGATCAGCGACAGCGGCGCGGTGACGCTCTTGTCCACGCCCTCTTCGTTCCAGCGGGTGGCCATGGACATGGAGTCCTTGCCCACCGGGATGGTGATGCCCAGCTCCGGGCACAGCTCCATGCCGACAGCCTTGACGGTGTCGTACAGGCGCGCGTCTTCGCCCGGGTGGCCGGCAGCGGACATCCAGTTGGCGGAGAGCTTGATGTCGCTGATCTTGCCGATGCGCGAGGCCGCGAGGTTGGTCAGGGTCTCGCCGATGGCCATGCGCCCGGACGCCGGGGCATCCAGCAGGGCCAGCGGAGTGCGCTCGCCCATGGCCATGGCTTCGCCGGTGTAGACATCGAAGCTGGTGGCGGTGACCGCCACGTCAGCCACCGGTACCTGCCACGGGCCGACCATCTGGTCGCGGGCCACGAGGCCGGTGATGGTGCGGTCGCCAATGGTGATCAGGAAGCTCTTGCTGGCCACAGCCGGGTGATGCAGGACACGCTCGATGCTCTCGGCGACGTCCAGGGTGCTCGGATCGAAATCATCACCCAGCTCGGCTTCGCGAACGGCCGAACGGTGCATGCGCGGGGCCTTGCCCAGCAGCACTTCCAGGGGCATGTCCACCGGGCTGTTGCCGAAGTGGCTGTCGGTCACGGTCAGCTGCGGCTCGGCAGTGGCTTCGCCGACCACCGCGAACGGGCAGCGCTCGCGCTCGCAGATGGCCTTGAAGCGCTCGAAATCCTCGGCACCCACTGCCAGGACATAACGTTCCTGGGATTCGTTGGACCAGATCTCGTGCGGGGCCATGCCCGGCTCGTCATTGGGAATGTTGCGCAACTCGAAGCGACCGCCACGGCCGCCGTCGTTGACCAGCTCGGGGAAGGCGTTGGACAGGCCGCCGGCACCGACGTCGTGGATGAAGCTGATGGGGTTCTTGTCGCCCAGCTGCCAGCAACGGTCGATGACCTCCTGGCAACGGCGCTCCATTTCCGGGTTCTCGCGCTGTACCGAGGCAAAATCCAGGTCCGCCGAGCTGGTGCCGGTGGCCATGGAGGAAGCGGCGCCGCCGCCCAGGCCGATGAGCATCGCCGGGCCGCCAAGGACGATCAGCTTGGAGCCAACGGTGATCTCGCCCTTCTGCACGTGTTCGTCACGGATGTTGCCCATGCCGCCAGCCAGCATGATCGGCTTGTGGTAGCCACGCACTTCCTCACCACGGGGGGTGGTGATGGACTGCTCGAAAGTCCGGAAGTAGCCGGTCAGGGCCGGACGGCCGAATTCGTTGTTGAACGCCGCGCCACCCAGCGGGCCCTCGATCATGATGTCCAGGGCGTCGACGATGCGCTCGGGCTTGCCGTACGGCACTTCCCAAGGCTGTTCGAAGCCAGGGATCTGCAGGTTGGAAACGGTGAAACCGGTGAGGCCGGCCTTGGGCTTGGCGCCACGGCCGGTGGCACCTTCGTCGCGGATCTCGCCACCGGAGCCGGTGGATGCGCCAGGGAACGGAGCGATCGCGGTCGGGTGGTTGTGGGTCTCGACCTTCATCAGGATATGCACCGGCTCCTGCACCGCGCCGTACTGGCGGGTCTCGGGATTCGGGAAGAAGCGCCCGGCGACGGAGCCGACGATCACCGCGGCATTGTCCTTGTAGGCCGAGAGCACACCTTCGTTGTGCATCTGGTAGGTGTTCTTGATCATGCCGAACAGGCTTTTTTCCTGGGCCTGGCCGTCAATGTCCCAACTGGCGTTGAAGATCTTGTGGCGGCAGTGCTCGGAGTTGGCCTGGGCGAACATCATCAGTTCGATGTCGTGGGGGTTGCGTGCCAGGCCCTGGAAGGCCGTCATCAGGTAGTCGATTTCATCTTCGGCCAGGGCCAGGCCCAGCTCGCTGTTGGCCTTTTCCAGGGCGGCGCGACCACCACCGAGGATGTCCACGGCGGTCAACGGCTTGGGTTCGGCATGGCTGAACAGGCCGCCGGCCTCTTCGAGGTTGGCCACGACGATCTGGGTCATGCGGTCGTGCAGGGCGCTGGCGATCAGCTGGGCGTCGGCCTCGCTGAACTCGCCCGCTACATAGAAGGCAATACCCCGTTCCAGGCGCTGGACTTTCGCCAGGCCGCAGTTGCGGGCGATGTCGCTGGCCTTGCTCGACCAGGGCGAGATGGTGCCCAAGCGTGGCAGGACCAGGAACAGTCGGCCGGTCGGCTCTTGTACCGGAACGCTGGGGCCGTACTTCAGAAGGCGCGCAAGCACCTGCTGTTCGTCGCCGGTCAGGACGCCGGTAACCTCGGCGAAGTGAGCGAATTCAGCATACAAGCCACTGACAGCCGGTACTTTCTGGCTCAGTTGCTCAAGGAGTTTGCTGTGGCGAAAGGCAGAAAGGGCAGGAGCGCCGCGCAGGATCAACATCTTCGGGACAGCCTCGGGAAGGGGGTGTGCTTTGAGGCCGTGCATTCTAACTTAAACCGTCGGCATCGGCATCCGAAACACTATGCCCTCGCCCCTCCGGATGTCGGCCAGGGGCTACAGCCCTATAACAAAGGCTGATCGACATCATCGCCAAGGGTTATTTGAATTGTCACACAGACCGCGAAAGCCCCATTCCTGAGGGTTCCAGCACGGGTCGGCCATCGCTAGCAGACACGCCACTCGCTGTCGAGATATGGCGCTCGTTGCGCTTTGCGTATACTGCGCCAATGTTTTCCCCTATGGCTTTACGTCCGCGCTGCGCCAAGTGGCTCATCGTTACCGGACTCTTCCTGATGCTCGGTGCCTGTGTTGAAAAACCCAGTACCCTGGAGCGCGTAAAGGAGGATGGTGTACTGCGGGTGATCACCCGGAACAGTCCTGCCACCTACTTTCAGGATCGCAATGGTGAAACCGGCTTCGAGTACGAGCTGGTGAAACGTTTCGCCGACGATCTGGGGGTCGAGCTGAAGATCGAGACCGCCGACAACCTCGACGACCTGTTCGACCAGTTGGGCCAGCCCAAGGGGCCGGTCCTGGCGGCCGCAGGCCTGGTGGGCAGCGAGCAGCGCAAGCAGCAAGTGCGGTTTTCCCACCCGTATCTGCAAGTCACGCCGCAGATCATCTATCGCAACGGCCAATCCCGCCCCACCACCGCCCAGGACCTGGTGGGCAAGCACATCATGGTGCTCAAGGGCAGCAGCCATGCCGAACAATTGGCTGAGCTCAAGCTCAAGTACCCCAGCCTCGAGTACGAAGAATCGGACGCCGTGGAAGTGGTGGACCTGCTGCGCATGGTGGACGAAGGGCAGATCGACCTGACCCTGGTGGACTCCAACGAGCTGGCAATGAACCAGGTGTACTTCCCCAACGTGCGAGTGGCCTTCGACCTCGGCGACGCTCGCAGCCAGAGCTGGGCCGTGGCCGCTGGCGACGACAACAGCCTGCTCAACGAGATCAACGCCTTTCTCGACAAGGTGGAGAAGAACGGCACCCTGCAGCGCCTCAAGGATCGTTACTACGGCCATGTAGACGTACTCGGCTATGTCGGTGCCTATACCTTCGCCCAGCACCTGCAGCAGCGCCTGCCCAAGTACGAGAAGCACTTCAAGGCCTCGGCCAAGCAAGAGAAGCTCGACTGGCGCCTGCTGGCGGCCGTGGGCTACCAGGAGTCGATGTGGCAGGCCGAGGTGACCTCCAAGACCGGCGTGCGCGGGCTGATGATGCTGACCCAGAACACCGCCCAGGCCATGGGCGTCTCCAACCGCCTGGACCCGAAGCAGAGCATCAGCGGCGGCGCCAAGTACCTGGCCTATATCAAGGACCAGCTGGACGACAAGATCGAGGAGCCGGATCGGACCTGGTTCGCCCTCGCCGCCTATAACGTCGGCACCGGCCATCTGGACGACGCGCGCAAGCTGGCCGAACGGGAAAAGCTCAACCCGAACAAGTGGCTGGATGTGAAGAAGATGCTGCCGCGCCTGTCGCAGAAGCAGTGGTACAGCAAGACCCGCTATGGTTACGCCCGGGGTGGCGAACCGGTGCATTTCGTGGCCAACATCCGCCGCTACTACGACATTCTCACCTGGGTGACCCAGCCACAGCTGGAGGGCGACCAGGTCGCCGAGGGCAACCTGCATGTGCCGGGAGTCAACAAGGCCAAGCCGCCGGAAGAGAACCCGCCGCTCTGAAGCGATCGGCTACCGACACAGCAGCGAGGCTGCGGCGATAGCCTGATCGCTGAAGGTCATGCGGACCTTGCCGCAGCCTCCGGGCGCCAGTGGGTCAGCCCTTGGCAGCCGCCAGGATCAGCGCCTTCATTTCCGCCACCGCTCCCTTGAAGCCGACGAACAATGCATGGGCAACCAGGGCGTGGCCGATGTTCAGCTCATTGATGCCCTTGATCGCCGCTACGGCCTCGACGTTGTGATAATGCAGGCCGTGACCGGCATTGACGATCAAGCCCTGGGCCAGGCCTACCGCCACTCCATCGACGATACGCTGCAGCTCTTGCGCCACCTCGCCAGGGGTCTGGGCATCGGCGTAGCGCCCGGTATGCAGCTCGATGGCCGGCGCGCCGACCCGCTTGGAGGCTTCGATCTGGCGCTCGTCGGCGTCGATGAACAACGAAACCTCGGAGCCGATTTTCGACAGGCGCTGTACTGCCGCCTTGATCCGCTCCTCTTGCCCCGCTACATCCAGGCCACCCTCTGTGGTCAGTTCCTGGCGGGTTTCCGGAACCAGGCAGATATGCGCCGGACGGATGCGCTCGGCAAAGACCATCATTTCTTCGGTGACCCCCATCTCGAAGTTCATGCGGGTCTGCAGCACGTCCTTGAGCAGCAGCACATCGCGCTCCTGGATATGCCGGCGGTCTTCGCGCAGGTGCACGGTGATCCCGTCGGCACCCGCCTCTTCCGCATCCAGCGCCGCCTTGACCGGGTCAGGATAGCGAGTACCCCGGGCCTGGCGCAGGGTAGCAACGTGGTCGATGTTCACGCCAAGAAGAATGCGATTGCTGGTGGTCACGAAAGCGCTCCTGAATAAATGAAGATTCGGCGCACAGCATACGGGCAGAACGGGGTCCGTTGCCATTTGCCGATAACGCTCAGGTCATCGAGCCATCTAACGAAAGGACTCAAGGCTTGCGGAACAACTCGCGGCTAACCAGGGGACGCCCCCCAAGATGAACCGCCAGGGCCTGGCGCATCAGGCGCTTGGCCGCCGCCAGTGCCCCTGGGGAAGTCCAGTCGGCCTCTGCCATGGCCAGCAGCTCCGCCCCGTTGAACAACCCCGGCTGCAAGAGGAACACCTGCTCCAACCCGGCATCCACTTGCAGGCGATACAAGCCGTCGGCGGCGATGGGAGCGCCATGGATATCCTGGTCAAGGGCGAAGCCGTAACCCAGATCGTCCAGCAAGCGCCATTCGAAGGCTCGCAGCAAAGGCTCCAGCGGACGCCCCTCGGCCAGGGCCTGCAAGGTTGCAGCGTAGTGGTCGAACACTGCCGGATGGGGGTCTTCCGCCGGCAGCAGGCGGATCAGCAGTTCATTCAGGTAAAGGCCGCTGAACAGCGCCTCGCCGTTGAGCCAGGCAGCGACTCCGGCACTCTCCATACGCCCGACATTCTTCAATTCGCCCCGCCCGCGAAACTCGACATCCAGGGGAACGAAAGGCCGGGCCAGCGTCCCGGCCTTGCCGCGGGCACCACGCAGCACCGCACGCAAGCGACCTTGAGGGGTGAGAAAGTCCACCAGCGCACTGCTCTCGCGATAGGCACGGCTGTGCAGGACGTAGGCAAGTTGGCCAGAGGGAGTGCTACTAGGCATTGGTGTCCAACTCTCAGGTGGGATGTGGCGAGGGCGGCAACTCCCTCGCTACACAAGAGCCGGCAGGGTTACAGGTCGCCGTAACCCAGGGAGCGCAGGGCACGCTCGTCGTCGGACCAGCCGCCCTTGACCTTGACCCAGAGGTTGAGCATGACCTTGGAGTCGAACAGCAGCTCCATGTCCTTGCGCGCCTCCATGCCGATGCGCTTGATGCGCTCACCCTTGTCGCCAATGATGATTTTCTTCTGACCATCGCGCTCGACGAGGATCAGGGCATGGATATGCAGGGTGTGGCCCTGCTGCTTGAACTCTTCGATTTCAACGGTGATCTGGTACGGCAGCTCGGCACCCAGCTGGCGCATGATCTTCTCGCGCACCAGCTCGGCCGCGAGGAAACGGCTGCTGCGATCGGTGATCTGGTCTTCCGGGAAGAAATGGTCGTTTTCCGGCAGGTGCTTGGCGATCAGGCCTTCCAGGGCATCCAGGTTATGCCCTTGTTGGGCCGATACCGGAACGATCTCGGCGTTGGGCAACTGCTCCTGCAACCAGGTCAGGTGCGGCATCAGCTCGGCCTTGTCCTCGATCCGGTCGGTCTTGTTGATCGCCAGGATCACCGGGCCCTGCACGTACTGGACGCGTTCCAGGACCAGTTGGTCCTCGTCGGTCCACTTGGTGCGATCGACCACGAAGATCACCACGTCCACATCTTTCAAGGCTGCCGAGGCAGTCTTGTTCATGTAGCGGTTCAGGGCTTTTTCGTTGCTCTTGTGCATGCCGGGCGTATCGACGTAGATCGCCTGGATGGCACCTTCGGTCTTGATCCCCAGCATGTTGTGGCGAGTGGTCTGCGGCTTGCGCGAGGTGATCGCCAGCTTCTGACCGAGGATGTGGTTGAGCAGCGTCGACTTGCCCACGTTGGGGCGGCCTACAATGGCGACATAGCCACAGCGTGTTGCAGTTGAATCAGTCATGGCCATTCTCCACGCCCAGGGCAATCAGTGCTGCGGCGGCCGCTACCTGTTCGGCAATGCGACGGCTCACGCCCTGTCCCCGGCTTTTTTCATTCAGTAAGGTGACTTCGCATTCCACGAAAAAGGTCCGGCAATGGGGTTCGCCCTGGATATCCACCACTTCGTAGCGTGGCAGTTCACAGGCCCGGGACTGGAGGAACTCCTGCAGCCGGGTCTTGGGGTCCTTATTGGTGTCCACCAGGGTCAGGCTGTCGAATTCCGAGGCCAGCCAGGACAGCACGCGGTCACGGGCAGTTTCCATGCCGGCGTCCAGGTAGATCGCGCCGATCAGGGCCTCCAGTGCATCGGCCAGGATCGACTCGCGCCGGAAGCCACCGCTTTTCAGCTCGCCGGAACCCAGGCGCAGGTATTCACCCAGATCGAAACCACGGGCCAATACCGCCAGGGTCTCACCTTTCACCAGCCGTGCACGCAAACGCGACAGCTGGCCTTCGCGGGCCTGGGGGAAACGCTCGAACAACGCCTCGCCGGCCACGAAGTTGAGGATCGCATCACCCAGGAACTCAAGGCGCTCGTTATTGCGCCCGGCAAAACTGCGGTGAGTGAGGGCCAGGAGCATCAGTTCCTGGTCCTTGAAGGAATAACCGAGCTGGCGCTCGAGACGACTCAAAGAAACGCTCACGATTTACCCACGCTGGTTTCGTCACCGAAACTCGCCATCCTATGGGCCGCGCACAAGGTGCGGGTGGCAATTAACGCTGTGTTCAAATCCACATCCTGAATATCGTTGATTGCATGCTTCGGGCCAGGGGTCGCCTGAGGGTACGACCGTTTTATGCAAGAGCCAGAAAAGCATTCGGCGCTGTGTTCAACAGCGCCGTGGGTGATTACTTGATCAGGCCAACCCGCGAGAAGTTCGGCAGGTGGCTGAGTTTCGGTTCGGGCCAGCTCATCCAGACTGCGAAGGCCTTGCCGACGATGTTCTTGTCGGGAACCATGCCCAGCAGATCCTTGGGAATGCTTGGATCGTCCCAGTAGCGACTGTCGTTGGAGTTGTCGCGGTTGTCGCCCATCATGAAGTAGTGCCCGGCAGGAACTACCCAACGACCGTCCGGGGTGGCCCGGTAACGACTCATTTCCTTGCGGATCAGGTGCTCGGCGGCGCCGAGTTTCTCCTTGTACAGCTCCGCGCTGCCCAGGGTGCCTGGCTCGGCCCCTACCAACTGCTCCGCCACCGGCTGGCCGTTGACGAACAGGTGCTTGTCGCTGGTGTAGCGCACCTCGTCGCCCGGCAGACCGACCACACGCTTGATGTAGTTGACGTTCGGATCGCTCGGGTAGCGGAACACCATCACATCGCCGCGCTGCGGGTCACCGACCTCGATGACCTTCTTGTCGATCACCGGCAGGCGAATGCCATAGGAGAACTTGTTCACCAGGATGAAGTCGCCCACATCCAGGGTCGGTTTCATCGAGCCCGACGGAATCTGGAACGGCTCCACCAGGAACGAACGCAGCACCAGGACGATGAACAGTACCGGGAAGAACGACTTGCCATATTCAACCAGCAGCGGTTCCTTGTTCAGCTTCTCGACCACCAGCCCATCCGGCTGGCTGACGCTGCCCTGATAGTTGGCAATGGCCGCGCGACGACGCGGAGCCAGGAACACCAGGTCGAGCAACGCCAGGAAACCGCATACGAAGACAGCGATGACCAGCAACAGCGGGAAATTTAGTGACATAGGACCTAACTATCCAACCTGAGCACAGCAAGGAAGGCATCCTGTGGAATCTCCACGTTACCCACTTGCTTCATGCGTTTCTTACCGGCTTTCTGCTTTTCCAACAGCTTGCGCTTACGGCTTACGTCACCACCGTAGCATTTGGCCAGTACGTTCTTTCTGAGGGCCTTGACGGTTGTCCGCGCGATAATCTGCCCGCCGATGGCGGCCTGGATTGCCACGTCGAACATCTGCCGAGGAATCAGTTCTTTCATCTTCTCGGTCAACGCACGCCCTTTGTAGTGGGCATTGTCGCGGTGCACGATCAGGGCCAGGGCATCGACCCGGTCACCGTTGATCAGCACGTCCAGCTTCACCAGATTAGCCGACTGGTAGCGGTCGAAGTGGTAATCCAGCGAAGCATAACCACGACTGGTGGACTTCAAGCGGTCGAAGAAGTCCAGTACCACCTCGTTCATCGGCAGGTCGTAGGTCACCTGGACCTGCGAGCCGAGGAACAGCATGTCGCGCTGTACGCCGCGCTTTTCGATGCACAGGGTTATGACGTTGCCCAGGTGCTCCTGGGGCACAAGGATATTGGCCCGCACGATCGGCTCGCGCATGTCCTCGATGGAGGACAGGTCCGGAAGCTTGGACGGGTTGTCGACGTAGATGGTTTCACCGGTCTTGAGCAGCAGCTCGAAGATTACCGTCGGCGCGGTGGTGATCAGGTCCAGGTCGTATTCGCGCTCCAGGCGCTCCTGGATGATCTCCATGTGCAGCATGCCGAGGAACCCGCAACGGAAGCCGAAGCCCAGGGCGTCGGAGCTTTCCGGGGTGTACTGCAGCGAGGAGTCGTTCAGGGTGAGCTTCTGCAGGGCTTCGCGGAAATCCTCGAAGTCGTCGGAGCTGACTGGGAACAGGCCAGCATAGACCTGCGGCTGGATACGCTTGAAGCCTGGCAGCACTTCCACGTCGGGGGTGGAGCTCAGGGTCAGGGTATCGCCCACCGGCGCACCATGGATGTCCTTGATGCCGGCGATGATGAAGCCCACTTCACCGGCCTTGAGGTCGGCGGTAGCGGTGTGTTTCGGATTGAAGACACCGACGCTGTCCACCAGGTGGATCTTGCCGGTGGACTTGACCAGGATCTTGTCACCCTTCTTCACCCGGCCATGACGTACGCGTACCAGGGACACGACGCCCAGGTAGTTGTCGAACCAGGAGTCGATGATCAGCGCTTGCAGCGGGTCTTCGATATTGCCGGTCGGTGCCGGGATAGTGGTCACCAGGCGCTCGAGCACCTCGTCCACGCCCAGGCCGGTCTTGGCGCTGCAAGTCACGGCGTCGGCGGCATCGATGCCGATGATCTTCTCGATCTCTTCCTTGACCCGCTCCGGCTCGGCCTGGGGCAGGTCGATCTTGTTCAGGACCGGCATGACCTCCAGGCCCTGCTCGATGGCGGTGTAGCAGTTGGCGACCGACTGGGCCTCGACGCCCTGGCCGGCATCCACCACCAGCAGCGCGCCCTCGCAGGCGGCCAGGGAACGGCTGACTTCGTAGGTGAAGTCCACGTGGCCCGGGGTATCGATGAAGTTCAGCTGGTAGGTCACGCCATCGCGTGCCTTGTAGTAGAGGGTGACGCTATGGGCCTTGATGGTGATCCCGCGCTCACGCTCGAGATCCATGGAGTCCAGGACCTGGGCTTCCATTTCGCGATCGGCCAGGCCGCCGCACATCTGGATAAAGCGATCGGCCAGAGTCGACTTGCCATGGTCAATGTGGGCGATGATGGAGAAATTGCGGATATGACTCAAATCACTCACGGATGAACACTCAAAAAGGCTGCAGGCAAGGCCCGCCGAAAAATAGCCGGGAATTGTACCTGATACTCGGCACGAGCGTCACGCTCGCCGGTCAGCCCCGCCCACACAAAAACGCCCCGGCTTGCTGGCCGGGGCGTTGCACCAAAACGAGGCAGAAACGCCGGATCAACCCGCCCGGCGCAACAGCCAGAATCCGGCGAGTGCGCAGATCCCGGCCGGAACCAACACCGCGAACAGGGGCGAGAAACCGAACACCAGGCTCGAAGGCCCCAAGAGATCCTGGGCGATACGGAAGGTGAAGCCCACCAGCACCCCGGTAAACACCCGCTGCCCCAGGGTCACGGAGCGCAACGGACCAAAAATGAAGGAAATCGCCATCAGCACCAGGGCGGCAGTGACCAATGGCTGCAGGATCTTGACCCAGAACGCCAGCCAGTAACGGCCATTGTTCAGCCCCTGGTCGGCCAGGTAATGGATGTAGCCCCACAGGCCGCTGATGGACAGGGACTCCGGCGCCATCACCACGGTACTCAGCAACTGCGGGCTCAAAGCCACATCCCAGCGCTCTTCGGGGGCATTGATGACTTCGGTATGCCCATCACGGAAATACGTGGTGGTGACTTCGGTCAGCTGCCAGTAGTTCTCGTGGAAACGCGCCTGGCGAGCGAAGCTCGAGGACAACATGTGGCGCTGATCGTCGAAATGATAGCGAGTCACCCCGTACAACAGGCCGTTGGGCTGCACGGCGTTGATATGAATGAACTCGTCGCCCTGGCGATGCCAGAGACCGTGCTTGGAGCTCTGGGCATCGCCAGAGCCTTGGGCCAGGGCGCGGCTCGCCTGGGCCTGGGTCTCGGTCGCGGGGGCCAGGTACTCGCCCACCAGCAGGCCGACCATCATCAGCACCAGCATCGGCTTCATCACCGCCCAGACGATACGCCCCACCGACACGCCAGCGGCGCGCATGATGGTCAGCTCGCTGTTGCTGGCCAGGGTTCCCAGGCCGATCAGGCAGCCGATCAGGGCGGCCATCGGCAGCATTTCATAGACCCGGCGCGGCGCCGTGAGCACTACGTAGCTCAACACATCCATCACGGTATAGGTATCGCTGACGGCGCCCATCTCATCGATGAAGGCGAACAGCGAAGCCAGGCCCAGGATGATCAACAGGACCGCCAGGATGGCCATCAATACACTGCTACCGATGTAGCGATCGAGCTTAACCACGAGCCATCTCCTTCATGCTGCGACGACTCGCCATTTTCAAGCGCAACGGCTCCCAGTACATCAGCCCCAGGCCGATGGCCAGGAACAAGCCGTGAACCCACCACAGGCCGAGGGTGGGAGAAATCTTGCCCTTCTCCAAGGCGCCTCGCACCGAGATCAGGATCGTCAGGTAGGCCATGTACAGAAGGATCGCCGGGATCAACTTGAGGAAGCGACCCTGGCGCGGGTTGACCCGGGACAGCGGCACCGCCATCAGGGTCACGATGAAGACCAGCAACGGCAGGGAAAGACGCCATTGCAGCTCGGCACGGGCGCGCAGGTCGTCCTTGCCGATCAAGTCGGCAGTCGGCATGGCGTCACGGTCGGTGACCTCCTCGCTGACATCCGGCCGTTCCAGCAGCACACCATAGGTGTCGTACTTGATCACCCGGTAGTTGGCCTCGCCCGGGTTGCCGTCATAGCGGTAGCCGTTCTCCAGGATCAGGTAGCGGTTGCCGTCAGGACGGATATCCTGGTGCCCCTTCTCGGCCACCAGCACCGAGATCCCCTGGTCCTTTTTCTCCTGGTTCAGGCGTTTTTCGGAGATGAACACCCCGCCAAGCTTGGTGCGATCCTCGGACAGTTGCTCGGTATAGGTCACCCGGGTGCCGTCGTTGAGCGCCTGGAAGCGTCCGGCCACCAGGGTATCGAACTCGGTCAGGGCGTCCTGCTTGTTCAGCAGCAGCTGGAACTGGTTGGCACCTTGCGGCGCCAGGCTCAGGCTCAGCCAGGCCACCAGCAGCGCCACCAGGGTCGCCGGGATCATGGTCATGCCCAGCAGGCGCTGCTGGCTCATGCCGGTAGCCGACAACACGGTCATCTCGCTTTCAAGATAGAGCCGCCCGTAGGCCAGGAGGATGCCCAGAAACAGGCCCAGGGGCAGGATCAACTGCAAAAAGCCCGGCATGCGAAAGCCCATGATCAGGAACAACGATCCCGGATCCAGGGCGCCCGAGGCGGCTTGCGCGAGAAACTTGACGAAGCGTCCGCTCATGATGATGACCAACAGCACCGCACTCACGGCACTCAGGGTCAGCAGGACTTCGCGGGATAGATAACGAAAGACGATCAAACCAGACACTCCAGGGTTGTCAGGCTAAGGCGGCCGAACAAGCAAACGATCGAGCGGCCCCAGGATGCAGGGACGCCGAAAAAGGATGGCGCATTATCCTGTGAATGCGTGCGCCTGTCACGGTGGATGCTCACCCTGTGCTGCAAAGCACCCGACTTGCCGCAAACGAGGGTTGTCAGCCGCAAGCGCCGAGGTTCAAACTGGCGGCTTTGTCGTCGGCAGCACGCGACGCCTTCTTATATATAGATAAGCCCCGCGCTGGAGTCTTTCCTGCGCGCTTTGACCATTCATTCAGGGACCCGGACATGGAACTGGTTGTAAAAAGCGTTAGCCCGGAAACGTTGAAGACCGCCACCCTGGTGGTCGCCGTCGGCGAAGGCCGCAAACTCGGCAACGTCGCCAAGCAACTCGACGAACTCAGCGGTGGCGCCATCAGCGCCGTGCTCAAGCGTGGCGACCTGGCGGGCAAAGTGGGCCAGAGCCTGCTGCTGCACGGCGTGGCCAAGCTCAAGGCCGAACGCCTGCTGCTGGTTGGCACCGGCAAGGATGAAGAACTGGGCGACCGTCCGTTCCGCAAGATCATCAGCGGCGTGCTGGGCACCCTCAAGGGCCTGGGCGGCGGTGATGCAGTGCTGGCCCTGGACGAAGTAGCGGTCAAGGGCCGCGACAGCTATGGCAAGACCCGCCTGCTGGCCGAGACCCTGCTGGACGCCGGCTATGTCTTCGATCGCTACAAGAGCCAGAAGACCGAAGCCCGTCCACTGAAGAAGATCACCCTGCTGACCATCAAGGCCGCCCAGGCTGAAGTGGAGCGCGCCGTGACCCACGCCCAGGCCATCGCCAGCGGCATGGCGTTCACCCGCGACCTGGGCAACCTGCCGCCAAACGTCTGCCACCCAAGCTACCTGGGCGAGCAAGCCAAGGCCCTGGGCAAGGAGTTCAAGGCACTGAAGGTCGAGGTCTTCGACGAGAAGAAGATCAAGGAACTGGGCATGGGCTCGTTCTACGCCGTAGGCCAGGGCAGCGAGCAGCCACCACGGCTGATCGTCATGCAGTACAACGGCGGCAAGAAATCCGAGAAGCCATTTGCACTGGTAGGCAAGGGCATCACCTTCGATACCGGCGGCATCAGCCTCAAGCCGGGCGCCGGCATGGACGAGATGAAGTACGACATGGGCGGCGCCGCCAGCGTCTTCGGCACCCTGCGTGCGGTGCTCGAGCTCAAGCTGCCGATCAACCTGGTGTGCATCCTGGCCTGCGCCGAGAACATGCCCAGCGGCGGCGCCTCGCGCCCAGGCGACATCGTCACCACCATGAGCGGCCAGACCGTGGAGATCCTCAATACCGACGCCGAAGGCCGCCTGGTACTGTGCGATGCCCTGACCTACGCCGAACGCTTCAAGCCCCAGGCCGTGATCGACATCGCGACCCTGACCGGCGCCTGCGTGGTAGCCCTGGGCGCCCACACCTCGGGCCTGCTGGGCAACAACGACGAACTGATCGGCCAACTGCTCAGCGCCGGCCAGCAAGCCGACGACCGTGCCTGGCAACTGCCGCTGTTCGACGAGTACCAGGAGCAACTGGACAGCCCGTTCGCCGACATCGCCAACATTGGCGGGCCGAAAGCCGGGACCATCACCGCCGCCTGCTTCCTGTCGCGCTTCACCAAGAACATGAACTGGGCTCACCTGGACATCGCCGGCACGGCCTGGACCAGCGGCGGCAAGGACAAGGGCGCCACTGGCCGTCCCGTTCCTCTCCTGACCCAGTACCTGCTGGACCGCGCCAAAGCCTGAAGACCATGACTGCGGAAGGGCGCGACATCGCGCCCTTCCCGGTTCAGGAACCCCGATGACCAAAGTCGACTTCTATATCCTTCCCAGCGCGGACCCGACAGCGCGCCTGGATTTCGCCTGCAAGCTCACCGACAAGGCCTGGCGCATGGGCCACCGCATCTACCTGCATTGTAGCGACGCGACACAACGGGACGAGCTCGATGCCCGCCTCTGGCGCTTCAAGGGAGAGGCCTTCGTGCCCCACGGCCCAGCCGAAAGCGAGCCCGAGGGACTGATCGTCCTTGGCCTGGGCCAAGACCCTGGCGAGCACAACGACCTGCTGGTGAACCTGGACCTGAAGGTCCCCGCCTTTGCCCAGCGCTTTGCCCGGATTGCCGAAGTGGTGGTGGAAGAACCCACTATTCGTCAGGCCGCCCGCGAGAGTTTCCGTTTCTATCGCGAACAGGGCTATTCTCTGCAAGATCACCGCTTACAACGACTCTGAGCATCCGATGGACACTCCCAACCCGCTACAAAAGTCCGTGCATCTGCTGGATGACCTAGAGTCCATCCGTCAACTGCTCGGCGACGAGAACCTGCAACCGCCACTGCTGACCGAGACCGTTACCAGCGAAGGACAGATCCCCCTGCTGTTCGACCTTGAAGGCAACCCGCAACCCGCTACCCCTCAAGCGCCCCCTGCGGCACAAGCCAAACCGCAACCTGCGCCTGCTCCGGCAAAAACACCCGCCCCTGCTCCTGCTCCCGTCGCCCAGCCTGCGCCTGCCGGCAACAACGGTGATGCCTTGCTCCACCTGGACAGCGAGCTGCGCGCCGCTGCACAACTGATCATGCAGGACGTGATCGACGATTTCGCCCCGCATATCGAGACCGAGATCAAGCGCCGCCTCGACGCCCGCCTGGAACGCCTGCTCGCAGCAGCCACCAGCGGCAAGCCGTAAGCCGTAAGCCGTAAGCCGTAAGCCACGACCAAAAGCCGGGCCTGGCCATCTTGTCGCTTGCCGCTTGTGGCTTGCAGCCGCCCCCCTCCGCTATACTTCCCGGCTTTTCCTGAATAAATGCCAATAGGGTCCCGCCGCGCATGGATAAGACCTACCAGCCGCACGCCATTGAAACTTCCTGGTACCAGACCTGGGAGTCAGAGAACTATTTCGCCCCGCAAGGCGCGGGCGACTCCTACACCATCATGATCCCGCCGCCGAACGTCACCGGCAGCCTGCACATGGGCCACGGCTTCAACAACGCGATCATGGACGCCCTGATCCGTTTCCGCCGCATGCAGGGTCGCAACACCCTGTGGCAGCCGGGTACCGACCACGCCGGTATCGCCACCCAGATGCTGGTGGAGCGCCAGATCGAAGCCCAAGGCCAGAACCGCCACGACCTGGGCCGGGAGAAGTTCCTGGAGAAGGTCTGGGAATGGAAGGATCAATCCGGTGGCAACATCAGCCGCCAGATCCGCCGCCTGGGCTCTTCCGTGGACTGGAGCCGCGAGCGCTTCACCATGGACGACGGCCTCTCGGAAGCGGTGAAGGAAGCCTTCGTACGCCTGCATGAAGACGGCCTGATCTACCGCGGCAAGCGCCTGGTCAACTGGGACACCAAGCTGCACACCGCGATCTCCGACCTCGAAGTGGAAAACCACGACGAGAAGGGATTCCTGTGGAACCTGAAGTACCCGCTGGCCGACGGCGCCAAGACTGCCGAAGACAACGACTACCTGATCGTCGCCACCACTCGCCCGGAAACCATGCTCGGTGACTCCGCCGTCGCGGTGAACCCTGAAGACGAGCGCTACAAGGCCCTGATCGGCAAATTCGTCGAGCTGCCCCTGGTGGGCCGGCGCATCCCGATCATCGCCGATGATTACTGCGACCCCGAATTCGGCACTGGCTGCGTGAAGATCACCCCGGCCCACGACTTCAACGACTACGAAGTCGGCAAGCGCCACAACCTGCCGCTGCTGAACATCTTCGACAAGAACGCCAGCGTCCTGCCCGCCTGCCAGGTATTCAACCTGGACGGCAGCCTGAACGACAGCATCGACGGCAAGATCCCGGCCGAATACGCCGGCCTGGACCGTTTCGAGGCGCGCAAGCAGATCGTCGCCGCCTTCGACGCCGCCGGCCTGCTGGTCAGCGTCGACGACCACGCCCTGAAAGTACCGAAAGGCGACCGCTCCGGCACCGTCATCGAGCCGTGGCTGACCGACCAGTGGTACGTCTCCACCAAGCCCCTGGCCGAACCTGCCATCGCTGCCGTGGAAGATGGCCGCATCCAGTTCGTGCCCAAGCAGTACGAAAACATGTACTTCTCCTGGATGCGCGATATCCAGGACTGGTGCATCAGCCGCCAGCTGTGGTGGGGCCACCGCATCCCGGCCTGGTACGACGAGTCCGGCAAGGTCTATGTCGGTCGCAGCGAAGCCGAAGTACGGGCCAAGCACAACCTCGGCCCGGACGTTGCCCTGCAGCAGGACAACGACGTGCTCGACACCTGGTTCAGTTCGGGCCTGTGGACCTTCTCCACCCTGGGCTGGCCGGAGCAGACCGAATTCCTCAAGGCCTTCCACCCCACCGACGTGCTGGTCACCGGCTTCGACATCATTTTCTTCTGGGTCGCCCGGATGATCATGCTCACCATGCACCTGGTGAAGAACGAGGACGGCACGCCGCAGGTTCCGTTCAAGACTGTCTACGTCCACGGTCTGGTCCGCGACGGCCAGGGCCAGAAGATGTCCAAGTCCAAGGGCAACGTCCTTGACCCGCTGGACATCATCGACGGTATCGACCTCGAGACCCTGGTGCAAAAACGCACCACCGGCCTGATGCAGCCAAAGCTGCAGAAAGCCATCGAGAAGCAGACCCGCGCCGAATTCGCCGACGGCATCGCCAGCTACGGCACCGACGCCCTGCGCTTCACCTTCTGCTCCCTGGCCACCACCGGTCGCGACATCAAGTTCGACATGGGCCGCGTCGAGGGTTACCGCAACTTCTGCAACAAGATCTGGAACGCTGCGCGCTACGTGCTGGACAAGGGCGAGGACTGCGGCCAGAACGGCGAGGCTTACGAGCTGTCCCTGGCAGACCGCTGGATCATCTCGCAACTGCAGCGCACCGAAGCCGAAGTCACTCGCCAACTCGACCAGTTCCGCTTCGACCTGGCTGCCCAAGCGCTGTACGAGTTCATCTGGAACCAGTACTGCGACTGGTACCTGGAGCTGTCCAAGCCCGTATTGTGGGACGAGAACTCGCCGGTCGAACGCCAGCGCGGCACCCGTCGCACCCTGGTGCGCGTGCTGGAAGTAGCCCTGCGCCTGGCCCACCCGTTCATGCCGTTCATCACCGAGGAAATCTGGCAGCGCCTGGCGCCGCTGGCGGGCAGCACGGGCAAGACCATCATGCTGCAGCCTTGGCCAGTGGCCAATGAAGCACGCATCGACCAGGCCGCCGAAGACGATATCGAATGGCTCAAGGGCCTGATGCTCGGTACCCGCAATATCCGTGCAGAAATGAACATCGGCCCAGGCAAGCCCCTGACCCTGTTCCTGAAGAACGCCGGAGCCGAAGACCAGCGCCGCCTGGCCGAGAACGAGGCCCTGCTGAAGAAGCTGGCCAAGCTCGAGTCCATCACCGTGCTGGGTGCCGGCGACGAAGCACCGCTGTCGGCCACCGCCCTGGTCGGCGAGATGGAAGTGCTGGTGCCAATGGCCGGCCTGATCGACAAAGGCGCGGAACTGGCTCGCCTGGACAAGGAAATCCAGCGCCTGCAAGGCGAAGTGCAGCGTGTGGGCGGCAAGCTGTCCAACGCCTCGTTCGTCGACAAGGCCCCTGCCGAGGTGATCGAGAAGGAACGCGCCAAGCTGGCCGAGGCCGAACAGGCCCTGGGCAAGCTGGCCGAGCAGCACGCGCGGATCTCCAGCCTGTAACGGCGATCAGCGCAAGACAAACAGGGAGGCCCACAGGGCCTCCCTTTTTTATGGCGCTTGTCCGCTCCTCTCTTGTCGCTCACCGCTTGAAACTTGCCGCTGCTCTTGTGGGACAATGCCCGCCAATTTGAGCCAGCCCCGAATCCATTCCTCCATGACCGCCCCCAATACCCCCAAGCCGCCGCGCAAGAAGCCCAAACCCGCCATTGTTGCCAAGGCCACCGCACCCCGGGAAAAAGCCAGCCTGCACCCGCGCAACCGCCACCAGGGGCGCTACGACTTCCCGCAACTGATCAAGGGCACCCCGGAACTGGGCCAGTTCGTGATCCTCAACCCCTACGGCAAGGAAAGCATCGACTTCGCCGACCCGGCCGCCGTGCGGGTGTTCAACCGCGCCTTGCTCAAGGCCTTCTACGGCATCGCCCACTGGGATATTCCAGCGGACTTCCTCTGCCCGCCTGTGCCTGGTCGCGCCGACTACGTGCACTTTCTCGCCGACCTGCTGGCCGACCACAACCAGGGCGAGATTCCCCGGGGCGCTGCAGTGCGGGTACTGGATGTCGGCGTTGGTGCCAACTGCATCTATCCGCTGATCGGCTACAGCGACTATCGCTGGCATTTCCTTGGCTCGGACATTGATAGCACCGCCCTGGCAGCCGCCAAGGCCATCGTCCAGGCCAATGGCTTGAACAAGGCCATCAGCCTGCGCCAACAAGGTAATCCAAAGCAGATATTGAACGGCCTTCTCGACAGCGCCGAGCGCTTCGACCTGACCCTGTGCAACCCACCCTTCCATTCTTCCCTGGAAGAAGCCACCCGTGGCAGCCAGCGCAAATGGCGCGCCCTGGGCAAGGCCGATCCCAAGCGCAAGCTGCCAGTGTTGAACTTCGGCGGCCAGGCCCGGGAACTGTGGTGTGAAGGCGGCGAGATCCGCTTTGTCAGCCAACTGATCAGCGAGAGCACCGGTGTCGGCCAACAAGTGCTGTGGTTCAGCACCCTGGTGTCAAAAGCCTCGAACCTGCCAGCAATCGAAACCGCACTGCAAAAAGCCGGCGCCCTGGAAAGTCGGGTCGTGGAGATGTCCCAGGGACAGAAACAAAGCCGCTTCGTTGCCTGGACTTTCAAGGACAAGGCACAGCAGCAAGCCTGGGCTGAAGAACGCTGGACGAGGAAAAACTGAAGGAGGCGGGGGATTCAGCGACAACTCACCTTGCGTGAGTCGGTATCACACAAACCGTGCCCGGAAGACTCTGAGCACGGTTTCACTGCAAGTATTACTTGTTCACAGCGTCGGTCAGGCCTTTAGCCACAACCAGCTTGATCACTTTCTTGGCAGCGATTTCGATGGCAGCGCCAGTCGATGGGTTACGGCCAGTACGGGCAGGACGCTCGGTCACTTTCAGCTTGCCGATACCTGGCAGAGTGATTTCGCCGCCATTTTCCAATTGATCAGCAACGATCTGGGCCAGTTGATCCAGGGCGTTACGCGCGGTGGTTTTCGGCGCGTCGATAGCTTCAGCGATATCGGCGATCAGTTGGTCTTTAGTAATAGCCATTATGGTGTTCCTTCCCTATCAAATTCATTTGGATTGCAGAGTGCAGTGTCAGCCATCGAGCCAGATCTTGTGGATCTGGCACCCCGGTTACAACCACGACGGATCGGGGTTATAGATACCGAAATCTGGGTTTGGTTCGACCCGACAAATGCTGACTGCACGCTTAACGCAGAGACACCGCGTAAGACGGGGCAAAACTAGCACACAGACGGGGAAATATCCGCCTCTACCTAGCCATTTGGTCAGCTTTATTGCTCTAAATCGGTAAAAAAGTGCATAAGCTGCACCGACAAGCCGTTCATCGCCCGGCGAGCCCCGCCAAAACCAGTGGGTGCGGTACACTGGGCACTTTTTCGGGGAGCCCGCCCTCCCCCTCAAACCAGCCGAGAAGCCCATGCCGATCCGTCATTGCATCGTCCACCTGATCGACAAGAAACCCGACGGCAGCCCCGCCGTCCTGCACGCCCGCGACTCGGAGCTGGCAGAGTCCGCGGCCATCGAAAACATGCTCGCCGACCTCAACGAAAGCTATAACGCCAAGCAGGGCAAGGCCTGGGGTCTGTTCCATCCGGAATCCGGTGCCTTTCCCTTCAGCGGCTGGCTGAAGGAGTACCTCGATGGCGGCCAGGACTTCACCGCCTTCAGCCGGGTGGCGGTGGAGCACCTGCAAAAGCTGATGGAAGAATCCAACCTGTCGGTGGGCGGTCACGTGCTGTTCGCCCACTATCAACAAGGCATGACCGACTACCTGGCCATCGCCTTGCTGCACCACAGCGAAGGCGTGGCGGTGACCGACCAGCTGGACGTGACGCCCTCCCGTCACCTGGATCTGGGCCAACTGCACCTGGCGGCGCGGATCAACGTCTCCGAGTGGCAGAACAACAAGCAGTCCAAGCAGTACATCTCGTTCATCAAGGGCAAGAACGGCAAGAAGGTCTCGGAATACTTCCGCGACTTCATCGGTTGCCAGGAAGGTGTCGACGGCCCGGGCGAAACCCGTACCCTGCTCAAGGCCTTCAGCGACTTCGTCGAAAGCGAGGACCTGCCCGAAGATTCGGCGCGGGAGAAGACCAAGGCCCTGGTGGACTACGCCAGCAGCCAGGCCAAGCTCGGCGAACCGGTGGGCCTGGAAGAGCTGTCGGAGTTGATCGACGAAGACCGGCCGAAGGCGTTCTACGACCACATCCGCAACAAGGACTACGGCCTGTCACCGGAAATCCCGGCAGACAAGCGCACCCTCAACCAGTTCCGCCGCTTCACCGGCCGCGCCGAAGGCCTGTCCATCAGCTTCGAGGCCCACCTGCTGGGTTCGAAGATCGAGTACGACGAAGAAGCCGGGACCCTGATCATCAAGGGCCTGCCCACTCAGTTGACCGACCAGCTCAAGCGTCGCAACTGATGCTCCAGGGGGTCTTGAAGAAGTTCCTGCTGATCCTGCTGGTGGTGGTGCTCTACCAGCATTGGGGCAAGATCGAGCGATTGTTCGATCCTGGCGCGGCGGTCTCCGAGACCACCCGCAGCCAGGCCAGGGTGGTGCTGTACGCCACCGACTGGTGCGGCTACTGCAAGGCCACCCGGCGCTTTCTCGACCAGAAGGGCATTCCCTATCGGGAGTTCGATATCGAGAAAGACCCCAGCGCGCGCCAGGCCTACATCGACCTGGGCGGCGCCGGGATTCCGATCCTGGACGTCAACGGTACCCTGATCCGCACCTACGACCCCGACGCCATCATGGCCGCCCTGCCCAAGTAGCGGCCTTGGCAGCAGGTCACTGGGCCTGGATGCCAAACCCCAGACGCGGGAAGTGCACGTGCACCACACCGGCGCGCGGGTCCTCGCGACGCAGGATCAGCTCTTCGCTCCCGGCGAACAGCAACTCCCCGGCCACCGGATCGACCCCATAGTCGGTCGCGGCAATCACCACCTGCTGGCCGGCCTTGAAACCATTGGGATCGACGAAAGCCTCCTGGGGCAGCGGTGCCGGTGTGGCGGCGTGCGCCACCGCCAGGGCCTCTTCGGCGCTCATCTCGCTGGAGGCGCCGTGGCCGAAATCCAGCACCCGCGCCAGCCAGGCGGCGACCGCCGGGTATTCATCCACCAGCGGCGCAGTCACCGGGGTGCCCTTGAGGAACCACAGGGGGTGGGCCATGGCAATGTCGGCGATCGACGGCTGGCCAAACAGGAAGTCCCCCGGTTCGCGTTGCAACTGCTGCTCCAGGCGCGCCATGAAGGTCGGCCATTGGTGCCTGGCCTGCTCCAGGGGTACCCGGCTGGCACTGCCGCCACTGAACAGCCCGGCCCGGTCGGCCATGAACGCCTTGCGCGCCTCCGGCGGCAGCTTGCCGAAACGCACCGCGGCCGATTCAGGCTGGAACACCAGGGTCACCGCATGCTGGAACACCGTCGAGTCGGCCCAGGCGGCGAAGGTCGCGCTAGTCAGCTCCTGGCCCTCGGGAAACAGCGCCGGGCTGGCTTTTTCCTGCTCCAGGCGCCGGGCGATCATGGCCGTATCGCAATAGACGTCGGCCCCGACCTGCAGCACCGGAGTCTTGCGATAGCCACCGGTCAACGCGGTCAGGTCGGGCTTGGGCATCACCGGGGCGATCTTCACCGAGCGCCAGGAAAGCCCCTTGAAACCCAACAGCAAGCGGGCTTTCTCCGCAAAGGGTGAGGTCGAGTAGTGATGAAGGATCAACTCTGACATACCAGGCTCCGCCATGAGAAAAAGAGGCTTGAGCTTAGCGCGCAATCAGTCGATGACCTACGAATTCGACTGATGGGAAACCATCAGTCAGATTGATGATGCAGCCGCCCCCGCCACCAGGCACTCCTTGGCACTCTTCTTGAGCTTCTTGATCAGCCGCTCCTGGCGCAGGGCTTCGCTCTTGTCGCGACAGGCCTCGGTGTAGACCAGCGCGACCGCCGGGCTGGAGAGGAAGAAGCGCGCGCCCTTGCCGCTTTGATGCTTGGCAAAACGCCGCTGTGGATCGTCGCTGATACCGCAGTACAAGGCGCCATTGGCCGCCCGCACCAGGTAGACGAACCAGGGTTTGCTGGCCGGCGCCGGTGGCACGGCGCAAGCGACGGAGGACGGATCGGGGCTGGTCACGAAAGGCATCGGGCTTGTGGATAACAAGCCGCGATCTTAACAGAGGATGGATTCAGCGACCGCTCTGGAAGGCCTTCAAACCCTTGCGCGCCTGGGCGCGCACGGCATTCTTGAGCAGCGGTGTCCAGCCCAGCAGAAGGCCTTGGGTGCCCAGGGCCTGGCGGGCCCAGCGCCACATGTCGAAATGATCGTGGTGCTCGCAGATCTTGCCGTCGCGAAACACGAAACGCGCCTGGATATCATTGACCACGGTGCGCCCGGTCTGACTGAACAGGTAGGTCGCCACCCAGTGCGCGCCACCGCTGCGCTCATCGGCACGCACGCTGTCGAATGTCAGGGAAAAATCCTTGGCCCGCGAGGCCAGCATGCGCCACATATCACCGGCATCACGCCCGCGCAGCTCGCCAAAGGCCGGATCGCTGAACAGCACATCCTCGGTGTAGCAGGCGCTCATGGCCTCGGCATCCAGGCGCTGGAAAGCCTGGTAGAACTCGCTGATCAGGGCGCGATGGGCATCACTCATGGACAGACTCCGAAGGGACGTGGAATGCCTGCACGATAATCCGCAAGCCGCTGGAACACTACCGGCATTTACCCTGTAAATACCGGTAGTGAGGCCAGTCAGATTCTTTCGCTCTGCACCTGTACATAAAGTGCGCGACCAGCACCCAGCCCGGCGATGATGGCTCCGCTCCCCAACACCGCGAAAATCCAGCCCACGGCGTTCCAGCCCCCGGTCCAGTCGTGCACCAGGCCCACCGCGAACGGCCCCATGGAGGCCAGGGTGTAGCCGATGCCCTGGGCCATGCTCGACAGATTGGCGGCCACATGAGGATCACGCGAGCGCAGCACGATCAGGGTCAGGGCCAGGCTGAAGGTACCGCCCTGGCCCAGGCCCAGCAGGATCGCCCAGCCCCACAGGCCATCGAGCGGCGCATACAGGCAACCGAACAGGCCGCCCAGGGTCATCAGCATGACGATCACGATGGCCAGGCGCTGGTCCTTGCCCCGGGTCGCCAGCCAGGGAGCGGCCAGGGAGCTGATCAACTGCACGATCACCGAGCCCGACAGCACAAGTCCCGCCTGGGTCGGGCTCAGGCCGCGACCGATGAGAATCGACGGCAACCAGCCGAACACGATGTAGGCCAGGGAAGACTGCAGGCCCATGTACAGGGTCACCTGCCAGGCCAGACGATCACGCAACAGACCGCGTACACGAAAAGCCACATGATGGGCGCCGTGCTTCTGCCCGACCTGGGGCAGCCAGAACACCCCCGCCACCAGCGCCGGCACCACCCAGAAACCCAGGCCCATGGCCCAGCTGTCGCCAAAGGCATGGCTCAAGGGCACGGTAGCCCCCGCGGCCATGGCGGCGCCCAGGCACAGGGCCATGGTGTAGACCCCGGTCATGGTCCCGGCATGGCGCGCGAAATCACGCTTGACGATACCCGGCAGCAACACGCCGATCACCCCGATGCTGGCGCCCGCCAGGATGCTCCCGGCGAACACCCCGACCTCACCGAAAGAACTGCGCACGACGATGCCCAGGGCCAGGGTCAGCAAGATCCCCAGCACCACCCGCTCGGCGCCGAAACGCCGGGCCAGCACAGGCGCCAGCGGCGCGAACAGCCCCAGGCACAACACTGGCAGGGTGGTCAGCAAACCGGCCTTGGCTGCCGACAGCCCCAGGTGCTGCGATACATCACTGAGCAGCGGCGCCATGCTCGACAGCGCCGGCCGCAGGTTCAGCGCCACCAGGATCAACCCCAGCAGCAACAGCCAGGGGCGACGCAGCACCGGGGGAGCCTGCTGCACTTCTTCATCGTCGGCCTCGGCGTCGATCAGCAGTTCCGGAGGCGGCGGGGTATGGGCGGATGCCTGGTGGTTGGACATGGTCAGTCTCGGCTTCAGGATTCGTTGATCATTTGGCGGGAAATGTTCTTGGCGCGTTCGGCATCGCCTTGTTCGATGGCATCGAGCAGGTGCTGATGCCGGTCGAAGATATCCTGGCGCCGAGGCGTGACATTCAGGGTCTGGCGCAACTGCGCCCCCACCACGCTGGAGAAATAGCGGTACAGCTGGCTGAGCGTCGGGTTGTGCGCGGCATCCACCAGGCGCTGGTGAAACACCAGGTCGCAGGCGATGTAGCGATCCAGGTCGCCATGAAAGTGCCCGCTGCTGTCATCCAGGGCGATGGCCAGCTCCTTGAGGTCCTGTTCGGTACGACGCAGGGCCGCCAGCCCTACCGCCTCCACCTCGAGGATCTGCCGGGTTTCCCGGGCATGCTCCAGGGAGCACTGGGACAAGGCCTGGAGCATATCCAGGGGATCGGCCACCGCCCGCAGGTAACTGCCGTCGCCCTGGCGCACGTCGATCAACCCGGAAAACGCCAGGACCCGCATCGCCTCGCGCACCGTGTTGCGGCTGATGCCCAGCTCGGCCGCCAGTTCCGGCTCGGTGGGCAGGCGCTGGCCGATGGCCCAGGCGCCCTGGGTGATCCGCAGGCGCAACTGCTCCAGGGCTTGGTCGACCAGGGAACGCTTGATCAAAGGAGGCATTTCACTCATGGCATTTACTCGTATCATCCAATCATTGGACGAATTGCCCGACATGGTATTCAGGCTTTTCTCGGAGTTCAATGTTCTGTCTTGCAATTCCTCCTGTACCTCATCCTGCAAGTTGAAGGACATAGCTGGCTATCCCCAGGCCGGCGCCAGCCTGTTAGTGTTACGCCAGCAACCGCTGGCCCTGGCGCCACCCTCACCGATCAACTAGCCGCGCCCCTGGACCATGCCCGGGCCGGCGCGTACGCACACAATTGGAGCAACCATGACCCAGCCCCTGATTCTTCAGCCCAGCAAGCCTGCCGATGCCTGCGTGATCTGGCTTCACGGCCTGGGCGCGGATCGCTACGACTTCCTGCCGGTGGCCGAGGCGCTGCAAGAGACACTGCTGAGCACCCGCTTCGTCCTGCCCCAGGCCCCCACGCGGGCCGTGACCATCAATGGCGGCTACGCCATGCCCAGCTGGTACGACATCCTGGCCATGAACCCGGCCCGGGCCATCAGCCGCGAGCAACTCGAAGAGTCCGCCGACGAAGTCATCCGCCTGATCGAGGAGCAACGGGCCAGCGGCATCGATGCCTCGCGAATCTTCCTCGCCGGCTTCTCCCAGGGCGGCGCAGTGGTGCTGCACACCGCCTTCCTCAGATGGCAAGGTCCACTGGGCGGGGTGTTGGCACTCTCGACCTATGCCCCGACGTTCAGCGACGAACTGCACCTGTCGGCCAGCCAGCAACGGATTCCGGTACTGGCGCTGCACGGCCAATATGACGAAGTGGTGCAGAACGCCATGGGACGCACGGCCTATGAATACCTCAAGCAGCACGGCGTGAGCGCCACCTGGCAGGAATACCCGATGGAACATGAAGTGTTGCCCGAGGAAATCCGCGACATCGGCACCTGGTTGAGCGAGCGTCTGCGCTAAAAAACCGCCCGTCGTTCACATGGCGAGCAACAGACTACGCCGCGCCCGTTTCTTGCATTACACTGGCCGGCGTACATTCCTTAACCAATTGATGAGATGACCGTGCTCAAAGCACTCAAGAAAATCTTCGGTAAAAGCGAGGCAGAGCCAAGCGCGCCAAGCCCCAGCGCCCCCATCACCCCCTCCAGCAGCCGCCATGACGGCCATCAGCCGGAACGGAGCGCGCCCGCTACCGCCACTAATAAAGAACCGGTGACCACACCGGCCGCCCCTTCCACTCCCAAGGCGCCGCGCGCGGAAAAACCCAAGGCCGAGCAGCGTCGTCCACGCGCCCCAAAACCGCCGGTGAGCACCTGGAAGCTGGAAGACTTCGTGGTCGAGCCCCAGGAAGGCAAGACCCGCTTCCACGACTTCAAGCTCACCCCGGAACTGATGCACGCCATCCACGACCTGGGTTTCCCCTACTGCACGCCGATCCAGGCCCAGGTACTGGGCTTCACCCTGGCGGGCAAGGACGCCATCGGTCGCGCCCAGACCGGCACCGGCAAGACCGCCGCGTTCCTGATCTCGATCATCACCCAGCTGCTGCAGACCCCGCCGCCCAAGGAACGCTACATGGGCGAGCCGCGGGCGCTGGTCATCGCGCCGACCCGGGAACTGGTGGTGCAGATCGCCAAGGACGCCGCGGCCCTGACCAAGTACACCGGCCTGAACGTGATGACCTTCGTCGGCGGCATGGACTTCGACAAGCAGCTCAAGCAGCTCGAAGCCCGCCACTGCGACATCCTGGTAGCCACCCCTGGCCGCCTGCTGGACTTCAACCAGCGCGGCGACGTGCACCTGGACATGGTCGAGGTGATGGTGCTGGACGAAGCCGACCGCATGCTCGACATGGGCTTCATCCCCCAGGTGCGGCAGATCATCCGCCAGACCCCGCCCAAGAGCGAACGCCAGACCCTGCTGTTCTCCGCCACCTTCACCGACGACGTGATGAACCTGGCCAAGCAGTGGACCACCGACCCGGCGATCGTCGAGATCGAAGCCGAGAACGTCGCCAACGCCAACGTCGAGCAGCACATCTACGCCGTGGCCGGTGCCGACAAGTACAAGCTGCTGTACAACCTGGTCAACGACAACGGCTGGGAGCGGGTGATGGTCTTCGCCAACCGCAAGGATGAAGTGCGGCGCATCGAGGAACGCCTGGTGCGTGACGGCGTCAACGCCGCCCAGCTCTCCGGCGACGTGCCGCAGCACAAAAGGATCAAGACCCTGGAAGGCTTCCGCGAAGGCAAGATCCGGGTCCTGGTGGCCACTGACGTCGCCGGCCGCGGCATCCACATCGACGGCATCAGCCACGTGATCAACTTCACCCTGCCGGAAGTCCCCGACGACTACGTGCACCGCATCGGCCGGACCGGCCGGGCCGGTGCCGACGGCGTATCCATCAGCTTCGCCGGCGAAGACGACTCCTACCAACTGCCAGCGATCGAGGAGCTGCTGGGGCGCAAGATCAGTTGCGAAATGCCGCCCACCGAGCTGCTGCGCGCCGTGGAGCGCAAGCGCCCGCAAGCCTGAGTCCAAGCGGACCTGGCCCAGTAAAGACGCAGCCTTGGGGCTGCGTTTTTTTTCGCCTGGATATTGCCCGAATAAACTAAAAGTCCATAATGGACAAATAAGTTTATAAAAACGGAGTTCCGCGATGTCCAGTACGCCATTCGTGATTGCCCAGCCCCAGGCCCGCCAGTTGCTGGAGCAGCTCGACGTGCCGCAGATCCTGCGCAAGATGTTCCGCGACCTGGCCGCCGGTCACGCCGTACAACCCGCCCAGCAACGGGTGGAATTCCCCCAGGGCGCCGGGGACTTCATCAACTATCTCGGGGTCATGGCCGAAGACCGGGTCTATGGGGTCAAGACCTCCCCCTATATCGTTCGCGCCGAAGGCCCGTTGGTCACCGCCTGGACCTTGCTGATGTCCATGGACAGCGGCCAACCGCTGCTGTTGTGCGATGCGGGCGAACTGACCACCGCACGCACCGCGGCCACTACGGCAGTCGCGGTGGACGCCCTGGCCGACGCCACGGCCCGGCGCCTGGCGATCATCGGCAGCGGCCCCGTGGCCCAGGCCCACCTGCGCTATGTACAAGGCCTGCGAGATTGGCAGAGCATCCGCGTCTATTCACCGAACCTGGCGCACAAGTCCGAGGCAGACTCCGCCCGCTGGAAGGCCCTCGACCCCCGCCTTGAAATAACCCGCCAGCGCGACAAAGCCCTGGAGCAGGCCGACGTGATCCTGCTCTGCACCTCATCCGCCGGGCCGGTAATCGACCCCAGCCAACTCGACAAGCCAGCGCTGATCACCTCCATCAGCACCAATGCGCCACGTGCCCATGAGGTCCCACCCGCCGCGCTGCCAGACATGCAGGTGTACTGCGACTATCGGCGCACCACCCCAGGCTCGGCCGGCGAGATGCTGGTCGCCAGCGAGCAGCACGGCTGGGACAGCGACATGATCCTTGGCGACCTGCCGGAACTGCTCAGCGGCCAGGCCAAGCGTCCGCACGGCGAGCGCCATGTGTTCTTCCGCTCCATCGGGCTGGGCCTGGAAGACATCGCCCTGGCCAATGCCCTGTACCACTTGCAGCGCCAGTCGTAACAGCCCATGGGTATTTTTCGGAGTTTTGCATGATCCAGGCAGATTTCATCATCATCGGCGGCGGAATCGCCGGAGCCTCCACCGGTTACTGGCTGTCGCCCCATGGTCGGGTCCTGGTGCTGGAGCGCGAGTCTCATCCGGGCTATCACTCCACCGGCCGCTCCGCCGCCCTCTACACCGCCGCCTATGGCACGCCCCAGGTCCGCGCCCTGACCCTGGCCAGCCGGGCGTTCTTCGACCAACCGCCCGAAGGCTTCTGCGAGCATCCGCTGTTGAGCCCGCGAGGCGAAATGACCGTGGACTTCGACAACGATCCCGACGAGTTGCAGCGCCAGTACCTGAGCGCCAAGGCCAGCGTGCCGCAGATGCAACTGCTCGACGCCGACGAAGCTTGCGCGCGCCTGCCGATCCTGCGCCGTGAAAAGGTCCACGGCGCCCTCTACGACCCGACTGCCAGCGACATCGACACCGATGCCCTGCACCAGGGCTACCTGCGTGGCATCCGGCGCAACCAGGGCCAACTGCATACCGATTGCGAAGTCCTGGGGCTGGAGCGCGATGCCCAGGGCCACTGGCTGGTACGCACCAGCGGCCAGACCTTCAGCGCCCCGGTGTTGATCAACGCCGCCGGTGCCTGGGCCGATCAGGTCGGCGTCCTCGCCGGTGCCCGGCCACTGGGCCTGCAGCCCAAGCGCCGCGCCGCGTTCATCTTCGCCGGCCCGCAAGACCCGGACTGCCAGCACTGGCCGATGCTGGTCAGCCTCGACGAATCCTTCTACATGAAACCCGATGCCGGCATGTTCCTCGGCTCACCGGCCAATGCCGACCCGGTGCCGCCCCACGATGTACAGCCCGAAGAGCTGGACATCGCCCTGGGCATCCACCAGATCGAAGAAGCCACCACCTTGAGCATCCGCCGGCCGACCCGGACCTGGGCCGGCCTGCGCAGCTTCGTCAGCGATGGCGACCTGCTGGCCGGGTTCGACCCGCAAGTGCCCGGGCTGTTCTGGGTGGCCGGCCAAGGCGGCTACGGCATCCAGACCTCACCGGCCATGGGCCAGGCCAGCGCCGCCCTGGTGCGTGGCGCAGCACTGCCGCAAGAGTTGGCTGATTTCGGCCTGGACACCGCCATGCTGTCCCCTGCCCGCCTGGGCTGACACCCCGGGATGACGCGCCCGGACGATTGCGGCACACTCCCAGCGCCCGCCAGCGGCGGGCGCTGAAGCCGCCAGGAGTACACCCATGACTACACCCGCCAAGGACCCTGTCCTGGACAATTTCCGGGCGATCGCCGACGCCATTGCCACCCTGTTCTTTCCCCACGCCGAAGTGGTGCTCCACGACTTGCGCACGCAGAAGGTCGACTACATCGCCAACAATCTGTCCAAGCGTGAAGTGGGTGACGATGCGGCCCTGGAAGACATGCTCAGCGGCGACAGCGATGAACGGAACATCGGCCCCTACGAAAAGCTCAACTGGGACGGCCAGAAGATCCGCAGCCTGAGCACCGTGCTGCGCGACACCAAGGGCCAGCCGCTGGCGGTGCTGTGCATCAACCTGAACATCTCGCTGTTCGAGAATGCCAAGGCCGCGCTGGACCTGTTCCTGTCTCCGAGCAAGCTGATCCCGCAGCCGGACTCACTGTTTCGCGATGACTGGCAGGAACGGATCAACACCTTCCTGCACAACTGGCTGCGCGAGCGCCAGCTGGGCCTGAACCTGCTGACCCGCGACCACAAGCGTGAACTGGTGCTGGCGCTGCACGCCGAAGGCGCATTCAAGGGCAAGAGTGCCGCCAACTATGTGGCCAACGTGCTGAACATGGGCCGGGCGACGGTGTACAAGCACCTCAAGGAACTCAAGGAACAGTGATCCTCGGCGAGCGAGCGCCCCTGGGAGCGATCGCTCGCAAACGCCTGCGGCATCAGTCGCCGTAGATATCCGACTTGAAGTACTTGGCCTGGATCTTCTGATACTCGCCGTTGGCGCGGATGCCGGCGATGGCCTTGTCCAGCTCGCCCACCAGTTGCTCGTTACCCTTGCGCACAGCGATCCCGGCGCCCTCGCCGACGTACTTCGGATCCTTGAGCTCCGGGCCGACGAAGGCATAGTCGGCGCCGCGGGGCATCGACAGGAAATCCTCCAGCGGAATGGTGTCAGCGAAGATCGCATCCAGGCGCCCCGCCGCCAGGTCCATGTAGATCTCTTCGTTATTGCTGTAGCGCACTACCTTGATGCCCTTGGGCTCCAGGACCTCGGTGGCGTAGCGGTCGGTGGTGGTGGAACGCTGCACACCGATGGTCTTGCCCTTGAGGCTCTGGTACTGGTCGTCCACCACGGCGCCTTTCTTCATCACCAGGCGCGACGAGGTGAAGTAGTACCTGTGGGTGAAATCCACCGACTTGCGGCGCTCGGCAGTGATGGTCATGGACGACAGCGCGGCATCGATCTTCTTCACCTTCAGCGATGGAATCAGCCCATCGAACTCGACCTCGGTCCACTCGCACTTGACCTGCATCTGCGCGCACAGGGCATTGCCGATGTCGTAGTCGAAGCCCCCGATCTTGCCTTCGGCGGTCTTGAAGGCGAAGGGTGGATAGGCGGCCTCGATCCCGAAGCGCAGGGTCTTCTCGGCGGCCGAGAGCTGGGTGCACGCCAACAGGCCCAGGACCAGGCCGCTGATGAGGGGGAGTTTTTTCATGTTCGTTCTCTCGCGAATTGTTGTTGGTTTGGCAAGACAGAAAGAAGAGGTGGAACGGCAGAGCTGTTTTGTACTTTGAAATCCATACTGGACTTTAATGTACACATCGTCAACGGGGCACAGCAACGCCTGCACCTGGTGATCACCAGGAACAGGCGCGCGGCTTGGCAGGTGTTGCGCAAGGCGCAGGAATGCGCCAAGGCGTGTACTGGATCAGTCTTCCCAGCGCTCGGCGGCGGCCTGGTCACTGTGCCGGCCCTCGACCCAGCGCGGGCCATCGGCGGTCTGCTCCTTCTTCCAGAACGGCGCCCGGGTCTTGAGGTAATCCATCACGAAGGCACACGCGTCGAAGGCCGCCTGGCGATGGGCGCTGGCCGCGGCGACGAAGACGATCGGCTCGCCCGGGGCCAGGGCGCCGATGCGGTGCAGGATCTCCAGCTTGAGCAACGGCCAGCGCAGCCCGGCCTCCTCGGCGATCTTGGCCAGGGCCTTCTCGGTCATGCCCGGATAGTGCTCGAGGAACATCCCGTGGACATCCTGGCCATCGTTGAAATCACGCACGTAGCCGACGAAGCCCACCACCGCGCCAACGCCGACATTGGCCGCGTGCATGGCATTGAGTTCGGCACCGGGATCGAATGCCGCGTCCTGTACCCGAATGCCCATGTCAGCCTCCGGTCACGGTGGGAAAGAACGCCACTTCATCGCCGTCGGCCAGGGGTTCGGCCAACGGGCACAACTCCTCGTTGCGCGCGCACATCAGGTTCTGCTCCCCCAGCACCGGGGCGCCCACGCCTTGCAGCAGGTGCTGGCGCACATCCTCGACGGTACGGAACTCGCCGTCGACCAGGGTTTCATCCAGGCCGATGGCCTCGCGATAACGGGCAAAGAATTTCACCTTGATCTTCATGCCGGCTCCGCCTGGTAGTGGCCGCTCTTGCCGCCGAGTTTCTCCAGCACCCGCACGCCCTCGATGATCATGCCCCGGTCCACGGCCTTGCACATGTCGTAGATCGTCAGCGCGGCGACACTGGCGGCGGTCAGCGCCTCCATCTCCACCCCGGTCTGCCCCGACAACTTGCAGCGCGCCACGATGTGCACGCTGTCCTCGCCCTCGGCGCGCAGCTCGACCTTGACGCTGGTGAGCATCAACGGATGGCACAGGGGAATCAGGTCGCTGGTCTTCTTCGCGGCCTGGATCCCGGCGATCCGCGCCACGGCGAACACATCGCCCTTGGGATGACCGCCGCTGACGATCATCTGCAAGGTTTGCGGGAGCATGCGCACCCGGGCTTCGGCCGTCGCTTCGCGAAACGTCACGGCCTTGTCGGTGACGTCGACCATATTGGCGCGCCCTTGGGAATCGAGATGAGTCAGCACGGCGTTACTCCTGATCAGGTGGGGCGATTGTAAACCCGCCGGTCAGTTTTCCGCACGGGACAATCTGCCGCCACCAGGGCCCTGCGGCCCGGAATCGACCCGACGAATGGCCCACATCAGAACAGCGAATTGGAGCCGCTGCCAGCATCCGCGTACAAGGTCAGGCAACGACACAGAGGAACTTCTTCATGGCCTTGCTCATCCCGATCCTGCTCAGCCTGCTCGCCGGTTTCGCCGTGCCCCTGCAGGCTGGAACCAACGCCCGGCTGGGCAGCCTGCTGGGGCATCCACTCTGGGCCACCGGCATCTCGCTGCTGGTGAGCCTGCTGGCCCTGGGCGTGCTGCTGCTGTTCATCAAGGTGCCTCGGCCCAACCTGCTGGCCGCCGCCCAGGGGCCCTGGTGGATCTGGCTCGGGGGCCTGGCCGGGGTGCTCTACATCACCGTGGCGCTGCTGATGGCGCCACGCCTGGGAGCGCTCAACTTCATCATGGCGGTGATCATCGGCCAGCTACTGATCTCGCTGATCATCGATTACTTCGGCCTGGTGGGCCTGCCGCAAAAGGACATCAGCCTGCAGAAGCTCTTCGGCGTGCTGGTGGTGATCGGCGGTTTCGTGATCACCGTCCGCGGCTGACGCCTCCTCAGGGTCCGGCCACGCTGGCAAGGCGGATCTGCTCGCGCAGCCAGGCATGGGCCGGGTCGTCACGGGAGCGCCCATGCCAGACCTGGACAAAATTGAACGCCGGCACCTGCATCGGCGGCGCCAGGCGCACCAGGCCATCCTCCAGCGCCAGCTCATCCAGGGTACGACTGGCCACCGTGAGGATCAGGTCGGTGCCACGGATCATTCCCGGCGCCGTGCCCCAATGGGGCACGCTGACCACGATCTGGCGCTGCAAGCCCTTATCCCGCAGGCGATGATCGACTTCGCCGTTGAAACAGCCATCCATCGACACCTGCAAATGCGGCCGGGCCAGGTACTGCGCCAGGTCCAGGGTGCCATCGGGGCCCAGGGTCGTGCGATCCAGCAGGCAGCTGAAGGTCTCCTCGAACAGCACCTCCTTGACCACCTCCTCCGACAGGTCGGGAAACACCCCCAGGGCCAGGTCCAGCTTGCCCTGCACCACTTGCTCGAACATTTCGTGGCGGCTGCCCTGGGTCACCACCACCCGCATCAGCGGAGCCTCCTGGCGCAGGCGCACCAGCAACCGGGGCAGCACGATCGCCGCGCCGTAGTCGGACATCGCCAGGTGGAAGATGCGCTGGGAAGCGGCCGGGTCGAAGTCGATGGACTTGCCCAGCAGGGTCTCTATCTGGCTGAGGATTTCCTTGAGCGGCGCTTGCAGGCTGCGGGCCAGTGGGCTGAGCAACACATCGTTGCCCTGGCGGATCAGCAGCGGGTCGTCCAGGAGCGAGCGCAACTTGCCCAGGGAGTGGCTGATGGCCGGCTGGCTCAGGTGCAGGCGCTCGCCGGTGCGGGTCACGTGCTTCTCCGTCAGCAGTGCATCGAGCACCACCAACAGGTTCAGGTCGATATTGCGCAGGGAAACAGTGGCCATCCGGGCGTTCCAGGTTCACGGCGGGAACGCAGGATACCCCAGGCCCCGCAGGCGAATGCAAAACGGGCGGCCCAAAGGCCGCCCGTGGCAGGTGTGGGAGGAAACTACAGGTGGCTTTCGGCGTATTCGGCCAGGATCGAGCGCGGCACCCCTTGCAGGGTGATGTGCACGCCGTTGGGGAAGTCCTTGAAGCGTTCGGTGAGGTAGGTCAGCCCGGAGCTGGTGGCCGACAGGTAAGGGGTATCGATCTGCGCCAGGTTGCCCAGGCACACCACTTTGGAACCGGCGCCGGCACGGGTGATGATGGTCTTCATCTGGTGCGGGGTGAGGTTCTGGCATTCGTCGATCAGGATCAGGCTCTGTTGGAAACTGCGACCGCGAATGTAGTTCAGGGATTTGAACTGCAACGGCACCTTGCTGAGGATGTAGTCGACGCTGCCATGGGTGCTCTCGTCATCCATGTGCAGGGCCTCGAGGTTGTCGGTGATCGCGCCGAGCCAGGGCTCCATCTTCTCCGCCTCGGTGCCCGGCAGGAAGCCGATCTCCTGGTCCAGCCCCTGCACGCTGCGGGTGGCGATGATGCGCCGGTAGCGCTTGCTGACCATGGTCTGCTCGATGGCAGCGGCCAGGGCCAGGATGGTCTTGCCGGAGCCGGCAGCGCCGGACAGGTTGACCAGGTGGATGTCCGGATCGAGCAGCGCGTACAAGGCCAGGGCCTGGTAGATATCACGGGGCTTCAGGCCCCAGGCCTCCTGGTGCAGCAGGGGCTCCTGGTGCAGGTCGAGGATCAGCATCACACCGTCGCGGATTTCCTTGACCCAGCCGACGAAGCCCTGCTCGTCGATGATGAACTCATTGATGTGCACCACCGGCAGCTCGTCGTTCAACTGCACCTGGTGCCAGGTCCGACCGTGATCCTGGCGGGTCTCGACCTTGCTCACCCGGTCCCAGAACGAACCGCTCATGTTGTGGAAGCCGTTGGGCAACAGCTCCACGTCGTCCACCAGCTGGTCGGTGCTGTAGTCCTCGGCGGCGATCCCGCAGGCCCGCGCCTTGAGGCGCATGTTGATGTCCTTGGTCACCAGCACCACGGACAAGTCCTTGTTGCGCGCGTGCAGATCGACCAACTGGTTGATGATGATGTTGTCGTTGAGGTTGTCCGGCAGCAGGCTGTTGGGCTCGTTGCGCTTGCTCATCAGGATCGACAGCAAGCCCTTCGGATCGCCCTTGCCACGCTGGATCGGCACCCCCAGCTCGACATCCTCGGGCGAGGCCTCGCCCAGGGTCTTGTCGATCAGGCGAATCGCCTGGCGGCACTCGGCGGCCACGCTGTGATGCCCGCTCTTGAGCTTGTCCAGCTCCTCCAGGACGGTCATCGGGATCACGACATGGTGTTCTTCGAAATTCAGCAGGGCGTTGGGATCGTGAATCAATACATTGGTATCGAGTACGTAAAGGATTGGCTGGTTGGAGGAAGGGCTGCGTCCGCGGTCATCCATACTCGGTCACCTTATGTGGGAGCCAGTCGACGCCATACCATCGGGTATCGCGCCTCGAAGAACCACCGAAATCCACCCATCCGGGTTGGAGGTGAGCCGCACACACAAGGAGTCTTGGGAGACGCCACCTGTGTCGCAGGTTTCGGCGGTCTGAGTCCGTAATACTCCAAAAAGCGTGACAGGAAAAAGCACTTTGACGCTTTTTTGATGTTTATTTTTCAGAGTGACGAATAGCCCTTGGCGAGCGGCCCGGGCGCCGCTAAAGTCGGAAGTCCGCCTGCCTCGAAATCCCTTGCGGATTTGCCCTTTTCCCCTGGTTTTCCTGCCCTTGTCCCGTATTTACGGGCATTTTGCGTTTTTCAGCGAAACGCATCCTGGCAGTCTTCCCAACCGATCCCGCTTTGCGCGGTCTGTCCCAGCAACCAGGGCAGGCTGACCTTGACCCCATCCTGCTTGGCATTGAAGGCAATCACTCCGCGGCGCCACAACAGCATCAGGGTCAGTACCCGCTGGCCGCTCTCCTGGGCCTTGAGCTTGCCCGGGCCGTCCTGGGCATCGATGTCCCACAACGCCACCTGCATGCCCTGGGCATTGAAGAAGGCCTGGGCGTCTGCCCGGCGCTGGCCCATGGGTGGGCGGAACAGCGGCACGTAGTTTTCCGGCAGCTTGCCCTTGACCAGGTCGGCACTGCGCTGGATCGAGTACTGCCAATCCTGCCAATGGCTATGGGAGCGGAACTCCCAGCCCTGGACGCCAACGCACTGACGCGAATACAAGGACTGCAGGCTGGCCACCGAAGCCAGGTTCAGGCGGCTCTGGACATCGTTGCCCAGGACGAAGAAGGTACCGTTGAGGTTGGACTTGCGCAGGTACTCGGTGAGCCAGGCGGTGTTGTCCGGCGCCAGGTTGGCGGCACTGTCGAAAGTCAGCAGGAACATCCGGTCATGGAGTTCGTCGCCATTGCGCTCGTATTCGCCCAGGCGCAAGACCTCGCTGCTGGTCTGCGGGGCCAGGGCGGCCTTGCGCAACAATTCGTCCAGGTACTGTTCATGGAAGGTCCGGCTCGGTTCGCCCCAGCGGGCGTAATAGGAATCCTCGCCCAGCTGGAACTTACCGGCCTGCTTGCGCAGCTGCTGCATGTTCTCCACCAGGAAACAGAAGGAGGCGTCCTGGTCGCAGCTCTGCTGGGCGAAGTCGTAGTTCTCCAACAGGCGCTTCCACAGCTGTTCACGCAGGCTGCCGATGGCCTCCATGTTGATCATGCGCAGCCCCAGGCGCTGCTTCAACGAGGCCTCGTCCCAGGACTCGCTGACCAGCAAGGCACGGGCGAACGTGAGGATCTCCGCTCGCGAGGCAACGTCGAACAGGGTCGGACTGTCGAGCTTTTCCGGCCAGGTGCTGCGGTCCAGGGTCGCCACATCATTGGGCGTCGCCAGCGCACTCACACTCAAAAGCCAGGCCGAAAAGAAAAACGCGATACGCAAAAGGGATGCCTCCAGAACAGAACCCGCGCGGCACTATAGCCGATCCCCACCTGCGCCACGCGTCAGCTATTGCCTCGATAGGTGGAGTCCGACGGCCCGAGCCCCTAGAATCCCCCGACGCTTAAAGGAGACGCCCCATGCTGATGGTGATTTCACCCGCCAAGACCCTCGACTACGAGACCCCGCCGGTAACCCAGCGCTTTACCCAGCCGCAATACCTCGACCACTCCCAGGAACTGATCCAGCAACTGCGGGAACTGACCCCGGCGCAGATCAGCGAGCTGATGCACGTCTCCGACAAGATCGGCGGCCTCAACGCCGCACGCTTCGGCAGCTGGACCCCGGCCTTCACCCCCGCCAACGCCAAGCAGGCCCTGCTGGCGTTCAAGGGCGACGTCTATACCGGGCTCGATGCCCAGACCCTTGGCGAGGCGGACTTCGACTACGCCCAGCAGCACCTGCGCATGCTCTCCGGCCTCTATGGCCTGCTGCGCCCCCTGGACCTGATGCAACCCTATCGCCTGGAAATGGGCACCAAGCTGGCCAACGCCCGGGGCAAGGACCTGTATGCGTTCTGGGGAACTCGCATCAGCCAATGGCTCAACGAAGCCCTGGCCGAGCAAGGCGACGACCTGTTGCTCAACCTGGCGTCCAACGAATACTTCTCGGCGGTCAAGCGCACAGCCCTCCAGGCGCGGATCATCAATACCGAGTTCAAGGACCTGAAGAACGGCCAGTACAAGATCATCAGCTTCTATGCCAAGAAGGCCCGGGGCATGATGAGCCGCTTCGTGATCCAGGAACGCATTAACGACCCGGCCCAACTCAAGCAGTTCGACGTCCAGGGCTACCGTTTCAGCGCCGAACAATCCAAGGCCGACAACCTGGTGTTCCTGCGCGACCACGCACCGGAGTAAAGCGCGTCCCCTACCGCGCTCGCCGGCTCCTGGCGAGCGCGCCAGAATGTGATCATGTACACATTTCCCCGCTAAAAATCGTCATTTTAATGACGCCATAAAAATTTCATGTAATTCCATGACTTTTCTTTCACTCGACAAGAGTGATTTTTTTCAGTAGTGGCACCACTTTTTTTATCCGGTAGTGGCACAAAAATATCCCACTGCTTTAACTCCCCATAACTAAAGGGCGAAACCCTTAGTGCTATCAAATTGCGAGCAGTGCCATCTTTTTCAATATTCAAAGAAATTTCAGAAAACAGGATGAGCGGACCGGAACTATGCCTGCGGAGACCGTTCATACCACCGGTAACGATTCTCAACGACGTTGTACGAGATGACTTACATGGACAGCTTAAAAACTAAGCAAGTTATGAAACCGCTTATAGCGGCGTAACGAAAACTTGAACTAACCGAATAACAACAGGAGATAAGACCCCTAACTATCCCCTAACAAGCCAAGGAGCAGCTGGCCTTCAAGGCCTCCCAACAAGCAATTGGAGATCACGAACCACGTGGCATCCAGCCATCCACAGGAACACGAATGGTTTTTCGGGAGTCCTGCAGCAGGAGCCGTCGGCAACATTCAAGGGCACATCCAAACAACAAGGATCAGTTGCGCACAACATGAGTGCAAATATTAAGTCACTCGGAACTTAGTCTGCCCGCACAGGATACTACCGCGTATTTCGCCGTACTTCCCAGTGCACAACTACAGCTGGCAAACATTAACTCCGGCCATCTAATGGCGTGAATAACACAGAGGTAAATGCGATGCGCATCAGCATATTTGGTTTGGGTTACGTCGGTGCAGTCTGTGCCGGTTGCCTGTCCGCCCGGGGCCATGAAGTGGTTGGCGTAGATATCTCCAAAGACAAGATCGACCTGATCAACGCCGGCAAGTCGCCGATCGTCGAGCCGGGCCTGGGTGAACTCCTGGAGCAGGGAATCCGCACGGCCCGCCTGCGCGGCACCACCAACTTCGCCGAAGCCATCCGCGATACCGACCTGTCAATGATCTGCGTCGGTACCCCGAGCAAGAAGAACGGCGACCTGGAACTGGACTACATCGAATCGGTGTGCCGCGAAATCGGTCTCGTCCTGCGCGATAAAGCCACCCGCCACACGGTGGTGGTACGCAGCACGGTGCTACCGGGCACCGTGAAGAACGTGGTGATCCCGATCCTCGAGGACTGCTCGGGCAAGAAGGCCGGCGTCGACTTCGGCGTCGCGGTCAACCCCGAGTTCCTGCGCGAGAGTACCGCGATCAAGGACTACGACTTCCCGCCCATGACCGTCATCGGCCAGCTCGACCAGGCCTCCGGCGATGTGCTGCAAGCGCTCTACGAAGAACTCGACGCGCCGATCATCCGCAAGGACATCGAGGTCGCCGAGATGATCAAGTACACCTGCAACGTCTGGCACGCGACCAAGGTCACCTTCGCCAACGAGATCGGCAACATCGCCAAGGCGGTGGGCGTCGATGGCCGCGATGTGATGAACGTGGTCTGCCAGGACAAGACCCTCAACCTGTCCCAGTACTACATGCGCCCGGGCTTCGCTTTCGGCGGCTCGTGCCTGCCCAAGGACGTGCGCGCCCTGACCTACCGCGCCGGTGCCCTGGACGTACAGGCGCCACTGCTCAACTCGCTGATGCGCAGCAACGAATCCCAGGTGCAGAACGCCTTCGACATCGTCGAAAGCCACGACAAGCGCAAGGTCGCCCTGCTCGGCCTGAGCTTCAAGGCCGGTACCGACGACCTGCGGGAAAGCCCGCTGGTGGAGCTGGCGGAAATGCTCATCGGCAAGGGCTTCGACCTGCGCATCTACGACAGCAACGTCGAGTACGCCAGGGTCCACGGCGCCAACAAGGACTACATCGAATCGAAGATCCCCCACGTCTCGTCCCTGCTCAATTCGGACTTCGACGCGGTGATCGACCATTCCGATCTGATCATCCTGGGCAACCGCGACGAGAAGTTCCGCGCCCTGGTCGAGGACGTCCCCCACGGCAAGCAGGTCATCGACCTGGTGGGCTTCATGTCCAAGGGCACCTGCACCCAGGGCCGTACCGAAGGCATTTGCTGGTAACGGCAGCGGCAAGCTCCGAGCGTCAAGCCGCAAGTATGAGCACCGCGCTTGCAGCTTGGAGCTTGCAACTGATTTTAGGACGTTGATTATGCACAGGCTAAAACACTGCCTGCTCCAGGCCGCCGGTTGGCTGTTCTACCTGAGTCTGTTGATGGGGATGGCCCTGCTGTTGCCCGCCTCGACCTTCGACTCGCAGTCCAAGGACTTCATCTTCCTGATCGGTGCCGTGGGCATCTGGCGCTACTCCATGGGCGCCACGCATTTTGTGCGCGGCATGCTGTTCCTCTACGTGGTCTACCCGCACCTGCGGCGCAAAGTGCGCAAGCTCGGCAAGGCGGCCGACCCGTCCCATGTGTACCTGATGGTCACCAGCTTTCGCATCGAGGCGCTGACCACCGCCCAGGTCTACGGCTCGGTGATCCGCGAAGCCATCGACTGCAGTTTTCCCACCACCGTGGTCTGCTCGATCGTGGAGATGTCCGACGAGCTGCTGATCAAGAGCCTGTGGGCGCGGATGAACCCGCCCGAGCGGGTCAAGCTGGACTTCGTGCGCATTCCCGGCACAGGCAAGCGCGACGGCCTGGCCTTTGGCTTCCGCGCCATCTCCCGCCACCTGCCGGACGAACGTGCCGTGGTCGCGGTGATCGACGGCGACACCGTGCTGGCCGAAGGCGTGGTCCGCAAGACCGTGCCCTGGTTCCAGTTGTTCGGCAATGTCGGCGGCCTGACCACCAACGAATTCTGCGAAGTGCGCGGCGGCTACATCATGAGCGAGTGGCACAAGCTGCGCTTCGCCCAGCGGCACATCAACATGTGCTCCATGGCCCTGTCCAAGCGGGTGCTGACCATGACCGGACGCATGTCGGTGTTTCGCGCCACCGTGGTCACCGACCCGGACTTCATCGCCGACGTCGAGAGCGACTCCCTGCAACACTGGCGCCTGGGCCGCTTCAAGTTCCTCACCGGCGACGACAAGTCCAGCTGGTTCAGCCTGATGCGCCTGGGCTACGACACCTTCTACGTGCCTGACGCGGCGATCAACACCGTGGAGCACCCGCCGGAGAAGAGCTTCATCAAGGCCAGCCGCAAGCTGATGTTCCGCTGGTACGGCAACAACCTGCGGCAGAACTCCCGGGCCCTGGGCCTGGGGATCAAGCGCCTGGGCCTGTTCACCAGCGTGGTGCTGTTCGACCAGAGGGTATCGATGTGGACCTCGCTGCTGGGCCTGACGGTGGCCATCATCGCCAGCTTCAAGTACGGCACCGCGTTCATCCTCGCCTACCTGCTGTGGATCGGCATCACCCGGCTGATCTTGACCCTGCTGTTGTCCTGCTCGGGGCACCGGATCGGCCCGGCCTATCCGCTGATCCTCTATTACAACCAGATCGTCGGGGCCCTGGTGAAGATCTACGTGTTCTTCCGCCTCGACCAGCAATCCTGGACCCGCCAGGACACCAAGCTGACCCGCGACCTCGCCAGTTTTCAACGTTGGTTCAACACCTGGTCGTCCCGGACCATGACCTTCTCGGCCGGCAGCGTATTCGTCGCCGTACTGCTGCTGATGGTCTGAACCGCCCTGCCCGAATGAACTAGGAAATCGACCCTATGAACACCGCCGTCAACGTCAACGTAGTGCATGAATCCGAAGCCCAGCGCCAGCACGCCCGGGTCAGGATCCCGGCCAAGCTGCGCTTCTTCGGCACCGAGGCCAAGCCCCTGGAGGTGCGGATCCACGACCTCTCCGCCGGCGGCCTGAGCTTCAACGCCAGGCAACAACTGCTGGCCGTGGGCAGCGTGCACAAGGGCCGCCTGCAATTCGTCATCGACAACCTCGGCCTGGCCATGGACGTGGAGCTGCAAGTGCGCTCCTTCGACCGCCAGAACGGCCGCGTCGGCTGCCAGTTCCAGAACCTGGAACCCCAGGACATCGCCACCCTGCGCCACCTGATCACCTCGCACCTGGCCGGCGACCTCGTCAGCATGGGCGACGTGCTCGCCACCCTGCAGCGCGACAACTTCACCAAGGCGCGCAAGAGCAAGGACAACAGCAGCGGCATGAGCCCCCTGGGCCGCCTGCGGGCCGTGACCTTCAGTGCCGGGATCTTCATCGTCGGCCTGGCCGCCTTCGGCTTCATCCTCAAGTCGGTGTATGGCATGTACTTCGTCAGCCACGCCGAGGCTGGCCTGGTGAATGTGCCGGGAATGAACGTGACCATGCCCCGCGACGGCACCGTGCAAAGCCTGGTGCAAGCCAACGGCAACGTGGCCAAGGGCGCGCCCCTGGCCAGCTTCAGCACCAGCATGCTGGATGTGCTCAAGGGCCACCTGGACGAAAACCAGCTACAACCAGCCAAGGTCGAGGAGCTGTTCGGCAAGCAGATGACCGGCACCCTGACCTCGCCCTGTGACTGCACCGTGGCCCAGCAACTGGTGGCCGACGGTCAGTACGCCAGCAAGGGCGACGTGATCTACCAACTGGTGCCACGGGGCAGCCTGGCCACTGTCGAGGCGCGCTTCTCCTACCGCCAGTTCGGCGACGTGCGCCCGGGCACCAAGGTCAACTTGCAGGTCGCCGGCGAAGACCAGGTGCGCACCGGCACCATCGTCAGCAGCACCAGCCTCAACGGCAACGACCTGTCTTCGGATATCCGCGTACAGATCAAGCCCGACGCGCCCCTGGGCAGCGAGTTCGCCGGCCGTCCGGTGGAGGTCAGCAGCGACCGCGGGCCTTCGATGAACTGGCTGATCGACAAAGCCATGGCCGCGGGTCTGTAACCATGAACACGCCTACCCAACTCGCGGTGTTGCCGTTGGTGGCTGCCCTGGCCCTGGCCGGTTGCGCCGGCCTGCCGGACCAGCGCCTGGCCAACGAAGCCCTCAAGCGCGGCGATACCGCCCTGGCCCAGCAGAACTATCGCCAGCTGGCGGACCTGGGTTATAGCGAGGCGCAAGTGGGCCTGGCGGATATCCAGGTGGAAAGCCGCGACCCGGCGCAGGTCAAGCAGGCCGAGGCCACCTACCGCGCCGCCGCCGATACCTCGCCACGGGCCCAGGCGCGCCTGGGCCGGTTGCTGGCGGCCAAGCCCGGGGCCAGCGACGCCGAACAGCACGAAGCCGAGGGCCTGTTGAAGAAGGCCTTCGCCAACGGCGAAGGCAACACCCTGATCCCCCTGGCGATGCTCTACCTGCAATATCCCCACAGCTTCCCCAATGTCGACGCCCAGCGGCAGATCGGCCAATGGCGCGCCGCCGGCTACCCCGAGGCCGGGCTGGCCCAGGTCCTGCTGTATCGCACCCAGGGCACCTACGACCAGCACCTGGATGAGGTGGAGAAGATCTGCAAGGCCTCCTTGAACAGCACCGATATCTGCTACGTCGAGCTGGCCACCGTCTACCAGAAGCGCGGCCAGGCCGAGCAGCAAGCCGATCTGGTCAAGCAACTGCAAGCCAGCCATGGCCGTGGCACCGTCAGCGCCCAGCGGGTCGACAGCGTGGCCCGGGTCCTGGGCGACGCCAGCCTCGGCAAGCCCGACGAAAAAACCGCCCAGGCCCTGCTCGAGCAAGTGGCCCCGGTGTACCCGGCGTCCTGGGTCAGCCTGGCGCAACTGCTCTACGACTTCCCCGAACTGGGCGACGTCGAGCAAATGATCAAGTACCTGGACAACGGCCGCGCCGCCGACCAGCCCCGCGCCGAACTGCTGCTGGGCAAGCTCTACTACGAGGGCAAGTGGGTGCCGGCCGATGCCAAGGTGGCCGAGCAACACTTCAAGCAAGCCCTGGGCCGCGAGGTCGCCGCCGACTACTACCTGGGGCAGATCTACCGCCGTGGCTACCTGGGCCAGGTGTATCCGCAAAAGGCCCTGGACCATCTGCTGACCGCTGCCCGCAACGGCCAGAACAGCGCCGACTTCGCCATTGCCCAGCTGTTTTCCCAGGGCCGCGGCACCCGCCCCGATCCGGTCAATGCCTACGTCTTCAGCCAGCTGGCCAAGGTCCAGGACACCCCCCAGGCCAACGAACTGGCCCAGCAACTCGATGAACAACTGCCCCCCGGCCAACGCGCCGAAGCCCAGCGCCTGCTGCAACAGGAACAGGCCGTACGCGGCACCCTGGCCCAGAGCACGCTGCAACTGCAGGCCCTGCAGGAAGAAGACGGCGAGGAATCCCTATGAAACGCTCTACTCACCTTGTAGCCGCTGCCGCAGGCTGCGACCGCCAGGCCCCCTTGCGCCTGTCGAAGCTGGGGCTTGCCCTGGGTTGCGCCCTGGCCTGGTCGACACCCTCTTTCGCGGCACTGAGCGAAACCAAGAACTTCGGTCTGGAAGTGAAGATCACCGCGCAATCCGAGGACGACCGCGACCTGGGTACCCAGCGTGGCGGCGACGTCAACGGCATCGGCCTGGACCTGCGTCCCTGGGTCTATGGCGAAAGCGGCAACTGGAGCGCCTATGCCATGGGCCAGGCGGTGACCTCCACCGATGTGATCGAGACCGACACCCTGCAACAATCCAGCGACGATGCCAGCCAGCAGTCGGCCAACGACGACCGCAAGGCCAAGAAGAACTACCTGGCCCTGCGCGAGTTCTGGGTCGGCTACAGCGGCTTCACCGCCTACCCCGGCGAGCAACTGAAGTTCGGCCGCCAGCGCCTGCGCAACGACGACGGCCAATGGCGCGACACCAACATCGAAGCGCTGAACTGGACCTTCGACACCACCCTGCTGCGGGCCAACCTGGGCCTGGCCGAGCGCTTCAGCGAATACCGCACCGACCTCAAGGAACTGGCGCCCAAGGACAAGGACCGCCTGCACGCCTACGCCGACGTCGCCTACCAGTGGACGCCCGGCCAATGGGTGGGCATTCGCGCCCATCACACCCACGATGACGGCAAGCTCGACTATGCCGAGCCCGGAGTCGCCAGCGACCCGCTGGACAAGAAGCAGAACGGCGACCTGACCTGGCTCGGCCTGGAAGCCAACAGCGACGCCTATAACTGGCGCAACACCAATACCGTCAACTACTGGGCCAGCCTCACCGGCATGCGCGGCGACCGCGACACGGTCAACCCGCTGAACGCCGACGGCAGTCGCCCGACCCAGGCCAAGCGCGGGGACAACCTCAACGGCTGGGCCACCGACCTGGGGGTGCGCCTGCGCCTGGACCCGAACTGGCAAGTGGGCGCGGCCTATGCCCGGGCCAGCGCCGAGTACGAGCAGAACGGCCTGCAAAGCAACCGTTCCAACTACACCGGCACCCGCTCCCGGGTGCACCGCTTCGGCGAAGCCTTCCGGGGCGAAATGAACAACACCCAGACCGCCACCCTGTTCGGCGCCTGGCAGTTGCGCGAGGACTACGACGCCAGCCTGGTCTACCACAAGTTCTGGCGCGTGGACGGCAACAAGCCGGTGGGCAGCAACGGTATCAACGCGGTGGACAACAACTACGACGACACCACCGGCGCCCTGCTGGGCAGCACCTCGCTCCCCCTGCAAGACGGCAAGAAGGACCTCGGCCAGGAGATGGACCTGGTGGTCACCAAGTACTTCAAGCAAGGCCTGTTGCCGGCGGCCCTGAGCCAGTCGATCGACGAGCCCGCGGCCCTGGTGCGTTTTCGCGGTGGCGTGTTCAAGCCCGGCGACGCCTACGGCAAGGACGTCGACTCCTATATGCACCGCGCCTTCATCGACGTGATCTGGCGCTTCTGAGGCCAGCCATGAACGGAGTCCCCCAGATGCATCGCCATCCCCACACCCCGCTGCACAAAGGCTCCCTGGGCCTGCTGGCCGGCGCCCTGCTGCTGGCCAGCGGCACAGCCCTGGGCAACGTCGAGGCGGCCAAGGCGCCGATCGTTGCCAAAGAGCTGCAACAGGCCAAGACCTATACCGTCAGCAGCGCCCCCACCGAACCGCTGGCCCTGGCCAAGCCGACCCTGCCCGACCTCTCCGGCTACACCGCCGAAGCCGTGGCGGCGAAGATCGTGCGCAGCAAGCCGGGCAAGATCAGCGTGCGGCGGATGATGCAGGAAGACGCCCTGAAGGACTTCATCGGCGGCGACAACAAGATGGCCGAATGGGTGGTGCGCCAACACGGCATTCCCCAGGCGATCTTCGTCGACGATGGCTACGTCAACCTCAAGGACCTGGTAGGCAAGCTGCCCAAGCAGTACATCAGCGAAACCGCCCCTGGGGTCTACCTGGCCCGCCTGCCGATCGTGGTCGGGCGCCACGGCATCCTGGAGATCGACCAGCAGACCCGCGAGCTGCGCCTGTCCCAGGAAGCCGGCGCGTTCCTGGTCAACGATGGCCAGCTGTTCGTGCGCGATACCCAGGTCACCGGCTGGCGCGAGAAGGACAACGGCCCGGCGACCTTCCGCTCGGCCAAGGAGTTTCGCCCCTTCCTGCTGGCCTGGGGCGGCACCCAGACCTACATCGCCAACAGCAAGATGGCCAGCTTCGGCTACGCCAATTCCAAGTCCTACGGGGTGAGCATTTCCCAGTACACGCCGAACATGGCCAAGGTACTCAAGCGCCCCGAGCCCACCGGCTGGATCATCGATTCTGCGTTCTCGGACATGTGGTACGGCTTCTATTGCTACGAGACCGAAGGCTTCGTGCTCAAAGGCAATACCTACCGCGACAACATCGTCTACGGCATCGACCCCCACGACCGTTCCCACGGTCTGATCATTGCCGAGAACACCGTCTACGGCACCCGGAAGAAGCACGGCATCATCATTTCCCGGGAGGTGAACGACAGCTTCATCTTCAACAACCGCAGCTACGACAACCACCTCTCGGGGCTGGTGATCGACCGTAACAGCATCAACAACCTGATCGCCTACAACGAGATCTACCGCAACCACACCGACGGCATCACCCTCTACGAGAGTGCCGACAACCTGATCTACGGCAACAAGGTAGTCAGCAACCGCCGCCACGGCATCCGCATCCGCAACAGCGTCAACATCCGCCTGTACGAAAACATCGCCATGGCCAACGGTCTGACCGGGGTCTACGGCCACATCAAGGACCTGACCAACACCGACCGCGACATCAAGCTCGACCCGTTCGATGCCCAGGTCTCGCTGATCGTGGTCGGCGGCGAGCTGGCGGCCAACGGCAGCGGACCGATGTCCATCGACTCGCCCCTGAGTGTGGAGCTGTACCGGGTGTCGATGCTGGCACCGACCAAGAGCAGCGGCATCAGCTTCTCCGGCGTGCTGGGCGAGCGCCAGGACGAAATTCTCGACCTGCTGGTACGCCAGCGCAAAGCCGTATTGATCGACCCCGTCGAACGCCAGACCGAAATGCGCGATTGAGGATGACTTGCATGCACCCACACTTGATCAAATTCCTGGGCTTGTCGGCCCTCGCCGCGGGCATCCTCGCTGCCAGCGCCACGGCCCGGGCCGATGAGGTCGCCGCGCCGTCGTTCAAGGCCGAGCCATGCTGCAACCTGTGCCCGGCCGCCCACGATGCGAAGAACTACGTGACCCGCTACCAGCAGAACTTCACCACCCTGGTACAGGCACAGGGCGACTGGCTGTTCCGTACCCAGGAAGATTTGCGTACCGAGTTCAACACCACACCCGAAGGCTATCGCCGCCTCAAGCAGTTGCACGAAGCCTTCAAGAGCAAGGGCGTGGAACTGGTGGTGGTCTACCAGCCGACCCGCGGCCTGGTGAACCGCAACAAGCTCAACCCGGCGGAAAAAGCCCGCTTCGACTACGACAAGGCCCTGGCCAACTACAAGGCCATGCTCGGGCGTTTCGCGCAGATGGGCTACGTGGTCCCGGACCTGTCGCCGCTGACCGACGAGCAATTGCCCGAGACCCTGCCGGCCCACGACTTCTACTTCCGTGGGGACCAGCACTGGACCCCCTACGGCGCCCAGCGCACGGCGCGGATCGTCGCCGACAAGGTCAAGCACCTGCCGGCGTTCGCCGACATTCCCCGGCGCGAGTTCCAGACCCACAAGTCCGGGCGCATGGGCAAGACCGGCACCCTGCACAACATGGCCGGGCAGCTGTGCGGCACCAGCTATGCGATCCAGTACATGGACCAGTTCACCACCGAACCCAAGGGCGAGGCCGGCGATGGCGATCTGTTCGGCGACTCCGGCAACCCGCAGATCACCCTGGTGGGCACCAGCCACAGCGGCAAGAACTACAACTTCGCCGGTTTCCTGGAAGAGGCCATCGGTGCCGACATCCTCAACGTCGCCTTCCCCGGCGGCGGCCTGGAAGGCTCGATGCTGCAATACCTGGGCAGCGAGGAGTTCCAGAAGAACCCGCCGAAGATCCTGATCTGGGAGTTCTCGCCGCTGTACCGCCTGGACCAGGAAACCATCTACCGGCAGATGATGGCGCTGCTGGACAACGGCTGCGAAGGCAAGCCGGCGCAGATGAGCGCCAGCACCACCTTGAAGCCCGGCAAGAACGAGCTGCTGGTCAACAGCCAGAACAAGGACCTGCGCAACAGCGCCCACCAGGTGGACATCCGCTTCGCCGACACCTCGGTGAAAACCCTGCAGGCCACCCTCTGGTACATGAACGGCCGGCACGAGGACATCAAGATCGAAAAACCGGAGACATCCGACACCGACGGGCGCTTCGCCTTCGAACTGCGTACCGACGAGGACTGGGCCGCGCAAAACCTGCTGGCGGTGGAAATCCAGGGCCCCGAGGCCGGCACCGCCTTGCAGAAGGTCGAAGCGAAAATCTGCAAACGCAACGTGTTCCCGAGCGCCGAGCAACGCACCGCGCAGATCGGGCAGTGAGGTTATCCATGCAAAGCACACGCGTGACACAACTACTGATACCGGGCCTGCTGGGGCTGGCGATGGTCGCTGGCAGTGCCCAGGCCGCCGCGCCGCTGCGCCCGCCCCAGGGCTACTACGCCCCGGTAGACAAGTTCAAGACCGGCGACAACAGTGACGGCTGCGATGCGATGCCGGCCCCCTACACCGGCGCCCTGCAGTTTCGCAGCAAGTACGAAGGCTCGGACAAGGCCCGGGCGACCCTCAACGTGCAATCGCAACAGGCCTTCCATGACAGCACCGCGGACATCACCAAGATCGAGCGCGGCACCAGCAAGCAGGTCATGCAGTTCATGCGCGACGGTCGTCCGCAGCAGCTGGACTGCACCCTGAACTGGCTCAGTGCCTGGGCCCAGGCCGACGCGTTGATGTCCAAGGACTTCAACCACACCGGCAAGTCCATGCGCAAATGGGCCCTGGGCAGCATGGCCTCGGCCTACCTGCGGCTGAAGTTCTCCGACTCCCATCCCCTGGCCACTCACCAGGAGCAGGCGCAGAAGATCGAGGCCTGGTTCGGCAAGATGGCCGACCAGGTGGTCAGCGACTGGGACAACCTGCCCCTGGACAAGACCAACAACCATTCCTACTGGGCCGCCTGGTCGGTAATGGCCACCGCCGTGGCCACCAACCGCCGCGACCTGTTCGACTGGGCCGTCAAGGAATACAAGGTCGGCGCAGGCCAGGTCGACGCCGACGGCTACCTGCCCAACGAACTCAAGCGCCAGCAACGGGCCCTGGCCTACCACAACTACGCCCTGCCGCCGCTGGCGATGATCGCCAGCTTCGCCCAGGTCAACGGCGTCGATCTGCGCCAGGAAAACAACAGCGCGCTCAAGCGCCTGGGCGAGCGGGTGCTGGCCGGGGTCAAGGACCCGGACACCTTCGAGCGCAAGAACGGCAAGCAGCAGGACATGACCGACCTCAAGGTCGACGCGAAATTCGCCTGGCTCGAGCCCTTCTGCAGCCTCTACACCTGCGCCCCGGATGTGCTGGAACGCAAGCACAAGATGCAGCCGTTCAAGACCTTCCGCCTGGGCGGCGACCTGACCAAGGTCTACGACCCGAACCATGAAAAGGGCAACAAAGGCCTGTAGGCCATGCACAGAACCTACAGGGGACGTTGTGAGGGTTGATGCGCACGCCGGACGGCGTCGGTGAATGCAATACGCCTCCCATGGTTTTCCACGGGGGGGTTTGGGGGGGGCTGCGGCCCCTGACTATTGGTTAAACATGGAGAGCTCGGGATGGTTTTCTCATCCAATGTGTTCCTGTTCCTGTTCTTGCCGGTGTTCCTCGGCTTGTACTACGTGAGCGGGCAACGCTATCGCAACCTGTTGCTGCTGATCGCCAGCTACGTGTTCTACGCCTGGTGGCGGGTGGACTTCCTCGCGCTGTTCGCCGCGGTCACCTTGTGGAACTACTGGATCGGCCTGAAGGTCGGCGCCGCCGGCGTCATGACCAAGCCCGCCCAGCGCTGGCTGCTGTTGGGAGTGGCGGTGGACCTGTGCATCCTCGGCTACTTCAAGTACGCCAACTTCGGCGTCGAAAGCCTCAACGCGATCATGACCTCCATGGGCCTGGAGCCGTTCATCCTGACCCACGTGCTGTTGCCGATCGGTATCTCGTTCTACATCTTCGAGTCCATCAGCTACATCATCGACATCTACCGCGGCGACACCCCGGCGACCCGCAACCTGATCGACTTCGCAGCGTTCGTGGCGATCTTCCCGCACCTGATCGCCGGCCCGGTGTTGCGCTTTCGCGACCTGGCGGACCAGTTCAACCACCGCACCCACACCCTGGACAAGTTCTCCGAAGGCTGCACGCGCTTCATGCAGGGCTTCATCAAGAAGGTGTTCATCGCCGACACCCTGGCGGTGGTCGCCGACCATTGCTTCGCCCTGCAACACCCCACCACGGGTGACGCCTGGCTGGGCGCCCTGGCCTACACCGCGCAGCTGTACTTCGACTTCTCCGGCTACAGCGACATGGCCATCGGCCTCGGGTTGATGATGGGCTTTCGCTTCATGGAGAACTTCAAGCAGCCCTACATCAGCCAGTCGATCACCGAGTTCTGGCGGCGCTGGCACATCAGCCTGTCCACCTGGCTGCGCGACTACCTGTACATCACCCTGGGCGGCAATCGCAAAGGCACCCTGATCACCTATCGCAACCTGTTCTTGACCATGCTCCTGGGCGGCCTGTGGCACGGCGCCAACTTCACCTACATCGTCTGGGGCGCCTGGCACGGCATGTGGTTGGCCATCGAGAAGGCCCTGGGCATCAACACCAGCCCACGCAGCCTCAACCCGATCCGCTGGGCCCTGACCTTCCTGCTGGTGGTGATGGGCTGGGTGATCTTCCGCGCCGAGAACCTGCACGTGGCCGGGCGCATGTACGGCGCCATGTTCAGCTTCGGCGACTGGTCGCTGTCGGAACTCAACCGCGCCAGCCTCACCGGCCTGCAAGTGGCGACCCTGGTCGTGGCCTACCTGACCCTGGCGTTCTTCGGCCTGCGCGACCTGTATCGCAACCCGGCGCCGACCAAGGGCAAGCCCGAAACCGGCCCGGCCCTGGACACCCAAGCCGATGGCCCGGCCACTGCCCAACCCGGCCTGATCAAGGCAGCACCCGGCGACAACCCCGGCAGCATCCACCAGCCGGGCTACATCGTCGGCCGCGAGGCCCAGGTGCAACCGGCCTACTGGAGCGCCGACTGGTCGCGCTATGCCATGCGCGCCCTGGTGCTGCTGCTGTTCATCGCCTCGATTCTCAAACTCTCGGCGCAAAGCTTTTCGCCGTTCCTGTACTTCCAGTTCTGAGGAGGCCGCCCATGACCCGCTCATTACGCCTGTTCTACGTCGCACTGTTCCTGGTGACCCTGCTGGTCCTGGGTCTATGGTCGGCGCGCAGCTTCTTCGGCTTCAGCACCAACAGTGACGCCACCGTGCTCAACGGGCGCTGGACCAAGGCCGTGGAAACCCATTACGACGACCAGTTCCCGATCAAGCGCCTGGGTACCAACCTCTGGGCCGCGCTGGACTTCAAGCTGTTCAACGAGGGTCGTCCGGGGGTGATCCTCGGCCGCGACCAGTGGCTGTACAGCGATGAAGAATTCCATCCGGTGGTCAACGAGGAACTCAACCTGCAGGGCAACTACGCCCTGGTCGAGGGTGTGCGCCAGACCTTGAAGCAGCACGGGGTGAAACTGGTGATGGCGATCGTCCCGGCCAAGGTGCGGTTGTATCCGGAACACCTGGACGCCGTGCGCCCGGCGCGCATCCACGCCAACCTCTACCAGGACTTCCATGCCCGGGTGGCCGCCGACAAGATCCTCGCCCCCGACCTGCTGGGGCCCCTGCAACAGGCCAAGCAACAGGGCCAGCCAGTGTTCCTGCGCACCGACACCCACTGGACGCCGGCCGGCGCCGAAGTCGTCGCCCACCAACTGGCCCAGGCCATCGCCGCCAAGACCCCGCTCAGTGGCCAGCCACAACGCTTCGTCACCCAGACCCAGGAGACCGTCAAGCACAAGGGCGACCTGCGCCGCTTCCTGCCCCTGGACCCGTTGTTCGAGAACCTGATGCCGGCCCCGGAGCCCCTGCAAAAACGCGAGACCCACGCCGCTGGGGAGCAGGCCGGCGCCGCAGACAACCTGTTCGCCGACCACGAAGTGCCCGTGACCCTGGTGGGCACCAGCTACAGCGCCAACCCCAACTGGAACTTCGTCGGCGCCCTCAAGCAGGCCCTGCACAGCGATGTGCTGAGCTACGCCGAGGACGGCCACGGCCCGATCCTGCCGATGCTCAGCTACCTCAAAAGCGACGACTTCAAGAACCACCCGCCCCAGGTGCTGATCTGGGAATTCCCTGAACGCTACCTGCCGGTGAACAACGAAATTGGCGACGCCGACCCGCAGTGGGTCGCAGAGCTCAAGCAAACCGGTGCCCGCCAACAAACTGTGGCACTGAACAAATCCGAGACGCCCGACCGGGCACACAACTGAAAAGAGAGGTGACACCCATGACTTTCACTATCAATCCGCGTCGTCTCGCCAAGGCCATCACCCTGGCTGCCGGCATGAGCGTCCTGTCCCTGCCCGCCTTCGCCGGGGGCGACGCCGCGCTGTACGGCCCCACCGCGCCCAAGGGCTCGACCTTCGTGCGCATCTACAACGCCAGCAACAGCGAAGTCAGCGCCACCATCGGCAGCACCAACGTCAACGACGTCGCGCCCCTGGCCAGCAGCGACTTCAGCTTCATGCCCGGCGGCGACTACACCGCCAAGCTGGGCAGCCAGAGCGTGCCGGTGAAACTGGCCGCCGACCACTATTACACCCTGGTCAACAACGCCAGCGGCCAGCCGCAACTGATCGAGGAGCCGCCGTTCAAGAACAAGCAGAAATCCCTGGTGCGAGTGCAGAACCTCAGCGACCAGGCCCTGACGCTCAAGACCGCCGACGGCAAGACCGACGTGGTCCAGGCCGTGGCCGCCAAGGGCCGCGGCGAACGCGAAATCAACCCGGTGAAGGTCAGCTTCGCCCTGTACGACGGCCAGAAGAAGGTCAGCGACCTCAAGCCCGTGGCCCTGGAGCGCGGCGAAGCGGCGGTGCTCTACGTCACCGGCAACGGCAGCAACCTGTCGCCGGTCTGGGTCAAGCGCCCCGTATCAACGCGCTAACCGCGCGAGCTATCAGCCACAAGCCTCAAGCGGCAAGTGAAGAGCTTTTAACTTGTCGCTTGCAGCTTGCGGCTCGCAACTGCATTTATTAGGAGTAACAACATGATTCCGGTGATCTTGTCAGGTGGTAGCGGCTCACGTCTTTGGCCGCTTTCGCGCAAGCAGTTCCCCAAGCAATTCCTCGCCCTGACCGGCGAACACACGCTGTTCCAGCAGACTCTGGAGCGCCTGGTGTTCGAAGGCATGGACACCCCCATCGTGGTCTGCAACAAGGACCACCGCTTCATCGTCAACGAACAATTGAGCAACCGCAGCCTCGAATCCCAGCGCATCCTGATGGAGCCCTTCGGCCGCAACACCGCGCCGGCCGTGGCCCTGACCGCGATGATGCTGGTCAACGAAGGTCGCGACGAGCTGATGCTGGTGCTGCCGGCCGACCACGTGATGGACGACCAGAAAGCCCTGCAGCGGGCCCTGGCCCTGGCCACCGTGGCCGCCGAGCGCGGCGAGATGGTGCTGTTCGGCGTACCGGCGACCAAGCCGGAAACCGGCTACGGCTACATCAAGTCGACCCACGATGCGCTACTGCCGGAGGGCGTCAGCCGGGTCTCGCACTTTGTCGAGAAGCCCGATGAAAAACGCGCCACCGAGTTCGTCCAGGCCGGTGGCTACTTCTGGAACAGCGGCATGTTCCTGTTCCGCGCCAGCCGCTTCCTCGAAGAGCTGAAAAAACATGATCCGGACATCTACGACACCTGCCTGCTGACCCTGGAACGCAGCCAGCAGGACCCGGACACCGTGATGATCGACGAAGCCACCTTCGCCTGCTGCCCGGACAACTCCATCGACTACGCGGTGATGGAAAAGACCCAGCGCGCCTGCGTGGTGCCGCTCAGTGCCGGCTGGAGCGACGTGGGCTGCTGGTCATCGCTGTGGGACGTGCATGAAAAGGACGCCGACGGCAACGTCAGCAAGGGCGACGTGGTGATCCAGGACAGCAAGAACTGCATGATCCACGGCAACGGCAAGCTGGTGTCGGTGATCGGCCTGGAGAACATCGTCGTGGTCGAGACCAAGGACGCCATGATGATCGCCCACAAGGACAAGGTCCAAGGCGTGAAGCAGATGGTCAACACCCTCAACGAACAAGGCCGCAGCGAAACCCAGAACCACTGCGAGGTCTACCGTCCGTGGGGCTCCTACGACTCGGTAGACATGGGCGGGCGCTTCCAGGTCAAGCACATCTCGGTCAAGCCGGGTGCGTGCCTGTCCCTGCAGATGCACCACCACCGCGCCGAACACTGGATCGTGGTCAGCGGCACCGCCGAAGTCACCTGTGACGAGAACGTGTTCCTGCTCACCGAGAACCAGTCCACCTACATCCCCATCGCCTCGGTGCACCGCCTGCGCAACCCCGGCAAGATTCCCCTGGAGATCATCGAAGTGCAATCGGGCAGCTACCTGGGCGAAGACGACATCGAACGCTTTGAGGATATCTACGGCCGCTCGACCCCGCTGGAGCGCGGCATCTCGGTCAAGACCATCGCTCAGTAAGAGCAGCAGCAAGTTTCAAGCGGCAAGCTGCAAGTAGAAGCAGATAGTCGTTGCCAGCGAGTCCTTTCACCCCCTTCCGGTCGCCTGCGTCCCCTATCCGCAGGCGGTTGGACAGGGGGATTTTTTTCAGAAGCAGTGCCAAGGGGCAAGCCTCAAGCGGCAAGCCAGATCAACAGCCATCTGTGGATACAAAAGGTCGTTCAAGGCTACACATATCGGGTTGACCGCCCTCTTCTCGCTCCCTATCCTCGCGCCTGTTACGACTCATTCGTGATCGAGGTTGACGGCTCGGTTGTTTTCTCAGGAACGCAGTTTTCCAGCACTGTTTCTTTGGAGCACAGCATGACCGACCGTATCGCGCTAACTAGCAACGAATCCTCCACTCCCACCCTGTTTATCGACACCCGAGCGCCCTTGGACGAACTCCATGCCAGCGCCGCCTACCGCATCCTCGCGGTGACTCAACTGATGGAAAGCATCGTGCACATGGACAGCCGCCACGCCGATGCCACGGATCTCACGCAATTCGCCCATGCCTGCGCCATCCTACTGCGGGACGGTTGCGATCTGCTGGACGTGTTGGGTCGGCGGATTCGTGATAGTCAGTACCTGAACTAAAACGCCCCGTGATCGTTCCCTCCTTCAAATGCGGGGGGAACGATCTGCAGGCCTATCCCCTCTCCTTCATCTCCAACCCATCTCATTGATCACTGCCGTGCCCCTCTGCACCAGAAAATGCACAGCCCTGCTATGGGGGGCAACCGTGCGTGGATTGGTCGACCGGAGATACAAGAACCCGGCAGGGCTGAAGCCCTTCCACGCACAGCTGCCATTGCACGAATACACAGGCGCACAACGAGCTTGCAATAGCGAAAGGGGGCACTGCGGCAGCTGTATCAAAACGGGCTGCCAAGCGAAGGGGGGCAGCTGCGCGCAGGTTGGTAAACCGGAGATACAGGAACCCGGCAGGGGCGAGCCCTACCACGCACAGCTGCCATTGCACGGATGTGCAGACACAAAAAAAGCGCCTGCAATAGTGATATGTGGCGCTCTTGCGCCTGTATCGAAATGGGTTACCAAGCCCAGTCGCTGAATGGGCAGCGACGCTCAAAGGCTAGTCCGGGTTCGACACGGAGCAACGACAAAGGCGTCGCAGTTTATGTCCATGCCATTGACCTGGAAAGCACATCACCTCGTGTAGCCGCTGCCGAGCCCGCGAGGCTGCGACAAGAGCCGAAGGACCTTCAGCGAATTCAAGACCCAGCGGCCGCTGCGCGCCCATGCGCAGCCTTCGGCAGCGGCTACACGAAGCGATGCCAAACACGCACACCCCACCCGCGATGCGCCGCCCGGTAGGGCGCGCCGTGGGGCTTGTGATCTTGATTCACCCGCCCCCTGGGGAGGCCGAGTGCAGGTGCTTATCAGGGGAATGGCGCGCAGCGCCCCTCGACGCAGTCGAGGACA
>MCNE01000003.1_pt1 | contig 160979 bp, 150 predicted proteins | sample 778201 | NCBI WGS metagenome assembly MCNE01 (sample SAMN04296813, study PRJNA304217) | bioreactor metagenome | isolation source: sewage enriched with benzalkonium chloride | place: Turkey: Istanbul urban wastewater treatment plant | reverse complement strand
TAACCTGCTGCTCAACCAGCGGGTCAGCCTCGACAGCCCATTCATCAGCCCTGACGTGTGGATGGGTTGCGACACCGTGCCTGACCCATTCGAGGGCCTGGTCTATGCGGGCCTTGATCTGTCGGCGCGAACTGACCTGACGGCGCTGGTACTGATCGGCAAGGTGGATGGCGTGTGGCAGGTCCGTCCGTACTTCTGGACGCCCGAGCAGGGCGTGTTCGACCGAGCACAGAAGGACCGCGCCCCATATGACATGTGGGTGCGCCAGGGGTACATCCGAACCACACCCGGGGCCACAGTTGATTTGGAGGCGGTGGCGCTGGATATGGCCGAGATTCTGAGCGACTGCGAGGTGGCGGCGATCGCCTATGACCGCTGGCGCATCGACGTGCTCAAGAAGGAATTGGAGCGTCTGGGCCTGGAACTGCCGCTGGTGCCGCACGGGCAAGGCTTCCGCGACATGGCGCCAGCCCTCGACGCCCTGGAAGCCGAGCTGCTGAATGGCCGTGTCGCCCATGGTGGCCACCCCGTGCTGACTCTGTGCGCCGCCAACGCCGTGGCGGTGAAGGACCCCAGCGGCAACCGCAAGCTGGACAAGAGCCGCCGTACCGGTCGTATCGACGGCCTGCAGGCCCTGGCTATGGCGTTCGGCGCCGCCCAGGTTGCCGAAGCCCCTGCCGATCTTGATACCGAGGTATTTTTTGTATGACTACCGTGACCCTTGAAGAAGCCAAGCAGCACATGCGCGTCGACCACGCCGAGGAAGACGGCTACATCCTGAGCCTGATCGCTGCAGCAGAAACCCACGTCAGCAACTTCCTGGGCGACAGCTTGCCCGATCCGATGCCTGCTTCGATCAAGGCCGCTGTGCTTCTGTTGGTGGGCGACCTGTACGAGAACCGCGAGCGGCAGGGCGACCGAACCCTGACCGAGAACACAGCCTATGCACTTCTGCTGGCGCCCTACCGCTCCATGGCGGTGTTCTGATGCTTGCCGGCAAGCTGCGTTACCCAGTGACCATCGAAAAGCCGATTGACACTCGCACGCCCAGCGGTGGGGTTATCCGCACCTGGGAGGAAGTGAGTCGGGAATGGGTCGACATCGAGAGCATCAGCGGGAGCGAGTTCATCGCCGCCCAGGCCGTGCAGGCACAAACGATCTATCGCATTGTGCTCCGGTACCGGCCCGACCTCATTACTAGCTGGCGCATCCGCGAGGGCTCGAAGGTATACGAGATCACCGCTGTCCTTCCTGATGCTCGCCGCCGGCGGATCGAGCTCATGTGCAAGACCGGCAAGCTGTGAGCGAATGTGTGGGGTTTCCTCACATTTGAGGACACCCCTGGCGCGTCAGGTTTTCGAGGTGCGCCGAATCTAGCGCGTCAGGAACAAAAAAGCCCCGCAATGGCGGGGCTTTTTGCTGTCACGCTGCTGTCACGGCCTTGGCCTGCTGTCAGCGTGAAACCACGAAAGTGGCGGAATTCATGGCGCACTCGGCGGGATTCGAACCCACGACCCCTGCCTTCGGAGGGCAGTACTCTATCCAGCTGAGCTACGAGTGCAGTGCGGGCGACATCATACCTATGTCCACCCGGGGCGTCCACGCTGGTTTTCATGCGCGTGTGGTTGCCGGTCGCGATCCCCGGAAACCCCGGGGCCGGCGGTAGTTTTTCCCGCTGAACCGATCTTCTGCCCCGGCGCACCCTGCAGCCATGTCCGTGCAATCACGGGGCACAGGGAGGTGCGGTAGATGAACTGTTCCATGCAAGGTGGCCTGGAGGCGGCGCTGGCCGATCATCTGTTCGAGTCGAGCTGGCGAGCGGTCCTGCCCGGTTTGCAGCGCCGCGCCCGACAACTGGCCCGGGGCAATGCCGATGGCGCCCAGGAATGGCTGGCGGCCACGGCGATCAAGGCCTTGTTGTTCTTTCGCCGCTCGCCGGAGCGGATTCGCGACCCCCAGGGCTTCCTGTTCCTGGTCCTGGAGCATGTGTTTCTCGACAGTTGCCGGCGACGAACCCGGGAGCAGCGGTTGTTCGTCGACCTGGCCGACTTCGAGCAGGACCCGGTGCAGCAACTGGAGGCCCCGCAAATATCGGTGCTCGAGCATGTGGAGCTGCAGGAAGCCCTGGTCCAGCTCAGTCGCAGGGTCGCCAAGCTGTCTTTCAAGAAGCGCAGGCTGTTTGAACTGAAGTTCATCGAGGATTTGCCCTACCCGCACATCGCCGCCGAGCTGGGTATCAACCAGCCCCTGGCCCGCAAGCATGTGCAATTGCTGCGCGAGCAGCTGCGCTGAAGCATGACGAGGATTCACAACGGGCCTGCCGGAGCGTTTTCTTTCAGTGAGCCTGTTTTCGACGCTGTAGCCGGCGCCGCCGCCCCTGCGGTGGGCCATTCCATCTAAGGAGAGATGTATGCCAGATCCCATGGTCAACTCGCAGATCACCGATGCCGTCACCCAGACCAACGTCAAGGTGGTGGCCGAGGCCCCCGCCCAGTCCATTGCCTCGCTGTACCAGGTGGCCAGCCATTCCGCGGGCTTGTCGTTGCAGAACGCCGTCAACAGTCAGCAGGCGCTGAACCAGATCTCCAATGCGGTGGTGTCCAAGGCCGTGGCCCTGATCATGGCGATCGGCGAGTAGGGCTGATGGCCCGGGAGAAGCGTCATGGCTTGGTTCAAGAAGAAAACCCCTCGCACGGATGAAGTCGGTGCAAAACCCGAGCCCGTGATAACGCTGGAGCCGGGCCCGGAAAAGGCGCCCGACCCGGTGCCGCCGCCTGAGGCGGCACCGCAAGTGCCGCCGTCCACGGGCGGCGACAAAGTCTCGATCATGGGGATGTTGAACGATCAGTTGCTCAAGAAGGCCAACAACCCGGACACCGGCAACACCTCTGCCTTGAACAGCCAGATCGTGCAGGCGGTGCAGTTCACCAATGCCGAGGCCTTCAGCTATGCCCCGGCGCAGATCGCCGTGCCTCCGGACATGATGATCAGCCAGGCGGCCGGCCTGGTGGCGCAGTCGGCCGCCGGATACTTCGATGGGGTCAGCAAGCTGGCCCTGGCGGCCCAGGCGGTGCTGATCAAGCAGATGACCGAAAACATCGTCAAGGAAAACGTCACGGGGGCCGCCGAAGATGCATTGGGCGTGCTGGCCACCGACCTGATGGTGGGGGCGGCCGCGGCGGTGGCGGCTGCCGCGGGGGCCATGGAAGCCGATGCGGCGGCCGGGGCCATCGACAAGATCGATGCCAGCATCGCCAAGTACGCCGATACCCTGGCCAACCGTGCATCATCCTGAACATCGCTCCCCGGGCGCGCAAGGCACCCGGGGAGGTTGTGCTGGGGCCCCGCGAGGCCTCTTTTTTCATCCTGGGCGCTGAAGTCCGACCCACCCGATACCCAGTGCTTCAGCGCCATTCATCGACAAGGAGCATGAGATGGCGAATGAAGACCTTAATGCGTTGGAAATGATCCAGCGTTTTGCCGAAGCCTACCTGAAACGTCCGTTGACCCAGGTCGAAAGCCAGGTGCTCGATGCGTTCATCCGCGACAAGCCCCTGGACTTTTCCCAGAACGCCCAGCAGAGCGTCGAGCAGGCCCGCAAGCAGGCCATGGAACTGATCCGCTCCGACAGCCAGCGCACCCGCAGCATCCTCGACCAGGTGACCAGCCCCAGGGCCACCGACAGGGCTGACCCCCAGGCCCGTGAGTTGGTGCTCTCGCAACTGCTGGCGGCCATCGCGGCCCAGGGCCAGGCGGCGCCAGCCCCGCCGGAACCCGCCGGTCCGGTGAACGACCCCACGCTCAGGGCGATGGTCAGCGCCATGGTGCAGGCCGAGGTGAAGAACACGGTGGAAAAACAGCTGGCCGAGCTCACGCAAAAGGTCGAGGAGGTGCTCAGGCAGTCCAGTCCCGGCAATGGTCGCTCGGGGTCGCGCTGAGCCGGCTCGGGCGCGGCTTTCGGGGCCGGTTCACAGGCCATGGCCTGCCACGTTCACTCAATGACACGGAATGCTCCGTGTATCAAACAAAGGAAGTTGAGCCATGCCACTTGTAAATGAACAAATCACCGATGCCGTCACCCAGACCAACGTCAAAGTCGTCGCCGAAGCGCCGGCCATGGCAATGGGCACCATCTACCAATCCATGGCCCAGGCCACCGCGATCCTGTTCCAGAACTCGGTCTCGGCGCAGCAGCAGCAAAACACCCTGGCGCAGGCCGCGACCAACCAGGGCGTGATGCAGATCTACAGCGTCGACACCACCGCCGGTGCCGCGGCAACCGAGAAGGTCGCCCAGGGCGGGGTCGCCGACAACCTCACCAGCCTGCTGACCGTACTCAAGTCCTTCCAGGTCTGAAGGCCTGACGGCTTAGTCCCCAGTTGAGTTCATCTTGCTAAAAAAATGGAGTTTTTATGAGCACAGTTAGTCCGCAAATCACCGATGCCGTGACCCAGAGCAACGTCAAGGTGGTCGCCGAGGCCCCCGCCGTAGCCATGGGCACTGTCTTCCAGTCTATGGGCCAGTCCGTGGCCATCCTGTTCCAGAACTCGGTTTCGGCCCAGCAACAGCAGAACACCCTGGCCCAGGCGGCTACCAACCAGGGCGTAATGCAGATCTACAGCGTCGACACCACCGCCGGAGCGGCCACCACCGAGAAAATCGCCCAAGGCGGCGTGGTCGACAACCTCGCCAGCCTGTTGACCGTGCTCAAGTCGCTCAACAGCTGATTGTTCCTGGCGGCATGCCAACGCCCCCGTTGCCAGCAGGCAGCGGGGGCGTTGTCTTTATGGCGCAGCGATGACGTTGATCCGAAAGTTTTCGCCTTGGGGACGTTTACGTTCTTTTTTTCGAACGCCCTATTGTCCTTTTACCCCCTTTGCTCCTAGGATTCGTTTGAGATTTCAAACGCTCTTGCCTGGGTGCCCAAGCGCACGTCTATCCTTGTGTGCGACATTTTTCATGCTTCGACCCAGTGAACGATTTTCCTGACGGCAGCTTTGCTCCGTCCGTTGCATGCGCTGCTGCGCTCGACGGACGACAAGGCGCCTTTTCTACAATCACAATTTGCCCCGCGTATGCGCGGTGCTGTTAAGGAATCCGACATGCAGCTCAAAGATGCCCAGTTGTTCCGCCAACAAGCCTATATCGATGGTGCTTGGGTGGATGCGGACGGCGGCCAGACCATCAAGGTCAACAACCCGGCCACCGGTGAGATCCTCGGTACCGTGCCGAAGATGGGGGCCGCCGAAACCCGTCGCGCCATCGAAGCCGCCGACAAGGCCCTGCCGGCCTGGCGTGCCCTGACCGCCAAGGAGCGCGCCACCAAGCTGCGCCGCTGGTATGAGCTGCTGATCGAGAACCAGGACGACCTCGGTCGCCTGATGACCCTGGAGCAGGGCAAGCCACTGGCCGAGGCCAAGGGCGAGATCGCCTACGCAGCCTCCTTCATCGAGTGGTTCGCCGAAGAAGCCAAGCGCATCTACGGCGATGTGATCCCCGGCCACCAGCCCGACAAGCGCCTGATCGTGATCAAGCAGCCGATCGGCGTGACCGCGGCCATCACTCCGTGGAACTTCCCCGCCGCCATGATCACCCGCAAAGCCGGCCCGGCCCTGGCCGCCGGTTGCACCATGGTGATCAAGCCCGCCTCGCAAACCCCGTTCTCGGCCCTGGCCCTGGTTGAGTTGGCCCACCGTGCCGGCATCCCGAAAGGCGTGCTGAGCGTGGTCACCGGCAGCGCCGGCGACATCGGCGGCGAGCTGACCAGCAACCCGATCGTGCGCAAGCTGTCGTTCACCGGCTCCACCGAGATCGGTCGCCAACTGATGGCCGAATGCGCCAACGACATCAAGAAGGTTTCCCTGGAACTGGGCGGCAACGCACCGTTCATCGTGTTCGACGACGCCGACCTGGATAAGGCGGTCGAGGGCGCGATCATTTCCAAGTACCGCAACAACGGCCAGACCTGCGTCTGCGCCAACCGCCTGTACATCCAGGATTCGGTCTACGACGCTTTCGCCGAGAAGCTCAAGGCCGCCGTGGCCAAGCTGAAGATCGGCAACGGCCTGGAAGAGGGCACCACCACCGGCCCGCTGATCGACGAAAAAGCCGTGGCCAAGGTCCAGGAACACATCAAGGATGCCCTGGACAAGGGCGCCACCCTGCTGGCCGGCGGCAAGCCCATGGAAGGCAACTTCTTCGAGCCGACCATCCTGGTCAACGTGCCCAAGGGCGCGGCCGTGGCCAAGGAAGAAACCTTCGGCCCGCTGGCGCCGCTGTTCCGCTTCAAGGACGAGGCCGAAGTCATCGCCATGTCCAACGACACCGAATTCGGCCTGGCCTCCTACTTCTATGCCCGCGACCTGGGTCGCGTATTCCGTGTGGCCGAGGCCCTGGAATACGGCATGGTCGGGGTCAACACCGGCCTGATCTCCAACGAAGTGGCGCCATTCGGCGGCATCAAGGCTTCGGGCCTGGGTCGCGAAGGTTCCAAGTACGGGATCGAGGATTACCTGGAAATCAAATACCTCTGCCTGGGTATCTGATCCGGTTTCAAGCGCGCGGGGCACGAGAGCGCTGTCCCTCGCGCAGTTTTAAAACCGCACTATTCAAGGTGGCCCGGGACCACGGCGGCAGTCGATCATCGCATGCTGCCACCGTTGCCTCCCCGCCCCGCAACCCTTGAACCGCACCGCGGCCGCCGCGGTGAATGAGGACATTATGAGCAAGACCAACGCATCCCTGATGAAACGCCGTGAAGCCGCCGTACCGCGTGGCGTGGGCCAGATCCACCCGATCTTCGCCGACAGCGCGAAGAACGCCACCGTCACTGACGTTGAAGGCCGCGAGTTCATCGACTTCGCCGGCGGCATCGCGGTACTGAACACCGGTCACGTGCACCCGAAAATCATCGCCGCAGTGACCGAGCAACTGAACAAGCTGACCCACACCTGCTTCCAGGTCCTGGCCTACGAGCCCTACGTTGAGCTGTGCGAAAAAATCAACGCCAAGGTGCCAGGTGATTTCGCCAAGAAAACCCTGCTGGTGACCACCGGTTCCGAAGCCGTCGAGAACGCCGTGAAGATCGCCCGCGCCAGTACTGGCCGCGCCGGCGTGATTGCCTTCACCGGCGCCTACCACGGCCGCACCATGATGACCCTGGGCCTGACCGGCAAGGTCGTGCCGTACTCGGCCGGCATGGGCCTGATGCCAGGCGGCATCTTCCGCGCGCTGTACCCTAACGAGCTGCACGGCGTGAGCATCGACGATTCCATCGCCAGCATCGAGCGCATCTTCAAGAACGACGCCGAGCCTCGTGATATCGCCGCGATCATCATCGAGCCAGTGCAGGGCGAGGGCGGTTTCTACGTTGCGCCGAAGGAATTCATGAAGCGCCTGCGTGCCCTGTGCGACCAGCACGGCATCCTGTTGATCGCCGACGAAGTGCAGACCGGCGCTGGCCGTACCGGCACCTTCTTCGCCATGGAGCAGATGGGCGTCGCCGCCGACCTGACCACCTTCGCCAAGTCCATCGCCGGTGGTTTCCCGCTGGCTGGCGTATGCGGCAAGGCCGAGTACATGGACGCCATCGCCCCAGGCGGCCTGGGCGGCACCTACGCCGGTAGCCCGATCGCCTGCGCCGCGGCCCTGGCCGTAATGGAAGTGTTCGAGGAAGAGCACCTGCTGGACCGCTGCAAGGCCGTCGGCGAGCGCCTGGTGACCGGCCTCAAGGCCATCCAGGCCAAGCACCCGGTGATCGGTGAAGTGCGTGCCCTGGGCGCGATGATCGCGGTGGAGCTGTTCGAGAACGGCGACAGCCACAAGCCGAACGCCGCTGCCGTGGCTCAGGTCGTGGCCAAGGCCCGTGACAAGGGTCTGATCCTGCTGTCCTGCGGCACCTACGGCAACGTCCTGCGGGTGCTGGTGCCGCTGACCTCGCCGGATGCACAGCTGGACAAGGGCCTGGCAATCATCGAAGAGTGCTTCGCTGAACTGGCGTGACCTTGGGGCCTGAAGGCCCGTTGTGCAAAAGCCGCTGGCGCCCCTGGCCCCAGCGGCTTTTTCTTGCCCGGGTTTCAGGCCCCGGCCAGCCAACCGGCCAGGCGTTGCTGGACCCCGGGGTCGAACAGTTGGTGATGGTCCATCCATTCATCGTTGAATACCGTGTCCAGGTACTTTTCCCCGCCATCGCAAACCAGGGCGACGATCACGCTGTGCGCCGGGCAATCCTGGGCCTGGCGCAGCGCATGGTAGATCACCCCGCCGGCGGAGCCGCCCACCAGCAGGCCGTGATGGCGCGCCAGGTAGCGGGCGGTTTCGAAGGCCTCGGCATCGCTGGCTTTCAGGCCGCGATCGATCAGCGGGTAGTCGATCAGGGCGCCGATCTCGGCGCCTTCCGGCGTACCGGTACCGGACTGCAGGTAGGGCCCGCCGGGGCCGCCGAAAATCACCGAGCCTACCGGTTCTACACCCACCACCTGCACCTGCTGGCGATACGCTTTGAGGGCGCGGGCGGTGCCACACAAAGAACCGCCGGTGCCTACCGCACCGAACAGATAATCCAGGCGTTCGCCAAGAGCCTCGTGCAGTTCCTGCGCCAGGGCCTGGTAGCCATTGGCATTGGCCGGGTTGTGGTGCTGCTGGGTCCAGTAGGCGCCCTGTTCCCGGGCGATGCGCTCGGCGGTGGCGTCACGGTCGGCGGTGGCCAGTCCACCCTCCGGGCTCCCAACCCGAACCAGCTGGGCGCCGAAGGCCTGCATGCCACGCAGTTTATCGACGCTGGAGTGGTGATCGACCACGGCGGTAAAGCGGTAGCCGCGCTCGGCGGCGATCAGCGCCAGGCCCAGGCCGGTATTGCCGGAGGTGGACTCGACGATCTGCCCACCCGGCTGCAACAGACCCAGGGCTTCGGCTTCATCGATCATCTGCCGGGCCATGCGGATTTTCGCGGTGCCGGTGGGGTTGAATTGTTCGAGCTTGAGCAGCACCCGGCTGCCATTGGCGGTTTCATGGAACTGGAGCAAAGGAGAGGCGCCGATCAGCTCGGAAACCTGGTGCTTGATGGCGCAATCGGCTTGTGGCGAGTGCATGGTGACCTCCATAGAGTGAACGGTCGGGCAGCGGCGCCCGGGCTGGGCAGGTGGATTCAGCGCAGGGCCTGTACGGCCTGTTGCAGGCCGGCGAGAAAGCGTGCGTTGTCGTCAGGTTGGGCCAGCGTCATGCGGATGCAGGTTTCGTAACCCGGTTCACGCCAGGCCTTGATGATCATGGCTTGCGCCAGCAGGCGCCGGTTGACCTCCTGCGCGTCGACTCCGGTGTCGATGAACAGGAAATGGGTGCGCGAGGGCGCGACCTGGAACCCGGCTGCACCGAGGGCTTCGATCATTGGCGCCCGCACCTGGGCGGCAAAGGCCCGGCTGCGGGTCACGTGTTGCGGGTCGCCGAGGGCCGCCAGTGCGGCCTGCTGGGCCAGTTGGTTGATGTTGTAGGGCGTGCGCACCCGATCCAGGGCGGCTACCAGGCTGGCATCGCTGGCAATCCCGTAGCCCACCCGCAGTCCGGCCAGGCCATAGGCCTTGGAGAAGGTGCGCAGGACGATCCAGGGCCTATGCTGGGCGCGCAGCAGGCCCAGTACCTCGGGGAAGTCCGGGTCGGCGCAGGCGTACTCGTAGTAGGCCTCGTCGATCACCAGCAGGGTATCGCTGGCGGCCGCACCGATCAGTTGGGCCAGGGCCTGCTGGTCGAAGATGGTGCCCAGGGGGTTGGATGGGTTGCTGATCAGCAGCATCTTGCTTGGCCCGGCCAGGGCACTGCGCCAGGCGCCGAGGTTGCAGGAAAAGTCCGGGTGCGGCGCGACCTTGGTCACCTGCGCCGCCATCATCAGGGGAAAGATCTCGTGCAGGCCGAAGCACGGTGACTGGGTCACGACCCGGTCGCCCGGGTCGAGAAAGGCCAGGCACAGCAGCTCCAGCAGATTCTCCGAACCGTTGCCGATGATCAGCTGGCTGGGGTGAGTATCGAGTCGTTCGCCCAGGGCGTGACGCAGCGCCAGGCAAGCCGGGTCGGGGTACAGGCCGAGCAGCTCCGGACGATAGTCGCGCAGCACGGCGAGGGCTGCGGGCGCCACACCCAGCGGATTCTCGTTGTTGCTGAGCTTGAGCAGCGGCTGCCCGGTGCAGTGCTGCGCCACCTGCTCCGGGTCCGCCCCGGGGTCGTACAGGGGCAGGGCCTGCACGCTGGGGCGTAGCAGCTTGAGGACAGCGGCGGATCGGTCGCGGGTCATGTCGGTTCCTTGGCAGCGTGCATGCCGCCTGCTTGGGTTTGGCTCGGATGGCGCTGGGCCAGCAGGGCCTTGATCTGCCGCTCGAACGACAACACCAGCAGCAGCGCGGTCACGGCAAGGCCAATGGCCAGGCCGATCCAGATGCCGAAGATGCCGTTGGCTGCGAGTACGCCCAGCCCGTAGGCGGCGGGCAGGCCCACCAGCCAGTAGCCGTACAGGGACAGGCGAAAGGGCCCGGCGGTGTCACCCAGGCCTCGCAGGATGCCGTTGCCGATGTTCTGCGCGGCATCGAAGAACTGCAGCAGCGCGGCAATCAGCAGGCCGCTGGCGGTCAGGCTCAGTACCTGCTGGTTGGTGGCCTGTTCGGCGGAAATGAACAGCGTCACGATCTGCTGCGCGAACAGCAGGTAGAGCACCGCGAACAGCAGCATCAGCGCGGCGCCGGCCACCAGGCCCATGTGTCCCAGCTGGCGGGCGCGGTGGTACTGGCCGGCGCCATGGGCTTCGCTGATGTGGATCGAGGCCGCGTGGGAGACCCCGGCCGAAAACATGAAGACGATGTAGATGATCTGGTTGAGCACCGTTTGTGCCGCCAGCGCTTCCATGCCCAGGGTCCCGATCAGCAGGGTCAGCACGCTGAAGAAGCCGGCTTCCGAAGCGTAGGTTCCAGCAATCGGCAGGCCGAGCTTCCACACCGCGCCCAATGTTGCCCAGGAGCAGCGCAGTCGCTTGAGATCCAGGTACTGCGCGAGCTGGCGGTCCTTGAGCACCACCCCGAGGAACATCAGCAGCGACAGCAGGAACACCAGGCTGCTGGTCAGCGCCACGCCCTGGAAACCCATGGCCGGGAGGCCGAGCTTGCCGAACACCAATCCGTAGTTCAGCCCGGCGCTGAGCACGATCGACACCAGGGTAATGGCCAGCAGCGGCCCCGGGCGTTTCAGGCCGACGGTGAAATGCCGCAGGGCCTGGAACCACAGGCAGGGCAACAGTCCCGGGGCAATGATGGCAAGGAACTGCACCGTGTCCCTGGCCACCTGCGGGTCTTGCCCGAGCCAGACCAGGGGCCGCTCCAGAAGCAGCAGCACGCCGATGAACAGCACGCCGCTGAGGGTCGCCCAGAACAGCCCGGCCACCAGCAGTTGGCGGATCTGTCCGTGGTCCTGGCGTGCGTTGGCCTGGGCCACCAGGTTGCTGACGCCGGTCACCAGGCCAGTGCCGGTGGTGCGCAGCTGGTTGAACAGGGCCAGGGCCAGGCCACCGGCGGCGATCTCCCGGGCACCCAGGGCGCCCAGGACCACGATGTCGATGGTGGTCAGGGCGACGTGGGCCAGGTTGGTGAGGATCAGTGGGCCGGCCAGCAATAGCAGCGGCAGGAGTTCCTGGCGCCACGGCGATGGGCTGCGGGAAGTCGGGCTCACCATAGCTTGATCCTCTGCCCGCGTCGGCTGGCCAGGGCCAGGTCCGCCAGGTAGCGCCCCAGGGCCACGTCGGTGACCACCATGCCGCTGTTGTAGGCGAAGACGATATCCCGCTCATGGCGGCGTGCCGGGGCGTGGCCGAGGAGGATGTCCGGCAGCTGTGCGTCCATGTCCGGCAGGCTGCCGTCGGCGGCGGCCAGGTCGGCGCTGGTGACGCGCATCTGCGCGCTGTCGGTGGCGATGCGGTAGTCGGCGCCGTGCAGCACATCGGCATCGATGCCGTAGCCCACCAGCACCGCCACGGCCCCGGGCTTGAGCCAGGCTCGCTTGACCTGCTGGCGGGCGGTCAGGCCGGCCACGCCGAGAATGATGTCGGCTTGCGCAGCAGCCTGCGGCAAGTCTTCGACCACCTCGACCTCGCGCCCCGGGCAGTGGCGCCGGAGATTCTCGCGCACCGCCTTGAGGCCGTCGGTGTAGTGGCCGTAGACCTGCAGGCGTTGCAGCCCGGGCAGGGCGGCCAGAAGCATCGGCAAGGCGATCTGCCCCTGCACGCCGCTGCCGACCACCAGTGCCGTGCGGGCGTCGGGGCAGGCGGCCCGGGCCATCAGCGCCGAGGTCGCGCTGGTGCGCATTGGCCCCAACTGGGCCACGTCCATCAAGGCGATGGGCTGGCCGCTGCGATCGTCACAGAGAAAGATGAAGGAGTGGAAGCGGTAGGCCTCGCGCTGGCGCTGCGGGTCGTGCTCGTACACCACCTTGAAGCCCAGGGTCTGGCTGGCGCCGTCGCGCCCCACCATCGAGTAGCTGATGGAGCGCTGGTCCGCCGGCTCGACGATGGTCTTGAGCGGGTTCTGCGAGTCGCCATTGCGCAGGGCGATGTAGGCCTGCTCCACCACCTTGAGCACATCCTCGTGGCGTACCCCCAGGTCTTCCAGGTCGGCCTGTGCAAGCACCCAGAGTTCGCCGGGCGCGGCGTATTGCGTTGAGCTGTTCATCCTGACTCCTTGTTGGCAAGCAAAACCTCACGCCAGCCCATCGAGCTTCCAGCGCAGGGTGGGGCCGTCGAGTTCGATGACGACCTTGTGGGGTAACCGGGCCTCGTGAAACGGCGACTCGTTGGAGTCCATCTGGTAGCCGGCGGTGTTGAGGTAGACCAGCAGGTCGCCGGGGCGTACCGGTTGGTCGAAACGGATCTTGCGCCAGGTCAGCATGTCGGACTCCAGGCAGGTCGAGCCGCCGACACAGGCGAGAAAGGGCGCGGCCGGGCGGGGCTCGGCGGGGAGTAGCAAGGGCTCGGGCAGGAACTCGCTGTTGAACCACTGCTCGGAGAGGCTGAAGCTGCTGCCCTGCACCGTGACCAGCACGTAGCCGTCACCCCGGTCCTTGACCCCCTGGACGCGAAAGGCGCTGATGCCGGCCTGGTCGAGCAGGGCCCGGCCGGGCTCGATCATCAACTCGATGGCGTGCCGCTCGGCCTTCTGCGCCAGGGTCATGGCCGTGTCCACCGGGGTTGCGAGAATGTCCGCCAGGGCGTCGGCAGTGGCGCGCGGTGCGCCGTAGGGATAGAAGCCGTTGAAGGTGCGGGCACCGTGGTAGTGGTTGGGCCGGTCCTGCTGGAGGAAGCGGGCCCAGGCCCCGGGGCTGACGTACCGCACGGCAAGGCCGCCCCCCAGGTTCAGGCGTCGACAATGTTCCAGACCCGCCGCGCGGGTGCTCACGCAGAGGTCGAGCAAGCGATTGGCGGTCTGGGCGCGCTGCTCGCTGGAGTAACCGCCGAGGTGGAAGGAAAACCCCATCAGGCGTAACCAGCGCGGATGCTCCCGGCACAGCGCAATGGCCTGCGCGCACTGCCCTGGGTCGAGGCCGAAGCGGCTCTCGGGCTGGCTCTCGGGCAGGCAGCGCAACAACAGCCGGGCCTGTTGGTCACGGTGGCGCGCCAGGTGCAGCAGGCGTTGTAACTCGCTGGGCGAATCGATGGCCAACAGGCATTGGTGACTCAGGCTCAGCGCCAGCAAGCGCTCGCTTTTTTCCGGGCCGGAGACCCCGATGGCATGGCCCGGTACGCCGCCGCCCAGGGCCTTTTCCAGCTCGCCGACGCTGGCTACGTCAACGCCGATGCCCTCCTGGGAGCAGGCCTGGATCAGGCAGTCGGCCTTGTTGGCTTTTTTCGCGAATAGCAGCGTGCCCGTGGCTGGTGCTTGGTCGAAGGTGCGTTGGAACTGGCGGATGTTCTCCACGAACACCTGCGGCAGCATCAGGTGCAGGGGCGAACCCAGGCCCTGCACCAGGTCGTGCAGGGCTGCCGGGTGCTGGCGCAGCAGGTCGTCGACGCGGGCATGGCGCAGGCTGGCCAATGGGTTGGAAGGCTGGCTGGCGTTGGAGCGTGAAGGCAGGTGCATGACTGGCGTTTTCATCCTTGGCAGAGGCGCTGGCGCCGGCAACCCTGTGCCGACGCCGTGTCAGGTCAGAATTCGAAGCGCGCCGAGAGGAACACCTCGCGTTCGCGTCCCACTTCCAGGCCGCCCTGGTAATAGGTGCTGGCGTAGTAATAGGTGTTGGTCAGGTTCTTGCCGTGGAGCCGATAGGTCACCGGCGTTTCGCCTAGTCGGGTGCGGTAGCTGGCGCCCGCGTCGAGCAGGGCATAGCCGGGGATGTAGCCGCTGTTCTGGGCATCCACCGGACGGCTGCCGACCAGGCTCAAGGTGCTGTCCAGGGACAGGCCGGGAATGCGTTGCAGCTGGTATTGGGCACCGAAGGACCCTTTCCATTTCGGTACGCCTTCGGTGCGATTGCCGGCGACGCTGAGGTCGTCCACGTTTTCCAGGCGGGTTGCCAGGTAGGCCAGGTTGGCGTCCAGGGTCAGTGAGTCGGTGGGCCGGTGGCTGAGGTTCAGCTCGATGCCCCGGTGGCGATACTGGCCTTTGCTGACGAAGGTGTTGCTGGTGTCCAGGTAGCTGGCGTTGCGGCGGATCTCGAAGAGCGCCAGGCCCAGGCTTGCGCGTGAGTCGAGCTCGGCCTTGAGCCCGACTTCGTATTGCTCGGACTCGATGGCATCGGTGGGCTGGTTCTTGTTGGTGGCATTCCAGGGCGCGTAGTCGCCTTTCTCCAGGCCGCGCGAATAGCTGACGTAGGTCATCAGGTTGTCCAGCGGGCGGTAGATCAGGGCGCCGCTGGGGACGAACACGTCATGGCGCTGGGGCAGTGCGTTGGCCGACAGATGATCGGCGCGGTACCAGATGTAGCGCCCGCCGAGCAGCACCTGGAACTGCTCGTTGAGAGACACCAGGTCGCTGGCGAAGACCGAGCTTTCCTTGATCCGCGAGACGAACTCGATGTCGTTCTCCGGACCGAAATGATGCTTGGGCGGCTGCACCGGGTGGCGTATGTTGCCCACCGAAACGTCGCTGACGCGAACCCCGGGATTGGCGCTGTTGATATCGTCCCAGGCCGGGCTACGGTCCTTGAACTGCTTGTAGCCGGTGCCCAGGAACACATCGTGGTAGAGGCTGCCGGTGTTGAACTTGCCCGCCAGGTAGGACTGCAGCGACCAGGTGCTGAACACCTCGCCACGGGAAACATAGAGGTCGGCGGTGCCGATGTCGCCATTGGGCTGGATGTTGAACAGGTCGTTGTAGCCGCCGTGGCGCTCGACCTGCGAATAGTTGGCCTGGGTGATGGAGGTCCAGTTGTCGCTGAGGGTGTATTCGAACTTGGCGTCGAGGTTCTTGCCCTCGGTCTGGTGGCGGAACCAGGAGCCGGTCAGCAGGTCGCGACGGTTGATCTTCGGCGGCCTGACGTAGCTGGACGCATCCAGTGGGTTGGCCCGGTGGCTCTGGTCAGCCCGCAGCAGGGGGTCGGCCACCGTGGATTTCCACGACCAGTCGCCGTTGAGTTGCAGCAGCGCACGGTCGCTCAAGCGCCAGTCGGTGGCCAGGCCGATGAACTTGCGCTCCATGTCCCGGGCGTGATCGTAGTCGCCGTTCTTTTCGTAGCCGGCATTCAGGCGATAGCCGAAGGCGCCGTCGGCGGTGGAGTTGCTGTTGTCGATGGCGACGTAGCGCCCGGCCAGGGACGAGCCCTGGACCGTCAGGTTGAGCAAGGGATCGAGGGTCGGGCGCTTGGGGATGTAGTTGATCGTGCCGCCAGGGGAATTGACCCCGTACAGGAAGCCCGACGGCCCCTTGAGTACGTCGATGCGCTCCACGTTCTCCAGGGGGAAGTCATGGTGCGGGGCCAATGCCAGGCCATCGCGGCGGATGGTGTTGAAGTTGTCCATGGCAAAGCCGCGCAGGCGGAAATTGTCGAAGCCGCTACCGGCGGAGGCACTGAGGATCGAGGGGTCCAGGCTCAGCACATCGACGGCGGTACGCGCCGACGAATCGGCGATGGTCTTGGCGTCGTAGCTCTGGATGACCAGGGGGATCTCCATGGCTGTCTTGGCGCCGAAGGCCCCGGCATTCACCTCGTAGGCATCGTTGAGGGGCGGGGCGACGATATGGCTGGTGTCCAGGCTCAGGGGAGCGGCCTTGCGCTCTTCCCGGACTTCCTGCGCTTCGACGACGGGCAGGCTGCAACAGGCTGAAAACACTCCGGCCAAGACCGTGCACGCACAACGTTGTGCTGATCCGTACAACTGGTTCATCTGTAGTCCCTTAACTCAACGAAACATGAAGTTCGCCGCTGTCCAACCGGCCTGCCGTGGCTCGTCGATGAGCCTTGCTCTGTCCAGGCTGAAAACGTCGTTGACACTCGATCCAAGTGTGAGAACTGTTCTCGAATGAAACATTATAACGTTTTTATTTTTCACGCAACGACCTTCCCCGCAAGTCGCTCCAGGGCTCTGGTGCGCAGGGTTCGATGCAAAGGGCTGATGTGTTGGGAGGCGTTTACCGGGCACTTTTCCCGGTTTTTGCGAGGCCATCGGTGTTTTTGGCTGTATGAATCCGGCGGCTTTGACTAAGGTGCACCCATAGTTACCGGAGCGTGCTGCATGACCGCTGTCGATCTACCTGCTGTACCTCGCGTGCTGATCGCCGAGGCCGATCCCTGGTCCCGCGACCTGCTGACCCAAGTGCTGCTCAACGTACGCTGCGATGCGCGCCTGGACCTGTGTGCCGATGGCCAGGAAGCCATGGACCTGCTCAGCGCCAAGCCCTACGACCTGGTCATTGCCGATTGGGAGCTGCCGGGTATCGATGGCCTGGCGCTGTTGCGGGCGGTGCGCCAGCGCAAGCGCAACCCGTTGCAGCCGTTCATTCTCCTTAGCGTGCGCAGCGACAGTGCCAGCGTGCGCGAGGCGTTGCCCCTGGCGCCTACTGCCTACCTGACCAAGCCCCTGAACATGGAAGGCCTGACCCAGCGCCTGCAGGGCTTGCTGCTGGACGCTGGCCAAGAGGTCTCCTGCGAGGTCCCGAGCCTGACGCCCGGTACGACCTTGTACAGCTTTCTCGAACACCGCCGCGAGCTGGCCGACGGCGCGCCCCTGTTGACCGACGTGCAACTGGCGGTCAAGCGCAGCCTGCACCCCGAAGGGCTGGACCTGCGCCTGCTGGAGGAAGAAATCCGCACCGACCCGCAAGTCACCGCCGTGCTGATCGCCGCTGCCAACAGCGCTGCCCAGCACCATGGCGACGGCGTGCAGACCCTGTCCCAGGCCTTGCAGCGGCTCGGCACCGGGCAGAGCATGAACCTGATCCTCGGCCTGACCCTCAAGCGCAGTGCCCGCCTGAGCGATCCGGCCCTGGCCGACTATGCCGAGCGCTACTGGGGGCTGTCGCTGCACACTGCGGAGTATGGGCGGACCCTGGCGCGCCTGTTGGACCTGGACCAGGAGCGTTGCTACTGCGCCGGCCTGTTGCACCGCCTGGGCGACCTGGCGTTGCTGCGCTGCCTGCAAGAGTGGAAGCAGGCGGGCGGTGAGCTGGACGATCAGGAGGAGGTCGGAGATGCCCTGGAGCGTTTTGGCGCCGCCTACGGTTCGGCCCTGCGCACCCGCTGGCGCATGCCCCTGGAGCTGCGCGAGCTGATCGCCTCGGTGTATCAGCTCGGCGGTGGCGTCTATTCCCGCGAGGCCCTGGTGATGAACCTGGCCGGCCAGTTGGCTCGCCTGCCAGCCTCGGAAGGAGTGGAAGAAGTGGCCCGGGGCAAGACCGCGCGCCTGCTCAAGGTCGGCCTGCCGGAGCTGAGTCGCCTGCGCAAGGGGTGAGTGAGGTCAGTTGCCCAGAAGCTCAAACAGCGCGAACCAGCCATCGACCGTCTGGTCTTCGGCCAGGAAGGCCAGGTAGAAGAATGGCCAGGCGGCCAGCAGGGTCAGCAACTGCGCTGGATGGGGCCCGAGCTTGACGGCCAGGGCCAGCCCGAACACCACCAGGGCCACGCCGATCAGCAAGCACACCAGGCGCTTGCCCCGACAACCATTGCGTTTGCTGTTGATGCGCTTGAGCAGTTGTTCTTCGTTCATCGGGTCGTGCGTCCGGCGCGGGCCGCCATTGCCATGGGGGCCGCAGTCTAGCCCGGCCCGGACGGCGAATCAGCCACTGACGATGCGATTCTTGCCCTGGCGCTTGGCTTCGTACATCGCCGCGTCGGCCCGGGCGAACAGGCTGTCCAGGCTCTCGTCCTCCGCCAGCAGCCCCGTCAGGCCCTGGCTGACCGTGATGCTGAAGGCCTGGCCCTGGTGGCTGAAGTGCTGGCGCTGGATTTCCCGTTGCAGGCGCTCGGCCACCTGGCGCGCCATGTCGACGGCACAACCGGGAAACAGGGCGGCGAATTCTTCGCCGCCAATACGCCCGAACAGGTCGCCCCGGCGCAGGGCGGCGCGCCCGCTCTCGGCGATGCGCTGCAGGACCACATCGCCCTCGGGATGGCCGTAGGTGTCGTTGATCACCTTGAAGTCATCGATATCCAAGAGCAGGAAAGACAGCGGCGAACCCTGCAGGCGGGCCTGCTCGAACTCGCGGTTGGCACATTCGAAGAAGTGCCGGCGGTTGCTGCTCTGGGTCAGCGCATCGGTGGTGGCCAGGCGCTGCAGCTCGGCCTCCAGCTGCTTCTTTTCGCTGATGTCCTCGGCGATACCCACCACGATCAGGCGCTGCCCGGGCTCGGCATTGCGGTTGATAAAGCATTTGTCGCTGAGCCAACGCACCTGGCCCGCGGCATCGATGATGCGGTACTCGCGGTCTTCCACGGCGCCTTTCTCCAGGACTTGGGCCAGGCTGCGCTCGGCGTACTCCAGGTCGTCGGGATAGATGCTGTCGCGCCATTGGTTGTAGTCCGCCAGCAACAGGCCGGCAGGACGCCCGAAAATGCGTTCATAGGCCGGGCTGACGTAGAGCACCTGGCGGCTGCTCCAGTCCAGGGCCCAGAGTACTGCGTTGACGCTGACCAGCAGCGAGCTGAACAGCTGCTCGCGTTCGGTCAGGCGGGCGACTTCGCCCTGGGCATGCATCAGGGCCAGTAGGGTTTGCGCGGCCTCGGGCCACTGGGGGAGCGAAGATGGAATGTCTGGATTCTTGTTGACCATCGGCACATATCTCGAAGGGCGTGCCGCTTCGACAGCGGCTACAACCAAGCCCGCCTGGATGGCGAAGTGTTGTTTGAGATAGAGGATGGAACATGAAGTTCCCGGCTGCCCGGGCGATACGCCGGACGGTCGAGGCTCTGGAGGGGGGGAGCAGGGCACCGGCCCCCTCGCCACAGCCAATGCCGTGGCGAGGGGCGTGGATCAGGCGACGCTAGGACGCAGGGAGTAGGTCTTGAGCTGGCTGGCGAAGTCCCGCAGGGACTGGATGCCGCTGGCCTCGGCCTCGTGGACCCAGTCCTTGATCGCGGCCAGCATGTCGTGGCCGTTGGAGCTGGTCTTGACCCAGATCTGTTGCAGCGCCAGGCGCTTCTCGTAGATCACCTTCAATGCCTGGCTGTGTTCCAGCATGTTCTGGATGCGCAGGTGGTGGCGGTCTTCCAGCAGGCTGGTTTCCCGGGACAGCAAGCGCTTGGCGCGGTGGAACTGGTGGCGCACCGAGTGATCGACCTTGGCCAGTTCCTGCTTGACCAGCGGGCCGATCACCAGCTTGCGGTACTGGGCCATGATCTGGAACCGGTTGTTGAGGATCGCCATGGCGGTGTCCATGTCCAGGTGGCCCTTGCCTTCGACCCGATGGGCGATGGGCGCCACTCGCTGGACCTTGGCCAGGCCCAGCAGGCTGAACAGCTTGATCCAGCCCCAGCCCATGTCGAATTCCCACTTCTTCACCGACAGCTTGGCCGAGTTGGGGTAGGTGTGGTGGTTGTTATGCAGCTCTTCGCCGCCGACGATGATGCCCCACGGCACCAGGTTGGTGGCCGCGTCGCGGCATTCGAAGTTGCGGTAGCCCACGGCATGGCCCAGGCCGTTGATCACGCCGGCGGCCCAGAACGGGATCCACATCATCTGCACCGCCCAGATGGTGATGCCGATGGTGCCGAACAGCAGCAGGTCGATCACCGCCATCAGTGCCACGCCACCGAGCTTGTAGCGGCTGTAGAGGTTGCGCTCGATCCAGTCTTCCGGGCAGTTCTTGCCGTAGATGCGCAGGGTCTCGGGGTTGCGGGCTTCTTCGCGGTACAGCTCGGCGCCTTTGCGCATGACCGTGGACAGGCCCTTGATCACCGGGCTGTGCGGGTCGTCGACCGTCTCGCACTTGGCGTGGTGCTTGCGATGGATCGCGGTCCACTCGCGGGTGTTCTGCGCCGTGGTCAGCCACAGCCAGAAACGGAAGAAATGCTTGAGCCCGGCATTGAGCTCCAGGGAGCGATGCGCGGAATAGCGATGCAGATAGACCGTGACCGCGACGATAGTCACGTGGGTCATCAACAGGGTGACTGCCACCAGTTGCCAGGCGGACAAGCCAAGTAAACCTTCATACCACATAGGCGATAAGGCCCTCGATAGAGAAAAAACAGCCCAGGCATTATCACTAAGCACGTCGAGAAAACCAGTCGCCCTTTCAGATAAGAGTGGCGGGATGTTTCTTCCTCTATAATCCCAAACTTTTCGTGTGGAAATAGACGGGCTTATGTCGGTTTCTTATCGCAATGGCTTGCGTGCGGCCTTGCTCTACCTGCTGCTGTCCCTGGTTTGGCTCCAGCTCAGTGGTTATTTATTGAGCAGTTTCTTCGATGGGTCTCCGGATGAGGCTCGTTGGCAACGGGCCAGTTGCTACGCCTGGGCCCTGGTCAGTGCGGTGCTGATCTTCTTTGCCCGTGCCCGCTTGCTGCGGGTGCTGGGCGCCGATCGCTGGTTGCGCCACCAGCAGAAGGACCGCGAGCGCCTGCGTCAGGCTGCGGCGGTCTTCGACTGTACCCGCGAGGGGGTACTGGTGAGCGACACCCAGGGGCAGATCGTCCACGTCAACCGTGCCTTCATCGAGATCACCGGCTACCAGCGCGAGGAGGTGCTGGGGCGTCAGCCGAGCATGTTCAAGTCCGGCCATCATTCGGTGGACTTCTATAAGGCGATGTTCGGTGCGTTGCGCCAGAGCGGCGAGTGGAGCGGGGAAATCTGGAACCGGCGCAAGAGCGGGGAAATCTATCCACAGTGGCAGACCATCCGTGCGATCCACGATGAGCAGGGCGAACTCACCCACTATGTGGCGGTATTCTCCGACATCAGTGCGATCAAGGACTCCGAGCACGAGCTGGCGCACCTGGCCCACCACGATCCGCTGACCGACCTGCCCAACCGCCTGCTGCTCACCGACCGCGCCGAACAGGCCCTGGCTTCGGCGCAGATCCACAAGCGCGGCTGCGCCATGCTGATGATCGACCTGGACCACTTCAAGATGGTCAACGACAGCCTCGGGCATAACGTCGGCGACCAGTTGCTCAAGGCTTTTGCCCAACGCCTGCGCGACATGTTCGGCCCGGGCGTGACCCTGGCGCGCCTGGGCGGCGACGAGTTCGCCGTGCTGGCCGAAAGCTGCCCGCAGCTGGTGCAGGCGGCGGCCCTGGCCCAGCGCATCCTCGATGGTCTCAAGGAGCCATTCCAGCTGGATGGCCACCAGGTGCTGATCAACGCCAGCATCGGCATCAGCCTGTTTCCCAGCGATGCCTTGAGCGCCAGCCAGCTGTTGCGCAACGCCGATGCGGCGTTGTTCAAGGCCAAGAGCGCCGGGCGCAATGGTTATGCCCTGTATACCGAGGAGCTCACTGCCCACGCCCAGCAGCGGGTGGAGATCGCCTTCGAACTGCGCCGGGCCCTGGACCGCCAGGAGCTGCGGGTCTACTACCAGCCGGTGCACGACCTGGCCAGCAGTCGCCTGGTGGGCGTCGAGGCCCTGGTGCGCTGGCAGCACCCGCACCGGGGCCTGGTGCCGCCGGCGGAGTTCATCCCCATCGCCGAACGCACCGGGATGATTGCCGAGATCGATGCCTGGGTCATGGGCGAGGCATGCCGGCAGATGTGCCAGTGGCAGGCCGAGGGCGTGGTGCTGTCGTTCATCGCGGTGAACGTCTCGACCCGCCTGTTCGCGCGCAGCGAGCTGTACCAGCAGGTGGCCCAGGTGCTGCACGACACCGGGCTGGACCCGGCCTACCTGGAGCTGGAGGTCACCGAGAGTGCGCTGATGGACGACCCGGAAGTGGCCCTGGAGCAGATGCACCGCCTGCGGGAGCTGGGCATCCGCCTGGCCATCGACGACTTCGGCACCGGCTATTCGTCGTTGCTGCGGCTCAAGCGCCTGCCGGTGCAAAAGCTCAAGATCGACCAGGGCTTCGTCGCCGGCTTGCCGTGGGACGAGGACGATGCGGCGATTTCCCGGGTCATCGTGGCCCTGGCCCAGAGCATGGGCATGCAGGTCCATGCCGAAGGTATCGAACAGATGGAGCAGGCCCGCTTCCTCCTCGACCATGGCTGCGATTTGGGCCAGGGCTACTGGTTCGGCCGGCCGATGCCGGCCTCGCTGCTGGACTGGGACAACGCCCCGCAGATCCTCTGATGCGCCTGATGCAGCTGGTGGGCGCTGCGCACCCGGTCGCAGCCTCGCTGTGCTCGACAGCGGCTACAGGTGCTTCGTGTAGCGGCCGCAAGAGGCTGGCCATGGACTCAGGGGCCCGTAACTGCGCGCCCCGTCGAATAATTTCCGCTGGTTATATAAACATTCTTAAATAGTATTTTTAAGAATATCCCTGCCTATCTACTATTGCTCCACGCCACCCGCAGTGCCGCCACTGCACGGCACATCCCACTCAGGAGCAACACCATGAGCGCATCTCTACGTAGCGTCGACGGACAGGACGAAGCAACCATCTTGCGTGAAATTCAAAGTGCACTGCGGGACCTGCGCTTCGGGGCAGTGGAAATCACCGTGCACAACGCCCAGGTCGTGCAGATCGAGCGCAAGGAAAAATTCCGCCTGCAGCAACCCGGCAACAAGCCCAGCTGAATCGCGCATCACCCTCTCGCGAGCGAGAGGCCCGACTGGTCAACCGGAGGGCGTCACCCATGACCCCCAGTTCGTCCCCCAGCGTTCATCCGCGAATGCGAGCCTGATTCGCCATAAGAAAAATGCCAGCACATTAGAAAATTTCGGGAGCTCTACCATGTCGTCGATTCGCCGTTATGCCCTGGCTGCCCTCGCCAGCGCCGTTTTTGCCGGTTCCGCCGTAGCCAAGGACTATGAGCTGCTCAACGTGTCCTACGACCCGACCCGCGAGCTGTACCAGGACTACAACGCCGAGTTCGTAAGCTTCTGGAAGAAGGAGCACCCCGGCGACAACGTGAAGATCCAGCAATCCCACGGTGGTTCGGGCAAGCAGGGTCGGGCGGTGATCGACGGCCTGCGCGCCGACGTGGTGACCCTGGCACTGGCCGGCGACATCGACGAAATCGCCAAGCTCGGCAAGACCCTGCCGGCGGACTGGCAGCAGCGCCTGCCCGACGCCAGCACGCCCTACACCTCGACCATCGTGTTCCTGGTGCGCAAGGGCAACCCCAAGGGCATCAAGGACTGGGGCGACCTGATCAAGAAGGACGTCTCGGTGATCACCCCCAACCCGAAGACCTCCGGTGGCGCCCGCTGGAACTTCCTGGCCGCCTGGGCCTACGGCCTGAAGGCCGGAGGTAGCGAAGCCAAGGCCAAGGACTACGTGCAAGAGCTGTTCAAGCACGTACCGGTGCTGGATACCGGTGCCCGTGGCTCGACCATCACCTTCGTCAACAACGGCCAGGGCGACGTGCTGCTGGCTTGGGAAAACGAAGCCTTCCTGGCACTCAAGGAAGACGGTGGCGCCGACAAGTTCGACATCGTCGTGCCGTCGCTGTCGATCCTCGCCGAACCGCCGGTGGCGGTGGTGGACAAGAACGCCGAGAAGAAGGGCAACACGGCGATCGCCGAAGCCTACCTCAAGCACCTGTACAGCCCGGCCGGCCAGGAGATCGCGGCGAAGAACTTCTATCGTCCACGGGACAAGGACGTGGCGGCCAAATACGCCCAGCAGTTCCCGAAACTGGAGCTGGTGACTATCGACAAGGACTTCGGCGGCTGGAAAACTGCCCAACCGAAATTCTTCAATGACGGTGGCGTGTTCGACCAGATCTACCAGGCCCAGTAACAGGAGGAGCCACTCTAACCGCCATCGCTTGGAGCCCCGGAATCACTTCGGGGCTTCGTGCGTTTCACCTGCGTTCAACCAAGGACTCTTATGTCGCGTCGTATCTCCCCCGTCATACCCGGCTTCGGGCTGACGCTGGGCTACACCTTGGTGTACCTCAGCCTGATTGTGCTCATCCCCCTGGCGGCGATGTTCGTCCATGCCGCACAACTCACCTGGGACCAGTTCTGGGCCATCGTCTCGGCGCCCCGGGTGCTCGCGGCCCTCAAGCTCAGCTTCGGCACCGCCTTGTGCGCGGCGATCATCAACGGCCTGATCGGCACGCTGCTGGCCTGGGTCCTGGTGCGCTACAGCTTCCCCGGGCGGCGGATCATCGATGCGATGATCGACCTGCCCTTCGCCTTGCCCACCGCGGTGGCGGGCATCGCCCTGACCGCGCTGTACGCGCCTACCGGGCTGGTGGGCCAGTTCGCCACCGACCTGGGCTTCAAGATCGCCTACACGCCCTTGGGCATCACCCTGGCGCTGACCTTCGTCACCCTGCCGTTCGTGGTGCGCACGGTGCAGCCGGTGCTGGCGGACATCCCCCGTGAAGTGGAAGAGGCCGCCGCCTGCCTCGGCGCCAAGCCCTGGCAGGTGTTCCGCCATATCCTGGTGCCGGCCTTGCTGCCAGCCTGGCTCACCGGTTTCGCCCTGGCCTTCGCCCGGGGCGTGGGCGAGTACGGTTCGGTGATCTTCATCGCCGGCAACATGCCGATGAAGACCGAGATCCTGCCGCTGCTGATCATGGTCAAGCTCGACCAGTACGATTACACCGGCGCCACTGCCATCGGCGTGCTGATGCTGGTGGTGTCCTTCATCCTGCTGCTGCTGATCAACCTGCTGCAGCGGCGCATCGAAACCCCATAAGGAGGCGCGAACCATGTCCCAATCGTCCATCGCCGCCTCGTCGGCCAACGCCGCCCGCCGTGGCAACGCCACTTCGCGGCGGGTATTGATTGGCCTGGGCTGGCTGATCTTTGCCCTGTTCCTGCTGCTGCCGCTGTTCATCGTCGTGTCCCAGGGGCTCAAGCTTGGCCTGGGTGCATTCTTCGACGCGATCTTCGAGCCCGACGCCCTGTCGGCCCTCAAGCTCACGGTGATCGCGGTGCTGATCTCGGTGCCGCTGAACCTGGTGTTCGGCGTCTGCGCTGCCTGGTGCGTGAGCAAGTACTCGTTCCGTGGCAAGAGCATCCTGGTGACCCTGATCGACCTGCCGTTCTCGGTGTCGCCAGTGATCGCCGGCCTGGTCTACGTGCTGATGTTCGGCGCCCAGGGGCTGTTCGGCCCGTGGCTGTCGGATCACGACATCCAGATCGTGTTCGCCCTGCCGGGCATCGTCCTGGCCACCATCTTCGTCACCGTACCCTTCGTCGCCCGCGAGCTGATCCCGCTGATGCAGGAGCAGGGCACCCAGGAAGAAGAGGCCGCGCGCCTGCTGGGGGCCAACGGTTGGCAGATGTTCTGGCACGTCACCGTACCCAACATCAAATGGGGCCTGATCTACGGCGTGGTGCTCTGCACCGCCCGGGCCATGGGCGAGTTCGGCGCGGTGTCGGTGGTCTCCGGGCACATTCGCGGGGTCACCAACACCCTGCCGCTGCACGTGGAGATCCTCTACAACGAGTACAACCACGTCGCCGCCTTTGCCGTGGCCAGCCTGTTGCTGATCCTTGCGTTGTTCATCCTGCTGCTCAAGCAGTGGAGCGAATCCCGAATCAACCGCCTGCGCGCCAGCGCCGCGGAGGAATAAGACATGTCGATCGAAGTCCGTAACGTCAGCAAGAACTTCAACGCCTTCAAGGCCCTGAACAGCATCAACCTGGATATCCACAGCGGTGAGCTGGTGGCGCTGCTCGGCCCCTCGGGCTGCGGCAAGACCACCCTGCTGCGGATCATCGCCGGCCTGGAGACTCCCGATGCCGGCAACATCGTGTTCCACGGCGAGGACGTCTCCGGCCACGATGTGCGCGATCGCAACGTCGGGTTCGTGTTCCAGCACTACGCGTTGTTCCGCCACATGAGCGTGTTCGACAACGTCGCCTTCGGCCTGCGCATGAAGCCCAAGAACCAGCGCCCCAGCGAAAGCCGGATCGCCGAGAAGGTCCATGAACTGCTGAACATGGTGCAGCTGGACTGGCTCTCCGATCGCTATCCGGAGCAGCTCTCCGGCGGCCAGCGCCAGCGTATCGCCCTGGCCCGGGCCCTGGCGGTGGAGCCCAAGGTGCTGTTGCTGGACGAGCCCTTCGGTGCGCTGGACGCCAAGGTGCGCAAGGAGCTGCGTCGCTGGCTGGCGCGGCTGCACGAGGACATCAACCTGACCTCGGTGTTCGTCACCCACGACCAGGAAGAGGCCATGGAAGTGGCCGATCGCATCGTGGTGATGAACAAGGGCGTGATCGAGCAGATCGGCTCACCTGGCGAGGTCTATGAGAATCCGGCCAGCGATTTCGTCTATCACTTCCTCGGTGATTCCAACCGCCTGCACCTGGGAGAGGACGAGCATGTGCTGTTCCGGCCCCATGAAGTGTCGCTGTCGCGTTCGGAACTGGAAGATCACCATGCCGCCCAGGTCCGTGATATCCGCCCACTGGGCGCCACCACCCGGGTGACCCTCAAGGTCGAGGGCCAGAGTGAACTGATCGAAGCCGAAGTGGTGAAGGACCATGACAGCCTGGTGGGCCTGGCCAAGGGCGAGACCCTGTTCTTCAAGCCCAAGGTCTGGCAGAAGGTCGCCAACCTCTAAAAGCCAAAAGCTGCGCGGGCAAGACGGATCGTCGCCCGCTGGCTCCTACAGAAGCACACGATCGGCTTTTTGTAGGAGCGAGGCTTGTCCGCGCTAACGATCTAGATCGCAGCACGCTTCGGATTGGCCCGCACACCCCCCGCCCGTGCCTCGACCTGCTGCTTGAGGTCATGACGCAGCCCGAGCAGGAACGCCAGTTCGGCTACCACGAACAACGGCCCGATGATCAAGCCCGACAGATCATCGACAAAGGCCGGCTTGCGGCCCTCGTAGTAATGGCCGATGAACTGGATCACCCAGCCCAATACGAACAGCCCCAGGCCGCTGCTCAGCCACAGCCCGGTGGCTTGGGCCGCCAGCACTTGCCCGATCCATACCGACAGCCCCATCAACACGCTCATCAGTAACCCCAGGCGCAGCTCCAGGCGCAGGTAGAACACCGCCGAGAACAGGGCCAGCAGCAGCGCTGGCGAGAGCATCAGCCCGGCCACCGGCCAGGCCGGACGGGACAGCAGCACGGCCACGGCGACCACGATCATCGGGATGCCGATGAAGTGGCTGGCGATATTGCGCGGATCGCGGTGATAGGTCGCGTATTGACTGAGATGATCGACGAGGCTTTTCATTGTTGTTCCTCCGTTGGGGTGGCTGGATCATGCCGGACGCCCGATCACGGTTCTGTCGGCTAGGCGACAATCATGGCGATGCCCTGGGGAAACACGGTCCATGGATATGCAGCGATGGCGTGAATGCCTGATGACCGGCCAATGGTTCAGCCACTTGCCGGCCTCTCTACAGGATAGCCTGCTCGACGGTGCCCGCCTGCGGCGGCTGGCGCCGGGGCAGTACCTGTTTCGCCGTGGCGATCCGCCCTGCGGCCTGTATGCGGTGGTCGAAGGCATGGTGCGGGTCGGTGCGGTCAGCGAGCAGGGCAAGGAGGCCTTGCTCAGCCTGGTGGAGGCGCCCCACTGGTTCGGCGAGATCTGCCTGTTCGATGGTCAGCCGCGTACCCACGATGCCTGCGCCGAGGGCGCCTGTACCTTGCTCCAGGTACCCCAGGCGAGCTTGGAGCGGCTATTGGACGAACATCCCGCTTACTGGCGCCAGTTCGCCCTGCTGATGAGCCACAAGCTGCGCCTGGCCTTCATCAACCTGGAGCAACTGAGCCTGATGCCGGCCCCGGCGCGGGTGGCCAACCGCCTGCTGGCGATGGCCGCCGGTTATGGCGAAGTGACCCAGAGCCGGCGCCTGCTGCAACTGCCCCAGGAGCAGCTGGCGCTGATGCTCTCGCTGTCGCGCCAGACCACCAACCAGATCCTCAAGGACCTGCAACACCAGGGCATCCTGCGCCTGAGCTACGGCGAGATCGAGATCCTCGACGCCGAACGCCTGCGCGCGCTCGCCAACTCCGTGTAGCCGCTGCCGCAGGCTGCGTACGGCTCGGCACGAGCCGCCATCTGGCGGTGCCTGGTTCTATGCAGGTCAGGGGCGGTTCGGGGGATCAGCGCAGGCCGTCGCGAAATTGCCCGGGGGTCATGCCGGTCCAGCGCTTGAAGGCCCGGCTGAAGCTGCTGGCGTCGGCGAATCCCAGCAGGTAGCTGATCTCGCCCAGGGAGCAACCCGGGTCCCGCAGGTGCAGCAGGGCGAGGTTTTCCCGGCATTCGTTGAGCAGGGTATCGAAGCGCGTGCCTTCGTCCGCCAGGTGCCGTTGCAGGCTGCGCAAACTCAGGTGCAGGGCCTGGGCCACCCGCTCGGCGGACGGCTCGCCATCGGGCAGTTGGGTCTCGATCACCTCGCGCACCTTGCGCTCCCAGGTCAGAGGTCGCAACTGTGCCAGGGCGCGCTTGAGCACCTCCTCGTTATGTTCGGCCAGCTCCGGGTTGGCGTCGTCCAGGTGGCTCTCGAAATCCTGCACGCGAAACTCCAGGCAATCTTCACTGGCCGCGAAATGCACTGGGCAGCGGAACACCCGGTGCCACTGGCTGGGGTCCTTGGGCTCCGGACGCCGCAGGTGCACGGCCATGGGCGCATAGTCGCGCCCGAGGCGACTACGGCAGGTGCGTACATGGATCGCGGCAAACGCATCGATGGCCTCGAATGCCGGCTGCTGGGCGCCTTCGGGCATCTTCAGGACGAACCGGTAGCGATCCGCTTCGCGGATCAACTGCGGGACCAGGGCATCGCTGACCACCTGGTGATAGCGCAGGATGCGTTCGAACACTTCCCGCAGGCTGCCGCTGGCCACCAGGGCATACCCCAGGGCGTGGAAAGTGGTAGGGCTGACGAAGCGCGACACCCGCAAGCCAATGGCCGGATCGCCACTGGCCTGGACCGCCAGCTGCCACAGACGAGTGGTTGCCGACAGTGGGTAGCGCGCGTTGGGATTGTCCATCAATTGGGGGTCAAGCCCGGCCTCTCGGCACAATGCGCCGCTATCCAGGTCAAGGGCATCCAGCTGCTTGCGCAGAGCGCGGGTCCAGCTGGCGAGAGAGGTGGCTTCGGTCATGCGTTTGGCGCGTCCGGTCAACAGGTTGGCGTTTACGGCTAGCGCCCGGGGCCAGGGCCCGGGGCAGGATGCACACATCACTGACCCAGAGGATGGAATCATGCAGGGTATTTCCGCAAGCCCCGAACGGATGAACGCGCAACAGCGAGCCGCTCACATTCGCGAGGTTGTCATGGGCCGGGGGGACGAACTGCGCAGGCGCTACCCGGTGTTGCGTCACCAGGATGCCTTGGGCGCTGCAATCCTGGCCTTCGCCCTGGCCGGCATGGTCGGTTCGGCAGCGCTCTATCTCAATGGTCAGCTGGCCTGGTGGGCCTGCCTGCTGCTCAATGCGTTCTTCGCTTCGCTGACCCACGAGCTGGAGCACGACCTGATCCACAGCATGTACTTTCGCAAGCAGCGGTTGCCCCACAACCTGATGATGGGGTTGGTCTGGCTGGCCCGGCCGAGCACCATCAACCCCTGGATACGCCGCCACCTGCACCTGAACCACCACAAGGTCTCGGGCTCCGCGGGCGATCTCGAAGAACGTGGCATCACCAACGGCGAGCCTTGGGGCGTCGTACGGTTGCTGATGGTGGGCGACAACATGGTCTCGGCCTTCGTCCATACGCTCCACACGTCCGGCTGGAAGGCCAAGCTCAAGCGCTTTGCCCGCCTGATGGCGGCCTATGCCCCGCTGGCACAGCTGCACTGGGGCGCCTGGTACGTGTTTCTCGGCTTCCATGGGGCCAACGGCGTCGCCGCGCTGCTGGGCACTTCCATCGAGTGGTCGGCCAGCACCCTGGCGCTGATGCAGGTGATCGATATCGCCGTGGTGGTGATCGTTGGCCCGAACGTGCTGCGTACCTTCTGCCTGCACTTCGTCAGCTCCAACATGCACTACTACGGCGATGTCGAGCCGGGCAACGTGATCCAGCAGACCCAGGTGCTTAACCCTTGGTGGATGTGGCCGCTGCAAGCGTTCTGCTTCAACTTCGGCAGCACCCATGGCATCCACCACTTCGTGGTCAAGGAGCCTTTCTACATCCGCCAGATGACCGCGCCGGTGGCCCACCGGGTGATGGCGCAGATGGGCGTGCGTTTCAACGACCTGGGCACCTTCACGCGGGCCAATCGCTTCGCCGCCAAGGAGCAGGCGGCGACGGAGGCGGTGCAGGGGGTGAAGGCTTGAGGTGTGTTGGTTGAGGGCCAATCACGGGCAAGCCTCGCACCTACCCACTGGCGTAGGAGCGAGGCTTGCCCGTGATGGCGATTGCCCGGCCGCGATCAATCCGGCTGGAACGGCGACTCGCTGAGGATCACCCCGGTCTCGTCCACGTAGCGCTGCCATTCCTGCAACAGGATTTGCAGCTTTTGCGGGTGGCTGCCAGCCAGGTCGTGGATCTCCCCCGGGTCGCGCCCAAGGTCGTACAACTGCCAGGTGGCCGGGCCCACGGGGCCTGGAATGTACACCGCCTTCCATTGCCCCTGGCGGATCGCCCGGCGGCCGAACAGCTCCCAGCCGGTGACCGTGTGCTCGTCATGCACCTGCGCCGTCTCGCCGGACAGGAACCCCAGCCAGGACTTGCCCCGTAGCGGTGCGATATCGCGCCCGCGCCAGCGCTTGCCCGGATGGCGCACGCCGGCCAGGTCCAGCAGGGTTGGGGTGATGTCCATCACCGTGCCGAAGCCATGGCTGACCTGTCCCTTGAGCGGCAACTGCGGGTAATGCAGCAACGCCGGCACGCGAATCCCGCCCTGGGTGGTGAAGGCCTTGAACAGCCGCGACGGCGCGGTGGCGGCCTGAGCCCAGGCCGGTCCGTACCAGACATAGGAATTGGCCCGGCCGATATTCTGAAGGCGGTTGTCGTAGTGCTGGTCCAGGTAGCTCAACAGCTGCGGGCCGAACTTGGGGAAAGCCTCCAGCAGCGCCCCTTCGGCCCCGTTGTCGGACATGAACAGGATCAGCGTGTTGTCCAGCTGGCCCTGCTGGCGCAGGTAATCCACCACCCGGCCGATGTTCCAGTCCATGCGTTCCACCATCGCCGCATACACCTCCATGGCCCGGGCCGAGCGCTGGCGCTGGTCATCGCTGAGGGAGGCCCACTCGGCGTCCAGGCCGATCAGCGGATGCGGCTCGACCTGGGCGTCCACCAGCCCCAGGGCCTTGAGCTTCTCCAGCCGTTCCAGGCGCAGGGCCTCGGGGCCGGCGTCGTAGCGCCCGCGGTACTTGGCGACGATCTCTTCAGGGGCCTGCAACGGCCAATGGGGCGCCGAGAACGGCAGGTAGGCGAAGAACGGTCGGCTCTGGTCGCGCTCCTTGAGGTACTGCAAGAGCTTGTCGCCGAAGGCATCGGAGGAATAGAACCCCTGGGGCAGCCCGTCGAGGAAGCGATCGTCCTCGATGTACAGCGCCGGGGTGGACTTGAGCAGGCCCGGGGTGTGCTCGTCGTAGGTGGGTTCGAAACCATAGTGGTTGGCCGCCCCGGGCAACAACGCGAAAGAGCGCTCAAAGCCCCGGGCGTGGGGCGCGCGGTCCACGGTCAGCCCCAGGTGCCACTTGCCGCTCATCAGGGTCTGGTAGCCGGCTTCGCGCAGCAGTTCGGGCAGGGCCGCTACCCGGTCGTTGAGGTGGCCCTCGTAACCCGGCTTGCCGATCAGTTCCGGGGTCAGGGCCTCGGCCATGGTGCCGATCCCGGCGATATGGTGGTCGGTGCCGGTGAGCAGCATGGAGCGGGTCGGCGAGCAGGTCGGGGCGGTATGGAAATCAGTCAGTCGCAGGCCGTTGAAGGCCAGGGCATCGAGGTTCGGCGTGGCGATCTCGCCCCCGAAGGCGCCGATGTCGGAAAAGCCCAGGTCGTCGGCCAGGATCACCAGGAAGTTGGGACGTTGCGGCATCGAGTCACTCCTGTTCAGCAAGCAATGAAGGTCAAGGGCAGGTCGCTGATCCGTACCGGTGGCAGGGCCTGGTAGTGATCGTCGCTGGTCAGTTCGTGCAGCAGCTCCTCGCGCAGCTGATGGAAGTCGAAGCTGCTGCGCTGGCGCGGATGGGGCAGGGCCACCTCGACCACGCGCTTGATCCGCCCCGGGCGTGGCTCCATCACCACCACCCGGTCGGCGAGGAAGATCGCTTCCTCGACATCGTGGGTCACCAGCACCGTGGTGATCCGTGCCCGCTCGCGGATCGCCAGCAGCTCGTCCTGCATCTGCTGGCGGGTCAGCGCGTCGAGGGCGCCGAAGGGTTCGTCCAGCAACAGGATGCGCGGGCTGGCCACCAGCCCCCGGGCGATGGCCACCCGCTGTGCCATGCCGCCGGACAACTGGTGCGGGTAGGCCTTGGCGAAGTCCTTGAGGCCCACCAGCTCGATGAACTCGGCGATGCGCCGTTGGCGCTCGGCGGCGCCCAGCGGTTCGTTGACCAGGCCCAGGCCGATGTTCTCGGCCACGCTCAGCCAGGGGAACAACCGGTGCTCCTGGAACACGATGCCGCGTTCGCTGCCGATGCCACTGACGGCCTTGCCGTCGACGCGTATCTGGCCACGGAACTCGGTGTCCAGGCCGATCAGCAGGCGCAACAGGGTGGACTTGCCACAGCCGCTGGAGCCGACGATGGCGACGAATTCGCCCTCGGCAATGTCCAGGTTGAATTCGCGGATCGCCTCCAGCTCGCCACCGGCGACGGGAAAGCTCTTGCCCACGTGATTGAAGCTGACCAGAGGTGCGTTCATGCGTGTCTCCAACGGGTGGCGTGGCGTTCCAGCCATTGCCCAAGGAAGTTGATAAGGGCGCCGGTCAGGCCCACCAGCAGCATCCCGGCCATGATCAGATCCATGCGCAGCAGCTGCTGGGCGCTGATCATCTGGCTGCCGATCCCACCGTCGGACGGCATGAAGTACTCGGCGCCGATGGTGCCCAGCCAGGCGTAGATCAGGCTCACCCGCAGGCCGGCGAAGATCCCCGGTGCGGCCCCGGGCAACACCAGGCGCCGCAGGCGCTGCCAGAGGCCCAGGCGCAACACCTGGGCCGCCTCCGCCAGTTGTGGCGAGAGCTGGGAGACACTGCGCTGGGTGGCGATGAACAGCGGGAAGAAGGCGGCCAGGGCGACGAAGACCCACTTGGCCAGTTCACCCAGGCCGAACCAGGCGGTAAGCAACGGCACCCAGGCGAAGATGGCGATCTGGCGCAGGGCGGCCAGGGTCGGCCCCAGCAGGCGCTCGCTCAGGCGCGACAGGCCCAGCAGCAGTCCCAGCCCCAGGCCCAGGCTGCCGCCCAGCAACAGGCCGGTGAGGGTACGTCCCAGGCTCAGGCCCAGGCCGCCCAGCAGGCTGCCATCGACCAGGCCGTCGACGGTGGTGGCCAGCACCACCAGGGGGCTGGGCAGAATGTTGGCGTCCAGCCACTGGCGTTCGCTCGCCAGTTGCCACAGGGCCAGCAGCGCCAGGGGCAGCAGCCAGGGTTGCAGGCGCTGCCAGCCCTGGTAGCGCGGGCCACGGCGAAACTCGGCGGTAGCCGGGTGCGGCCAGTACACCAGCTTGCGGTCCAGCCAGCCGATGCCGCGATCCATGGCCATGCCCAGCACACCGATCACCAGGATGCAGACGAAGACGATATCCAGCATGAACAGCTGCCTGGCCCAGACCATCAGGTAGCCGATGCCTTCGCTGGAGGCCAGCAACTCCACCGCCAGCAACGAGGTCCAGCCGGTGGCCAGGGCCAGGCGCACGCCCGCCATGAAGGCCGGCAGCGCGGCAGGCAGCACCAGGCGCCGCAGCAGCAGGATCGGTGGCAGGCGCAGTACGGCGGCGGCTTCGCGCAGCCGCGGTTGCGCGTCGCGCACGCCCACCAGGGTATGCAGGGTCACCGGGACCACCACTGCCTTGAGCAGTACCACCAGCTTGAGCAGTTCGCCGATGCCGAAAAACACCATGAACAGCGGTACCCAGGCCAGGGTCGGGATCTGTGCCAGGGCACCGAAGGTGGGAAACACCAGGCGCTCCAGGCGGCGGCTGAAGCCCATGGCGCCACCCAGCAGGGCGCCGGTGCCGATCCCGACCAGCAGGCCCCAGCCCAGCCGTTGCAGGCTGATCGCCAGGTGGCTCCAGAGTTCGCCGGCGGCCAGTTCCCGGGCGCTGTTCCAGACCAGCTCCGGGGCCGGCAGGATCTGCTCGCTCATCCATTGGTTGCGACTGGCCAGCCACCACAGGCCGAACAACCCCATTGGCAGCAACCAGGGCAACAGGTGCTTGGCCACCGGCCAATTTTGGCGCGGGCCGGAGGGTGCCCACAGGGGCAGGCTGAGCAAAGAAACACGGGCCATGGGTGACCTCCGTCGTCGGGTGCGGCATGGCATGGGGCGGGCCACGTCCAGGCGTGGCGGAACCGATCGCGCCTACAATATGCATTTGTGTTCTATTAAAAATCACATCAATGCTATTGAGCGATAAGAGAGGCCATTTAAGGCTTCCCGTCGCCACGCATCCAATGCATTTGGAGAATATTTTCCATGCATTTTCCGCATGTTCCCGGAGGAGCCCCGTACTGACTGATTTATTTCTTTTTGTTATTAAAATGTGAATTTTTAGTATTTAAATGCCTTGCCCTGCTGGGCCTACCTTGGGCTCCTCAACGCCTTTGCCCTCCAGGAGCCGTCCCCATGAACCTTCCCTTCAAACGTGTGATCAGCCTGTTGGCCGCGCCGGCCCTGGCCGGGCTGCTGGGCTACCTGCCGCTGCTGGCCCAGGCTGGCGAACTCAAGGAAATCCGCATCGCCGTGCCCGACCTCAGCGCCGGCACCCAGCACAGTTCCGGCGGGGTGGTGGATGTGCTGCGCCACCAGCAGATCCTGGAGAAGGCCTTCGCCGACCAGGGCATCAAGATCCAGTGGAATTTCTTCAAGGGCGCAGGGCCGGTGATCAACGAAGCCTTCGCCAATGGCCAGGTGGACCTGGCCTACCTTGGCGACCTGGCGGCCATCATCGGCAAGTCCAATGGCCTGGATACCCGCCTGCTCAGTGCCACGGCCCGTGGGGTCAAGCATTACCTGGGCGTTGCGCCGGGGTCGGGGATCAAGACCCTGGAAGACCTCAAGGGCAAGCGCGTGGCGGTGTTCCGTGGCACCGCCACCCAGTTGTCCTTCGATGCGGCCCTGGCCAGCCGGGGCCTGAGCGAAAAGGACCTGAAGGTGGTCAACCTCGACTTCAATGCCGCCGTGGCGGCCCTGGCGGCCAAGCAAATCGACGCCTCCTGGGGCAGCACCGGGCTGTCTGCCCTGCGCAGCAAAGGCCTGGCCGAACTGCCCCTGAGTACCAAGGACCTGGGCGATGCCGGCAGTGTGCAGGCGGTGCTGGTAGGGTCGGGCAAGTTCGTCGACGAGCATCCCGAAGCGGTGGAAAAACTGCTCAAGGCCCAGCAGCAGGCGGTGCAATGGCTGACCCAGGACAGCAACAAGGAGGCCTATATCCAGCTGGTGTCGGGGCTGGCCAGTTATCCACCGGTGATTCTCCAGGATGACCTCAAGGACCAGCGCCTGAGCGAAATCTTCCCCTCGACCCTGGACCCGGTGTTCCTCGGCCGGTTGCAGGATGCCGTGGACCTGGCAGCCAAGGAGCGGCTGATCCGCAAGCCGTTCAAGGTCAGCGAATGGGTCGCCCCACAACTGGCCGCCGCCGGCCTGTAGCGCCCGGTCGCAGCCGCGCGCTGCTCGTCAGCGGCTACAGGGCGATGGCGACTTGCTGCTGGTCCACGCTCACCAGCACTTCGATCATCTTGCGGGCCGCTGGCGACAGGCGAAAACCACTGCGGCTGACGATGCCGCAGCGGGCGTTCAGGCTGTCTATGTTCTGCGGCAGGTTGCGCCAGTGCAGCAGGGCCAGCGAACCCTGGGCGATATCCTCGGCGAACGCCTCGGCGGTGCCCACGCCAATGGCATTGGACTGGCGAACGATCTTCACCAGCGCCGGGAAATGCTCGGTCTCGATGGTCGGCGAAAAGTCGATGCGCCCGCTCAGGTTGGCCAGCAACTTGCGAATGCCCGGCGGGATCAGGGTGGTGGCCAGGGGGTAGTCGAACATGTCGTTGGTGGACAGGCTTTCCTTGGCCAGCAACGGATGCCCGGGACGGCAGAAGAACACCCCGCGCTTGGGCGTCAGGGCCTGGGTCTGGTAGTTGGGATCGGCCTCGAAGTGGCGGATGTCGGCGATGAAGAACTCGATCTCCTCGCGGTTGAGGCTGCGGCTGAGTTTTTCCCAGTTATCCACGGCGAAGCAGGTGCGCACCCGCGGGTGGGCGCTGGTGAACTGCGCCACGGCGTCGGGCACCAGCTTCACCGCAGGCGCCGGGCCGCAGCCGAAGCGCACCTCGCCGGCATCGAGCTTGGTCATCTGGGTCACTTCACTGCTGAGCAGGGCCGCACCCTGCACCAGGCTCAAGGCATGCTGCAGCACCACCTGGCCCTCGGGCGTGGGGCGCAGGTCCTTGTTGCCCCGGTCCACCAGCACGCAGCCGAACTCCTGCTCCAGGCCCTGGATACTGCGGCTGAAGGCCGGCTGGGTGATGCCCATGGCATCGGCGGCGCGGACAAAGCTACGGTGCTCGTTGAGGGCGATGAAGTAACGCAATTGGCGAAGATCCATATGCTTTCCCGGCATCCGAAAAATAGCTCGAAGGCATTTGCGACGAGTGAGGAATGAGGTTTTAAATGCAAGCTCTTATTCCGTCAATGAAGCATGTATTTATCTATTAGATCTAAAATGAATATAGATAGAGCGTTGTTTCACGGCGATTTCAACCATGAGCAGTCCGCTGAGGGTGTCTTCGATGAGTAATGCCGCTTTAGCTGTCAAACCTGTTGTCCAGGCCCTTGAAATCCACCCGGTGGCCGGCCGTATCGGCGCCGAGATCCGTGGCGTGCAACTTTCCGGCGAGCTCGATGCCGCTACCGTGCAGGCCATCGAGCAGGCGCTGGTGCAGTACAAGGTGATCTTCTTCCGTGGCCAGGCCCACCTCGACGACCAGAGCCAGGAAGCCTTCTCCCACCTGCTGGGCGAGCCGGTGGCCCACCCCACCGTGCCGGTGCGCGACGGCACCCGCTACCTGATGGAACTCGATGGCGCCCAGGGCCAGCGGGCCAACTCCTGGCACACCGACGTGACCTTCGTCGACGCCTACCCCAAGGCCTCGATCCTGCGCTCGGTGGTGGCCCCGGCGTTCGGCGGCGACACCGTATGGGCCAACACCGCCACTGCCTACAACGAGCTGCCGGAGGAGCTGCGGGCCTTGGCGGACCAGCTGTGGGCGGTGCACAGCAACGAGTACGACTATGCCTCGGTCAAGCCCGACGTTTCGGCGGAACGGCTGGAGCGCTACCGCAAGATCTTCACCTCCACGGTGTTCGAGACCGAGCACCCGGTGGTCCGCGTGCATCCCCAGAGCGGCGAGAAGAGCCTGGTGCTGGGGCATTTCGTCAAGCGCATCAAGGGCTATTCCCAGGCCGATTCGGCGCACCTGTTCAACCTGCTGCAAAGCCATGTCACGCGCCTGGAGAACACCGTGCGCTGGCGCTGGAGTGCCGGTGACGTGGCGATCTGGGACAACCGCTCGACCCAGCACTACGCCGTCGACGACTACGGCAGCCAGGACCGCGTCGTGCGTCGGGTGACCCTCAAGGGCGACGTCCCGGTGGGTGTCCAGGGCCAGCGCAGCCAGACCACCAAGGGGGCGTGAACGCCCCGACGGCTGCAGGTCACCACCAATCCTGTAGCCGCTGCCGAGCTTGCGAGGCTGCGAAGGGCCCGAAGGGTCCCGAGGGCCACACAATCGCCGCAGCGGCTTCGGGACGGTGGCGGATTGGCGTTTTTTTCGCAGGCAAGTCGGATCGCCGCCCGCTCGCTCCTACGCAAGAACGAGGCCTTCGCCCCCCCGCTTTCACCACACGCCGATCTGTACCACCTTCTCCGCCTCCGGCTCGCCGTAGCGGAAACGCTGGCCCCGCAGGTCGATCTCCCCATGGCTGATGGTGGTCCGGCGCTTGAGGCCACGCAGCCATTCCAGCAGATACCCCAGGTGCTCCTCGCGCACCGACGCATAGGCCGGATCGGCCCCCAGATCGTGCAGCTCCTGCGGGTCGTTTTGCAGGTCGAACAGCTGCGGGCGAAAACCGTCGTAGGCCAGGTACTTCCAGCGCTCGCTGCGCACCATGGTCATGCGGCAACGGTCGATGGGCTGGCCCAGGCGCTCCCGGGCCGGGGCCTGGAAGGCGTAGTCGTATTCGCTGATGGCGTAGCGGCGCCAGGGCGGCGTGGCGCCATGCAGCAGTGGGATCAGCGAGCGGCCCTCCAGGCGGTGCTCGGCACCCGGCAAGCCCAGGGCCTCGAGGAAGGTCGGCAGGGCATCGATGGTTTCCACCAGGCGTGCATCCACCGTGCCCCGGGTGCTGTGCGCCGCTGGCCGTGGATCGCGGACGATCAGCGGCACGCCTACCGCCGGCTCCAGCAGGAATTCCTTTTCCCCCAGGTAGTGATCGCCGAGGAAGTCGCCATGGTCGCTGGTGAAGACGATCAGGGTGTCGTCCCAGCGTCCGCTGCTGTGCAGCACATCGAACAGCCGGCCTAGCTGGTCGTCCACCTGCTTGATCAGGCCCATGTAGGTGGGCACCACGTTGGCGCGCACCTCATCGCGGGAGAAGTTCAGGCTCTCTTCGTGCTGGCGGAAGGCCTGGTACACCGGATGGTCGCTGGCGTCCTGCGGCGCGGCCCGCACCGGCGCCAGTACCTGCTCTGCACCGTAGAGCGCGTGGTAGGGCGCCGGGGCGATATAGGGCCAGTGCGGCTTGATGTAGGACAGGTGCAGGCACCAGGGGCGCTCGCCCTGTTCGTGGATGAAATCGATGGCGCGGTCAGTGGTGTAGACGGTTTCCGAATGCTCTTCGGCGACCCGCGCCGGCAGGTGCGCGTGGCGCATCTTCCAGCCGCTGAGGATCTGCCCCTGCTCGCCGGCCGCGGCGTTGGCCCAGTCATGCCAGGGGTTGCGCCCGGCGTAGCCGCGCTCACGCAGGTAGTGGGTGTAGGGCGCGGACTCGCGCTTATCGTCGAACAGCGGGTCGTCGGGGTAGATGCCGTCGTGGCGGAACCAGGGCTCGAAGCCTACTTCGTTCAACTGCTCGGCCTGGGGGCTGTCGGCGGCGATGGCCAGCCGCTGCTGGGCATCCAGGTTGGGCGTGGCGTGGGTCTTGCCCACCAATGCAGTGCGGATGCCGTGGGGCCGCAGGTAGTCGCCCAGGGTCAGTTCCTCAAGCGGCAGGGGCACGGCGTTCCACGCCACCTGGTGGCTGCTGACGTAGCGCCCGGTGTAGGCCGACATCCGCGACGGGCCGCAGATGGTGCCTTGGGTGTAGGCGCGGCTGAAGCGCACCCCGGCGGCGGCCAGGCGGTCGATGTTGGGGGTGTGCAGGTGCGGGTGGCCGTAGCACGACAGGTAATCCCGGCGCAGTTGATCGCACATGATGTAGAGCACGTTGCGCACGGGTTGGGGGGTAGGGGACATGGGCTTCACCGATCGAAAGACAGGTGAGGGTTTTCGCCTTCCCCAGGGGATGCCGGCAAGCGCATTTGCCGCATGCTTTTCATGCGTGATGTGCATCGCTCTTGAGGACGCCATCGCCGGCAAGTCGGATCAGATGGCGAGCTTGTGCAGCGAGCACAGCTCCTCATCCTGTGCGTCGAGGTGCTTGATCTCCTCGATCATCGCCTGGGCCAGCGGCGACAGCCGATACCCGGCGCGGCTGACGATGCCGTAGCGGGTGTAGAGCTCCTCCAGGTCGTCGGCCAGCCCCTCGATTTTCAGGCACACCAGCTCGCTCTTGGCCTGGTGCAGGGCATCGCTGTAGGAGCCGACGATGCCGATGGCGTCCGAGCGCAGCACCACCCCCAGCAGGCTGTAGCTGTTCTCGCATTCCACATTGGGCTTGAAGTCCGGCTTGCCACTGAGATCGACAATGACCTTGCGCAGGTTCGGCGGGCGGATGGTCGCCGCCAGCGGATAGCTCATCAGCTCGCTGGCGCTGACGCTGTCGCGCCCGGCCAGGGGGTGGCCGGCACGGCAGCAGAAGTGCCATTTGCGCGGGCGCAGGCGCTGGGTCAGGTAGTCCGGGTCGGCCTCGAAGTGCCGGGTATCGGCGACGAAAAATTCGAACTCCTCGCACAGCAGGCGCTTGCCCAGGCTCTGCCAATCCTCCACCTGGAACTGCACCCGGGCCTTGGGGTAGCGCCCGATGAAGCTGCCGATGGCCCGGGGGATCAGCCCGGCCGCCGGTGCCGGGCCGCAGCCGAAGCGCAACTCCCCGGCTTCCAGGCCATTGAACTGGCTGATTTCGTTGGCCATCTGCTGGGCGCCGCTGACCAGCCGCCGCGCGTGTTCCAGCAGCAGTTGGCCCTGCTTGGTCGGCGCCAGGTCCTTGCGCCCACGGTCCACCAACTGGCAGCCGACGCTGTGCTCCAGCGCCTGGATGCTGCGGCTGAAGGCCGATTGCGAGAGGTTCACCGTGGCCGCGGCGGCGACGAAGCTGCGCTGCTCGGCGAGGGCGATGAAGTGGCGGAGCTGGCGCAGGTCGATATGCATTTTTCACATAAAAAATATCGGGGAAATGCATTGGCTATGCATTAGGTCGACTCCTTATAAAGGCAATCTCTTATGCAGTAAATCTTTGTAAAAACATAAATAAATAACTTTAGGGAATATACGAACTGTATGTTTTCTGACCAGGAGCCGCCCATGAGCCCGTTGTCCATCGCTTCACCCCTCACGCCTCGGCGGCTCAAGCGCCTGCCCCTGGCCCTGCTGCTGGCCGGCAGTGCCGGCTGGAGCGCGAGCTGGGCCGAGGAGGCGCCGGTGCCCCAGGCGAGCCCGGCCAAGAGCAGCGCCAACAAGGCCAAGGCCGATGACGGCCAGTTGCAGACCGTGACCGTGACTGCCCGGCGCCGCGAGGAAAGCTCGCAGAACGTGCCCACGCCCATGAGCGTGATCGGCGGCCAGGCCCTGGAGAGCCAGCGGGTCTATCGCATCCAGGACCTGCAACAGCTGGTGCCCAGCGTCAACGTCGCCTACATGCATGCGCGCCAGTCCAGCGTGTCGATCCGCGGCCTGGGCAACAACCCGGCCAGCGACGGCCTGGAAGGCAGCGTCGGGCTGTACATCGACAACGTCTACCTGGGACGGCCGGGGATGGCGGTGTTCGACCTGATGGACATCGAGCAGCTGGAAGTGCTGCGCGGGCCCCAGGGCACCCTGTTCGGCAAGAACACCACCGCCGGGGTGATCAACATCAGCACCCGCGCGCCGAGCTTCACCCCCGAGCGCAGCATCGAGACCTCCCTGGGCGAGGATGGCTACTTCCAGACCAAGGGCACCCTTTCCGGGCCGTTGACCGATGAGCTGGCGGGGCGGTTCTCGGCCTATCGCACCCGCAGCGATGGCGACATCAAGAACGAGCACGACGGCCACGACCTCAACGGCGGTTCGCGCCAGGGCTTTCGCGGCCAGTTGCTGTACAAGCCCAACGAGAGCTTCAACCTGCGCTGGATCGGCGACTACAACGAAGAGGACTCCAGCGCCGGCACCCGAGTGCTGTACAGCACCGGGCCGACCATCAACGGCAGCAATGTCTATGAGTCGCGCGCGGCGGCAGCGGGGGCGACCCTGGTCAACGGCAGCCATCGCAAGGTCAACCTGGACAACGACCAGCACGTCACGGTGTTCCAGGGCGGCACTTCGCTGGAAGCCAACTGGACCCTGCCCAGCGACTTCACCCTGACCTCGGTCAGCTCCTATCGCTGGTGGAACTTCACCCCGCGCAACGACGATGGCCTCAATGTGCCGGCCACCTACAACGCCGGGGTCTCGGTGGAAGATAAGCAGTGGTCCCAGGAGTTTCGCCTGGCCTCGCCCAGCGGCGGGTTCTTCGACTACGTGCTGGGGGCCTACTACTTCGGCTCGGACCTGGATAACAAGTCCTTCGCCTACTACGGGCCCAAGGCCGACATCTGGAACGGTACGCCCAACGGTGCGTTGAACGACGTCACCAGCATCGGCAAGGGCAAGATCCGCACCGACAGTTTTGCCCTGTTCGCCCAGGGCACCTGGCACCTCACCGAGCGCCTGGATTTCACCGCTGGCCTGCGTGGCACCTACGAGGAAAAAACCGCCTCGGTCGGCCGCGACGCACCCCTGGGCGGTGTAGCGGTCACCGGGGCTGCGGCCAATGCCCGGCGTGGCCGGGCCGGGGCCTACGATTCCGGCGACCTGAACCAGTACAGCACCAGCCCCTCGGGGTTGCTCAACCTGAGCTACCGCTTCAGCGATGACCTGCTGGGCTATGCCACCTTGTCCCACGGCGAGAAATCCGGCGGGGTCAACCTGGCGGTAGGCTCGGCGCCCACGGCCGGCGCCGACTCGTTGCTGATCGGCACCGAGCGCGCCAACAACGCCGAGCTGGGCTTCAAGAGCACCCTGTGGGACCGGCGCCTGCAACTCAACGCCAACCTGTTCTGGACCCAGGTCAACGGCTACCAGACCAACGCCTACGACTATGGCAACCGCGTGCAGTACCTGACCAACGCCGGTTCGGTGCGCTCACGCGGGGTCGAGGTGGAAAGCACCCTGGTGCCGCTGCGCGGCCTGACCCTGAACCTCAACGGCTCCTATAACGACGTGCGTTACCTGTCCTACAAGGATGCCCCATGCCCGCCGGAGGTCAGCTTGCGTCCCGGGGCGCCGGCGTCCTGCGATCTCACCGGGCACCAGGTGGTGGGTGCTTCGAAATGGATCGCCAACGCCAACGGCGAATACAAGTGGAACCTGGACAACGGCCTGGAGGAGTACGTCACCGCCAGCTATGCCTTCCGTTCCAAGGCCGTGGGCACGGTGGAGGATTCCCAGTACGGGCAGATCCCCAGCTATGCCGTGGTCAACCTCTCCACCGGCTTGCGGGGCAACTACGAGCAGGGCCAGTGGGATGTCTCGCTGTGGCTGAAGAACGCTTTCGACAAGACCTACTACACCACCCTCTGGACCGGCGGCAACGGCGGCTATGAGGGCCTTTTGGGCACGCCGCGAACCCTGGGCGTGACCGGTCGCTACGACTTCTGATGTCCGCTTTCGCACCTGGCGCCAGGACTGCCGGCGCCCCTCAACCCGAACAGGAGTGCCTGCCATGCCACGCGCCACAACCCCCTTGGTCTTGTTGACCACCACCTTGCTGGCCGGAGCGCTGCACGCGGCGCCCAGCGTCTACCCCACTGGCGTGACCCGCTACGACCCGGCCAAGGCCTATAACCAGTACGTGATCTTCAGCGGGGCCGACAAGCAGACCCACTTGATCGACATGAACGGCAACGAGGTCAGGAACTGGCCCCAGGCCGGTTTTCCCTCGGCCATCATCGACCCGCAACTGGTGGGCGGCGAGCGCGGCCGGGTGCTGTTGCAACTCAAGGACAAGGACCCCGGCCCGCTCGGCTCGGCGGGCAACGGCCTGGGCAACCAGAGCGTCGGCGAGCTGGACTGGAACGGCAAGCTGGTCTGGCAATGGGGCGACCAGGCCCCCGGCGGCGCGGCCCAGCAGCACCATGACCAGCGCCGGTTGAGCAATGGCAATACCTTGGTGCTGGCCAACAAGGTGCACAAGGTGGTGGGCTTCAAGGTGCCCCAGGTGATCGACGACGTGATCTACGAAGTCAGCCCCGACGGCCAGGTCAAATGGCAGTGGCTGGCCTCCGAGCACCTCAAGGAGTTCGGCTTCACTCCCGCCCAGTTGAAATTAGTGCACGGCACCAGCAACCCGGATTACCTGCACATCAACAACCTCAGCGTGGTGGGCCCCAATCGCTGGTTCGACGCCGGCGACAAACGCTTCGCCCCGGACAACCTGTTGATCGATTCACGCAACGCCAACTTCATTGCCATCATCGACAAGCACAGCGCCAAGGTGGTCTGGCGCCTGGGACCGAACCTGGCACCGATCGAGCCCAAGAGCGCCGGCAAGCTGCCGCGTCCGGTGGACCAGTTCGTCGGTCAGCACGATGCCCACATCATCCCCGCCGGCCTGCCGGGGGCCGGCAACCTGCTGGTGTTCGACAACCAGGGCACGGCCGGCTACCCCTCGGTGCCCCTGGGGCTGATCGCCGGCTCCCGGGTGCTGGAGATCGATCCGATCAAGCGTGAAATCGTCTGGCAATACAGCGCCGCCAGTTCCAGGCAACCGGGCTGGGCCTTCTACAGCTCGTTCATCAGCAGCGCGCGGCGCCTGCCCAACGGCAACACCCTGATCGACGAGGGCATGAATGGGCGTTTCTTCCAGGTCACCGGCGCTGGCGAGATCGTCTGGGAATACGTCAGCCCCTACCTGGGCAAGGCCCCGGGCAGCGAGGCGGTGAGCAACTGGGTGTATCGCGCGCTGCCGGTGAACTATGACTGGGTGCCGGAGGGCACGCCGCGTTCGCAAACCGCCGTGCAGGCGCCAGAGCCGCAGCTGAAACAGGCCAGCGCCGGGATCTGACCCCGCGAGCTCCCCCTGGCGAAGGCGCTTGCCCGCTCAGAAGTAGAAGTACAGGCCGGTGTCCCGCTCCAGGGCCAGTCGATTCAGGGCGATGAGCCTGTGGATAAGTTCATCCCCGGCGGTCGCGGCCTGGGTGAGGATCGCCAGCGCCGTGGCGAGGTCGGCCTGGCCCTGGATCGAGGCGTCTTCGTAGTCGTCGATCAGGGTGCCCAGGGCGCGGTTCAAGCTCGGCAGCAGGTCGCTGCGCGACAGGCTCGCCCACTGCTCTGGGGACAGGGCCAGTTCCTCCAGGTCGCCCGGCAGGCACTGGTCCAGGTCCAGGCGTTGCATGGCGTCCTGGCTGGTGGGTACGACTATCCATCTACGCGGTGTGTTCATGGCTGCCACAACTCGACGAAGGCCTGGAAGTCGGCGGCCACCGGGTAGCGGTTGGCGCTGTCGGGGTCGAAGATTTCCACCGCCACGCGCGGGCTGTTGAAGTCCAGGCAGATCAGCAGGCCGCCGGCATCCCGGGCAATCGCCAGGCTGCCGGCGGCGAGCCCTGGCACGCGGCCAGGGCTGGCGTACCAGAGCAGGGTCCAGGGGTCGTCGTTCAGGCTGAAATCGAAGAATTCGCTGATGCAGGCGTAGCCGTTGCCATAGGCGAAGGTGCCGATTCCTGGCGTGGCGGCCTCGGCGTAGCGCACCAGCTCCAGGTACAGCGGCGGTAACTCGACGCCCAGGCGTTGTTGCACCAGGGCGATCAATTGTTCGTCTACCGACGACCCGGGTTCAATGTCCCAGGCATTCCAGTCCATGGTCATGGTTGTCCTGCGCCTTGATCGAGGGGCTGCGCCCGCCTGGGGGGCGGGCGGCGGGGGCGATTGTAGGCGTGGCGCCGCAGCGGTTGCAAAGCGCCTGGCAGGCAGCTACTTGCAGCTCTGGCCTTCGGGCAGGGTGACGCTGTAGTTGCGGTGCACCCGATTGCGAAAGTCCAGGTGATCCAGGCCCTGCTGGACCAGGAAGTCCTCGACCTTGGTGTCCTGGCAATCGTCGTTGGACGAGGAGACCCGCATCAGGAACACGGTGCGCAGGCTCTTGGCATCCTTGGCCTCGACGTTGAAGGTCGAGAGGGTGGTGTAGCCGGTGCGTTCCGAGCTGCCTACCGGGCCCCAGGTCATGGTCGGGGTGCTGTCGCATACCATGTTCTGGTTCTTTTTCGACGACGGTTTGCAGACCATCTTGGAGCTGCTGGGAACCTGGCCATAGTCGGTAGCGGTATAGCGGTAGCTGGATTTCTTGCTGCCCACGTCGAGGGCGATGTTCATGCGAAACGGCGGATGGTTCTCGGGCAACGGTTCATCGGTGAACACCTGCTTGAAGCCCATGCCATGCAGGGCTGCCACCATGTCCTTGAGGTAGTAGCGGGCGTTGAGGGCGTTGGCGGAGTTGGCACCGCTGACGGTCACCAGCACTGGGGCCTGGTGGTCGAAGTAGTAGTCGGGGGCCGGAGTGGCATTGAGTGCCACGTCGAGTTTGTTGGCGCAGCCAGTCAGCAGGCAGGCGAGCAGGAACAGCGGGTAGAGCAGGGTACGAGTCATGAGTCAGCCATTGAACAACGTGAGGACTTGGAAAAGGCTTTAACGGTCTGGACTCGATCAAACACACGCGAGGGGGGAGACGCAGTTTCAGTCTGCCTGGTACTCCAGCAGGTCGCCGGGTTGGCAGTCGAGTGCGGCGCAGAGTTTGTCGAGGGTTTCGATTTTCATCCCCTTGACCTTGCCATTTTTCAGCAACGACAGATTGGCCTCGGTAATGCCCAGGATGGCGGCCAGCTCTTTCGAGCGAATCTTGTTTTTAGCCATGACAACGTCAAGCCGAACGATAATGGTCATCTCATTGTTCTATATGTAGTGACTGTGCTCATCACTGAGGATTTTCGCGTCGCGCATGATAATGGAAAACGAGCACAGCAAGATTCCTTTGACCACTTCGTAAGCGGCGTAGGACGAGAAGCCTGCGGAGATCTGCAGGATGCGCTGGCCGGGCGGTAGATCGATGGACAGGGCCAGGCCTTGCAGGGTCTCCATCATCGGGAAGGTGGCCGGGGCGACGATCCACAGCATGCCCACGCGCCAGAGGATACGGATATTGCGATCACTCCAGGTTTCGCCTCGGGACAGGCGCAGGAAGAACACGCCGGTCAGCCACAGGGCGAAGCTGGTCAGCAGCAGTGGCAGGAAGTCCAGGATCACCAGCAGGGTGAAGCTCAGGGTGGAGAGTTTGAAGTCCGCTTCCAGCAGGCGCGGCGAGTGTTCGGCGAAGACCCCGAGCAGGGCACCCAGAACCTGGTCCTTGCTGTAGATCCAGAGCCCGGCGTTGCCACCGATTTCGACCACGCCCATGACCCAGGCCAGGATCGCGGCCAGCACGCCAACCCGGCGTAACCGGTATTGGGCGGAACCATTGGTTTGGAGGGGCATGCGGTATTCCTTGAAAAACTGTGGGGGTGGCGGATTATTGATAAATAATTATCGAATTACAATAATTTATTTCCCCTAATATTTTCCCGCGCTCCAACGTTTATTGCTTTGGCCCACTCCATTGAGTCCCGGTCGATGGCCGTTGGTTGCTGTTCATGGGTGACCTGCCGCAGCGCGTTGCTGGGTGTTGCGGGCGCTGTGCGCCCGGTCGCAGCCTCGCTGCGCTCGACAGCGGCTACAGGGTTGCGCGTAGCCGCTGCCGTAGGCTGCGCACGGCTCGGCACGAGCCGCCTGATGGACTCGGCCCCAGGCTCATGCGGCTTGTGCGGCGGGGTCGAAACCGGCCCTGGGCTGGTAGCTGGACGGGCTGAAGATGCGGGTCAGGAGCAGCATCGCCACGGCACCGGCGACCAACACCCACCAGGCACTGGTGAAGTCACCGGTGACCTGGCGCAGCCAGCCGGTGAGCCAGGGCGAGACGGCGTTGAGCAAGAACCCCACGCCCTGCACGAAGGCCGCCAGTTGCCCGGCCGCCCGGGGATCGCGGCGGTGGTCGAGGGTGAGGATCAGGCTCAGGCCGAAGCAGGCGCCCAGGCCGAAACCGATCAGCGCCACCCACACGTGCGGTGCTTGCAGCGGCCACAGCACCAGGCCGAGAAACCCCAGGGCCTGGGCGGCGAGGCTGATGCCCAGCAGGGGCCGACGATCGACGCTGCGTTGGGCCAAGGCGGGCATCAACAGCGCGGCGATGACCTGGAACACGGTCATGAACGCCAGCAGCGAACCGCTCATCGTGGCGCTCCAGCCCATCTGCAGGTAGTAAGCCGGGAGCCAGGCCACCATGCTCATGTAGCCGCAGTTCACCAGGCCGAAGTACAGCGCCAGCAGCCAGGCCCGGCGGTTGCCCCACAGGCTGTCGGTCACGGATCGGGCACCCGGGCGGCGGGCGGCTCCCAGGGGCAGGCAGGTCCACAGCAACAGCGCCGCCATGGCCGGCAGCAGCCAGACGCCCAGGCCCATCTGCCAGTTGGCGAAGTGCAGGGCCACTTGCGGGCTGAGCAGCGCGGCGAGACCGCCACCGCCCATCAGCGAGGCCGAGTACACGCCCATGGCCAGGGCTACCCGTTGCTGGAACTGGCGCTTGATCAACCCGGGCACCAGGGCCTGGATCAGCGCGACCCCGACGCCCCCCAGCAAGGCGCTGGTCAGCAGGGCCTGTGCCTGGCCGAAGTACAGGCGCGCCAGGCAGGCCAAAAGCACCAGCAGCAACCCCAGGGAGACCCCACGGCGTTCCCCCAGGCGCGCTTCGATGCGCACACCCAGCAGGGCCACCAGGCCCATGCAGATCACCGGCAGGCTGGTGAGCCAGGCGCTGCTCTGGAAACTCATGCCAGTGGCTTCGCGGATCTGGTTCAGCAGCGGGCTGACCGAGCTGAGGATCGGTCGCAGGTTCAGCCCCAGGCACACCAGCAAGGCCCAGCCAGCGAAGGTCTTGAACGCTGATTCAGTGCGCGCCATGACGGTCCTGCCAATCCTGGTAGATCGCGTTCATCGCCGCCTGCGGCAGGTGCTGTACAGGCAGCGTTTGGGTCGCCAGGGGCTGGCCCAGTTGTTCGTAGATCGCCGCGGTGGACAGGCCGAACGGCGCCGCCTGTTGGTTGCTGGCGGCGAACACTGCCCGGGATACGCCGCACAGGTACATGGCCGCCAGGCACATCGGGCAGGGCTGGCCGCTGGCGTAGATCACGCAGCCATCCAGGCGCGGCCCCAGTTGCTGGCTGGCGCTGCGGATCGCCAGCAATTCGGCGTGGGCGGTGGGGTCCTGGCTGAGGTGGATTTCGTTGACCGCCTCGGCCAGGACCTGGCCGTCACGCACCAGCAAGGCGCCGAAGGGCCGGCCGCCCTGCTCGACATTGCGCCGGGCCAGGGCCACGGCTCGTTCGAGGAAGTGTTGATCGTTATGCATGCAAATCTCCGGCGTGCGCCACGCGAATTCAGGAGGCCCCGGCCTCGCGCAGCAGTTGGGCAGTGGCCTCCTGGCCGCGTTGTTCGGCATGGCGCAGGGGGCTGATCCCGGCGCGGTCCGGCAGGTTCAGGTCGGCACCGGCGGCGATCAGCCGGCTGACGATGCGCTGGTGCGCCGGGCCGCCATCGGAGAGCAGGATCGCCTCCAGCAGGCAGGTCCAGCCCAGGCGGTTGACGTGGTCCAGATCGACCCCGGCGGCGATCAGCAACTCCACGGTGGTCTCGTGGCCGCGCTCGCAGGCCGGGATCAGCGCCGTGCCGCCGTAGCGGTTGGTGCTCTTGAGGTCGGCGCCATGGGCCAGGGTCAGCTTGAGGATCTCGTCGTAGCCGCTGGCACCGGCCAGCAGGTAGGGGCTGTCTTGCATCAGGTTCTTGCGATTGACGTCGGCGCCAGCCTCGATCAGCACCCGGGCGATCTCCACCTGGTTGCTGCGGGTGGCCAACAGCAAGGGGCTGCTGCCGTCCAGGCCCCGGTCGTCGAGCGGCGCGCCCTGGGCGACGAGCTCGCGTACCTGCTGCAACTGTCCGTTGCGTACCGCATCGAGCAACGCATTGTCGTTGGCCATTACCACCCCCGCCGTGAACAGACTGGCGGCCAACAGGCCGCGTTTGAGGGACAGGCTGAATGTCATGGAAACCTCCCGCTCCTGCTGATGAACAGCGAGTATGAGCAACCCCATGGGTATTCTGAAATTAAATATAATCATGCAAATCAGTGGCTATCAAAATGGTTTGGCAATGTTCGATCCCGTGTTGTTGCGCAGTTTCGTGGCGGTCGCCGACTGCCAGAACTTCACCCGCGCTGCCGAGCGCCTGCACCTGACCCAGTCCACCGTGAGCCAGCAGGTACGGCGCCTGGAGGAGAGCCTGGGTTGCCAGTTGCTGGACCGCGACCAGCGCCGGGTGGTGGCGACTGTGGAGGGCGAGCGACTGCTGGCCTATGCCCGGCGCATCCTGGCGCTGCACGAAGAGGCGAGCGACGTGCTGATCAACCAGCGCAGCGAAGAGGTACTGCGCCTGGGGGTGCCGGAAGACTATGCCGCCGAGCGCCTGATGCCGTTGCTGTCACGGTTTGGCCGCGACTACCCGGCGGTGCGCCTGGAGGTCACTTGCGGCCTGGGGCCGGAGTTGCTGCGCCAATACCGGCGTGGCGAGTTCGACCTGTTGCTGGTCAAGCAGATGGGCCATGGCGAGGACTGCCTGGACTCCTGGCCCGAGCCGCTGTGTTGGGCCGACAGCCTCCGGCAGCCGGCCTTCGGTCGCGAACCGCTGCCCTTGGTGGCTTTTCCGGTGGGGGGCTTGTACCGCCAGGAAATGCTCCATCACCTGGAAGTGGGCGGTTGGCCCTGGCGCATCGCCTATTCCAGCGCCAGCCTGGCCAGTGTCTGCTCGGCGGTGGGCGCGGGCCTGGGGATCAGCCTGTTGCCGGTGCGGGTGCTGGGCAAGCAGCACCGCATCCTCGATGCCGACAGCGGCCTGCCGGATATCCAGGGCGTGCGCCTGGCCCTGTATGCCGGCAGCGGCTTGAGCCGGGCAGGTAAGGAACTGCAGGAGAAGTTGCAAATTCTGGGGGCTGGAAAGTTATAGGTTGCCTTGAAATGGATATAGCTTATATGTCCTGTGCTGGGCTCTATAGCTATTTGATTAGTTTATTCAATAGTTTGGCTTGGACAACTTTATGAATGCCGACCATGCTGGGTTCGTGAGTTCTATCTGAACTTGCCTCATTGGAAGAAACCTTTAATTGCATAAGGAAACCAGCACTATGTCGAGCATCAATGGCACCTATGTAAACTCCAACGCTGACGCCCGCCTGGTCGTGACCGACGGCAACGATTCCAACGGTTCGTTCAGCGGTGAGTTGACCCAGGCCGGAGTCAAGTACAGCGTCGCCGGTCATTACCACTTCCAGAACAGCACCGGGCAGCCGACCATCATCAATGTCTCCGGCTATAACGACGGCTACGGTTACCAGGCCTGGGCGCTGTTCTCTCCCGACCACAACTATGCCCGCTTGCGTGCATCCGGGGCCCGCAGCAACTTCAGCGGTGATGTAGTTGGCTTGAGTGGTGAATTTCTCAAGCAGTAATTAGTTGCAAGTCCGGCAGCCGTCGGATATCCGCTATTTGATTTTGAATAGTGTGATATTCCGACGGCTTTGTCGTGCCTGGAGGTTTATGGTCCTGATGTTAGTTGCTGGGAAAGTGTCTTGGTTAGTTGTGGGAGTACTGTCGAGCGGGTGTTTTCGATGCCTTCAGGGAATATTTTTCATGCCGGTAAAGCATGGGTTTTCAGCGTGACGGCTACAGCCCTTGATTCACGGGGGCTGGAGCGTTTCGCTGATTTTCAATATTCCATATCGATCTATATATAACTTGAAAGATTACTTTAAGAGATAAGAGTGGGGCGCGGATCATTGGCCGGCGGCACCGTTGCGTGGGGGAGTCAGAGCGCTGGTGCCGGGTTATCCGCACAAGATCGTAGGGAGTGAATCAATGGGCAATGTCCAGACCGTCGCCAGTGCACAGGAGGTGCCATGGCGCCAGGCACCCAGCGGCGAGTTGGTCGACCTCGGTCGGCCGCATCGCTCGCCGTTGGGCCAGGCTCGCCTGCAGCGCACGCCCAAGGGGGTATTGCGCCGGCGCGAGGCGATCCTCCTGGGTGCGGCGGCCCTGGTATTGCACGGCGCGGTGATCTACTGGTTGAGCCAGAAGCCGACGCCGGTACTGCCGGTGGTACCGCCGGAAATCCCGCCCATGACCATCGAGTTCTCGCATCCGGCGCCGCCGGTGGTCGAGCCACCGCCTCCGCAGCCAGCCCAGCCGGTAGTGGAGCCACCACCGCCGGTGGAGGATGAGCTGGCAGTGAAGCCACTGCCACCCAAGCCGGTGCCCAAACCCAAGCCAAAACCGGTGCCCAAGCCTGAACCCAAACCTGCGCCTAAACCGGTGCAACAGGCTCCGGCAGCGCCCCAGCCGGCTGCTCCGGTCGCTGCCCCGGCTCCACCTGCGCCACCGGCCCCCGCTCCGGTGACGCCGGCTTCGGCCAATGCGGCGTACTTGAAGAATCCGGCACCGGAGTATCCGTCCCTGGCCCAGCGCCGGGGCTGGGAAGGCACGGTGTTGCTTCGGGTGCATGTGCTGGCCAGCGGCAAGCCGGGAGAGATCCAGATCCAGAAGAGCAGTGGGCGCCAGCAACTCGACGATGCGGCCCTGGCCGCGGTCAAGCGCTGGAGCTTCGTCCCGGCCAAGCAGGGCGACGTGGCCCAGGACGGCTGGGTCAGCGTACCTATCGATTTCAAGATCCATTGAGCCACAAGGCCCGATCCACACGCTTATAGAGGGAACACATCATGACGTTACTGGCATCTCCACTGGAATCGATCGAAAGCGCGGTGATCTGGCTGCTGGTGGTCTTCTCCGTCGCCACCTGGGGCCTGGCCCTGGTCAAGGGCGTGCAGTTCGCCCGCCTCAAGGCCCAGGATCGCAAGTTCCACAATCAGTTCTGGGCGGCGTCGAGCCTGGACTCGGCCGCGCCCCTGAGCGAAACCCAGCCCGGTGCGGCGGCCCGGGTGGCCCAGGCCGGCTATGCGGCGATCCAGGTGGGCGATGCGCCCCACGCCGCCGACCTGAGCCAGGCGATCAACCACCAGGACCGGCTCGAGCGTGCCCTGCGCCAGCAGATCGTGCGTGAGCGCCGCTCCCTTGAGACGGGCCTGGCGGTGGTCGCCAGTATCGGTAGCACCTCGCCCTTCATCGGCCTGTTCGGCACCGTGTGGGGGATCATGGAAGCGCTCAAGGGCATCAGCGCCGCGGGCTCGGCGAGCCTGGAAACCGTGGCTGGCCCGATTGGTGCGGCGCTGGTGGCCACGGGCGTGGGGATCGCCGTCGCGGTGCCGGCGGTGCTGGTCTACAACTACTTCCTGCGGCGCCTGAAGCTGACCGCCGCCGACCTCGATGACTTCGCCCATGACTTCTACAGCCTGGCGCAGAAGAGTTCGTTCCGCGTGCTGATCCATCCGGCTGCGCACAAGGTCGCGGCCCAGGGCTCCGGCCACAAAGTGAAGGAGGCCTCCTGACATGGCCTTCTCGACCCAGGATAGCGACGAGGTACTGAGCGAGATCAACGTCACCCCGTTGGTGGACGTGATGCTGGTGCTGCTGGTGGTGTTCATCGTCACCGCGCCGCTCTTGACCAATGCCATTCCCATCAACCTGCCCAAGACCGAGGCCGTGGCCCCGGTGGAGCAGAAGGACCCGCTGGTGGTGAGCATCGATGGCACCGGCAAGCTGTTCATCAACAAGGACGAGATCCAGCCGGATCTCCTGGAAACCAACCTGCAAGCGGCCAAGCAGAAGGACCCGGAAGTCCGCGTCCAGCTGCAGGCCGACGATGGCGTCAACTACGGCGAGGTGGCCCGGGCCATGGCGTCCATCGAGCGTGCGGGCATCACCAAGCTGTCGGTGATCACCGCCCGCTGATACCGAGCAACAAAGCCACGACTTTTCAGGCCGTCTCCTTGGCAGGGTGCGGCCTTTTTTTTGTTGTAGCCCTGTAGCCGCTGTCGAGCGCAGCGAGGCCCGCAGGGCACTTCAGGTGCGCGATGGAACGGACTGCCTGGCGACTGCTGCGCGCCTGCGGCAGCGATTGCACAAGGCGGAGCGGGGTGGGTTTCATATTCTTTATGAGTCTTAATAAATAGCTTCTTATTCCTTAACCAATATAAATCCCCTCCCTATACTCGTTCGGGAACAGACACGCAGCAGGAGAGTTCCCCATGCGCAACGAATCCATTCGCTACTTGATTGTGCCGGGCTGGCAAGGATCGCCAGAAGATCATTGGCAAAGCCACTGGCAGCGCAGCCTGCCCAACAGTGCGCGAGTGGAGCAGGCCGACTGGCTGACGCCGCGCCGGGAAGACTGGGTAGCGGCGCTGGCCGAAGCCATTGTCGCCGATGACACCCCGGTGATCCTGATCGCCCACAGCCTGGGTTGCGTCACCGTGGCCCATTGGGCGGCCCGGGCGCCGTTGGCCGCCTTGCGCCAGGTGCGTGGCGCACTGCTGGTGGCGCCGGCGGATGTGGAGCGTCCGGCCTGTGTGCCGGCGCTGCGCAATTTCGCTCCGATCCCCCGGGGCCTGCTGCCGTTCCCCAGCCAGGTGGTCAGCTCGGACAACGACAGCGCGGTCAGCGCGGCGCGAGCCCTGGAGCTGGCCCGGGACTGGGGCGCCGAAGCCGGGATCCTGGCCGGTGCCGGGCATATCAACGTCAAGTCCGGCCACCATCGCTGGGAACAGGGTTTCGCCTATCTCTACCGCCTGCAAAACCGCATGGAACAGCACGCCCTGCGTCGTGCCTGAGTTTTCTTTTTTCGTTTAAACGCCCCCGCCTCCAGGCGCCTTGGGGCGGGAGTCCGCCATGAGTTCGCATACCCCCTTCGGCCAGCCGCTGCTGACCTTTCCCGATGCCGAGAAAAGCCCCCTGAGCATCCGCGCCAAGGCGCTGGTGTTCGTCGATCCGCGTTCGCGCCAGCTGCGCGAGGAGCTGGAGCAACTGGCGCCGCGTTCGACCTCGGTACTGATCCGTGGCGAGACCGGCACCGGCAAGGAGCTGCTCGCCCGGCATATCCACCGCGCCAGCGATCGCAGTGGATTGTTCGTCTCGGTCAACTGCGGGGCCATCAGCCCGACTTACGCCGATGCCGAGCTGTTCGGTTATGCGGCGGGCAGCTTCAGCGGCTCGGCCAGCAGCCGGGCCGGCTGGTTCGGCTCGGCCAATGGCGGGACCCTGTACCTGGACGAGATCGGCGACCTGCCGCTGCCGATCCAGACCAAGCTGCTGGCGGCCCTGGAGAACCACGAGGTGACCCGGGTCGGCGCGCAGCAGCCAAGCCCGGTGGATGTGCGCCTGGTGGCGGCCACCAGCATCGACCTGGCCCAGGCGGTGGCGGCGGGCAAGTTCCACGAGCGCCTGTACCGCTACCTGAGCGAGGGCCAGCTGGAGCTACCGGCCCTGCGTGAGCGGGTGGGGGACATCGAGTCGTTGGCCGAATACTTCCTGGGGATCTACAGCCAGCGCCTGGACCTGCCGGTGCCGCTGATCAGTGAAGCCGCGCAGCAGGTCCTGGAGCGCCACAGCTGGCCGGGCAATACCCGCGAGCTGGAGAACGTCATTCACTTCGCCCTGCTGGTCAGCGATGGTGGGGAAATCCTTCCGGAACACCTCAACCTGCCATCCCAGGCCGCGCCCCTGGAGCAGGTGCGCTTGCTGGTACGCGGGATTCTCGAGTCCGGCACCGAGGCGGACCGCGCCGCCCTCAAGCAACTGCTGGCGGTGTAGGCACTGGAGCAGGCTGCGCCTGGGTGCGTAGCGCCTGTCTATCCCGGTGCTACGAGCTTTGGGAGGGGTTCGTTTCGCGAGGACTGCGTCCTCGTGCGCGGGCTCGCAGGCTCGGCAGCGGCCACACCACTTCACCGGGCGCCGCGGTAGGCGGGAGCTCTGGCCAGGGGCTTCCCGGCTGTATGAACAAAATGGAATATGAACTTGAATAAAAGATATTGTTCGGGAATAAAAAATCTCGGTATTGTCCGATCCACGCCAAAAGTGGCACTTCACCAGTATCCCGATCCACTCCCTGTTTGAAGCCGTCGTCGGTCCCCCGACACTTAAGGACATCGCATGAAAAAAGTTCTGTTGTTCACCGCACTGGCGGCAGCCCTGGGCGCCGGTATCGCCCAGGCCGGCGAGAAGCTGGTCGTCGCCGCGACCCCGGTGCCGCACGCCGAGATCCTCGAGCTGATCAAGCCGACCCTGGCCAAGGAAGGCGTGGACCTGGAAGTGAAGGTCTTCACCGACTACGTGCAGCCCAACGTGCAAGTGGACCAGAAGCGCCTGGACGCCAACTACTTCCAGACCCTGCCGTACCTGAAGAACTTCAACGAAGGCAAGGGCACCCACCTGGAGACCGTGATCGGCGTGCATGTCGAGCCTTTCGGCGGCTACTCGAAGAAGGTCAAGAGCCTGGCCGAGCTGAAGGACGGCGCCAGCATCGCCATCCCCAACGAAGGCAGCAACAGCGGTCGTGCGCTGATCCTGCTGCACAAGGCCGGCCTGATCGAACTCAAGGATCCGAAGAACGCCGTGTCCACTCCGAAGGACATTGCCAAGAACCCGCACAACTTCAAGTTCAGGGAACTGGAATCGGCCATGCTGCCACGGGTCCTGGACCAGGTTGACCTGGACATGATCAACACCAACTACGCCCTGGAAGCTGGCCTGAACCCGGCCAAGGATGCGCTGGTGATCGAAGGCGCCGACTCGCCCTACGTGAACTTCCTGGTGGCCCGTCCGGACAACAAGGACAGTCCGGCCATCCAGAAGCTGGCCAAGGCCCTGACCAGCCCTGAAGTGAAGGCTTTCATCGAGAAGAAATACAGCGGCGCAGTATTGCCGGCCTTCTGATGGGCTAGCTTGTCCATCGGACAACCCCCTTCAAGGTTCGAACGCCGACGGCTAGGCCAGCGTCGGCGTTTTTTATTGCCTGCAATCTTTGGCCAGCGTCAGCCTGCCGGCTGCATGGCCCGGCGCAAGGCCATGAGCCATTTGAGCAAGTCATGGGGATCGAGCGGTTGCGGAGTCTTTTCATCGGCCATGGTCATCGTCCTTGTGAAGCTGCGCGTCCTGGGAAATGCCTAGGCCCTCATGAACCCGGCAGGCAAGGCAAAAAAGGTAGTCGCTCGACGCCAGCCCGGCAAATCCGCGGGTTAGGTTTTTGGGTGATATCAATATGCCTTAACGGTATTTAAATTCTGCTTTTTATAGCTTTAGAGTCGCGCTCACCCCGGCGATTACCCATCGCCCCATGGACTGCATCACCGCCGCTGTATCCCAGCGGCGTCCAGGACGTTCAATGACCCTCGACTACGCTTTCATCCTCAGCACCCTGCCGGCGTTCCTCAAGGCCGTGGGGGTGACCCTGCAGGTTGGCCTGATCGCCATCGCTACCTCCCTGCTGGTGGCGCTGATCAACGCTACCTTCCTGGTGTTCCGCACGCCCTATGTGCACCGCCTGATCGGCCTGTACGTGGAGCTGGCGCGCAACACGCCGTTGCTGATCCAGCTGTTCTTCGTCTACTTCGCCCTGCCGGCCCTGGGGATCAAGGTCTCCGGCTTCACCGCGGCGATCATCACCATGACCTTCCTCGGCGGTGCCTATCTCACCGAGGTGCTGCGCGCCGGGGTCGAAGCGGTGCCGCTGGCCCAGCTGGAATCGGGGCGCTCCATCGGCCTGTCGCGCTGGCAACTGCTGCGCTACGTGATCCTGCCCCAGGCGGGCATCCTCAGCCTGCCGTCGCTGTTCGCCAACTTCATCTTCCTGCTCAAGGAGACCACCGTGGTCTCGGCGGTGGCGGTGCCGGAGATCCTCTACACCACCAAGAGCTACATCGCCCTGTACTACAAGACCTACGAGATGCTGGCGGTACTGACGCTGATCTGCGTGCTGCTGTTCCTGCCGCTGTCGCTGTTGCTCAGCTACCTGGAAAGGAGGCTGCAACATGGCCAGTTCGGGTCTTGAGCTGCTGCTGGTGTCCCTGCCGCAACTGGCCCGGGGCGCCGAGCAGACCTTGTCGATTTCCTTGCTGAGCATCGTCTTCAGCACCCTGGGCGGCGTGCTCTATGGCGTGCTGCGCAGCCTGCAGCGGCGAGTGCTGGATGTACCGCTGCGCATCTACCTGGAGCTGTTCCGGGCGATCCCGGTGCTGGTCTGGCTGTACCTGCTGTTCTTCGGTTTCCCGATTTTCTTCGGTATCAGCATTCCCAGCTTCACCTGTGCGGTGCTGGTGCTGTCGCTGTGGGGCGCCAGTGAGGTTGGCGAGGTGGTGCGCGGGGCGCTGCGTTCGCTGCCCCGGGGCCAGCGTGAGGCGGGGCTGTCCATCGGCCTGTCGACGTTGCAGTTGTATGGCCACGTGCTGCTGCCCCAGGCCCTCAAGCGCATGACGCCGCCGACCATCAACGTCTACACGCGGATCATCAAGACCAGCTCCCTGGCGGTGCTGATCGGCGTGGTGGACGTGATCAAGGTCGGCCAGCAGATCATCGAGCGTACCTACGAGTCGGTGCTGATCTACGGCGTCCTGTTCCTGTTTTTCTTTTTCATCTGCTACCCGCTGTCGGCCGCCTCCCGCGTGCTGGAGCGGCGCTGGACGCAAGCATGAGCGCATTGATCGAGTTCCAGGGTTTCAACAAGTTCTTCGGCTCGCAGCAGGTGCTGCGCGACATCGACCTGAGCGTGGCGTCGGGCGAGGTGATCGTCATCCTCGGCCCCAGCGGCTGCGGCAAGAGCACCCTGCTGCGCTGCCTCAACGGCCTGGAAAGCGCCCAGGGCGGTCACCTGCGCTTCGCCGGCCGCGAGCTGCTGGCCCCGGTCACCGACTGGCGCCAGGTACGCCAGCAGATCGGCATGGTGTTCCAGAGCTATCACCTGTTTCCCCACATGAACGTGCTGGACAACATCCTCCTCGGCCCGCTCAAGGTGCAGAAGCGCCAGCGCCGCGAGGCCCAGGCCCAGGCCGAGGCACTGCTGGAACGGGTCGGCCTGGCGGACAAGCGCCAGGCGTTTCCCCGGCAGCTGTCCGGCGGCCAGCAGCAACGCATCGCCATCGTCCGTTCGCTGTGCATGAACCCCCAGGTGATGCTGTTCGACGAGGTCACCGCGGCGCTGGACCCGGAGATGGTCAAGGAAGTGCTGCAGGTGATCCAGGGCCTGGCCCGGGACGGCATGACGCTGCTGATCGTCACCCATGAAATGGCCTTCGCCCGGGCCGTGGCCGACCGCATCGTGTTCATGGACGCTGGCCGCATCCTCGAGCAGAACACCCCCGAGGCTTTCTTCACGAACCCGCAGACCGTCCGCGCGCAGCAGTTCCTGGAGAAGTTCTCGTTCGTCGAAGCATTACCCAAGAAAGCCCCTAGAAAGGAACTGGAGCTCTTATGAAAACCGTCAAGTCTTCACTGCTGTTGCTACCGCTGTTCGGCCTGGCCCTGCTGGCCGGCTGCGATAAATCTTCCGAGGCCTCCAAGCCTGCGGCCAGTGCCGCCAGCGCTGCGCCGGCGGCCAGCTACCTGGACAAGATCAAGGCCCGGGACAAGCTGATCGTCGGCGTGTTCACCGACAAGCCGCCGTTCGGTTTCGTCGATGAGGCCGGGCGCTACGTGGGCTTCGATACCGACATCGGCCGGCAGTTCGCCAAGGACCTGCTGGGCGACGAGAACAAGGTGGAGTTCGTCGCCGTGGAGCCGGCCAGCCGCATTCCGTTCCTGCAAAGCGACAAGGTCGACCTGATCCTGGCCAACATGACCGTGACCCCCGAGCGCAAGGAAGCGGTGGAATTCACCAACCCCAACCTCAAGGTCGCGGTCCAGGCCCTGGTGCCCGAGGGCAGCCCGGTGAAGAGCCTGGATGACCTGGCGAGCCGCACCACCATCGTCACCACCGGCACCACCGCGGATATCTGGCTGACCCAGAACCACCCGGACTGGAAGCTGCTCAAGTTCGAGAAGAACACCGAGTCCCTGCAGGCCCTGGCCAATGGCCGTGGCGATGCCTACGCCCAGGACAACCTGATCCTGTTCAGCTGGTCCAAGCAGAACCCGGGTTACCGCGTGCTGCCACAGACCCTGGGCGAGCAGGCGCCGATCGCCCCGGCGGTGAAGAAGGGCAACACCGAGCTGCGTGACTGGGTCAACGCCGAGCTGGCCAAGCTGGGCGAGCAGAAGTACCTGCTCAAGCTGTACGACCAGTACGTGCGCAAGGAGCTGAGCGACGACACCAACCCCGACAGCGTGATTGTCGAAGGCGGCAAGTGGCAGGGGTGATACGCCCCGGGTGCTTGAGGCGCTCTTGAGTACGCCATCGCGGGCAAGCCTCGCTCCTACGCAGACCGCAGGAGAGAGGCTTGCCCGTGATGCTTTTGGGGCTGCTCAATCGGGCCAGTACCACGCGGGCTCGTCGAGCAGGCGCTGGCCGACGATGCCCGTCTGGCCCAGTTCCTTCTCCAGCACGATGCAGTTGCACTCCGGGTCTTCCTGCAGGGCCGCGATCAGGCGCCGGGCGTGGGACACCACCCACACCTGGCACTGCTCCGAGGCACGGATGATCAGGCGCGCCAGCGCCGGCAGCAGGTCGGGGTGCAGGCTGGTTTCCGGTTCGTTGAGCACCATCAGCGTTGGCGGTCTCGGGGTCAGCAGGGCCGCCACCAGCAGCAGGTAGCGCAGGGTGCCGTCCGACAGCTCCGCCGCTGACAGCGGGCGCAACAAGCCTTCCTGGCGGAAACGCACTTCGAACAAGCCTCCGGGTACAGCATCGATCTCCAGGCTGGAGCCCGGGAAAGCATCGCTGATGGTGTCGTGCAAGGCTTGTTGGTCGCCGACCTCGATGATGGTTTGCAAGGCCGCCGCCAGGTCCCGGCCGTCATGGTGCAGAACCGGGGTGCGGGTACCTAGTTGCGCTCGGCGCGCGGGGGCCTGGCTGTCGGTGCGTAAGTGATCGTAGAAGCGCCAGCCGCGGATCTGCTCGCGCAGGTGCAAGACTTCCGGCGATGAGCGCAGGTTGCCCACTTGGTCGAACAGACTGTCGCCGCTGGAGATGTGTTGCGTCAGTACTTCCCACTGTCGCCCGTCGCGAGCCCGTACCATCGGACCCTGGCGATCCACGAGCACGCTGGCCGACCGATATAGCGCACCGCCCCAGATACTTTCGCGCTTGATGCTGGGGTCGAGGGTGAAGCGCGATGGAATCGGCAGGCTGTGGCCGGGAAGCATGAAATGCCCGCTGGAGTCGGGTAGTCCGAGGCCGATGGCGTAGCCGAAATCTTCACTGGCAAAGCCCAGTTGCAGGCGCTTGACCGTCTTGCGTGGGCCGCCCTGGACTGCCACGTCGCCCCGGCTCATGCGTCGACTGATGGTTTCCGGCCCGGCCCAGAAGGTCGAGTCCAGACCGCCTTCGCCGGCCAGGGCGTTGACCACCCCGCCCTGGGCGGTTTCCGCCAGCAGGCGTAGTGCCTTGTACAGATTGGATTTGCCGCTGCCGTTGGCGCCGGTGATCAGGTTCAGTCGAGCGAGGGGAATCACCAGTTTGTTGATGGAGCGGTAATTGGCCACCGCCAGGGTCTTGAGCATGCCGGATCTCCTTTGCGTACCCGGCAGTGTGCCAATCCCCATGGCTCTTGTCGCGCCATCCCTGCGGCGGCGATACGAGGCGAACCTGTAGCCGCTGTCGAGCGCAGCGAGGCTGCGCCAAGGCCCGCAAGGCCTTCAAGTGCGCGATGTCCAGGCCCGGCAGTGCAAGGGTGGAACCCTGTTCTAAGCTCACAGTCGTAAACGTCACGGCGCATCGATCAAGCAAAAGGAGCCTGCATGGCTGGTCTCGATACGAAGTGGGTAGTGGGGCTTTGCCTGTTGGCCTTGCTCGCTGGTTGCGGGGCGGAGCAACCCACGGAAAAGAATCATCCGCGGGTACGGGTCCAGCAAGTGCAGAGCAGCGAGTTCGCGGCGTCGGTGACCCTCACCGGCGACGTGCAGGCACGGGTCCAGACCGACCTGTCGTTTCGCGTTGGCGGCAAGATCATCCAGCGCATGGTGGACGTCGGCGACCGGGTCGCGGCCCGCCAGGTGCTGGCCCGGCTCGACCCCAAGGACCTGCAGACCAACGTCGACTCGGCCAATGCCGCGGTGTTCGCCGAGCAGGCGCGGGTCAAGCAGACCAGCGCCGCGTTCGTCCGCCAGCAGAAACTCTTGCCCAAGGGCTACACCAGCCAGAGCGAATACGACTCGGCCCAGGCCGCCCTGCACAGCAGCCAGAGCGCCTTGAGCGCGGCCCAGGCCCAGTTGGCCAACGCCCGCGAGCAACTGGGCTACACCGCGCTGGTGGCCGAGGTCCCGGGGGTGATCACCGCCCGCCAGGCCGAGGTCGGCCAGGTGATGCAGGCGACGCAGCCGATCTTCAGCCTGGCCCAGGACGGCGAGCGCGATGCGGTATTCAACGTCTATGAGTCTTTGGTGATGCAGCCACCGGGCCAGGAAACCATCCACATCGCCCTGTTGGACAACCCCAAGGTGACCACCACCGGCAAGGTCCGCGAAGTGACCCCGGTGGTCTCGGCGCAGAGCGGCACGGTGCAGGTCAAGGTCAGGCTCGATTCGTTGCCGGCGGGCATGGAGTTGGGGTCGGTGGTCAGCGCCACCGCGCGCGCCAATGCCAAGGCCAGCGTGGTGCTGCCCTGGTCGGCCCTGGCCAAGGATTTGCGCGATCCGGCGGTATGGCTGGTGGGCGCTGACGGCAAGGCGCAGTTGCACAAGGTCAAGGTCGGGCGCTACCTGACCGGCAAGGTGATCATCAGCGAAGGCCTTGAAGGCGGCGAGCAGGTGGTGGTGGCCGGCGGGCAGTTGCTGTATCCGGGAGTACCAGTGGAGATCGCCGGCAAGACCACCGGCCAGGAGCAGCAGCCATGAAGCGCCTGGCCTTGTTGTGGTGCGCCGCTGTGCTACTGCCTGCTTGCTCCAAGCACGACGCGCCGCCGGAACCGGTGCGCCCGGTGCTGTGGATCCAGGTGACGGCGCAGTCCGAGGAAAGCCTGGGGCGCTTTGCCGGCAATATCCAGGCGCGCTACGAAACCAACCTGGGCTTCCGGGTGCCCGGGCGCATCGCCAAGCGCAATGTCGACGTCGGGGCCGAGGTGGCCCCCGGGGACTTGCTGGCGACCCTGGACCCCACCGACCAGCAGAACCAGTTGCGTGCGGCCCAGGGCGACCTGGCCCGGGTCCAGGCGCAGTGGATCAATGCCCAGGCCAACGCCCGGCGCCAGCAGGAACTGTTCGACCGTGGGGTCGGGGCCCAGGCCCAGCTGGACCTGGCCCAGACCGACATGAAGACCACCCGCGCCTCCCTGGCCCAGGCCAAGGCCTCGGTGCAGCAGGCCCGGGACCAGCTCGGCTACAGCGAGCTGCACACCGATCACGGCGGCGTGGTCACCGCCTGGAAGGCCGAGGCCGGGCAGGTGGTGAGCGCCGGCCAGCAAGTGGTGACCCTGGCCCGGCCGGAGGTCAAGGAAGCGGTGATCGACCTGCCGGCGAACCTGGTGGACCAGCTGCCGGCGGACGTGGTGTTCCAGGTCGCGGCGCAACTGGACCCGAGCATCGGCACCAGCGCCACGGTGCGCGAGATCGAACCCCAGGCCCAGAGCGCGACCCGCACCCGCCGGGCCCGCCTGACCCTCAAGGACACCCCCGAGGCATTCCGCCTGGGCACCGCCATCAGCGTGACCCTGAGCTCGGCCATCGCGCCGCGCACCGAGCTGCCGTTGAGTGCGTTGCAACAGGTGGATGGCAAGAGCCAGATCTGGGTCATCGACCCCAAGGCCCTGACCGTCTCGCCCCGTGAGGTGACGGTACTGAGCCGCGATGACGATTCGGTCCTGATCAGCCAGGGCGTGCAGCCCGGCGAGCGGATCGTCAGCGCTGGCGTCAACAGCCTCAAGCCGGGGCAGAAAGTCAAAATCGATGAGGACCATGCACAATGACGCCCGCCAGCAAAGGGAGCTTCAACCTGTCCGAGTGGGCGATCAGGCATCAATCCTTCGTCTGGTACCTGATGTTCGTGGCGCTGTTGATGGGCGTGTTCTCCTACATGAACCTGGGGCGCGAGGAAGACCCGTCCTTCACCATCAAGACCATGGTCATCCAGACCCGCTGGCCCGGCGCGACCCAGGAGGAAACCCTCAAGCAGGTCACCGACCGCATCGAGAAGAAGCTCGAGGAACTCGACTCCCTGGACTACGTGAAGAGCTATACCCGCCCCGGCGAGTCGACGGTGTTCGTCTACCTGCGCGACACCACCAGCGGCAAGGACATCCCCGACATCTGGTACCAGGTGCGCAAGAAGATCAACGACATCCGTGGCGATTTTCCCCAGGGTTTGCAGGGGCCCGGGTTCAACGATGAATTCGGCGATGTGTTCGGTTCCATCTACGCCTTCACCGCCGATGGCCTGAGCATGCGCCAGCTGCGCGACTACGTGGAGCAGGTGCGGGCGCAGATCCGCGAGGTGCCGAACCTGGGCAAGGTGGAGATGGTCGGCGAGCAGGACGAGGTGATCTACCTGAACTTCTCCACCCGCAAGCTGGCGGCCCTGGGGATCGACCAGCGCCAGGTGCTGCAAAGCCTGCAATCGCAGAATGCGGTGACCCCCTCCGGGGTGATCGAGGCCGGGCCGGAGCGCATCTCGGTGCGCACCTCGGGGCAGTTCGCCTCGGAAAAGGACCTGGCCTCGGTCAACCTGCGGCTCAACGACCGCTTCTATCGCCTGGCGGATATCGCCGAGGTCAGCCGTGGTTATGTCGACCCGGCGACGCCGATGTTCCGCTTCAACGGCCAGCCGGCCATTGGCCTGGCCATCGCCATGAAGAAGGGCGGCAATATCCAGGACTTCGGCAAGGCCCTGCATGCACGCATGGACCAACTGACCGCCGACCTGCCGGTGGGCGTCGGCGTGCACAAGGTCTCCGACCAGGCCGAGGTGGTGGAAGAGGCGGTGAGCGGCTTTACCAGCGCACTGTTCGAGGCGGTGGTGATCGTCCTGGTGGTGAGCTTCATCAGCCTGGGGTTTCGTGCCGGGTTGGTGGTGGCCTGCTCGATCCCGCTGGTGCTGGCCATGGTCTTCCTGTTCATGGAGTACAGCGGCATCACCATGCAGCGAGTGTCCCTGGGGGCCTTGATCATCGCCCTGGGCCTGCTGGTGGATGACGCGATGATCACCGTGGAGATGATGGTCACGCGCCTGGAGAAGGGCGAGAGCAAGGAGCAGGCGGCGACGTTCGCCTACACCTCCACGGCCTTCCCGATGCTCACCGGGACCCTGGTGACCGTGGCCGGGTTCGTGCCCATAGGCCTGAACGCCAGCTCCGCCGGGGAATACACCTTCACCCTGTTCGCGGTGATCGCGGTGGCGATGCTGGTGTCGTGGGTCGTCGCGGTGCTGTTCGCCCCGGTGGTCGGCGTGCATATCCTGAGCACCGACGTCAAACCCCACTCCGAGGAGCCAGGCCGCATCGGCCGGGCTTTCAACAATGGCCTCTTGTGGGCCATGCGCAACCGCTGGTGGGCCATCGGCATCACCGTGCTGTTGTTCGTCGCCTCGGTGTTCGGCATGGGCCTGGTGCAGAACCAGTTCTTCCCGTCCTCGGACCGGCCGGAGATCCTGGTGGACCTGAACCTGCCGCAGAACGCCTCGATCAACGAGACCCGCAAGGCGGTGGATCGCCTGGAGGCGACCCTCAAGGACGATCCGGACATCGAGCGCTGGAGCACCTACATCGGCGAAGGCGCGATCCGTTTCTACCTGCCGCTGGACCAGCAATTGCAAAACCCCTACTACGCCCAGCTGGTGATCGTCAGCAAGGGCCTGGAGCAGCGCGGGGCCTTGATCGAGCGTCTGCAAAAGCGCCTGCGCCAGGACTTCGTCGGCATCGGCAGCTATGTCCAGGCCCTGGAGATGGGGCCGCCGGTGGGCCGGCCGATCCAGTACCGGGTCAGCGGCAAGGACATCGACCAGGTGCGCAAGCACGCCATCGCCCTGGCGGCCGAGCTGGACAAGAATTCCCACGTCGGCGAGATCATCTACGACTGGAACGAGCCGGGCAAAGTGCTGCGCATCGACATCGCCCAGGACAAGGCGCGGCAACTGGGCCTGTCTTCGGAAGACGTGGCGCAGCTGATGAATAGCATCGTCAGCGGTTCCACCGTGACCCAGGTGCATGACGACATCTACCTGATCAAGGTGGTCGGCCGCGCCGACGACAGCGAGCGCGGTTCGCCGGATACCTTGCAGAACCTGCAGATCGTCACCCCCAGCGGCACCTCGATCCCGGTGCTGGCTTTTGCCAGCGTGCGCTATGAACTGGAGCAGCCCCTGGTGTGGCGTCGCGATCGCAAGCCGACCATCACCATCAAGGCGGCGGTGCGCGATGGGATCCAGCCCACCGACCTGGTCAAGCAGCTCAAGCCGACCATCGACAGGTTCGCCTCTAGCCTGCCGACCGGTTACACGGTGGCCACTGGCGGCACCGTGGAGGAGAGCGGCAAGGCCCAGGGGCCGATCGCCAAGGTGGTGCCGCTGATGCTGTTCCTGATGGCGACCTTCCTGATGATCCAGCTGCATAGCGTGCAGAAGATGTTCCTGGTGGCCAGTGTCGCGCCCCTGGGGCTGATCGGCGTGGTCCTGGCCCTGGTGCCGACGGGGACGCCCATGGGCTTCGTGGCGATCCTCGGGATCCTGGCGCTGATCGGCATCATCATCCGCAACTCGGTGATCCTGGTGACCCAGATCGATGAGTACGAGCAGGCCGGCTACGACCCCTGGGATGCGGTACTGGAAGCCACCCACCACCGGCGGCGGCCGATCCTGCTGACCGCCGCGGCGGCCAGCCTGGGGATGATCCCCATCGCCCGGGAAGTGTTCTGGGGGCCGATGGCCTACGCCATGATCGGCGGCATCATCGTCGCCACCTTGCTCACCCTGCTGTTCCTGCCGGCGCTGTACGTGGCCTGGTACAAGATTCGCGAACCGCAGAAAGAAGCCGGTTGAGGCAGGGCCCTGCGCGTGTTGCGCACAGGGCTTTTCCCGGATGCCGGCGGACGGGCTGCGCTTGGCTTTACACTCTGGACATTCATTGGAGAAGAGATTGCTCATGTCCTGCGTTGCCCGGCCTCTTCGTGGCCTGTTACTCGCCGCCGCCCTGCTGCTGTCGCCCTGGGCGCTGGCCCAGCCGTTGTTGGAAAACTCGCTGTGGCAGGTCGAGATCGATCCGGCGACCCTGGCGATTCGCGTGACCCCTGCCGGTCATCCGGCCGTGCAAGCCTCGGCGGGTGTGGACAGCCACCGGGTCAGCGCCTTGCAACAGACGCCGCAGCAGCTGAGTTGGCAATGGGACGATGGCGCCTGGAGCCTTAGCGCGACCCTGCGCCAGCGCGACCTGGTGTTCTCCATCCAGGCCCGGGAGCCGGGCTCGCTGACGTTCCTGCGCCAGCCGGCCAGCGCCATGGGCAGGGGGCTGGTCTGGCCTTTGGCCGAGGGGCACTACGTACCGACGGGGGACCTGCGCTGGCAACGGTTTCTACTGGACCAGGGCGAGGTCAACAGTACCCAGGACCTGAGCCTGCCGCTGTGGACCCTGGATCACGGCGCCTTCACCCTGAGCTGGCTGCTGACCCGACCCTATAACAACCGCCTGAGCCTGAGCGCCGAAGGGCCGGCCATGGCGCTGACGGGGCAGCATCAGTTCACCCGCCTGGAACCCGATGTGCCGCTGACCATGACCTTGTACCTGGGGGACGCCGACCTGCTGGCGGGCGCCAAGCGCTATCGTCAATGGCTGATCGACAACGGGCGCTACGAGACCCTGGAGGCCAAGCTGGCGCGCACGCCGCAAGGCAGCAAGTTGCTGGGGGCCAGTCATGTTTATCTGTGGGGCAACGATCTGCTGGGGGACGCCGATGTGCGCAACTGGCCGCAGTTGCTACAGGACTTGCAGGGTAACGAGCCGCTGGCGATGAAGCTGCGGGCCGGCCTGGACAAGGACAGCGCGAAGATCCTCAAGGCGCCCGCGGCCAACCTGGATGCCTATCAGCGCACCACCCTGTTGCGCAGCCTCAACAGCGCGCTGAACCAGCAGGCCCGTCTGGGCTGGCAGGGCGCGGACGAGCCCGACATGCAAGCCCTGGCCCAGGGGTACGGCGAGCTGCGCACGCAGATGGCCAAGGTCTTCGCCAAGGCCTTGAACACCGACCCGGCGCATTGGGGCAGCAGCCTGTCGCTGGCGACCATGGAGCGTTTGCAGGCGGCCGGGCTGAGCCGTTTGTGGCTGGGCCTCGGCGAAGGTTGGGAGGGCGGGCTCTGGCACCCCGAAGCGGTGCGGGCCGGGGTGGCCGCGGGGTATCTGGTGGCGCCCTACGACTCCTACGAGACCGCGTTGCGCAGCAATGAAAACCCCGATTGGAGCACCGCCCACCTGGGCTCGCGGGCCAACCGCGAGTGCGCGATCGTGCTGGAAAACGGCCAGCTCAAAAGCGGTTTCCAGCAGTCCGGGCATTACACCGACCCCCGTTGCGTCAGGCCACTGCTGGAGGCCCGGGTCAAGGCCGTGCAGGCCCGGGTCGGGTTCAACAGTTGGTTCCTCGATGCCTACGCCACCGGCATGCTGTTCGACAGCTACCGCGCCGAAAGGCCGATGACCCAGGCGCAGAACGCCGAGGGCAATATCGATGCTTCGCGCTGGATTGCCGAGCAGCAGCAACTGGTCAGCGGTTCCGAAGACGGCAATGGGGTGACGGCCGGCGGCGTGCTGTTCGCCCATGGCATGCAGACCCCAGTCATGGGCTGGGGCGATGAGCAGATGAGCAAGGAGGTGAAGTCGCCCTACTACCTGGGCAACTGGTACCCGCCGGAGCAGCCAGCGGTGTTCTTCAAGAGCGCGCCGCTCAAGGAGCCCTACCGCACGGTGTATTTCGCACCGGCGACACGTGTGCCGTTGTACCAGGCGGTGTTCCACGGGTCGCTGGTGACCAGCCACCATTGGCTGTTCGACAGCCTCAAATTGAGCAATGTGCGGGTCGAGAACGAATTGGCCCAGCTGCTCTACAACGTGCCGCCCTTGTATCACTTGAGTGCCGCCACCTTGCGCCAGCGCCTGCCGCCGATGGTCCGCCAGGATGCATTTTTCCGGCCTTTGCACCAGCGCCTGGGCACCCAGGCCCTCACGGATTTTCGCTGGCTGACGGCGGACCGCCAGGTGCAGCAGACCACCTTTGCCGACGGTTCGCGGCTGCTGGCGAATTTCGACTCCCAAGCCCGTGAAGTGCAGGGCGTGAGGTTGCCGGGGCAGAGCATCAAGGCGCTGCTGGCGGACGGCGAGGTGCGTGAGTATCAGGTCGCGCACCAGCCCTGAGCCGTCCGGCGGCAGGCTCTGGCCTCAGGCTTTGCGCCAGACGCTGGCCAGCCAGGGTTGCTGCTCCCGGGGCAATCCGGCAGGGCGGTAATAGTGCTCCAGTTCGACAAATCCGGCATCCGTCAGGAGCGCCTGCCAGGCCGCCAGGTCGTGGTAGGCGCCGTAGCGGGCGCCGTTCCAGCCTTCCTGGTTGTCGCCCCTGGGGTTGGAGCTGAACAGCACCCCGCCGGGCTTCAAAGTGCCATGCAGTTGCTTGAGTACCCGGGGCAGTTCCTGGCCGGGAACGTGGAACAGCACGGCGTTGGCGAAGATCCCGTCGAAGCGTGCCGCTGGCAGGTCGAGCTTGAGGAAGTCTTGCTGCCAGACTTCGCAGCCGCTGTCTTGCCGGGCCATCCGGGCGAACTCCTGGCTGCCGTCCAGGCCGACGGCCACATGGCCCAGGCGGGTGAAGGTGCGCAGGTCGCGCCCCGGGCCGCAGCCAAAGTCCAGCAGGGTGAAGGGCGCGGTGCCCTGGATATGCTGCAGCAGGGCGTCGATGTTCTGGCTGACGTCGTGGTCGCGGGTACCTTCGCGAAAGCCTTCGGCCACCTGGTTGTAGTGGCCCAGGGTGGTGGCGGTGATGGTGTCGAGATCGTCGGGGGCAAGTTTCATGGCGGCAGGACGGCGTGATGGGGACCGGCTCAATATACACCGGTGCAAAGGCAAGGTTGGCGGGCGCTGCCTGCGGCAGCGGCGACACGAAGCGGGACTTGTGGGTACGCGCTTGTAGCCGCTGCCGGGCCTGCGAGGCTGCGCCAAGGCCCAGAGGGCCTTCAGGTGCGCGAAGCGGCTCAGCGCTTGTTGAGGCGCCGGGCCAGGCGGTCGCCGCCGAGCTGGATCGCCGCCACCAGGAGCACCAGCAACACGATCACCGTGAGCATGATCTGGCTGTCGAAGCGCTGGTAGCCGTAGCGGTAGGCGATGTCCCCCAGCCCGCCGGCCCCGATGGCCCCGGCCATGGCCGAGGAGTTGATCATGGTCACCAGGGTGATGGTGAAGCCGCCGACTATGCCCGGCAGCGCCTCGGGCAAGAGCACGTGCCAGACAATGTGCCAGCGTCGGCAGCCCATGGCCTGGGCCGCTTCGATCAGCCCGTGGTCGACCTCCCGCAGGCTGACTTCGGCGATGCGCGCGAAGAACGGCGTGGCGGCGATGGTCAGCGGCACCACGGCCGCCCACACCCCATAGGTGGTGCCGACGATCAGCCGGGTGAAGGGGATCAGCGCCACCATCAGGATCAGGAACGGGATCGAGCGGAACAGATTGACGAAGGCCCCCAGGGCGCGGTTCAGCGCCGGGGCCTGGTAGATCCCGCCCTTGCCGCTGGTGACCAGGATCACCGCCAGGGGAATCCCCGCCAGCAGGGCGATCAACGACGACACGCCGACCATCAGCAGGGTGTCGAGTGCACCCTGGAGCAAACGTTCAAACCACATAACCCAGCACCTCCACCTGTTGTGCCCAGTGCCTGGCGCGCTGGCGCAGTTCCTCGGCGCCCAGGGACGAGCCCTGCACCGCCAGCAGCAGCTGGCCCAGGGCATGGCCCTGGATGCGCTCGACCCCGCCCTGCAGCAGCCGCACGCGTCCGCCCAGGGCGTTGAACAGCGCCGCCAGGTCCGGCTCGTCACGTTGCGCGCCGGTAAAGCGCAGGCTCAGCACCACGGCCGCTGCGGCACTCTCGGGATGGCTGCGCAGGCGTTGGCGCAACTCCTCGGGCAGTTCATGTTGCAAGGGTGCCAGCAGGGTCTTGCTGACCTCGTGCTGCGGGTCGCCGAAGACCTTCCACACCGGGCCCTGCTCGACGATGCCCCCACGCTCCAGGACCACCACCCGGTGGCAGATATCGCGGATCACCGCCATCTCGTGGGTGATCAGGATGATGGTCAGGCCCAGGCGCTGGTTGATCTCTTGCAGCAGGCCGAGGATCGACTGGGTGGTTTCCGGGTCCAGGGCCGAGGTGGCCTCGTCGCACAGCAGGATCTCGGGGTCGTGGACCAGGGCGCGGGCGATCCCCACCCGCTGCTTCTGGCCGCCGGACAGCTGCGCCGGATAGGCCTGGTGCTTGTCCTTCAGGCCCACCAGTTCCAGCAGTTCGCGGACCTTGCGCTGGCGCTGGGCCTTGGGCACCCCGGCCACCTTCAGGGGCAGCTCGACGTTGTGCCACACGGTCTTGGCCGACATCAGGTTGAAGTGCTGGAAGATCATGCCGATGCGTCGGCGCAGGGCCACCAGGCGGTCTTCGTCGAATTCGCCGATGTCCACCTGGTCGATCAGCACCCGGCCGCTGCTGGGTCGTTCCAGGCGGTTGATGGTGCGGATCAGCGACGACTTGCCGGCGCCGCTGCGGCCGATGATGCCGAACACCTCGCCGCGCTGGATCGCCAGGTCGATGCCGTGCAGGGCCTGGACCGGACCCTGCTGGCCCTGGTAGGTCTTGCCCAGGCCGATGAAGCGCACCTGGGCGCGGTTCAGGTCCGGATGCAGCTCGGTCCGTTCGGCGCTCTGGGGTTCGGGTTCGGGGAGCGCAAGCTTATGCGTGGCGACTGTCATCTCAACCTTCCCAACCGGCCTGGTAGAGCTTGCCGTGGGCCTGGTCCAGGGCGGCGCGCACGGCGGGCGAATGCTGGTAGATATCGACGAACTTGATCAGCCGCGGATCGTTTTTGCTCTTGGGCTGGATCACGAACTGGATCACGTACTCCTTGTGGTCCAGGCCGTCGAACAGCAGCGCCGAGCCGGCATCGAAGGTCTTGGCCAGGCGGATGTAGGCCGGGTAGCCCTGGACCAGGTCGGCGTCGTCGTAGGCACGCACCAGTTGCACGGCCTCGACCTGGAGGATCTTGATCTTTTTCGGGTTGGCGATGATGTCGTCTTCGGTGGCCTTGTAGCCGACCCCCGGCTTCAGGCTGATCAGCCCGGCCTTGGCCAGCAGCTGCAGGCCGCGACCGCTGTTGATCGGGTCGTTGGCGATGGCCACGCTAGCGCCTTGGGGCAGTTCGTCGAAGCTTTTGTACTTCTTCGAGTACAGGCCGACGTTGTTGATGATCCCCGGGGCGAAAGGCACCAGGTCGAAACCGGCGGCGGCCTTGGCGTTTTCCAGGAACGGGATGTGCTGGAAGTAGTTCACGTCAATGTCGCCGGCGGCCAGGCTGACGTTGGGCGCGATCCAGTCGCTGAACTCCACCAGTTCCACCTTCAGGCCTTGCTTGCCGGCTTCGGCGACGGCGGCCTCCAGGGGAATGGCGAAGGCGGCGGTGGTGCCGACCTTGAGTGGCGGTTCGGCGGCGAAGACGCTGCTGGCGAAGAGCCCGAGGGCGAGGGCCAGTGCTTTGACCGGATGGCGCGGGAGCTTGGTGTTCATGGTCTTGGGTTCCAGTCAGTGCATCGAGGTTTTTGGGGGTATTACGGTCTTGTCGCGGGCAAGCCTCGCTCCTGCGCAGGCATCTGCAGGAGCGAGCGGGCGGCGATTCGGCTTGCCCGCGATGCCGTTAGCGGCGGTAGGCCGCGCCGGTGTGGCGAGCGGGCAGCTTGCGGTCCTGGTGGAAGAGCTTTTCGCGCAGGGTCCCGGTCTCGTAGGCGGTCTTGTAGGACCCGCGTCGTTGCAGCTCCGGGATCACCAGGTCGATGAAGTCGACATAGCTTTCCGGGGTGACGATGCGGGTCAGGTTGAAGCCGTCCAGGCCGGTCTCGGCGATCCAGGATTCCAGGTCGTCGGCCACCTGCTGCGGTGAACCGACCACGGTGAAATAGCGTCCGCCCAGGGCGTGCTGCTCCAGGAGCTTGCGCCGGGTCCAGTCGTTGTTCTGCAGGTGCTTGGTGGCTGACTGGATGGCGTTGTTCTTCACGTACTGGATCGGTTCGTCGAGTTCGTACTGGGCGAAGTCGATGCCGGTGGAGGCGGAAAAATGCGCGACCCCGGCCTCGGCGCTGGCATGGCTGCGGTACTCGGCGTGCTTCTTCCAGGCCAGCTCCTCGGTGGCCCCGACGATCACGTTCAGGCCCATGAAGATCTTGATGTCCTCGGGATTGCGCCCGGCGGCCACGGCGCTGGCGCGGACCTTGTCCACCTGGGCCTTGGTCGCGGCCTTGTTCTGCCCGCTGATGAACACGCATTCGGCGTGGCGCCCGGCGAACACCAGGCCGCGCTCCGAACTGCCAGCCTGGAACAGCACCGGGGTGCGCTGGGGCGAGGGCTCGCACAGGTGATAACCGCTGACCTGGTAGAACTCGCCCTGGTGCTCGACCTTGTGCACCTTGTCCGGCCGGGCATAGAGGCGCTGCTCGCGGTCGTTGACCACGGCGTCGTCTTCCCAACTGCCTTCCCAGAGCTTGTACAGCACCTCCAGGTATTCGTCGGCCTGGTCGTAGCGGCGGTCGTGCTCGATCTGCTCCTTGAGGCCCATGGCCTGGGCGGCGCTGTCCAGGTAGCCGGTGACGATGTTCCAGCCGACCCGGCCACGGCTCAGGTGGTCAAGGGTGGAAAGCCTGCGGGCGAACAGGTAGGGCGCCTCGTAGGTGAGGTTGGCGGTGAGGCCGAACCCCAGGTTGCGGGTCACCGCGGCCATGGCCGAGACCAGCAGCAGCGGGTCGTTGACCGGCAGCTGGATCGATTCCTTGAGCGTCACGTCCACCGAGCCCTGGTAGACGTCGTAGACCCCGACGATATCGGCGATGAACAGCCCGTCGAACAGCCCGCGCTCCAGCAACTGGGCCAGCTCGGTCCAGTACTCGAGGCTCTGGTACTGGGTGGAGGTGTCCCGTGGGTGGGTCCACAGGCCGTGGTTGATGTGCCCGACGCAGTTCATGTTGAAGGCGTTGAGCAGGATCTTCTTCTTGGTGGGGGCGAGGGCGCTCATCAGATGGTCCCCCGCAGTGGCGGGTTCTGCTGGTTGAGGTAGTAGTTGCCCACGGCGTGGTACTTCCAGCGCACCGGGTCGTGCAGGGTGTGCACCCGGGCATTGCGCCAGTGGCGGTCCAGGCCGTACTCGGCCAGGGTCGCCTGACTGCCGGCCAGTTCGAACAGGGTGCTGCCGGCGGCCAGGGAAATCTCCGTGCTCAGGGCCCGGGCCTCGGCCACGGCGATGGAGGCGGCCGCCACGGTCTCGGCGTTGGTCTGGGCCTGGGCGCGGTCGAGGAATTCCCCGGCCCGTTCCAGCAGGGCCTCGGTGGCATGCAGGCGAATGCTCAGGTGGCCGAAACTCTTGATGGTCAGCGGGTCGTCGGTGGCCTTGTCGTGGCCGGAATCGATCCACGGCCGGCTCTTGGTCCGTACGAAGCGCAGGGCGTCTTCGTAGGCGGCGCGGGCGATGCCGGTGTCGATGGCGGCGTGGAGAATCTGCGCCAGGGGGCCGACCGGGGTCGGACGCTCGAAGGCGCTCTGGAACGGCACCACGTCGGCGGCGTCCACCGCCACGCTTTCGAAGACCACCGAGCCACTGCCGGTGGTGCGCTGGCCGAAGCCGCTCCAGTCGTCGATCACGCTCAGGCCCTGGCTGTCGGCGGGGACGAACGCCAGTTGCTGGATGCCGTCTTCATCCACCACCGAGGTGGGGATGCGCTGGGCATAGATGGCGCCGGTGGCGTAGAACTTGCGCCCGTCGATGCGGTAACCCTGGCCGCTGCGGTCGCGGCTCAGGCGGGTGGTGCGGTCGTGGGCGGTCTTGGTCCCCAGCTCGGCCAGGGCGTTGCCGAAGCGTCGGCCGGCCAGGACCTCGGCGTACAGCCGTTGCTTCTGCTGCTCGCTGCCGTTCACCCGCAGCACTTCGAGGGCATAGAAATGGTTTTGCGGGATCTGGCCCAGGGAGGCGTCGGCCTCGGCGATCAGCGCGGTGACCTTGGCCAGGGTGACGTTGGATACGCCAGCGCCGCCGTATTCCTTGGGTACGCTGATGCCCCACAGGCCGGAGCGGCTGAAGGCTTCCAGCTCGGGGTGCGGCAGGCGCCGCTCGCGATCGCGCAGGGCGCTGTCGCGCTTGAAATCTTCCGCCAGGTCGCTGGCGACAATCAGGGCTTGCTCGTCGCTGGTGATGACCGCGACGTGTTGAGAAAGAGACATGTGTTTCTCCAGAGATCTGGTCAAAAGCGTTCTGGGCGGTTAAATCCAGGAATGACGGGCCGGCAGCGTGCCGTTCAGGTGATAGGCGCCCACGGCGTGGTACTTCCAGCGCACCGGGTCGTGCAGGGTGTGCACCCGGGCGTTGCGCCAATGGCGGTCGAGATTGAATTCGGCGAGGGTGGCGCGGCTGCCGGCCAGCTCGAACAGTTTCTCGCTGGCTTGCAGGGAGATCTCGGTGGTCAGCACCTTGGCTTCGGCTACGGCGATGGAGGCACGGGCCGCGGACTCGGCGGTGACCGGTGCCGCGCTGACCTGGTCCAGCACTTGGCCGGCCTTGCGCAGCAGGGCCTCGGCGGCGTGCAGTTCGATCTGCAGCTTGCCGATGTCGGCGATCACATACAGGTCGTCGCTCGCCCGTTCGACGTTGGCGTCGATCCACGGCCGCGAGCGTTCACGGACGAAGCGAATGGCATCGGCCAGGGCTTCACGGGCGATCCCGGCGTCGATGGCGGCCTGGATCAGTTGCGAGGCGGCGCCCTGGATGTTCGGCGTCTCGTTGATCTTCCAGTTGTCCAGCACCAGCTCGGAGTCCACCCGCACGTTGTTCAGCACGATGGTGCCGCTGGCGGTGGTGCGCTGGCCGAAGCCCGACCAGTCATCGATGATGCGCAGCCCCGGGGTGCCACGGCGGACGAAGGCCAGGACCTGGCGACCATCGTCGTTGAGCGCCTTGACCGCCACCCAGTGGGCGAACAGCGCACCGGTGGAATAGAACTTCTGGCCATTGAGCACATGGCCGTCGGCGTCGGCGCTGATCCGCGCCTTGAGCTCCAGGGTGTTCTTGGTGCCGCGTTCGGGCCCGGCATTGCCGATGCGCCAGCCTTCCAGGACGCTTTGCAGCAGCTGTTTCTTCTGGCGCTCGGTACCGCAACCGAGGATCAGGTTGAGGATGCCGAACTGGTTCTGCGGGATCTGCCCGAGGGCCGGGTCCGCCGCGGAAATGATCGCGAACACCTCGGCCACGGTCACGTAGGAAACCTGTGGGCCGCCATAGGCCCGGGGGATAGCGATGCTGCCCAGGCCGCTGCGGGTGAACTGCTCGACCAGCGCCCAGGGCAGCTTGCGCTGGCGGTCGCGCTGGGCGGCTTGTTGGCGGGCCTCGTCGGCCAGTTCATGGGCGGCCTGCAAGGCCTGGGCGTCGTTGAGCAGTACCTGCGCGGGCAACAACAGGGGGGCAATGTCCAGGTCGCTCTGGACCTGTGCTTCTACCAGACTGGACATCAGTGCCACTCCTTGGCTGCACGCAATGCCCTGGCGATCTGCACTGGGGTGATTGTGTTCCGAACCATACCTACCTCACATCTTTGGATAGGCCGCGTCATGCGGCGAAATCGGGATCAAGAATGTCCGGTGGTCCGGTGGCATATACCCTAAACGTGGATAAAAATTAAATAAACTAACTTATAGGAATATGCATAGAAGTGGGTTACGTATACGTCAGGCGGAGATGGGGCGTGTGGGTATCGGGGCGTGTGTGGCCGCTGTCGCAGGCTGCGCGTGGGCGCGCAGCGGCCGTGGATTTTGGGGTTTGAAGGCCCTGCGGGCCTTGGCGCAGCCTCGCGTTGCTCGGCAGCGGCTACAGGTGAGGGTGGCGTTTGGCGTGGCCGCTGCCGCAGGTTGCGTAGCGGCCTTGGGGTTTTGGGGCGGGTCAGGCCGAGGTGAGGAACTTGCTGAGGAACTGCCGGGTGCGTTCTTCCCGGGGGTGGGCGAACAGGGCCTTGGCTTCGCCCTGTTCGACGATCACTCCCTTGTCGAAGAAGATCACCCGGTTGGCCACGTCGCGGGCGAAGCTCATCTCATGGGTGACGATGACCATGGTGCGCTTCTCCTCGGCCAGGCCGCGGATGGTCGCCAGTACCTCGCCCACCAGCTCCGGGTCCAGGGCCGAGGTGGGTTCGTCGAACAGGATCACCTTGGGCTCCATGGCCAGGGCCCGGGCAATCGCCACCCGCTGCTGCTGGCCGCCGGACAGGCGCCTGGGGTAGGCGTCTTCCTTGCCCGCCAGGCCGACCTTGGCCAGGAGCTTGCGGCCCAGGGCCAGGGCCTGCTCGCGTGGGGTCTTCTTCACCACCAGCGGGCCCTCGACGACGTTCTCCAGGGCGGTGCGGTGGGGAAACAGGTTGAAGTTCTGGAACACGAAACCCACTTGCTGGCGCAGTTGGCGGATCCGCCCTTGCTGCTGGCTCAGCGGGACATTGCTGTCGATGGCGATGTCGCCGATGCGGACCCGGCCGCTGGTGGGTTGTTCGAGGAAATTCAGGCAACGCAGGAAAGTGGTCTTGCCCGAGCCACTGGGGCCGATGATGGCCACCACTTCGCCTTCCTTGACCTCCAGGTCGATGCCATTGAGCACCGTCTGGCCCTTGAACTGCTTGGTCAGTTTTTCCACCACGATCATGGCTTCAAGACTCCTGGTCGTGCCGATTGACCCGCTCTTCCAGACGGTGCTGCAGGTGCGCGAGCACGCTGGCCAGGACCCAGTAGATCAGAGCGGCGGCAAGATACATGGTGAAGATTTCGAAGGTCCGGGCGGTGATCAGCTGCGCCTGGCGGAACAGTTCCGGGACCTGGATGGTGGCGGCCAGGGCGGTGTCCTTGACCAGCGAGATGAAGCTGTTGCCCAACGGCGGCAGGGCGGTGCGCATGGCTTGCGGCAGGATCGCCCGGCGCAGGGTCTGGGCCCGGGTCATGCCGATGCTGGCGGCGGCCTCCCACTGGCCACGCTCGATGGAGCCGATGGCGGCCCTGAGGATTTCACAGGCGTAGGCCGCCATGTTCAGGGAGAAGCCGATCAGCGCCGCAGGCAACGGGTCCAGCTCCAGCCCCAGTTGCGGCAGGCCGTAGTAGATCACGAAGAGCTGCACCAAGAGCGGAGTGCCGCGAAAGAACGACACATAGATCCGGGCGATCCAGCTCACCAGCGCGAAGCGCGACAGGCGCATCAAGGCCAGGCCGAAGCCCAGCAGCAGCCCGAAGAACATGCCGCCCAGGCTCAGGATCACCGTGTAGTACGCACCCTTGAGCAGGAATGGCGCCGAGTCCAGCGCCAGTTGCAGGCCTGCTTCCATTATTGGGTGACGTCAGCGTTGAAGTATTTTTCCGAGAGTTTCTTCAGCGTGCCATCGGCCCGCAGCTCCTCGATCGCCTTGTTCACTGCGGCCAGCAGTTCCGGTTCGCCCTTGCGCAGGGCCACGCCGGATTCCTGGCGGGAGAAGGGGTCGCCGGAGACCACCAGGGTGTCCTTGGTTTTCTTGATCAGCTCGAAGGCCGCCAGGCGGTCCACCAGGATGGCTTCGATACGGCCTACACGCAGGTCCTGGTACTTGGTCGGATCGTCGTCGTAGGTCTTGATGATGGCGTTGGGCACGTTGTCCTTCAGCCATTGCTCGTAGTTGGTGCCCAGGCCCACCCCGACCTTGTGCCCGGCCAGGTCGGCGGCGGTCTTGAACTTGCCCTCGTCCTTCTTCTGGGTCAGGGCCTGGATGCCGGAGATGGTGTAGGGGGTGGAGAAGTCGTACTTCTTCTTGCGCTCCTCGGAGATGGTCACCTGGTTGACCACGGCGTCCAGGCGCTTGGATTCCAGGGCCGCGAGGATGCCGTCCCACTTGGTCGGTTGCAGCTTGACCTTGACCCCGAGCTTGTTGGCCAGGGCTTCGGAGAATTCCACTTCGAAGCCGGTCAGCTTGCCATTTTCGTCGACGTAGCTGAACGGTGGGTAGGTGCCTTCCAGGCCGACGTTGATCACGCCCGCGTCCTTGATCTTCTGCAGTTGCTCGCCGGCAACCGCTTGCCCCATCAGTCCGGCACCGAGGGCCAGGCCCAGTGTGCCAATCAGCAGATTGCGACGCAGTACGGAAAGATTCATGACAAGCCCCTGTGGTTTCTTATGCACGATGCGAGTGGGAAATGCAGGTCGATCGATGAGCCGGAACGCAGGTTTCATCCTGCCCTAAATGCAGCGTATGCGTCTCCCGGCAAATTCGCCTGCGCCGCGACTATAAGTACTCTTTTATAGATGTAAAAATAATATAAATTCACATTTATATTTCCTAAAAGAATATTTAATTCATCCCTTGCAGCCGCTGCCGCAGGCTGCGCACGAGCGCAAGGCGCTCGCCTTTGCCGATGTATTTCCTTGCTCTGATCTTCAGCTGAAGGCCCCTGCATAAGCGAACAGCGCCGGGGCTCCGCCGGTGTGCAGGAACAGGATCGGGCCCTCCTCGAATCGCTGGCGACCGATGCCGTCCAGCAACCCGGCCATGGCCTTGCCGGTATAGACCGGGTCCAGCAGCAAGCCCTCCTGGCTGGCCAGGAGCTTGACCGCGGCCAGGGTGCCGGCATTGGGCTCGCCATAGCGCGGGGCGAAATATTCGTCCCACAGCTGCACGTTGAAGCTCGGCGGCAACGGCACGCCCAGCAGTTCGGCGGTGCGCTCGGCCAGGCCCTGGACCTTGGGCCGCTGGTTTTCCTCGGTACGCGAGACGGTGACGCCGATCACCGGCAGTTGCGGCAAGGCTTCGCTCAGGCCCAGGGCCAGGCCGCTGTGGGTGCCGGCGCTGCCAGAGGCCAGGACCACGGCGGCGAAGCGCAGGCCGCTGTCCTCGATCTGTTGCGCCAGCTCCAGGCCGGCGCGTACGTAGCCCAGGGCGCCCAGGGCATTGGAGCCGCCGATGGGTACCAGGTAGGGCTTCTTGCCGTTGCTGCGCAGGCGCGCGGCCAGGGCCTGGAGCTGCTCGTCGGCCTGGTCGAGGTTGTCCACCAGCTCGACCTTGGCATCGAACAGTTCCAGCAACAGGCGGTTGCCGTTGCCCAGGTAGTTGGCATCGTCGGTACCGATGGGGTTTTCCAGCAGGGCGACGCAACCCAGGCCCAGTTGGGCGGCCAGGGCCGCGGTCTGGCGTACGTGGTTGGACTGGATGGCCCCGGCGGTGACCAGGGTGTCGGCACCCTGGGCCAGGGCATCGGCCGCCAGGTATTCGAGCTTGCGCAGCTTGTTGCCGCCCATGGCCAGGGGCGTGGTGTCGTCGCGCTTGATGTAGATGTCGCGGCCGGTCCAGGCCGACAGGCGTTGGAGTTTTTCCAGGGCGGTGGCGTGGCCGAGCAGGTCGAGGCGGTCGAAACGGGCGAGCTGTTGTTTGATCATGAGTCCGCACGGAACAGGGAAGGTGCAACGACTATAGGCAGCGATATTTGGCCGGGCAACCGCTGCTCGCTTATGCAAAAAAGTGCTTATGTGCGCACAATTAGTTCTTAAGGGTGGCCGTGACCGGGCGTAAAGTGATCGCCGTTTGCGCGGCCTGACAGTCCGGCCGCCCGAGTCTAGGAGTCTTATCGTGAGCGAGCGTTCCAGCCATTGGCAATTGCAGACCATCGTCGGTCAACTGCGCGATGCCCGTGATCAGTGGCGTAGCCGCAACGGTCGGGTCAGCGGCGAGCAGGGTGGCCGCGAGCTGCCGTCGAGGGCGGCCATGGCGGAGATCCTCGAGGCCCTGTGTGGCGCCCTGTTCCCCATGCGCCTGGGGCCGGTGGACCTGCGCGAGGAGAGCGAGGATTTCTACGTCGGCCATACCCTGGATGCGGCGCTCAACGCCCTGCTGGCCCAGGCGCGCCTGGAGCTGCGCTACGTGGCCCGGCAGAACGGTGAAAGCGATATCGACGTCAATGCCCGGGCGATTCGCCTGATCCAGGATTTCGCCCTGGCCCTGCCCGGCCTGCGCGTATTGCTCGATACCGATGTGCTGGCCGCTTACCACGGCGATCCGGCGGCCCGCAGCGTCGACGAAGTGCTGTTGTGCTACCCGGGCATCCTGGCGGTGATCCACCATCGCCTGGCGCACCACTTGTATGGTGCCGGGCTGCCGTTGCTGGCGCGGATCAGCTCGGAGATCGCCCACTCGGCCACCGGCATCGACATCCACCCGGGGGCGCAGATCGGCAAGAGCTTCTTCATCGACCACGGTACCGGCGTGGTGATCGGCGAGACCGCGATCATCGGCGAGCGGGTGCGCATCTACCAGGCGGTGACCCTGGGGGCCAAGCGCTTCCCGGCGGACGAGGACGGCCAGTTGCAGAAGGGCCATCCGCGCCACCCGATCGTCGAGGACGACGTGGTGATCTACGCCGGCGCGACCATCCTCGGGCGCATCACCATCGGCAAGGGCTCGACCATCGGCGGCAACGTCTGGTTGACCCGCAGCGTGCCGGCGGGCTGCAACCTGACCCAGGCCAACCTGCAGCACGACGACGGCTCGCAGAAGTAACCTGTGGCCGCTGGCGGGCCTGAGCGGCCCGCTAGCCCTGCCCCCCCCCAATGCGGGCGCTGCGCGCCCGTGTGCAGCCTGCGGCAGCGGCTACACGAAGCGGCTACGCATGCCCGGCAGGGCCTTCCGGGGCCGGCCGGGCTTTCTCGCCATCGATGTGGCCGCCGTGCTGAACGATTGCGTCTGGCATACGTCATACCCTTCCTTGAGCTAGCGTACTGACAGTACCGCTGAGCCCTGCAATTGGTCCTGAACCCCTTATCCATGTTTAACTTGAACGCTTGTTCAAGTTAAACCGGTGGTTCGCTGCCCGCTCACAACAGGAGGCTTGCCTTTGCTGAGTCCGTACATTTCAGCCATGTTTCACCCCTTCGAGGTGCGCCATTCATGAGTGCATCATCCACCCCCGCGAACAGCCTGGTTCGCATGAATCCCCCGGTGTTCTACTTCGCCGCCAGCTTCATCCTGATCTTCGGCGTGGTGGTGATCAGCCTGCCGGAACAGGCCGGTGCCTGGCTGCTGGCCGCGCAGAACTGGGCGGCCAATACGGTCGGCTGGTACTACATGCTGGCCATGACCCTGTACCTGGTCTTCGTGGTGGTCACCGCCTTGTCCGGCTACGGCAAGATCAAGCTCGGTGCCGACCACGACGAACCCGAGTTCAGCTACCTGTCCTGGGCCGGCATGCTGTTCGCCGCCGGGATCAGCATCACCCTGTTCTTCTTCTGCGTTTCCGAACCCCTGACCCACATGCTCCAGCCGCCCAAGGGCGAGGCCGGCACGGTGGAGGCGGCGCGCCAGGGCATGCAGTTGCTGTTCCTGCACTGGGGCCTGCATGGCTGGGGCGTGTTCGCCTTCGTCGGCATGGCCCTGGCGTATTTCGCCTACCGGCATAACCTGCCGCTGGCCCTGCGTTCGGCGCTGTATCCGCTGATCGGCAAGCGCATCAATGGCCCCATCGGCTATGCGGTGGATGGCTTCGGCATCATCGCCACGGTATTCGGCCTGGGCGCCGACATGGGGTTTGGCGTGTTGCACCTGAACTCCGGCCTCGACTACCTGTTCGGCATCGCCCACACCCAGTGGATCCAGGTCTTGTTGATCACCCTGATGATGGGCGCGGCGATCACCGTGGCGGTATCCGGGGTCGACAAGGGCGTGCGGGTGATGTCCGACATCAACATGCTGCTGGCAGTGGCGCTGCTGCTGTTCGTGCTGTTCGCCGGCCCGACCCAGCATCTGCTCAATACCCTGATCCAGAACCTGGGTGACTACCTGGGCGCGCTGCCGGCCAAGAGCTTCGATGTCTATGCCTATGACAAGCCCAGCGACTGGCTGGGTGGCTGGACGGTGTTCTACTGGGCCTGGTGGATTGCATGGTCGCCCTTCGTGGGGCTGTTCATCGCGCGGATTTCCCGGGGCCGGACCATTCGTGAGTTCGTCTTCGGCGTGCTGCTGATTCCCCTGGGCTTCACCCTGGCGTGGATGTCGATCTTCGGCAACAGCGCCATCGACCAGGTGCTCAACCACGGCATGAGCGCCCTGGGCATGTCGGCCATCGACAATCCATCGATGACCCTCTACCTGCTGCTGGAAACCTACCCCTGGAGCAAGACCGTGATCGCGGTCACGGTGTTCATCAGCTTCGTGTTCTTCGTCACCTCGGCGGACTCCGGCACCGTGGTGCTCTCCACCTTGTCGGCCCGAGGCGGCAGCGCGGACGAAGACGGCCCGAAATGGCTGCGGGTGTTCTGGGGGGCGATGACCGCCCTGGTCACCAGCGCGCTGTTGTTCGCTGGCAGCATCGATTCGCTGAAGTCGGCGGTGGTCCTGACCTCGCTGCCGTTCTCGCTGATCCTGCTGTTGATGATGTGGGGCCTGCACAAGGCGTTCTACATGGAGTCGCAGAAGCGGATCGCCCAGCTGCATTCCCTGGCGCCGGTATCGGCCTCGCGCCGGGGCCGGGGCGGTTGGCGCCAGCGCTTGAGCCAGGCGGTGCATTTCCCGTCGCGGGACGAGGTGTATCGCTTCCTCGACCAGACCGTGCGCCCGGCCATCGAGGAGGTGACGGCGGTATTCGTCGAGAAGGGCCTGAACGTCATCACCCAGCCCGACCCGGCCAACGACAGCGTCAGCCTGGAGATCGGCCACGGCGACCAGCATCCGTTCGTCTACCAGGTGCAGATGCGCGGTTATTTCACCCCGTCCTTCGCCCGGGGCGGCATGGGCCCGAAAGAGCTGCGCAACCGCCGTTACTACCGTGCCGAGGTGCATCTGTCCGAGGGTAGCCAGGACTATGACCTGATGGGCTACAGCAAGGAGCAGATCATCAACGACATCCTCGACCAGTACGAACGCCACATGCAGTTCCTGCATCTGGTGCGTTGATCCAGAGCCTCGCGGCCGGGGGCGCTGCTGCCCCTGGCCGGCAGGCTCAAGCCCTCGCTCCGCCCATGGCCAGGTACAGCCCCAGGGCGGCCACCGGCAGGGCGAACACCAGGCAGCCGACCAGCAGTTCCGAACCCAGGGGCTGCTTGGCGCTGACCACCCCCACCGCACCGTTGAGCACGCTCAACGCCAGCCACAGCCCGCAAAAGACGTAGCCCAGGGTCTGTTGGCCGAAGCCCAGCCGTTCACCGATATACAGCACCAGGGCCAGCAGGAGCAGGCCGAAGGCAATGACGATGGTGGTGTGCATGAGGGGCATCTCCTGGCGCCAGCCGACTGGCCGGAAAGAGTCCGGCGGCCCTGTTATCCAGCATAGGTCTCAAACCAGCCCGCCGTTGGCCCGCAGCACCTGGCCGTTGATCCAGCCGGCCGCGGGGCTGGCCAGGAAGGCGACGATGGCGGCGATGTCCTGTGGCTGGCCCAGGCGCTCCAGGGGCGGCAGCTTGGCGAAGTGCTGCACCTGCTCCTCGCTCTTGTCCTGCAGGAACAACTCGGTGGCCACCGGCCCCGGCGCCACGGCGTTGACCCGGATGTTGCGCCCGCGCAGTTCCTTGGCGAATACCCGGGTCATGGATTCCACCGCGGCCTTGCTGGCGATGTACACCGCGTAGCCGGGCAGGTCGAGGCCTACGGTGCTGCTGGAGAAGTTGACGATGGAACCGCCCTGGTTGAGGCGCGTGGCCGCCTCGCGCAAGGCATTGAAGGTGCCCCGGGTGTTGATGGCGAAGGTGCGCTCGAACAACTCGTCGCTGTGCTCGGCCAGGGCCTGGACCTTGAGGATGCCGGCGTTGTTGACCAGCACATCGACCTTGCCCAGCTGGGTTTCGGTGGTTTCGAACAGTTGGCGTACCTGGGTGGCGTCGGCCACGTCGGCCTTGACTGCGATGGCCTGGTACCCGGCCTGGCGCAACTGCACCACCAACCGCGAGGCCTCCTCGGCGTTGCTGGCGTAGTTGATCGCCACGGCATAGCCGTCGGCGGCCAGTTGGCGGGCGATGGTGGCGCCGATACCGCGCGAGGCTCCGGTGACGATCGCGACTTTTCTGGGTTGAACGGTCATGGTGAGTATTCCTGGGCAAGTGTGGCGGTGATGGGATGTGGCGCAGGTTCACCGATTTACCCCTGTGGATAAATGCGCCAGAGTTGCCTTGACTGTTCAAGCAACGCCAACAATCTCGCCTACGGAGCGGCCTGTGGATCAAGTCAAAGCGATGAAAGTGTTCGTGCGGATCTACGAGCGCAGCAGCTTCACCCTGGCCGCCGAGGACTTGAACCTGCCCCGGGCGACCCTGACCCACACCCTCAACCAGTTCGAGGCCTGGCTCGGCACCCGGCTGCTGGAGCGCAGTACCCGGCGGGTACGGCCGACCCTGGACGGCGAGGCCTATTACCCGCGCTGTGTGCAATTGCTGGCGCAGTTGGAAGAGGCCGAGCTGGCGTTTCGGGCGGTGCAGCCCAAGGGCCGGTTGCGGGTCGACATGCATGGCACTCTGGCTGGGCATTTCGTAATCCCGCGCCTGGGGCAGTTCATGCAGAGTTATCCACAGATCGAACTGGCCCTCAGCGAGGCCGATCACTTCGTCGACCTGATCGCCGAAGGGGTGGATTGCGTGCTGCGGGCCGGCACCCTTGGCGACTCCACGCTGGTCGCCCGGCGGGTGGCGAACCTGGCCCAAGTGACATGCGCCAGCCCCGCCTACCTGGCGCGTCATGGCGAGCCCAGGAGCCTGCAGGACCTGCCCCGGCACCGAGCGGTGAACTATGTCTCGCGCAGTGCCGGCGGCCCGTTGCCCTTCGAGTTCATGGTGGCTGGCGAGCGGCGTGAATTGGCCATCGACGGCGCGCTCTCGGTGTCCGGTGCCCAGGTCTACGGCGCTGCGGCCCTGGCCGGGCTGGGCATCATCCAATGCCCGCGCTACCACGTGGCCGATTCCCTGGACCGGGGGTTGATGCGCGAGATCCTGGTGGACACCCCGCCACCGCCAATGCCGGTATCGGTGGTCTACCCCCACAACCGCCAGCTTGCGCCACGGGTGCGGGTGTTCGTCGACTGGCTGGCCCAGGTCTTCGCCGAAGCCGGCTGACCCACTGCCGCGCTTCCAGGCGCCTAGAGCGCCCCTTCCTCAGGCCCGTCACGGGCTGTTTTTTCCTGCCGACGGTGGCTGCCGCGGCCCGGGCAGGAGTGGTTTTTGCCGTCTATAACCAATGGATGCGAGCTGCCTGATGCCGATCGGTTAAGGCAATGGCAGGAGCGAGGCTTGCCCGCGATGGGCTTCAGGGCGTTGGTTTTATCCAGTCAATACGCGCAACCGTTAACGACCATCGTGAGCAATCGAGCGTCGAGCGGCTGCTCCCACAAGGGATCAGCTCGCTTGACCGACTGGCGTATGGCTTTCGACGAATTTTTTGTGCACTGCAAGTGAGTGTCAGCGACTGCGAGCCCTGGGTATTTCTCCACGACCGTTGTTGGCGGCGGCTTTTGCCTCAGGGGCCGGTGTGGCCACTTTTGAGCATCGTTCAGGGGGTAAAAAGGCAAATTGCCATTAGCTACTGAGGACGATTTCGTATTGTGCTACGTGGTACGTAATTAATTTCTTTTGCGCTGTTTGGTGTGATTCTTCGATCCGTCGATTTCAAGGGTGTGCGATCTGGGTTTCGTGGTATGAAGCGCCAGCCATTACGCCTCGCTCAATTTGCTTCATGGGGTTTTCGTCCAGTAAGTACTGGGTTTCTCGCTACTGTATGAAGCTTGGGCCTGATGCTCCGTGGGCAAGCACTTTTTGGCTGAAAACTGAGCAAAAGGTTGTTTTTTAACGATTTTATAGTACGAAATTAAGTATGAATTCAGTATGAAATACGGCATTTCATATCGTTTCAGGTTTGCGGAACTGCCAGGAACCGGGTGGTTCACAACAACAGGGGGAGGCTGGCCGTTGCGCCAGCCGCCATGCCGGAACCGGCCATCCAGAGGTGGCCCCAGTCCAGATGAGGATTCGATGAATTATTCAGCTGCTGAACATCGCTACGATTCCATGCCCTATCGCCGGGTCGGCCGCAGTGGCCTGGTGCTGCCGGCCCTGTCCCTGGGGTTGTGGCACAACTTCGGCGACAGCACGCCGATCGATACCCAGCGCGCCTTGCTGCGCACGGCCTTCGACCTGGGCATCAACCATTTCGACCTGGCCAACAACTACGGCCCACCCTATGGCAGCGCCGAGATCAACTTCGGCCGCCTGCTGCGCGAGGATTTTCGGGCCTATCGCGACGAACTGATCATTTCCAGCAAGGCCGGTTGGGACATGTGGCCTGGGCCCTACGGCCAGGGCGGCGGCTCGCGCAAGTACGTGCTGGCCAGCCTCGACCAGAGCCTGCAGCGCATGGGCCTTGAGTATGTGGATATCTTCTATTCCCACCGCTTCGACCCGGACACGCCCCTGGAGGAAACCGCCAGCGCCCTGGCCAGCGCGGTGCAGCAGGGCAAGGCGCTGTACATCGGTATCTCCTCCTACTCCGGAGCGAAGACTCGGGAGATGGCGGCCTTGCTCAAGGAGTGGAAGGTGCCGCTGCTGATCCACCAGCCGGCCTACAACATGCTCAATCGCTGGGTGGAAAGGGACCTGCTGGAGACCACCGAGGAGCTCGGCGTGGGGGTGATCGCCTTCACCCCGCTGGCCCAGGGGCTGCTCACCGACAAGTACCTGGACGGCATTCCCGAGGATGCGCGGGTCAACCGCCCTGGCGGCGGGTCATTGCAGGCCTCTCACTTGTCCGAGACCAACATCGCCCATGTGCGCGCCCTCAACGATATCGCCCGGAATCGTGGGCAGAGCCTGGCCCAGCTGGCCCTGGCCTGGACCCTGCGCGATTCGCGGGTCACCTCGGCCCTGATCGGCGCCAGCCGGCCGGAGCAGATCATCGAGAACGTCGGGGCCTTGCAGAACCTGGGCTTCAGCGTGGAGGAGCTGGCGGAAATCGATCATTTCGCCCGGGAAGGGCGGATCAACCTGTGGGAAAAACCTTCCACCGCCGAGTAGTGTGTACCGCCGCCAGGGCCATGGTCCTGGCGCCCATTGCCGGTCGCCTGGAGCATGGCGGCCGGCAGTGGGGGTGAGCTTCACTGGCTGTTGGCGCTGACCTTGAGTTCGGCGTGGGCATCACCTGCGTTGCGCTGCTGGGGGGCGTCCAGGTCGACCTTGGCGATCACCGACAGGCCCGGTCGCAGCCGTTCCAGGCCAGGCTGGTCGGCATCGAAGCGGATGCGCACCGGCACCCGCTGGACGATCTTGGTGAAGTTGCCGGTGCCCGGCTCGAAGGGCAGCAGGGCGAAGGTCGAGCCCGAGCCCGGGGCCAGGCTTTCCACGGTGCCGGTCATGCTGACTCCCGGCAGGGCGTCGATCTTGATGCGCGTTGGCTGGCCCGCAAGCATGTGCTGGGTCTGGGTCTCCTTGAAGTTGGCCAGGACATAGAGCTCGTGCAGCGGGACCAGGGTCAGCAGGCGTGAACCGGGTTGTACGTAGTCCCCCACCTGGACCTGGCGATTACCCACGGTGCCGTCCATGGGCGCGTAGACCGTGGTGTGGCTCTGGTCCTGGCGCGCCAGCTCCAGCCGGGCCTGGGCGCTCACCACCTTGGCCTTGGCCATTTGTAGCTGCGCCTGCAGGCGCTCGCGCTGGGCCGAGGTCACGGCCAGATCGTTCTCCGCCACTTGCAGCATGGCCTGGGCATGGGCGTGGTTCTGCTGCGCGGAAATTGCCTGGGTGCTGTATTTCTCCACTTCGTTGCGGGCCACGGCGCCGGTGGTGACCAGGGTATCGAAACGATTGCGCTCGTCTCCGGCGCGCCTGGATTCGGCCTGGGTGGCACGGATCGAGGTACGGGCCGCCAGTACCCGGGTGCCGGCCAGGCGCTGCTCGGCGTCCTGGATCGCCAGCGCTGCCTCGGCCAGGGCGACCTGGGCCTGGCTATCGGCCAGGTCACCGGTGGCCAGGGTCACCCGGCTGTCGAATTCCTCGCTGTCGATGCGGACCAGGGGCTGCCCGGCGCTGACGCTCTGGTGATCCTTGACCAGCACCGCGGTGACCAGGCCATGGATGCGTGGAGCGACGGACGTCGCGTCGGCGGCGACATAGGCGTCGTCCGTGGATTCGCTCGATGGCGCTGTCAGTACCCAGCCTGCGCCAACGGCCACCAGGCTGAGGGCGATGGCCCCGGCGACCAGGGGGCGCCTCGAGCGTTTGCGCGGCGTCTGCGTCGCTTGGGCGGCTTGCAGAATGGCGTTCTGGGCCTGGGTGCTTTGCTCCATGTTGAAACTCCGCGGGGATTTAAATTACGATCATAATATTCACATGATGGTTGCAATGCCATAGGGAGATATCCACATGACGACCAGCGCATCCGCTCTCCCTGACAGGGGCCCGCAGGCCCGTCCGCACTCCACCCGTCGCAAGTTCCTGACCTTCACGGTCATGGCTTTCGGCATGTTCATGGCGCTGATCGACATCCAGATCGTGGCGGCCTCGCTCAATGACGTACAGGCCGGGCTCAGTGCCGGCCCCGATGAAGTGAGCTGGGTCCAGACGGCCTATCTGATCGCCGAGCTGATCATGATTCCGTTCTCCGCCTTTCTCGCCCAGGCGCTCTCCACTCGCTGGCTGTTCTGTGCCAGCGCGGCGCTCTTCACCTTGTTCAGCGTCGGTTGTGGCATGGCCTGGAACATCGAGTCGATGATCGTGCTGCGGGCACTGCAAGGCTTTACCGGCGGCGCCATGGTGCCCACGGTATTCGCCGTGGGGTTCGTGCTGTTCGAGGGCAAGCAGCGGGCGCTGGTGCCGGCCATCCTCGGCATGACCGCGGTCCTGGCACCGACCCTGGGCCCCACGGTGGGTGGGCTGGTGACCTATTACCTGGACTGGCGCTGGATCTTCTTCATCAATGTGTTGCCGGGGCTTTTGATCTGTATCGGTGCGGCGTTGCTGATCGATGTGGACCGTCCCGAGCCGTCCCTGCTGCGTCGTATCGACTGGCTGCATTTCACGGCCATGGCCCTGGCCCTGGGGTGCTTCGAATACGTACTAGAGGAGGGGCCGCGCAAGGACTGGTTCGGTGATACCGGGATCGTTATTGCCGCCTGGGTTGCCCTGGTGTCCTTCGGTTTGTTCATCGAGCGTTCGCTGTATTCGAGCAACCCGGTCGTCTCGTTGCGGCCGTTCCGGGACCGGACCTTTGCCATCGCCTGCCTGCTCAACCTGGTGATCGGCTTCGGCCTGTACTCCTCGACTTACCTGGTGCCGGTGTTCCTCGGGCGGGTACGCGGCTTCGACAGCCTGGAGATCGGCACCACGGTATTTGTGGTGGGCATCGGGCAGTTGGTCAGTACCATCGTCGCCGCCCGGGCGTCGGAGAAGGTCGATTTGCGCCTGATCCTCTCGGTGGGGTTTCTTGGCTTGGCCCTGAGCCTGTGGTTGACCTCGAGGATCACCTCGAACTGGGGATTCGATGAGTTGCTGGTGCCCCAGGTCGCGCGCGGGCTGTTCCTGATGCTGTGCATCGTGCCCAGCGTCAACATGGCCTTGGGGTCATTCCAGGGTGCGCAGTTGCGCCAGGCTTCCGGGCTGTTCAACCTGATGCGCAACCTGGGTGGGGCGATTGGTATCGCTACCGTCAACACTTGGCTGCAGGACGATGCTAGGGCCCAAGTCCTGCATCTTTCCGAGTCCCTGGGCAACAAGGCGGTGACGGCCCAGGAAGTGATGGGGCAATTGGCATCGAAAATCGGTGCGCAAGTCACGGATTCCAGCCAGGCGTTGCTGATGGCCCAGGGGCTTTTCGGCCGGTTGGTGGGGCGCGAGGCGCTGACCCTGGCATTTGGAGATGTGTTTCGCCTGATGGCGATGATGTTCGTGGTGGCGCTGCTGCTGGTGCCGCTGTGCCGGGGGCCTGCGTCCAGTACTGCCCGCGCCGGTGACGCCGCATGAGCGGGAGGGGTCAGGTGATCGGCGACCCGGCCCGCGCCTTGCGCAACTGGCTGGGGGTACAGCCCATGTTTTTCCACATCAACCGGCGTAGGGCCGTGGAGTCGGAGTATCCGACCTTGAATGCAATGTCCTCGATGCTCATATGAGTGGTTTCCAACAGGCTCTGGACATGCTGCAGGCGAACTTTCTGGATGAACGCCATGGGCGATTTTCCTGTGGCATTGCGAATCCTGCGGGACAGGGTTTTTTCGGTGATGGCCAGGTGTTCGGCAATGGCCTTGAGGGATGGAACTTCCGGGAGGCAATCCTCGATGAACTTCTCCAGCATCAATACTTCACGGTTGTCTGTCTGCAAGTTGGACAAGGCCATGTAGTGATATTGCGCCGGACGGTCGTCTATAAGTAAGTAGCGCATGATGGATTCGGCAATCTGGTTGCCCATGCAGTCGCGCACTATATAAAGCATGAGATCCATCTGTGACATTCCGGCGCCGGAAGTTATTATGTTTCCATCATGTACGAGCATGCGCTTGGTATCGAGCGTGGTGCCGGGATAGTTCTGTTCGAAGGCCTCATATAGTTGCCAATGCGTGGTCACTATCCGCTCTTGCAGGATACCCGCCTCGGCCAACACGAAAACCGCAGAGCAGGAGGCGGCGAGCGGTTTTCCCTGGCGCTGGAATTCCTGCACCAGCTTGACCAGTTTGCGGATATCGCCGTGTCCGAGTCGGTTGCGCAGGTCGGCGGGAAGCGACCGACCGCTTTGGCGCGGCTCCTGGTGGCGTCCGAACGAATCGAGTTCCGCGGTGTTCTCAAGGCCCAGCCCGGGCACCACCAGCATGCTGCTTTCCAGGGCTTTGGCCTGTTCCAGCGGTACGGCCTGCAGGTGCATGCCATTTCTCATGCGAACTGACTCGGCGCTGCCGACAATCTGCCAGGTAATGGTTGGACGACCCATGGCTTCGGCGACCTGGTTGGCCGTGCGCAACACATCCAGTGTGATTGCCAGGCTCGACCCCATGGCGCCTTCGAGTGCGACGAGGGTGAGTGTCGCCATGTCCATTTTCTCCCGGTAAGTGTCCATTCATGCATTAGTAAAATATACAAGCAGGTGGCAGACTTAACAATATAAATACTTGTTGTCGTGGCTGTACTAAGTTTGCGGTCGAGACGAGTTCTGGGTTGTTTTATTTGCTCTGTTTTTTGGAGTTTTAGATACTTTTAAAACTAATCGATCGAGGTCGAATGTTTAAGGGGTTTCTGAGTTTTCGGCTGCGCGTGATGCTGAAAGTTGTATTTGCAAAACCCAGATATATGTTTTCAGGCAGCAAGTCTCGGGATCTACAGTTCTCGGGCTGGCTGCCCTGTTCCAGGTTCCGGATGCCTGGCAGGTTCAATAAGGGCAACAAGGAGGTGGAATATGGATTATCCCGATCATTGGTACCAGGAAACCCAGTACGACCATGACATCTACGTGATGGTCATCAAGGAGCCGGTGCCGCCGGACTTCTGCCAGCAGCGTTCGGAACCCAAGTTCAGCTATGTCGGGCGGTTGGTCGGGCATGGCCAGCACCCGAGTTTTTCGTTGCATTTCGTTTGCCCACCCTACGGCAACGACTACCCCTCCCATGAGGCGGCATTGCAGGCTGGCCTGGCCCATTCCCGGGCGCTGATCGAGCATTGGTGCGGGCGACCACGCAAATTGCCTGTACCGGGTTCGCGCTGGATAGCGACGCCCTTGATGATCTAGCCCATTGCGCTCGGTGTCGGACACCGGCTACGTGCACCCAGGAGAAATCAACAGATGACGATCCAGGAGCGAATTCCCAGCGCTGCCGGCAACCGGCGTGGCCGTCTCGGGCCAGCGCTTTTCAAGGGCATCTACCACATGGTCCTGGGTGCGCTGCGCAGCAGTTTCTGGCTCGGCTCGCGTCTGTTTCCCCGGTATGCGGCACAACGGGCGCTGAAGATATTCACGACCCCACAGCGGCTGCGCCGAGATTTCCCGCAGGCCCTGGCCGGGGCCACGCTAACGGACCTGGAGACTGCCGAGGGCCGCTTGCGCTGCTTCCACTGGGCGGCGCCGCAACCCCGGCGGCGAGTGGTGCTGGTCCATGGTTGGAGTGGCGCCAGCAGCCAATGGCAGCACCTGGTTCCGTTGCTGCTGGAGCGGGGGTGCGAGGTGCTGTCCTTCGATTGCATCGGCCATGGCTACAGTGGCGGCCGCCAGGCATCGCTGCCGACTTTCGTCAGCATGCTCGAGCAGGTCCAGCAGCGGTTGGGCCCCTTCGATACGGTGGTCGGGCATTCCCTGGGCGCAGCGGGTGTCGGCTATGCCTTGAGCACCGAGGCCGGCAAGGATTTCAAGCGAGCGGTATTGCTGGCCGCACCGGCAGACATCGAAGACGTCGTTCGCCGGTTCGCGGCCTTTCTCTGGATTGGCGATGCTGCCAGGCAACGCATGCAGCGCCTGGTCGAACAGCGCTACCGCAAGGACATGGGCAGCCTGGCGGTCAGCCGCTATGGCCACCGACTGGAGATTCCGGTGCTGCTGGTCCACGACCGGCATGACCAGGAGGTTCCGATAGGCGACTTGCAGTCCTTCGCCCGGGAGCTGGCACATCGGCAAGTCTTGCAGACCTCGGGGCTTGGCCACCTGAAGATTCTCAAGGACCGGGCGACCCTGGACGCCGTGGTGGATTTTGTGTGTGCACAGGATGACAAGCGATGAGTGAAACCTACGATGTGATCGTGATTGGCGCCGGTCCCGGCGGCTACGTAGCGGCGATCCGGGCTGCGCAACTGGGACTCAAGACGGCTTGTATCGAGCGCTACAAGGGCAAGGACGGCAAGACCGCCCTGGGTGGTACCTGCCTGAACGTGGGGTGCATTCCCTCCAAGGCGCTGCTCGACAGCTCTCATCACTACTACGAGGCGCGCCACGGCTTCGAGGTGCACGGCATCGGCATCGGCAACCCGCAGATCGACGTGGCAACGATGCTGGCGCGCAAGGACAACGTGGTGCGCAACTTCAATGGCGGCATCGCCTCGCTGTTCAAGGCCAATGGCGTGACGCTGCTGGAAGGCCACGGCAAGCTGCTGGCCAACAAGCAAGTGGAGGTCATTGCCGCCGACGGCAGCACCCAGCACATCAGCGCCGAGCACGTCATCCTGGCCCCTGGTTCGCGCCCGATCGACATCCCGGCGGCGCCCCTGACCGGCGAGGTGATCGTCGACTCCACCGGCGCCCTGGAATTCACCTGCGTGCCCAAGCGCCTCGGTGTGATCGGCGCCGGGGTCATTGGCCTGGAACTGGGTTCAGTGTGGGCCCGCCTGGGCGCCGAGGTGACGGTGCTCGAAGCCCTCGACAGCTTCCTGCCGGCGGTGGATGCACAGATCGCCAGGGAAGCGCAGAAGATCCTCGGCAAGCAGGGCCTGGATATCCGCCTCGGCGCCCGGGTGACCGCTTGCGAGGTGCAGGGCGATAGCGTCAAGGTCAGCCTGACCGAGGCTGGCGAGGACAAGCAGCAGACCTTCGACCGGCTGATCGTCGCCGTTGGCCGGCGCCCCTTGACCACCGACCTGCTGGCCGCCGACAGCGGGGTGCAACTGGACGAGCGTGGTTTCATCCATGTCGACGGCCAGTGCCTGACCAGCGTTCCCGGGGTGTATGCCATTGGTGATGTGGTGCGCGGGCCGATGCTGGCGCACAAGGCTTCGGAAGAGGGCGTGATGGTTGCCGAAAGCCTTGCCGGGCATTCGCACCCGCTCAACTACGAGCTGATTCCCTCGGTGATCTACACCCACCCGGAAATCGCCTGGGTCGGCCAGACCGAACAGGCGCTCAAGGCTGCGGGCGTCGAGCTGAACATCGGCACCTTCCCCTTCTCCGCCAGCAGCCGGGCCATGGCGGCCAACGACACGGCCGGGCTGGTCAAGGTGATCGCCGATGCCGGCACCGACCGGGTGCTGGGCGTGCATGTGATCGGGCCAGGCGCCGCGGAGCTGGTCCAGGAAGGCGCCATCGGCATGGAGTTCGGCACCAGCGCCGAAGACCTGGGGATGATGGTGTTCTCCCATCCGACCCTGTCCGAGGCCCTGCATGAGGCGGCGCTGTCGGTGAATGGCCAGGCCATCCATATCGGCAACCGCAAGAAGAAACCGGCCGCCAGCGCCAACTAGCGAGCCGTACCCGGCCCCGTGGTTCAGCGGGGTCGGGACCTGTCAGCGCCGCCGCGTTTCAGCGGAAGAACGGCGCATCCCCGAGAATGGTCGCGCGCTGCATTACCCGGCGCTGTGGACGGTAGTCGTCCACCGCGTAGTGCTGGGTCACGCGGTTGTCCCAGAACGCCACGTCGTTTTCCTGCCAGCGCCAGCGAATGGTGAACTCCGGGCGGGTGGCGTGGGCGAACAGTAGCTTGAGAATGGCCTCGCTCTCGCTGTCCGACAGTTCGTTGATCCGGGTGGTGAAGCCATCGTTGACGAACAGCGACTTGCGCCCGCTCACCGGATGGGTGCGGATCACCGGGTGCGACAGCGGTGGGTTCTTGCGCCGGGTTTCTTCCCAGCGCGCCAGGTCTTCGGGGGTATTGCCGAAGCGTTCCAGAGGGAACGACTTGATGAACTCGTGGGTGGCGGTCAGGCCCTGCAGCAGGTTCTTCATGGGTTCCGACAGGGCCTCGTAGGCGGCGATGCCGCTGGCCCACAGGGTGTCGCCGCCGAACTTGGGCAGCAGCTTGGCGCTGAGCACCGCGCCCAGTGCCGGGGTCGGCAGGAAGGTGACGTCGGTGTGCCAGATGGCGTTGTCGCGCACGTCGGTCTCGGCGGTGTCGAGGATCAGCACTTCCGGTTGTTCCGGTACGTTGGGGTAGATCGGGTGGATGTGCAGGTCACCGAAGTTGGCGGCAAAACGCGCCTGCTGCTGCGGGGTGATCGGCTGGTTGCGAAAGAACAGCACCTGATGTTCGAGCAGGGCCCGCTCGATGGTGTCGCGCTGATTGTCGTCCAGGGGCTGGCTGATATCGATGCCGTCGATCTGCGCGCCGAGGGCGGAACTCAAGGGGGTGATGGTCAGGCTCATGCTGGCTCTCGTGTGCGGCGCCGAACGGTCGGCGTGGTCGGATTCGGTTTTATCGGTATCGATCTGAATGTTGCTGGATTCGTCCAAGGCTGCTCAGTGGCTCTGACCGTGCCAGGGCACCAGCTTGCGCTGCAGGGCCCGCAAGCCCATCTCCATGGCGAAGGCGATCACCGCGATCACCAGGATCCCCAGCACCACCACATCGGTGACCAGGAACTGCGCGGCGGACTGCACCATGAACCCCAGGCCGCTGGTGGCGGCGATCAGTTCGGCGGCCACCAGGGTCGACCAGCCCACGCCGAGGCCGATGCGGATTCCGGTAAGGATGTCCGGCAAGGCGCTGGGCAGGATCACATGGCGGATCAGCTGGACCCGGGTCGCTCCCAGGGACTGCGCCGCCCGCAGCTTGGCCGGGTCGACGGTGCGCACGCCGGTGGCGGTGGCGATGGCGATCGGGGCGAAGATCGCCAGGTAGATCAGCAGCACCTTGGACAGCTCGCCGATGCCGCACCAGATCACGATCAAGGGCAGGTAGGCCAAAGGCGGGATCGGCCGGTAGAACTCGATCAGCGGGTCGAGCACGCCCCGGGCGACGCGGTTGGCGCCGATGGCGATGCCCACCGGGATCGCCGTCAGCACCGCAAGGCTAAGGCCCAGGCCGATGCGTTGCAGGCTCGCGGCCAGGTGCTGCCACAAGGTGGCGTCCATGTAGCCGCTGGTGGCCAGCAACCAGCCCTTTTGCACCACGGCCCCAGGCGAGGGCAGGAACAGCGGTTCCACCAGGCCGCTGGCGGTGACCGCCCACCACAGCGCCAGCAGGCCGACCAGGGTCAGCACGCTGATCCAGCGGGTGCTCAGGCTGCGCCGCGCCGGCAATGGCCTGGAGTGGGCCTCGTGGCTGGCGGTGGCGGGAATCTCGTAGCTGCTCATGGGCGCTCCTGCTGCGGGCTGCTGCGTTGGGAGAACACCCGCGCCAGCACGTGCTCGCGGGTTTCGATGAAGCGTGGATCGGACTTGATCGCCCGGGCCGACTCGCCGGCGGCATACCGCTGGCCGAAGTCCAGGTGCAGGCGCTCGACGATCTGGCCCGGATTGGGCGCCAGGAGAATCAGGTCGGTGGCCAAAAACACCGCTTCCTCGATGTCGTGGGTGATCAGGAACACCGGCTTGGCGGTGCGTCGCCAGACTTGCAGCAACAGCTCCTGCATCTGCTCGCGCGTGAAGGCGTCCAGGGCACCGAAAGGCTCGTCCATCAGCAGCAGCCGTGGATCGGCGGCCAGGGCACGGGCCAGGCCGACACGTTGCTTCTGGCCCCCGGAGAGCTGCCAGATGCGGCGTTTGTCGAAACCGGCCAGGTCCACCAGGGCGAGCATCTCCCGGGCCCGGGCTTCGCGCTTGTCGCGGGCCACACCAGCCAGCTCCAGGCCGAAGGCGACGTTGGCCAGCACGTCCTGCCAGGGCAGCAGGGCATCGTCCTGGAACACCACGCCGCGCTCGGCGCCAGGGCCTTGCACCGGCACGCCATCGAGGCTGATGCGCCCGGCGCTGGGCGCGACGAAACCGGCGATCAGGTTGAGCAGCGAAGTCTTGCCGCTGCCGGAGGGGCCCAGGGCGACCAGCAGTTGCTGTGGCCCCAGGGTCAGGGAGATATCGGCCAGCACCGGTTCGGCGGCGCCGGGGTACTGTGCGCTGATGCGCTCCAGTTGTAGCAAAGCCATGACAGCTGTCTCCTTTGCGAACCCGCAGCCTCAGTTACTGATGAACCGGGCGCTGACGTAGGGGGCGTAGTCGGGCAGCACGGCTTCGACCTTGCCTTGTTCCTTGAGGAATACCGCGGTGTCGGTGATGGCCTTGGTGGTCGGCGCGCCGAGGCTGGCGACCTGGTCGGCGGCCAGCGGGTAGACGTTGCCTTGCAGCAGCAGGGGAATGTCGCCGGCCTTGGCTCCGGAGAGCTTTACCAGCTTGTCGACGTTGCCCGGGTTGGCCAGCCAGGCTTGCGGATCCTTGCGGTAGTCGGCGTAGGCATCCAGGGTCACCTTGGCGAAAGCGCTGACGATTTCCGGGTGCTTCTGGGCGAAATCCTTGCGCACGATCCAGGCGTCGAAGGTCGGCGCGCCGGATTTGGCCAGCTCGCCCGAGGTGATCAGCACCTTGCCGTTTTCCTTGGCCACGCCCAGGGCCGGGTCCCAGACGTAGGTGGCGTCGATGTCACCGCGCTTCCAGGCGGCGATGATCGCCGGCGGCGCCAGGTTGAGTACCTGGACCTTGGCCGGGTCGATGTTCCAGTGCTTGAGCGCCGCCAGCAGGCTGTAGTGGCCGGTGGAGACGAAGGGCACGGCAATCTTCTTGCCCACCAGGTCCTGGGGCGTATTGATCCCGGAGCCGTCACGGGCCACCAGGGCCTCGGCAGCACCGATCTGGGTGGCAATCAGGAAGGTTTCCACCGGCACCTTGCGAGTGACGGCGGCGGTCAGTGGGCTGGAGCCCAGGTAGCCGATCTGCACGTCACCGGAGGCGATGGCGGCAATGACGTCGGCGCCGTTGTCGAACTTGCGCCAGTTGATGCTGGCCTGGGTGGCTTTTTCGTAGCTGCCGTCGGCCTGGGCGACCTTGGCCGGGTCGACGGTGGTCTGGTACGCGACGGTGAGATCGGCCGCCTGGGCAAGGAAACTCGCTGCGGCCAGGGAGGCGGCCGCCAGGAGGCGAAGGGGGAAATGCAGTTTCACGATGAAGCTCCTCATAGGCGGCCGTTGATCGGCGTGGGAGGAGCCTAAATGATCTAAGAATTATAAAATAAATAACGTTTTAGAATTAGCTTAGAAAGAGAGAACGAGTTGAAGAGGGGAAGCGCGGGCAAGTCGCATCGCCGCCCGCTCGCTCCTACAGCGATGGTGCTGTGTAGGAGCGAAGCTCAGGCAGCGCGGTGTGTCTATCAGTTGCTGATAGCCAGGATGCTGGCCTGGTAGGCGCCGACGAAGACGTCGAAATCGCCCACTTCGTTCTGTTCCAGCTCGACCTGCTGTTCCAGGGACTTGCGCGCCGTCTCTTCGAACGCCGCTTGTTCTTCCTTGGCCAGGGCCTGGCTGCGGAAATGCTCGGCGTGGGCCAGGCTCTGGCGCAGGGAGAACTGGCTGAAGCTTTCCTTGCACTCGGTCATGGTTGCCAGGACCTGGGCCGAAGGCGTCAGGGACGAGTCCTTGACCTTGGCCAGCTGGGCGTCCAGCGCCTTGCTGTGCTCATCGCTGCCATGGCTCTGATCGAGCAGAGCGGCCAGCGGGGCGATGCCCTCCAGCAGCTCGGCGGCCCACTCCTTCATGTCCACCGCTTGCCCGCGGCGTTGCAGCTGCAGGCCAGGGCGCCGGCCTTCCTTGACCACGCTGAGGAAGTTCGAGGTGGCGTTGCCGCACTCGTTGTTCTCGAACAGCGGGCTGTCGTTGAGTGCGCAATACAGCAGGAAGGCGTCGAGGAAGCGGGCTTCCTGCACGTCGATGCCCAGGGGCATGAACGGGTTGATGTCCAGGCAACGCACTTCGACGTACTGGATGCCGCGGGCCATCAGCGCCTGGATCGGCCGTTCGCCGGTGTAGGTCACGCGTTTGGGGCGGATGTTGGAGTAGTACTCGTTTTCGATCTGCAGGATGTTGGTATTGAGCTGGACCCACTCGCCGTCCTTGTGGGTGCCGACTTCCACGTAGGGGGCATAGGGCGTGGCCACCGCCTTGCGCAGGCTGTCGGTGTAGCTGTTCAGGTCGTTGTAGCAGGGGGTCAGCCCAGCCTGGGCCTTGCTCTGGTAGCCCAGGTCGCTCATGCGCAGGCTGGTGGCGTAGGGCAGGTACAGGGTCTCGGCGTCGAACTGCTCCAGCTGGTGCGAGCGGCCACGCAGGAAGCCGGCGTCCAGGGCCGGGGAGGCGCCGAACAGGTACATCAGCAACCAGCTGTAGCGGCGGAAGTTGCGGATCAGTGCGATATAGGCCGCGGACTGGTAGTCACGGTCGGTGCCGGTGAAGCCCTCGGCCTGCTTGAGCAGCGGCCACAGCTGTTCCGGCAGGGAGAAGTTGTAGTGGATCCCGGCGATGCACTGCATGGTCTTGCCGTAGCGCAGGGCCAGGCCCTTGCGGTACACATACTTGAGCTGGCCGATGTTGGAGGTGCCGTAGTAGGCGATCGGGATGTCTTCCTCGGCCGGCAACGGGCACGGCATCGATGGACTCCACAGGTACTCGTTGCCGAGCTTGCTGTAGGCGAAGCGATGGATCTTGTCGAGGCTGGCCAGGGTATCCGCCGGGTCCTTGAGGGCCGGGGTGATGAACTCCAGCAGCGACTCGGAGTAGTCGGTGGTGATCTGTTCGTTGGTCAGCGCGGAACCCAGTTCTTCCGGGTGCGGGGTCTGGGCCAGGCGGCCTTCGCCGGTGACCCGCAGGCATTCACGTTCGATGCCGTGCAGGCACTGCTCGAGCAGGGAGAGGTTAGCGCGCTCGCCGAGCAGGGCCAGGCGGCGGTTGAGAAGTTCGCTCAAGTTGGATTCCTTCACGCGTCAGTCGCCCCAATATGGGGGTGGGCAGGACGGTCTACAAGGGTGAAGTTAAAACTGGCGTTTTCGCCTGGTTTTTGAGTCAAGCCGACTCGCTTGAAAACGCCAATCCTTCATCCCTGAATCTGGCTTTAGCGCGGGCAAGAAACTCCGACGCCGCTTTCGCAGCGCCGAAATTAACCCAATTCGATGACAGGCAGCTACAGGACTGCGAAGGTGCCTTGTGCTTTTGCGACCAGTTTATCGCCCTGGATCACATCCGCCTCGACCACCAGGGTGCGGCGGCCGGGGTGGATCACCTTGGCCCGGCACAACACCTCGCCCTCGGCCACGGCGCGGATGTAGTTGATCTTGCACTCGATGGTGGCGCTCTGCTGGTCGAAGCCATGGGTGCTGGAGCAGGCCAGGCCCATGGCAATGTCCACCAGGCTGAAGATCGCCCCGCCGTGGAGCTTCTGCCCGCGATTGCGCAATGGCGGGGTCAGCTCCAGGGCCACGTCCGCCTCGCCCACCTCCAGGCGTTGCAGGCGGCAGCCGAGCAGTTGGCTGAAGGCGCTCTCGGTCAGGCCGGCTGGAATCTCCATCAGCGCTTCTTCAACTGCTTGGCGTTGGCGAACAGCGAGGCCATGGCGTTGTTGGTCGGCGCCGCAGCGGTGGTTTCCTTGCGTGGTGCGTTGCCCTGGGAGGAGCGCGGCGCCGAACCTGGGCGGGAGCCACGGGCACCGTCGATCTTCTCGCCCGGGGTGTCGCTCATGCGCATCGACAGGCCCACGCGCTTGCGTGGGATGTCCACTTCCATGACCTTGACCTTGACCACGTCGCCGGCCTTCACCGCTTCACGCGGGTCCTTGATGAACTTCTCCGACAGCGCCGAGATGTGCACCAGGCCATCCTGGTGCACACCGATGTCGACGAAGGCACCGAAGTTGGTGACGTTGGTCACCACGCCTTCGAGGATCATCCCCAGTTGCAGGTCCTTGAGGTCTTCGACGCCTTCCTGGAACTCGGCGGTCTTGAACTCGGGACGCGGGTCGCGGCCGGGCTTGTCCAGTTCCAGGAGGATATCGGTGACGGTGGGCAGGCCGAAGGTCTCGTCGGTGAACTTCGATGGATCGAGGCGCTTGAGGAAACCGCTGTCGCCGATCAGCGAGCGGATGTCGCGAGCGGTATCGGCGGCGATGCGCTGCACCAGCGGATAGGCTTCCGGGTGCACCGCGGAGGCGTCCAGCGGGTTGTCGCCGTTCATCACGCGCAGGAAGCCGGCGGCCTGTTCGAAGGTCTTTTCACCCAGGCGGGCGACTTTCTTCAGGGCGGCGCGGGTCTTGAAGGCCCCGTGTTCGTCGCGGTGGTTGACGATGTTCTGCGCCAGGGTCGCGTTGAGACCGGAGATGCGTGCCAGCAGGGCCACGGAGGCAGTGTTGACGTCGACGCCCACGGCGTTCACGCAGTCTTCCACTACCGCGTCCAGGCCACGGGCCAGTTTCAGCTGCGACACGTCGTGCTGGTACTGGCCGACACCGATGGACTTCGGATCGATCTTCACCAGTTCGGCCAGCGGGTCCTGCAGGCGACGGGCGATGGACACCGCGCCACGGATCGACACGTCCAGGTCCGGGAACTCCTTGGCCGCCAGCTCCGAGGCCGAGTACACCGAGGCGCCAGCTTCGGAGACCATGACCTTGGTCATGCGCATGGCTGGGTATTTCTTGATCAGGTCGGCGGCCAGCTTGTCGGTCTCGCGGCTGGCGGTGCCGTTGCCGATGGCGATCAGGTCCACCGAGTGCTTGGCGCACAGGGCGGCCAGGGTGGCGATGGTCTGGTCCCACTTGTTATGCGGCACGTGGGGGTAGACGGTGGCGTGGTCCAGCAGCTTGCCGGTGGCGTCCACTACCGCCACCTTGCAGCCGGTGCGCAGGCCCGGGTCCAGGCCCAGGGTGGCGCGTGGGCCGGCCGGGGCGGCCAGCAGCAAGTCGTGCAGGTTGTGAGCGAAGACGTTGATCGCCTCGGTCTCGGCGCCGTCGCGCAGCTCGCCCAAGAGGTCGGTCTCCAGGTGGGTGTAGAGCTTGACCTTCCAGGTCCAGCGCACCACTTCGCCGAGCCACTTGTCGGCCGGGCGGTTCTGGTTTTGGATGCCCACATGCTGGCCGATCATGCCTTCGCAGGGGTGCATGGTGCCTGGTAGCTCGTCGCCGACCTTCAGCGCGGAGCTGAGGATGCCTTCGTTGCGCCCGCGGAAGATCGCCAGGGCGCGGTGCGACGGCATGCTCTTGAGCGGTTCGTCATGTTCGAAGTAGTCGCGGAACTTCGCGCCTTCTTCTTCCTTGCCAGCCACCACGCGGGCGCTGAGGGTGGCTTCCTGCTTGAGGAAGGTGCGCAGCTTGTCCAGCAGGCTGGCGTCTTCGGCAAAGCGCTCCATGAGGATGTACTTGGCGCCTTCCAGGGCGGCCTTGATGTCGGCCACGCCTTTTTCCCCATCGACGAAGCGCGCGGCTTCGGCTTCCGGAGCCAGGCTCGGGTCGTTGAACAGGCCGTCGGCCAGTTCGCCCAGGCCGGCTTCCAGGGCGATCTGGCCCTTGGTGCGGCGTTTTTGCTTGTACGGCAGGTAGAGGTCTTCGAGGCGGGTCTTGGTGTCGGCCAGCTTGATCTCGCGGGCCAGTTCCGGAGTCAGTTTGCCCTGCTCCTCGATGCTGGCCAGGATGCTGGTGCGGCGATCGTCCAGCTCGCGCAGGTAGCGCAGGCGCTCTTCCAGATGACGCAGTTGGGTGTCATCGAGGCTGCCGGTGACTTCTTTACGGTAACGGGCGATGAAGGGCACGGTGGAGCCTTCATCCAATAGGGCTACGGCCGCTTCGACCTGTTGTGGGCGTACACCGAGTTCCTCGGCAATGCGGCTGTTGATGCTGTCCATAAAACCACCTGACAAATATGTGAAAGCAGGCTCGCGGGAACGAAAAAAGACCCGGCGAGTCTGGTTGAGCGGCTTGGTTCGCGCCGCCACCTGGATCAAAAGGCTGCCTGTTGACCCCTGTAATCGTGGAAATACTGCCGGCCGGGGCAAATAAACAAGCCGACGCAGGGTACCGATCAGAGACTGCCCAACACAAAAGGCGGCGCATTATACCCACCTGCGGGACGATCGCCGACCTCAGGCCGACAGCGGGTTTGCTGGCGATAGAGGAAAAATCTGCTAACAATGCACACGGTGCGTATAACGGCAGCTACGCCATAATGCGCACCGAGATTAGAGGAGCATCCAATGAGCAGCACTGCACAAACTGCTGAAGGCGAAAAAATTCTTATTGTTGACGATGACCCAGGGTTGAGCAGCCTGCTGGAGCGTTTCTTCGTCAGCAAGGGCTACCGTGCCCGCGCAGTCCCGAACACTGAGCAAATGGACCGCCTGCTGGGTCGCGAAGTGTTCAACCTGGTCGTCCTGGACCTGATGTTGCCTGGCGAGGATGGCCTCACCGCCTGCCGCCGCCTGCGCGGCGCGAACAACCAGATCCCGATCATCATGCTGACCGCCAAGGGCGACGAGCTGAGCCGTATCAAGGGCCTGGAACTGGGCGCCGACGACTACCTGGCCAAGCCGTTCAACCCCGACGAGCTGATGGCCCGGGTCAAGGCCGTGCTGCGTCGCCAGTCGGCCCCTGTCCCCGGTGCCCCCGGCAGCGAAGACGAAAGCGTGACCTTCGGTGATTACGAGCTGTCCCTGGCTACCCGTGAGCTCAAGCGCGGCGACGAGGTGCACATGCTCACCACCGGTGAGTTCGCGGTACTCAAGGCGCTGGTGATGAATGCCCGCCAGCCGCTGACCCGCGACAAGCTGATGAACCTGGCCCGTGGCCGCGAGTGGGACGCCCTGGAGCGTTCCATCGACGTGCAGATCTCCCGCCTGCGCCGGATGATCGAGCCCGATCCTTCCAAGCCACGTTATATCCAGACCGTCTGGGGCGTGGGTTATGTGTTCGTGCCGGATGGCACAGCGACCAAGTGATCGGTGATTTGTAGGAGCGAGCGCCCGGGCCCTGGTCCGGGCGTTCGCATTCCGCAACGCTGCGAGCGCGACTCGCTCCTGCAAAGTGTGTATTGGCTGTCATGAAAACTCCGCTGTGGTTCCCCCAGAGTTTCTTCTCCCGCACCCTGTGGCTGGTGCTGATCGTGGTGCTGTTCTCCAAGGCATTGACCCTGGTTTATCTGCTGATGAACGAGGACGTGCTGGTGGACCGGCAGTACAGCCATGGCGTGGCCCTGACCTTGCGTGCCTACTGGGCCGCGGATGAATCCAATCGCGACCAGATCGCTGAAGCCGCTGGCCTGATCAAGGTGATCGGCAGCGGCGTGCCGGCCGGTGAACAGCATTGGCCGTACAGTGAGATCTACCAGCGGCAGATGCAGGCGGAGCTGGGGGCCGACACCGAGGTACGGCTACGCATGCACGCTCCGCCGGCACTCTGGGTCCGGGCACCGAGCCTGGGCGATGGCTGGCTCAAGGTGCCGCTGTACCCACACCCGTTGCGCGGCCAGAAGATCTGGAGCGTGCTGGGCTGGTTCCTGGCCATCGGCCTGCTGTCCACCGCATCGGCGTGGATCTTCGTCAGCCAGCTTAATCAGCCGCTCAAACGCCTGGTCTACGCCGCCCGGCAACTGGGCCAGGGGCGTAGCGTGCGCTTGCCCATCAGTGACACCCCGAGCGAGATGACCGAGGTGTATCGCGCCTTCAACCAGATGGCCGAGGATGTGGAGCAGGCCGGTCGCGAGCGCGAGCTGATGCTCGCCGGGGTCTCCCACGACTTGCGCACGCCATTGACCCGCTTGCGCCTGTCATTGGAGCTGATGGGCGATCACACCGAACTGACCGATGACATGGTGCGTGACATCGAGGACATGGACGCCATCCTCGACCAGTTCCTGGCGTTCATCCGCGATGGCCGCGACGAGTCGGTGGAAGAGGTGGACCTGAACGAGCTGGTGCGGGAAGTGGCGGCGCCCTACAACCAGAGCCAGGAGCGAGTGCGCCTGCGACTGGAGCCGATCCAGCCGTTCCCCCTGCGTCGGGTATCGATGAAGCGCCTGCTCAACAACCTGATCGGCAACGCCCTGAACCATGCCGGGACGGACGTGGAAGTCGCCGCCCACTTGTCGGGCGACGTCAGCGCGCCCTATGTGGTGCTGAGCGTGATGGACCGTGGCGCGGGGATCGACCCTTCGGAGTTGGAGGCGATCTTCAACCCCTTCACCCGTGGCGACCGTGCCCGGGGTGGCAAGGGCACGGGCCTGGGGCTGGCTATCGTCAAGCGAATCGCCGCCATGCATGGCGGTAACGTCGAGCTGCGCAACCGCCCGGACGGCGGGCTGGAAGCGCGGGTAAGGCTGCCGCTGGGCCTGCTGCTGCCACGTGATGCGGATTAGCAGCAGCGACCAGTTTCAAGCGGCAAGCTCTTACCTTGCCGCTTGAAGCTCGCCGCTTGTAGTTGTCTTTAGCCTTTGCCCTTGGTGCGGGTCATGTTCGGCCCGCCGTTCTTCTCGATGTGCTCGATGATGATCCCCGCCACGTTCTTGCCCGTGGTGGTCTCGATGCCTTCCAGGCCTGGGGAGGAGTTGACCTCCATCACCAGCGGCCCGTGATTGGAGCGCAGGATATCCACCCCGGCCACGCTTAGGCCCATGACCTTGGCCGCCCGCAGTGCGGTCATGCGTTCTTCCGGGGTGATCTTGATCAGGCTGGCGCTGCCACCGCGATGGAGGTTGGAACGGAACTCGCCCGGCTTGGCCTGGCGTTTCATCGCGGCGATTACCTTGTCGCCTACCACGAAGCAGCGGATATCGGCTCCACCGGCTTCCTTGATGTACTCCTGGACCATGATGTTCTGCTTCAGGCCCATGAACGCCTCGATCACCGACTCCGCCGCAGTGGCGGTTTCGCACAGCACCACGCCGATGCCCTGGGTGCCTTCCAGCACCTTGATCACCAGTGGCGCGCCGTTGACCATCTCGATCAGGTCGGGAATGTCGTCCGGGGAGTGGGCGAAGCCGGTCACGGGCAGGCCGATGCCACGCCGCGACAGCAGTTGCAGCGAGCGCAGCTTGTCCCGGGAGCGGGCGATGGCCACCGACTCGTTGAGGGGAAACACCCCCATCATCTCGAACTGGCGCAGGACCGCGCAGCCATAGAAGGTCACCGAGGCGCCGATCCGCGGGATCACTGCGTCGAAGCCCTCCAGGGGCTTGCCGCGATAGTGGATTTGCGGCTTGTGGCTGGCGATGTTCATGTAGGCGCGCAGGGTGTCGACCACTACCATTTCATGGCCGCGCTCGGTGCCGGCTTCGACCAGGCGGCGAGTGGAATACAGACGCGGGTTACGCGACAGCACAGCGATCTTCATGCAGCACCTGTGGCAGAGGTAGTGGATACCGGGAACACCGGTTTGTCTTGTACGTATTTGTTGCCCGGATTGACCACCAGTTGGCCGTCGATCAGGGCCTTGGAGCCCAGCAGCAGGCGGTAGCGCATGGCCTTGCGGCAGGCGAGGGTGAACTCCACTCGCCATACGTGATCGCCCAGGGCCAGGGTGGTGCTGATCACATAGCGGACCTGGGCCTGGCCGTTGGAACTCTTGATGGTCTTCATCGCCACCAGCGGTGCCTCGCAACGTCGATGGCGCAATTGCACCACGCTGCCCAGGTGGGCATTGAAGCGGACCCACTGTTCACCATCGCGCTCGAATGGCTCGATTTCAGTGGCATGCAGGCTTGAGGTGCTGGCCCCGGTGTCGATCTTGGCGCGCAGTCCGGCGACTCCCAGATCGGGAAGCGCCACCCACTCGCGCAGGCCGACAACGGTCAAATGGTCAAAGGTCTTCAATAAGGAACGTCCATAGTTGGCCGGTACTGGCCCAGGTCGCAACCTGGGCCAGGGTTCTGAAACAGCTCCGGCGCAGTACCGATACTGCGCCGGATGAATCCATGCTTGCCGGGAGCGCCCGGCTCGATAGCGCTGGCGGGCATCTTCGGCGATGACTTTAGCTGCCGACTCCGCATAGATTGTGACAGTCGTGCAGCATGTCCTCGGGCGCCGAGCCGGTGCCATCGGCCGAGTTCGCGGTATTCACGCAGAATCGGCGGTAAATGGCGACCGTTATCTCGGTGCCGGTTCCCAAGGGGCAACCTGAGGTATTTTAGGTGAGCGGCAAGGTTTATGAGAGCCCTCGTTCGGGCTGTACCGTTGCGATTTTTTTCACCAAGAGGAACTCCAGTGGCACACAAGCAGGAACAGCAAGAAGAGGACAAGGTCCGTCTGGACAAATGGCTCTGGGCAGCACGCTTCTACAAGACCCGTGCCTTGGCCAAGGCGGCCATCGAGAGTGGCAAGGTGCATCACCGTGGCGAGCGTTGCAAACCGGGCAAGGAGCCGCGTATCGGTGATGAGTACGAGATTCGTACCGGCTTCGACGAACGCACGGTACAAGTCCTGGCCTTGTCCATCGTGCGTCGCGGAGCACCCGAAGCGCAGGCGCTCTATGCCGAGACCGAGGCCAGTATCGCCAAGCGCGAAACGGCCGCGGCCCAGCGCAAGGCGGGCGCCTTGGGTGTGAGTACCGATGGCAAGCCGACCAAGAAACAGCGCCGGGACTTGTTCAAGTTCCACGGCAGCGCTCACGACTGATGCATGGCGCGGCCGCTTGCCCGCGCTGTCCTCTGCGGCCGTTACCCGTTCGGCCTGCTCAGCGCAGCAGGCTGCTGGCGCGGACCACGCTCATGCTCGACAGCAGCGGTATCCGGTTCAGCAGGTTGAACAATGGTTGGGTCAGGCGCAGCAGGACGTTCGACATTCGCGCCGCATACGGGGTGTAGTAGCCCCAGCCCAGTGCCAGTACGGCGAGCAAGACGCCCCCGATGTAGTCGTCCTGGCCCCAATGGGCACCCGCTACCAGGCGCGGCAGCATGAACAGCAGGGTCAAGCCCCAGACCACCAGGAACTGGGTGATGCTGCGGCTGAAGACTCCCATGAACAGGCCCCAGATCAACAACACCGAGGCGTGGTCACCCGGGAAACTCTGGCTGGAGCGGTCCTTGAGTTCCCAGGTCTTTTCCCAGGTCGGGAAGTAGTCGCTCATGTGCACGGCCCCCTCCAGCACCATGGATGGGCTGTTGTGCTGCCAGTTCATGGCTGCCACCAACTTGGAAAACAGCGCGCGAATCACCACCATGAGAATCAGGATCGACAGGAAGCCGAAGAACGCACGGCGCACGTCCACGGCCTTGAATACCCAGTCACCGCGAATCAGCAGGCCGAGCATGATCAGGCCGACGACCACGTCGAACGGACGCAGGCTGGCCACGGCCCAGATGTGCAGCCAGGTGGAGTGGGTGGCAAGGGGAGTATTGAGGAGGCGGAACAGCCATTCGTCGAACATTACACAGAGCATCTGCCCGGTGGGCCATAACCAGAAACCCAGCAGGGCCAAAGGGAGTAGATTGCACAGGACCAGCTTGCCGAGGTTCCACCTTGCTTGGAACAAACCCGGATTGTTCATAAAATATCTCCAATCACCGCAAAAACTGCACCGTAATGGTGCGCAAAAATGCAATTTTCGGTGCTTGTAACCTTTTTGTCACCATTCAGATACCCAGACCTATGACTGATTTGCCGGATACCGACTTCACCCAACGCTTCATCTTTGATGAGAGCGATGCCCGTGGCGAACTGGTGGCGCTGGAGCGCAGTTACGCTGAAGTCCTCGCCAAACACCCCTATCCCGAGCCGGTGGCGCAACTGTTGGGCGAGCTGATGGCGGCGGCATCGTTGCTGGTCGGCACCTTGAAGTTCGACGGCTTGCTGATTCTCCAGGCCCGTTCCGAAGGTCCGGTACCCCTGCTGATGATCGAGTGCTCCAGCGAGCGTGAGATCCGCGGCCTGGCTCGTTATGACGCGGCGCAGATCGCCCCGGACGCGACACTGGCCGACCTGATGCCCAATGGTGTCCTGGCATTGACCGTGGACCCGACGCAAGGCCAGCGCTACCAGGGCATCGTCGACCTGGATGGGGCCACCCTGGCGGAATGCTTCACCAACTACTTCGTCATGTCCCAGCAAACCGGTACTCGGTTCTGGTTGTACGCCGATGGTCGCAATGCCCGGGGCCTGCTCCTGCAGCAGCTGCCGGCCGATCGCCTGCGTGACCCTGAAGAGCGCGAAGCCAATTGGCAGCACCTCACGGCACTGGCCAGCACCTTGACCGCCGATGAGCTGTTGAGCCTGGACAACGAAACCGTGCTCCACCGCCTGTACCACGAGGAGGCCGTGCGCCTGTTCGACGTGCAGCCCCTGCGGTTTCGCTGCAGCTGCTCGCGGGAGCGCTCGGGCAATGCCCTGGTCAGCCTGGGGCTGGAGGATGCCCAGAAGCTGGTGGTGGAGCATGGCGGCAGCATCGAGATCGATTGCCAGTTCTGCAACGAGCGTTATCTGTTCGATGCTGCTGATATTGCGCAATTGTTCGCTGGGGCAGGCGTCGAGTCACCGTCAGATACTCGTCACTAAAACGTTTCAGCTCAGGTAAATCACCTGGGGAACGCCGGAATTACGCCGTGCTGACGGGAGGACCCTACTATTTTTGGGCTTTTCTGGCATAATCCGGCGCACTTTTTTCGCGGTAGTAGTGCGCGAGTTTCTACTACAAAACGTTTGGAGCACTCGGCCATTGGCCGACGGGGAACCTCATGACGCAAGCCAAAAACACCGTGTACGCCGACCTGAGCGTCGATGAGCTGGTAAAAGAAGCGCTGTCCCGCGGTGAAGGCGAGCTGGCCGATACCGGCGCGCTGGTGGTCAAGACCGGTCATCGCACCGGCCGTTCGCCAGCTGACCGTTTCATCGTCGAAGAACCTTCCACCCAGGACCAGATTGGCTGGGGCCCGATCAACCGCAAGTTCCCGGCCGACAAGTTCGATGCCCTGTGGGCTCGCGTCGAGGCGTTCAACAACGCTCAGGAACACTTCGTTTCCCACGTTCACGTAGGGGCTGCCGCCGAGCACTACCTGCCGGTGAAAATGACCACCCAGACTGCCTGGCAGAACCTGTTCGGTCGTTGCCTGTTCATCAACCCGGCCCAGTACAACCCGGCCGATCGCGGTGAGTGGCAGATCCTCAACGTTGCTAACTTCGAGTGCGTGCCAGAGCGTGACGGCACCAACTCCGATGGCTGCGTCATCCTCAACTTCGCCCAGAAGAAGGTGCTGATCGCCGGCATGCGCTACGCCGGTGAAATGAAGAAGGCCATGTTCTCGGTGCAGAACTTCCTGCTGCCGGCTGCCGACGTGCTGCCGATGCACTGCGCTGCCAACATTGGCGAAGACGGCGACGTGACCCTGTTCTTCGGCCTGTCCGGTACTGGCAAGACCACCCTGTCGGCCGACGAAAGCCGTTACCTGATCGGTGACGACGAGCACGGCTGGGGCGAGGGCGTTGTCTTCAACATCGAAGGCGGCTGCTATGCCAAGTGCATCGACCTGTCCGAGAAGAACGAGCCGGTCATCTGGAAAGCCATCAAGCATGGTGCAGTGCTGGAAAACGTCGTCCTGGACGCCAACAAGCACGCCGACTACGCCGATGGCAGCCTGACCCAGAACAGCCGTGCCGCCTACCCGCTGGAGCACGTCGAGAAGGTCTCCGAGAACAACCTGGGCGGCGAGCCGAACGCGGTCATCTTCCTGACCTGCGACCTGACCGGCGTACTGCCTCCAGTGTCGATCCTGAACAACGAGCAGGCGGCCTACCACTTCCTGTCCGGCTACACCGCGCTGGTCGGCTCCACCGAAATGGGCTCTGGCGGCGGCATCAAGTCGACCTTCTCCACCTGCTTCGGCGCACCGTTCTTCCCGCGTCCGGCCGGCGTTTATGCCGAGCTGCTGATCAAGCGCATCAAGTCGTTCGGTTCCAAGGTCTACCTGGTCAACACTGGCTGGACCGGCGGTGGCTACGGCGTTGGCAAGCGCTTCAGCATCCCGACCACCCGTGGCGTGATCGCCGCGATCCAGAGCGGCGCGCTGGTCGGTGCCGAGACCGAGCACCTGGACATCATCAACCTGGACGTGCCGAAGGCCGTTCCGGGCGTCGAGACCGAGCTGCTCAACCCACGCAACACCTGGGCTGACAAGGCTGCCTACGACGAAGCTGCCAAGGGCCTGGCTGGCCTGTTCATCGAGAACTTCAAGAAGTTCGAAGTGAGCGACGCCATCAAGGCTGCCGGTCCGAAGCTGTAAGCCTCGACCTGCCATGAAAAAGCCGCCCTTCGGGGCGGCTTTTTTGTGGCTGGCGAACTGTCCTGTCGTGGCCTGTGGCAACAGCCAGTCCTGGATTTAACCTGATGGAAACCTCGATTCCACCGCCACCGGCTCAGCCCTTCAGATGCAGAGCCAGTGCACCCAGAAGTACCAGTGCCACGCCCATCACCTGCACCCTCGACAGGCGTTCCTTGAAGAACAGGTAGCTGAGCACCGCGGCGATACCGCCGGACAAGGTGCTGATCACCGTTACTACCGATACCGAGCCGTGCATGGCGCCCCAGGAGAAGGCGAAGAACGCGCCGAGGTTCATCAGGCTGGAGCTGGCCAGGGTGCCGCAGCTCTTCAGGGGAGGCAGCTTCAAGCCGTCCTGGACCTTGAGCATCATCAGCAGCGATACGCTCGATCCCACCACGTAACCCAACCAGAGCATGCTGACCGGGCCCAGTTGCGGCAGGGTGTAGCGGCCTTGCAGCCAGAAACTGGTGCCGTACAGGCAGGCCGACAGCAGGGCATAGACGATCGAGCGGCTGGCATCCGTGCTATGGGGCAGCTTGGGGTCCGAATGAATGCTGGAGAGAATCACCCCCACCACGCAGACCAGGATGCACAGCAGTTGGACCAGGCTGATGTGTTCGCCGCTGGCCCAGGACAGCAGGGTCGTCACCACGCCATAGGAGGTGACCAGCGGGGCGATGATGGCAGCCTTGCCCAGGGCGAAAGCCTTGCCCAGGGCCAGGGCGCCGGAGAGGGTGAAGCAGGCGGCTAGCACCCCCATCAGCCAGACATCCAGCGGTGCGGCCAACGCCTTGAACAGAAAGGCAGGGAAGACCGCCAGCAGCAGGCTCATCAGGACGACGCCCAGCGTCTGGCTGAAGAACACTGCGCGCTTGGCGCCTACGGCGCGGACATTCAAGCCCACGAGAAAATCGGTACCACCCCAGAGCACGGCGGCAAGCAGCCCCATCAGTACATCCACGGTTTCTTCCTTGTTTATTGTTGTAGGTTCTAGAGGTTTTCCAGCTCCTGGGTATCCCAGCGGCGGAGCCTGATCGCCTGGTAGAGCATGCCGATGGTCAGTGGCAGCTTGGTGCCACGGCCTTTTGCACGGCGCTTGAGCGACGGGTCGAAGCCTTCGGGCTGGAAGTAGCGGTAGCTGTCGAAGTCGGCAAGATCCAGCTCGAACCGTTCCTCGAGGGCCTGCAGCAAGTGCCGGGCATCGCTACCGTCGCAACCCAGGTCGAGGTTGATGGCGGTCTCAAGACGCAGGGTCTTGCGCTCGGGCAGGCCGATTTCCTCATGCAGCAATTGCATCAGCTGGCGCATGCTCGCGTCATCGGGAAATCCGGGGGCCAGGTACATGCTGGTGATTCGCCTGCGGCTCTTGGGGAGGAGGAGTGTACGGTGATTCGGTGGTTGTTTTTCAAGTCCCGAATGCAGTGCGACCTGGCCGTGGATGACGGTCGCGCATGGCATTGCTGAGCTTGGGGCCAAGCATTGGCGGATAAAACTGTGTATGGTTCGCCGCGGGCCGAAGGGCTGGGACAATCTTCGTTTACAGGGATTTGGTTATGGCTTTTTTTCGCCTGCTGGCGATGGTGTGGCTGGGGTTGGCGATGAGCCCTGTGCAGGCTCAGGCGTTGTCGATCCAGGTAGTGGATGCCGTGGGCAAGGGCGCGGTGCTGGCCGATGCCCAGGTGCAGTTGCAGCAGGGGACGAGTCGCGTCACGGGTCATACCGATGCCCAGGGGCGAGTGAGCCTGGCCACTGAGGTCGCCGACAGTGCGGCCAATGAATTGCTGGTCCGCAAGCCGGGTTACGCCGACCTGCGTAGCCAATGCCCCTGCCAGGGACAGCTCTATGCCTTGAGCCCGATCCTGCCAAATCCCGAGAGCCTGCGCATGGTGTTGAGCTGGAGTGCGCCGGGGCAGGACCTGGATGCACACCTGAGCTATCCCCACAAATTGTTGTACTTCGCCACTGGCAAGGGACCAGGTGCCCGCCTGGAGGCAGACAGCGCCGATAGCCAAGCCCCGGAAACCATTACCATCGATGAGCGAGTGCCTGGCGATGCCTATGTCTTTGCCGTCCATGACTTCACGAATGGCAACAACCCGGAATCGTTGCACCTGGGGCGCAGCCAGGCGCGGGTCGATGTCTATAAAGGCTCGTCGCTGATTCGCAGCTACCGGGTGCCGAAGAATCGCCAGGGCAATTTGTGGGTGGTGTTTCGCCTGACCGCCGATGGCCGATTGCAGGACATCGATCGAGTGTTGCAAGGCAATCATGAGCCGGAGTCGGCCATGAGCGATCTCGATCCATTGCTGGAAAGCACCAAGTCCATCGACGAGGTCGCGGGCAAGGATCTGGGGCCGGTGGATGCCAAGAGCCTCAACCAGAAAGGCGAGGAGTACTACCGCAGGGGGGACTTCGGTGGAGCGAGCATTTTCTACAGCGACGCCATCGCGCTGGACCCTGGTTATGCCCAGGCCTACAGCAATCTTGCGCTGACCTATCGCAAGAACAGGCGTGCGGACGAGGCCGTGGTTGCCGATCGCCAGGCCATTGCCCTGGCCAGTGGTGCTTCGGCACCGACCATACGTGCCAGTGCCTATTACGACATGGGGCGTATCTACGAGGACGCCGGGCAATTCGCTACGGCCCTGGAGCATTACCGCAAGGCCCGTGAGCAAAAGGCCAATCCGGTGTATGACAAGGCGATAGAGCGGTTGCAGGGCCGTTGAGCCGGCCGCAGTAGTTTTCCACAACGCGCCGGCAGCGGCGCGTTGTGCATTTATGGAGGTTGATATGCGGATTCGTGTTTTCCCCTGGTTGCTGGCGCTGTGCTTGTCCAGCAGTGTGGTTCAGGCGGCCGGGCCGCTAGTCTTCGCGACCATCGACCGCAGTGGTTGGCCGAATCCTTTGGACAGCGCGGCTGATTTCGATACAGCGTCACGGGGCGAGATCCTAATGTTCGGCAAGGCTTTGCTGGCCAGCGAGGCCCTGGACGAGAAGGCCTTGAAACAGCGCCTCGGCGTGCGCCAGCTGGATCTCAAGTCACTCAACACCGTGCGCGAGCAGTTCTGGGCGCGGCTCCTGGAGAATTACCAACGGGCCAGCCAGGATTGCGATGCCGCCCCCTTTTGCCAGCCAGTACGCAACCTTGGGGAGTTGCGCCAGCTGATAGCCGGCTTCACCGGTGCCAGCAAAGCCACCTACGGTGCCTGGGCCGAGGCCAGCAAGCGCTTCCACCTGCAATACCTGGATGAACAATTGCGCCTGGCCGCGCTGTTCCCCACGGTCAGCAGCGAGATCCTGCGGATGGACCCAGCGGAAAAGCTGGGCGACGAGCTGGCGGATCGACAGTTCCTGCTGACGTTCGATGACGGCCCGAGCCTGAAGGGTGGCTACACCGAGGCGTTGGCCGAGCTGTTGCGTGCCCATGAGGTGCATGGCCTGTTCTTTGTCCTGGGAGAGTCGCTGCAGTCGCGCCTGAATCGTTCTTCGCCGGGACAATTGCGCGAGACCTATGATGGCCAGTGCGTAGGGATACATGGGTGGGAGCACAAGTCCCATTCCTCCTGGAGCGCCTGGCAAAAGTCCGTGCTCGACAGCGCCAACCTGGCCAGTCGTACCCTGGAGGGCGATTACCTACCGCTGTTTCGACCGCCCTACGGACAGCGTCGCAGTGACAGTGCCGGATTCTTCAAGGCCAATGGCCTGCAACTGATGCTGTGGAACATCGACTCCCAGGACTGGAGCAAGAAGCTCGACGCCGAGGCAACGACCCAGCGGGTGCAAACGCTGATGCTGTTGTGGCGGCGCGGGATCGTCCTGTTCCATGACGTCCACCCCAAGGCGGCCCAGGCCGTGCCGACGTTGATCCGGGATAACCAGCACAACGGCGTGCAATGGCTCGATTGCCGAACCCTGCGCTAGGCCCGCGTGCCTTCAGCCACGTGCCGGCCCGGCAGATGCGCAGGCACCGTTGACCGGTAGCATCCGGTAGCCCTTTTCCCAAGGCCTTTTCTCGACCCGCTGTCCCGTCCCGCTAGTCTTCAGGGAACGGTCAGCGGTCAAAGGAGTGACCCTCATGCACAGTACCCTTGAACAGGTCTTCGGTTATCCACAGTTTCGCCCAGGCCAGGAGGCCACGGTCAGCGCGGTCCTGGCTGGGCGCTCGGCGGCGGCGATCTTCCCCACCGGCTCCGGCAAGTCCCTGTGCTACCAACTGCCCGCACTGCTGTTGCCGCACCTGACCCTGGTGGTATCGCCGCTGTTGGCGCTGATGCAGGACCAACTGGCGTTTCTCCAGGGGCATGGCATCGCCGCTGCGAGCATCGATTCGGCCCAGGGGCGGGAGGAGGCCAACGAAGTGATGGCCCGGGCCCGTTCCGGGGAGCTGAAGATCCTGATGATCTCGGTCGAGCGCCTGAAGAACGAACGTTTCCGCAACTTTTTGCAGCAGGTGCCCATCTCCCTGCTGGTGGTGGACGAAGCGCATTGCATATCCGAATGGGGCCACAACTTTCGGCCGGACTACCTGAAACTGCCGGACTACCAGCGCCAGTTCAAGATTCCCCAGGCCCTGCTGTTGACGGCCACGGCGACCCCGAAGGTGATCGCCGACATGCAGGCGCGTTTCGCCATCGCTGCGGGCGATGTGGTCACTACCGGTTTCTACCGACCCAACCTCAACCTGTTGGTGGAGCCGGTACGCGGTGCCGACAAGCGCAAGCGCCTGGTGCAGTGGCTGGGTGAACGGGCCGGGCAACCGAGCATCGTCTACGTGACCTTGCAGAAGACTGCTGAGCAGATCGCCGAGTACCTGGGCCAGCAGGGGATTGCCGCCCAGGCTTACCACGCCGGTTTGCCACACGAGGAGCGCGAGTCGATCCAGCGGCGCTTCATGGCAGGGAACAGCCAGTGCATCGTTGCCACCATTGCCTTCGGCATGGGTATCGACAAGAGCGATATTCGCAACGTGGTGCACTTCGACCTGCCCAAGTCCATCGAGAACTACAGCCAGGAAATCGGGCGTGCCGGGCGCGATGGCCAGCCCTCCGACTGCCTGGTGCTGGCCAACCGCGACAGCCTCAATGTCTTGGAGAACTTCGTCTACGGGGATACTCCCGAGTTGAGCGGAATCCGCTACGTGCTGGACGATTTGCAGGCCTGTGCACCGCAAGGGCAGTGGGAGTTCATGCTGGGACCACTGGCCGACCAGAGCAATATCCGCCAATTGCCACTCAAGACCTTGCTGGTGCAATTGGAGCTGCGTGGCCTGATTGCCCCGCGCTATGCCTATTTCGCCGAGTACCGCTTCAAGCTGTTGCTTGAGCCCTCGACCTTGCTGGAGCGTTTCGAAGGGGAGAGGCGTGATTTCGTCGATGCCATCATCCAGACCTCGAGCCGTGCCCGGACCTGGGCCACCGTGAATTTCGATGCGCTCTACCAGCAGCACCAGGCACCGCGCCAACGGGTGGTCAAGGCGCTGGACTATCTCCAGGAAAAAGGCTGGGTAGAAGTGGAAAGCAAGCAGATGACCGAGGTCTACAGCCTGTTGCAGGACGATTTCGATCCGGCTGCCCTGGGCACTGAGTTGCATGCCTATTTCGCGCGCCACGAGGGCAGCGAGATTGCCCGGATCCACGGGATGCTCGAATTGTTCGCCAGTGAGCAGTGCCTGGGGTATCGCCTGGCGCAGTACTTTGGCGACCAGCAGGCGCCGCAACAATGTGGGCATTGTTCGGTTTGCCAGGGACGAGTCGCGTGCTTGCCGACACCGTCGGCCTTGCCCGCACTTGTGGATAAAAATTTTGCCGAGCTGTGCGGCAATTTTATCCACAGGCACCAGCAGCACACGGGCGAGGTGCCTGGAGCGGAACGGCTGGCACGTTTTCTGTGCGGCCTGAGCGTGCCGTTGTTCACCAAGCTCAAGGCACGGAGCATTTCCGGCTTCGCGACCTTGGAGGATTACCCCTACAGCGCAGTGCGAGAGTGGTGCGTCACTCAGCTGCCTGAGTGAAATCCATCTGCTGAATGCTGTGCATCACAGGAATAAATTTCAAAAATGATGCTCGCCTGACTATGGTGGTGACTGTCCTTGGAACACCCACGGGAGAGTCCATATGAGCCAGGCAGCATTCGATATCCGGCAGGCCGCAGTGATCGGCGCCGGTACCATGGGACGCGGCATCGTCATGTGCCTGGCCAGCGCCGGCCTCCCGGTCCTGTGGCTGGACAACAATCCACAGATGCTCCAGCAAGCCCTGGCGGCAGTGGCCGATACCTATGCCCATAACGTTCGCCAAGGGCGTATCGAGCAGGCTGAAGCCGATGCACGCCTGGCGCGGATTGGCGTCGCCCAAGGTTATCCACAGCTGGCTGACGTGGACCTGGTGATCGAGGCGGTGTACGAGAACCTGGAGCTCAAGCAGCAGATCTTTCGTCAGCTGGATGCTGCACTCAAGCCGGGAGCGATCCTCGCCAGTAATACCTCGGCACTGGATATCGACGCCATTGCCGCAGTTACCCGACGGGCGCCCCAGGTCCTGGGCCTGCACTTCTTCAGCCCGGCACACATCATGAAACTGCTCGAGGTGGTGCGGGCCGCCAAGACCTCGCCTGAGGTGCTGGACGCTGCCTTGGCCCTGGGCCAGCGCATGGGCAAGGTCAGTGTGGTGGCGGGCAACTGCTTCGGCTTCATTGGCAACCGCATGCTCAATACCTATGTGCTCGAGGCCCGCAAGATGCTCCTGGAAGGCGCGTTTCCCTATCAGGTGGATGCTGCCTTGCAGGCGTTTGGCTTTGCCATGGGACCGTTTCGCATGTACGACGTGGTGGGCATCGACCTGGGCTGGCGTGCCCGGCAGCTGAGCGGCGTCGGCCAGAATGCGCCAGAGATCCAGGTCGACAACCGCTTGTGTGAGCTGGGGCGGTTTGGCCAGAAAAGCGGTGACGGCTATTACCACTATGAGCCAGGCAGCCGCCAGGCCGAGCACGATCTGGAGGTCGATGCCCTGGTGCTGCAGGTCAGTGAGGGGCTGGGCTACCGGAGGCGCGATATTGGTCCCGAGGAGATCCTGGAGCGCTGCCTGCTGGCCCTGGTCAACGAAGGGGCGAAGATCCTCCAGGAAGGCATTGCTCGCTCGGCCGGTGATATCGACCTGGTCTACCTCAATGGCTACGGCTTTCCCAGGGAGCAGGGCGGGCCGATGAGCTGGGCCGATACCCAGGGGCTGGCAGAGGTCCGGCGGCGGCTGACGATCCTGCAAGCTGAATTGGGTGAGCATTGGCGGCCGGCGAAGTTGATCGAGGCACTGGCGGTCGCTGGAAAAGGGTTTGCCCAGGCTTAGTCCCCTGGGGTGAAATGCCGGGCGATCAATCGCTCAATCCAAGGGAGACCGCCCTGATGTCCGAGTCCATGCCGCAACGCGGCGACTACCGCCATTTCCAGCCGATCATCACGCGTTGGCATGACAATGACGTCTATGGCCATGTGAACAACGTCACCTACTACAGCTTTTTCGACACGGCGGTGAATACCTACCTGATCGAGCAGGGCGGCCTGGATATCCATGACGGTGAGGTGGTGGGGTTCGTGGTCAGCTCGGCTTGCGACTACTTCGCCTCCATCGCATTTCCTGAGCGTATCGAGGTGGGACTGCGGGTCGGCAAGTTGGGCAACAGCTCGGTGCAATACGAGTTGGCGGTGTTCAAGTCGGGAGAGGAGGAGCCTTGCGCGGCGGGGCGTGTCGTCCATGTGTTCGTGGACCGGGCATCGAACCAGCCGGTGCCGATTCCAGTGGTCCTGCGCGCAGCCCTGGAACAGCTGCTGGTGACCTGAGCTTCGAGACTTGATCGACCTGTGGACACTGTAGCCGCTGCCGCAGGCTGCGATCGGCGCCAGTAGGGGAGGCCTGACCTCTATCCTTGGGGCCAGTACCGCAGCCTCTGGTCTGGCGAGGCCCTTGGCCTCGCGTCCAGTGTGCGGTAGCGGCTACAGGGGGCGGTCGATCAGTCGTCGTAGTGACGATGCTTGCGATGGCCGTAGGCGTGACCACGACCACGGTGGCCGTCGCGGTAGTAGCGGCGGTCGCGATCGCGGCGATAGTCGCGGTCTTCCCGGGCGCTTTCGTTGCCCATGTAGTTGCCCAGTGCGCCGCCGGCACCACCGCCTGCGGCTGCACCGATCAGGCTGCCGGTGCTGCCGCCCATGCTGCGGCCCACGACGTTGCCGCCTGCCGCGCCCAAGGCGCCGCCGATGGCTGCCTGGCCACGACTGCGCTTGTCGGCGCCGACCGCACTGCCGCCTGCGCCGCCGATGGCTGCGCCAATGGCCGAACCGGTATTGCCGCCCAGTTGCTGGCCGACCACCGAGCCTAGAACCCCGCCCAATGCGCCGCCCACACCTGCTTCAGTGGTGCCACCTGCAGAGGCGGCGCCGCTGACCAGGCCAAGGGACAACAAGAGAATCGAGGAGAACTTCATACATGAGCCTCAAAGGGATGACGGCGCGATCCTGAGGCTGTACCACGGCGCTTACAAACGAAATCCGACGAATAGCACGAGTTGTACACAATCTCGTAACTTATTGTTTTTGATAGGGAACTTAAGCGACTTTCAACGGTCTACGGTTACTTGAAGACGGCCGCCCTGCATGCAGGAGCGGCCTTTTTTGTGCCCGCGATTCCGTCAAGCCGAGCGTGCCATGATCAGGCCGTTGTCGCTGGCAGCCTCCAGGCGGATGGCGATGAACTTGGAGGTCGGGGTATGGCTGCCGTCACCGGTGCTTTCCAGCGGCACCAACGGGTTGACCTCAGGGTAGTAGGCCGCGGCCTGGCCGGCGGGGATGTCGAAAGCCAGCAGGGTGAAGCCCTTGACCCGGCGTTCGCGGCCATCGTTCCACAGCGACACGATATCGGCCTTCTGCCCTGGCTTGAACCCCAGGCGGATGATGTCCGCTTCGTTGACGAACAGCACGTCACGTTGGCCCTTCACCCCGCGGTAGCGGTCATCGAGGCCGTAGATGGTGGTGTTGTACTGATCGTGGGAGCGCATCGACTGCAGGATCAGGTCCGGCTGCTTGCCGCTGGCCCGGGTGCGTTCATCGATCAGGTCCTTGGGCAGCAGGTTGGCGCGGAAGTTGGCGCGCCCCGAGGAGGTGTTCCACTGGCGAGCACCGGCGGCGTTGCCCAGGTAGAAGCCGCCTGGGTGCTTGAGGCGCTCGTTGAACTCCTTGAAGCCTGGGATGGTGTCGGCGATCAGGTCGCGGATGCGCCCATAGTCGGCGGCCAGCCAGTTCCAGTCCACCGGGCGGTTGCCCAGGGTGGCCGCGGCGATGCCCGCCAGGATCCAGGGCTCGGAGCGCATGTGCGCCGACAGCGGCTGCAACTGGCCGTTGGAGGCGTGGACCATGCTGAAGGAGTCTTCCACGGTGACCGCTTGTGGGCCGCCAGCCTGCAGGTCGATGTCGGTGCGTCCCAGGCACGGCAGGATCAGCGCATCCTTGCCGTGGGCCAGGTGGCTGCGATTGAGCTTGGTGCTGATCTGCACGGTGAGGTCGCAGTTGCGCAGGGCCTGGAACGTCCGCTCGCTGTCCGGAGTGGCCTGGGCGAAGTTGCCCCCAAGGCCGATGAATACCTTGGAACGGCCTTCGAGCATGGCGTGGATCGCCTCGACCACGTTATGACCGTTGTCCCTGGGCACCTTGAACTGGAAGCGCCGCTCCAGGGAGTCGAGGAAGGCCACCGGCGGCCGCTCGTTGATGCCCATGGTGCGGTCACCCTGGACGTTACTGTGGCCGCGGACCGGGCACAGGCCGGCGCCGGGCCTGCCGACGTTGCCGCGCAGCAGCATCAGGTTGGCGATTTCCTGGATGGTCGCCACCGAATGGCGATGCTGGGTAATGCCCATGGCCCAGCACATGATGACGTTCTTGCCCTTGGCGTACATGCGCGCCGCCTGCTCGATCTCCACCAGGGTCAGGCCCGACTGCTCGACGATCTGCTCCCATGGGGTGTCGTCGATGGTGCCCAGGTATTCCAGCACCTGGGCGGTGTGGGTGTTGAGGAAGTCGTGGTCGAATACGGCCGCGGTCCCGGCCTTTTGCGCGTCGCGTTCCCATTGCAGGAGGAACTTGGCCATGCCGCGCAGCAACGCCATGTCGCCACCCAGGGCCGGGCGGAAGTACGCGGTATTGGTCGGGCGGTTGCCGTTGGTGAGCATCTCCAGGGGATTCTGCGGGTGCTGGAAGCGTTCCAGGCCGCGCTCCTTCAACGGATTGACGCACACCACCTGGGCACCGCGCTTCACCGCCTCGCGCAGGGGTTCGAGCATCCGCGGATGGTTGGTGCCGGGGTTCTGGCCCCAGACGAAGATCGCGTCGGAGTGTTCGAAATCGTCGAAGGTTACCGTGCCCTTGCCCACCCCGACGCTCTGCGCCAGGGCCACGCCACTGGCTTCGTGGCACATGTTCGAACAGTCGGGGAAGTTGTTGGTGCCGTAGGCCCGCACGAACAACTGGTAGAGATAGGCCGCCTCGTTACTGGCCCGGCCCGAGGTATAGAACTCGGCCATGTCCGGGCTCGGCAGGTTCAGCAGGTGGCGGGCGATCAGGCTGAAGGCGTCTTCCCAGCTGATGGGGCGGTAGCGATCGGTCTCGGCGTCATAGCTCATCGGCTCGGTCAGCCGGCCCTGGTACTCGAGCCAGTAGTCGCTCTGTTCCAGCAGGGCACTGACGCTGTGCTTGGCGAAGAAGGCGCCGTCCACCCGGCGCTTGGTGGCTTCCCAGTTCACCGCCTTGGCGCCGTTCTCGCAGAACTTGACCATGCCGCTTTCCGGCGAGTCGCCCCAGGCGCAGCCCGGGCAGTCGAAGCCGCCGTTCTGGTTGGTCTTGAGCATCATGCGGATGTTCTTCAGGGCGTTGTCGCTGGTCAGCCAGGCCTGGGCCACGCTGATCAGGGCACCCCAACCACCGGCCGGCCCCTTGTAGGGCTTGTAGCGGGCTACGGGTTTCTGGTCGGCTTGGTTATGTGTACTCACGGGCGACTCTCCATCGCGGGGTTGTCGGGCCGCAATGCGCTTCGATGCGGCAGGTGGACAAGGTAGTGGCTGTGATGACGCGACCCTCACCGGGCCTGGCGGAAGCTCGAGAAGCGAGCACGGGGGCGGGCCTCGCAGGAGCTGGCGCTGCGCAGGGCGGGCGTTTGGCGGTCATCGGGGGATCAGCGGCGTACTGGGAGGCAAGCCTAAGCGCGGCATTGTGTCGCGTCTAATTGCTAGTACTGATCCTTTGATAGATGGCGTCGATCAAGCGCCATCGAGCAGTTTCTGGTAGAGGGCGAAGCAGGCTTCGGCCAGGGCCGAGCGCGGTGCGCTGCGACGCATGATCAGGCCCAGGCGAGCCAGGGTCTGGGCGTCTTCTATGGGTTGCAGGCGCAGATGCTCGGTCATGGCCTCCAGGCCGCTGTCCAGGGGCATCACCGCGCAGCACAGGCCGCCATGGACCATCTGCACCAACTGATGGACGGCATCGGTCTGCAGGACGGGGCGTGGGTGCAGTCCGCGGATATGGAAGTTGTGATCGATGGACTGGCGAAAATGCATGCCGCTGGTCAGCAGGCCCAGGGGCAGTTCGGTCAGCGCTTCCCAGCTCAGCGGTTGCTCGCCGAAGCTGAAGTGCCGTTGGTCGTACAGCAGTCCCATATGCGTCTGGGCCAGGGTCAGGGAGTCGAAGTGCTCGCCGTCCAGGCGTTCCAGGTAGGACACCCCGAGGTCCAGGCGATTACTCGCCAACTGCTCGAGGATCTGTTCCGAACTCAGGGACGAGAGTTCGAAGCGCAGGTGCGGGTGTTCGGCGTGCAGGCGCTGCATCAGTGGCTGCGGGTCGAAGCTCGACAGCGGGACCACTCCCAGGCGCAGGGTGCCCACCAGGTTGCCACGGCAGGCAGCGGCTTCGGCCAGCAAACCGTCATAGGCGGTGAGTACGGTACGGGCCCAGGCCAGGACCCGCTCGCCGGGCGCGGTGAAACCTTCGAAGCGCTGGCCACGGTTGACCAGCGGCAGCTCAAGCTCCTCCTCGAGGTTGCGCAGGCGCATCGACAGGGTCGGCTGGGTGATGTGGCAACGGGCGGCGGCTTGGCCGAAGTGGCGGGTTTCGTCCAGAGCGATGAGGAATTTCAGCTGCTTGATGTCCATCTTCGCTCCGGCGCGACAAAAGGCCGGGATTCTACCGTGCCGGCGTGGCCTTGGTCAGTGGTCGGCCGGGAACCTCGATCGGCCGGGCTGGTCTAGTCTTTCGCATCTGGATCTATCAACCAAGGAGTGTGCGACATGAGCATTTTCAGCTTTGTGAAGGAAGCCGGTGAGAAACTGATCGACTTGCTGACCCCGGGTAACGCCAACGCCAGCGAGCAGCTCAAGGAACACATCGCCAAGGTCGGCCTGGGCAACCCCAACGTCCAGGCGACGGTGGAAGGCGACAAGGTCATCGTCAAGGGTGAAGTGGCGAGCCAGGAAGAGAAGGAAAAGATCCTTCTGGCCCTGGGCAACATCGCCGGTGTCGGCAGTGTCGAGGACCAGGTCACCGTCACTGGTCCAACCGTGGTGTCGGCCGTATTCGTCACCGTGAAGAAGGGCGATACCCTGAGCGCCATCGCCAAGGTCCAATACGGCGACGCCAACAAGTACAACAAGATCTTCGAGGCCAACAAGCCCCTGCTGTCCCATCCGGACAAGATCTATCCGGGGCAGGTCCTGCGCATCCCCGAGTGATCGGATAGCAGCTTTCTCAGCCAGGCCTGCCCCTTTCGGGGGGTAGGCCTGGCTAGTCCAGCAGGCCCTTGATCAGTTCCCGATAATCCCCCACTGCCGCGAACTCCGCGGTGTCCTTCGGCCCTTTGCGGCTGTCCGGCTGGCTCACCGCAAGCAGTTGCCCTACTCCGAAGTCCCGTGCGCTACGCAGAATTGGCAAGGTGTCGTCGATGAACAGGCTGCGCTTGGGGTCGAAGTGGATATCGGCCTGCAAGGCGTCCCAGAACTGCAGGTTCTCCTTGGGGAACCCATAGTCGTGGGAACTGATCAGGCGCTCGAAGTACGGCGCCAACTCGATGCGCTCCAGTTTCAGCGAAAGCGAATCGCGGTGTGCGTTGGTGATCAGGATCACCCGCTTGCCGGCCTGCTTGAGCGCCGCGAGGAATGTATCGGCGTCCGGGCGCAGGGCGATCAGGTGGGCGGTCTCCAGCTTCAGTTCACGTACTGGCAACCTGAGTTCGGTGCTCCAGAAGTCCAGGCAATACCACTGCAACTGTCCGGCGTTACGCTCGAACAAGGGCTGCAGCTCCAGTTCGGCCATGGCCCGGCTGACCCCATGCAGCTCGGCATAGCGACGGGGCAGGTGCTCCAGCCAGAAATGGTTGTCGTAGTGCAGGTCCAGCAAGGTGCCGTCCATGTCCAGCAGGACGGTATCGATATCGCGCCAGGGCATCAGGGTCATTGACTACTTCTCCAACGGAAAACAATCGACCGGCAAGGGCGATCACATGCAGTAAACAATAGGTCTGGCAGCGGCCGCGCGCCGCTGCAATCTGCAACCCAGTCACTTTCAAACAGGCTGTATAGTAACCCGCTATCGCCAAGGAGCCCGCCATGCGTCAGAAACCCACCGTACTTGCCCGAGAGATCGTCGCTACCAGTCGCCTGTTTTGTGTCGAGCAGGTTCAACTGCGCTTCGCCAATGGTGCCGAGCGTACCTACGAGCGGTTGGTGGGGCGGGGCGCAGGCTATGGCGCGGTGATGGTCGTGGCCATGCTCGATAGCGAGCATGCCGTGCTGGTGGAAGAGTATTGCGGTGGTACCGATGCCTATGAATTGTCGCTGCCCAAGGGCCTGATCGAGCCCGGCGAAGACGTGCTGGCGGCGGCCGAGCGCGAGCTCAAGGAGGAGGCCGGGTTTGGCGCGCGGCAGCTGGAACACCTGACCGAGTTGTCGCTGTCCCCGGGCTACATGAGCCAGAAGATCCAGGTGGTGCTGGCCACCGATCTGTATGAAGAGCGCCTGGAGGGCGATGAGCCCGAGCCGATGCGGGTCGACAAGATCAACCTGCGGGAGCTGGCCGGGCTGGTGCAGAATCCGCAGTTCAGTGAAGGCCGTGCCCTGGCAGCGTTGTACCTGGCCCGCGATCTTTTGAGCCAGCGTGGAGTCTTTCAAGCATGAACGAGATGATGAACTTTCCCCATCCCCTGCTGGCGCCCGTGGTCGACCTGGCACTGCGTGCCGGTGAAGCGATCCTGCCGTTCTGGCGCGCCGATGTAGCGGTCGAGCGCAAGGCCGATGAGTCGCCGGTGACGGCCGCCGACCTGGCCGCCCATCACTTGATCGTGGCGGGCCTGCAAGCCCTGGCCCCGGAGATCCCGGTACTTTCCGAAGAAGATGCCGACATTCCCCAGGCCACCCGTGCCGGTTGGCAACGTTGGTGGTTGGTGGACCCGCTGGATGGCACCAAGGAGTTCATCGCCGGGAGCGAGGAGTTCACCGTCAATATCGCTCTCATCGAACAGGGACGGGTGGTCTTTGGCGTGGTGGCGATGCCCACCAGCGGGCGCTGCTACCTTGGCGGCGCGGGGCTTGGTGCCTGGCGCCTCGATCGGGACCAGGCGCCTCAGGCGATCGCGGTACGTGAGCAGCCGGGAGCGGGCGAAGCCTTTACCGTGGTGGCCAGCCGGCGTCATTCCAGCCCCGATCAAGAGCGCCTGCTGGCTGGCTTGGGTGCGGCCCTGGGCGAGTTGCAACTGGCCAATATCGGCAGTTCGCTGAAGTTCTGCCTGCTGGCCGAAGGGACGGCGGATTGCTATCCGCGCCTGGCGCCCACTTCGCAGTGGGATACCGCTGCCGCCCAGGGCGTGCTCGAAGGTGCCGGTGGCGAGGTGCTGGATCTGGCCGGTGCACCGTTTTGCTATCCGCCCCGGGAGTCGTTGCTCAATGGCTTCTTCCTGGCGCTGCCGGCCAAGGCGCCCTGGCGCGCCAAGCTACTGGAACTGTGCGGTAAATAGCCGATAGCCGCAGGTCCTGCCCTCGGTGAGCACGATTCAGCGGTGCAGCACGTACTGTCCGGCGAAGAGCACGGCATCGTCGCTGCTGCCGGCATTCACTACTCGGGTGTGCAGGGTCAGGCGGGCCCGTCCATAGCGCTGGTACATCGTGAGGAATTTCTTCCAGACCTTGTCCTCGGGGGCTGCGCAGATCGCCTGGGCATCCCCGGTGACCGGCAACGGGTAGCTGATCTGCCCCTCCTGGATGACGATGTGCCCATCCTCGATTCCTTCCTCCCGAAGCCGCAAGTGCAACCATCCCCAGCCGGCCAGTACGGCACCGCAATAGAGACTGCCGCCGAACATGGTGCTCTTGTGGTTCACGTTGGCATCCAGGGGGAGTTGCAGGCGCAGTTGCTGCGCTTGCCAGTCGAGTACCTTCAGGCCCATGTCCCGGGTCAGGGGAATGTCGTGGTGGAGGATGGATTCCAGGTAGCGACTGTCGCGGTTCATGCACGGGCCTCAAGGGTCATTGGGGAGTGGGAGCGATGGCTTATTCGGATTCGTCGCTGGAATGGCTGGCACCGCTGTCGGCGAAGTTCAGGCCATGCTTGCGCAACTTGTCATGCAGGGTCTTGCGGGGAATGCCCAGGGCCTCGGCGAGGCTACGCATCGAGCCATGAGGTTGGGCCATCTCCGCGGCGATCAGGGATTTCTCGAAATGCTCCACCTGTTCGCTCAAGCCGCCACTGATCAGGGGCGGCGTAGCAGTCGGGGCATGGCCCGGGTCGCCATTGTCCAGGGCCAGCTCCAGGCCCAGGGCGAAGCGTTCGGCAACGTTCTGCAGTTCCCGTACGTTGCCCGGCCAGTCGTGGCGCAGCAACAGGGCTCGATGCCCGGGTTGCAGCTCCTGGGCGGGAAGGCCGTGGCGGGTGCTGGCTTCATCGGCAAAATGCTGGAACAGCATCAGCACGTCCTCGCCGCGTTCGCGCAACGGTGGAATTCGCAGCGGAGCCACGTTCAGGCGGTAATAGAGGTCGGCGCGAAAGCGCCCCTGGTCGGCCGCTTGGCGCAAGTCTTCCTTGGTGGCGGCAATGATGCGGATATCCAGCGGGATCAGCTGGTTGCCCCCCAGGCGCTCCACAACACGCTCCTGGAGCAGGCGCAGCAGCTTGACCTGGACATCCAGGCTCATGCTTTCGATTTCATCGAGGAACAGGGTGCCGCCATTGGCGAACTCGAACTTGCCGATGCGACGTTTCTGCGCCCCGGTGAACGCCCCTGGTTCGTGGCCGAACAGTTCGCTCTCCACTACCGATTCCGCCAGCGCCCCGGCGTTGATCGCCACGAACGGCCCGTTGCGGCGGCCCGACAGGTCGTGCAGGGCCCGCGCCACCACCTCCTTGCCGGCCCCGGTCTCGCCGAGGATCAGCACGTCGGCGCGAGTCGCAGCGAGGGCGCCGATCTGTTGGCGCAGGCGCAGCATGGACGCCGATTGGCCCACCAGTCGTGCGCTCAGTTCCTGGCGGTCGCTCAGGGCCAGGCGCAGGCTGCGGTTGTCCAGGACCAGCCGGCGCCAAGCCAGGGCGCGACGCACGCTGTCCAGCAGGGCATCGCTGGCAAAGGGTTTCTCCAGGAAGTCGTAGGCCCCGGCGCGCATCGCCTGTACGGCCAGCGGCACGTCGCCATGGCCGGTGATCAGCAGCACCGGCAGCTCCGGGTCCTGGGCATGCAATTGGCTGAGCAGTTCCATGCCGTCGATGCCCGGCATGCGGATGTCACTGACCACCACCCCCGGCCAATCCCGTTCCAGGCGTTCGGCCAGGCCCTGGGCTTCTCCCAGGGACAGGACCTTGAGCCCGGCCAGGTCCAGGGTCTGGCTCAGGGCCTGGCGCAAGTGTGGGTCGTCATCGATCAACACCACTTGCAACTGGGGGTCGAGGCTGTCGGGACGGGTCATTGGTCACTTTCCAGGTCGTGTCGTGGCCGCCCCTGCAAGGTCGGCCCATGGCTTGTTCGCGTGTGGCGCGCGTCGCGTTTCATACCCCGCGGTCCTCGGATGGCTGTGGGCTGACTCCCGGAGCCCCGGCCCGCAAACGCAGGGTGATCAGGGCACCGCCTTCGCGATGGTTGGCGAACGCCAGCTCACCGCCGAAGGCTCGCATCAGGGTGTCGCAGATCGCCAGCCCCAGGCCCAGGCCCTGGGTTCGCGTCTTGGTGGTGTAGAACGGCTCTCCGGCGCGTCCCAGGGCTTCCATGCAGAAACCCGGGCCATTGTCGCGGATGTACAGGTTGACGCCCGTGGCGGTGGATTCGGCACTCAGCCACAGCTTGCGTGGCGGGCCTTTTTCGGTGAGGGCATCCAGGGCGTTGGCCAGCAAGTTGCCCAGGACTTGGCGCAAGCGGGTTTCCCCGGCCTCGACCCACAGGGTAGCGGCCGGCAGGTCGCGGATCAGCTCCACGTCCATGGCTCGACGGCGCTTGGCCAACAGGGCCAGGGCATCGTCCAGGGCCGGCTGCAGGGCGACGCTCTCCGGTGCGTGGTGATCGCGCCGGGCAAACGCCCGCAAGTGGGTGATGATCGAGGCCATGCGCCCGGTCAATTCGCTGATCAGCTTGAGGTTGCCCCGGGCGTCGTCGGTGCGTTGATGGTCCAGCAGCACCTCAGCGTTTTCAGCGTAGCTGCGGATCGCCGCCAGTGGCTGGTTGAGCTCGTGGCTGATACTGGCGGACATGGTGCCCAATGCCGAAAGCTTGCCAGCCTGGACCAGGTCGTCCTGGGCACGTACCAGTTCCTGCTGGGCGGTCTCGCGTTCCAGCACTTCCTGCTTCAGGCGTCGGTTGAGGTTCTCCAGGTCGCTGGTGCGTTCGGCCACGCGCATCTCCAGTTCCCGCCGTGCCTTGCCTTCGAAAGCGATCCGCTCCATGTAGTGCTGGCGGCGTTGCATCATCAGTCCGAGCAGCAGCATCAGCACCAATAGAGCTGCGGCGCCAATCGCCAGGACGGTGCGTACTGGGCGGTCGATCAGGGTGCGAGGGGCGAGGATGCTGACGCTCCAGCCGGTTTCCTCGATCTGCTGGGTCTGCACCAGCCAGGCCTTGGAGTTGAGATCCAGAGGACGTGGAGTGCGGGTTGGATAGGGTTGGATGGCGACGATCGCCTGGCGTTCTTCCTCGTTTAGCGGGCGAGTCGCGCGAAAGCGCCATTCCGGGCGCGAGGTGAGAATCACCACACCGTTGTGATCGGTCACCAGAAGCTGCTCCGGTGTCTTGCCCCACAGGCGTTCGGTGTGGTCCAGGTCGACCTTGACCACGAGGACCCCGAGTATCCGCTCGCCTTCGCGTACCGCAGCGGCGAAGAAATAGCCGCGCTTGGCCGAGGTGGTCCCCAGGCCGAAGAAGCGCCCGAGGCGGCCGGCCATGGCCTCGCTGAAGTATGGGCGGAAGGCGAAGTTACGGCCCACGAAGCTGTCGTGCTTGTCCCAGTTGGAGGCCGCCAGGGTCTTGCCGCTGGTGTCCATCAGGTACATGACTTCGGCGCCGGTCTGGGCGCTGATGTTCTTGAGCAGGCGGTTGGCGTTGCCCTGGGTGACGCCATCGTCCGGGGCCCCTAGCAGCGCCCGCAGTGCTGGCAAGTCGCCAAGGATCTGCGGCAGTACTTCGTAGCGATGCAGGGTGCCCAGCAGGTTGGCTACGTAGAGGTCCAGGGTCTGGCTGTTCTGGCTGGTCAGCTCATTGCGGTAGTAACGTTCCGCCAGGTGCTCCAGTGGCCACAGCAGCGGTGCCAGGCACAGGGCCAGCAAGGCCAGGCTGCGCCAGCGGGGACGACGGGGGAGGGCTGTGGTCATGGAAATGGCGCCTGTGGACAGAGGCGCATTATGCCCAGGGTCGGCCGACGTTTGGTAACGGGTCGCGGTGCCCGGCCAAACGTCGACAGGCTTTAGCCCTGTTCGGCAAGGCACTCGCGCAAAGCGGTGTGCCAGTCCGGCTGGATCACGCCCCATTCCCGAGCCAGGCGGGTGCAGTCCAGGCGCGAGTTCAGCGGCCGTGGTGCCGGGGTCGGATAGGCGCTGGACGCAATGGCCTCCAGTATCGCGCAAGGCTTGTTCATGGCCAGCAATTGCTCGCCGATAGCCTGGGCGAAGCCGAACCAGGAGGTTTCACCATGGGCGGTGAGATGGTAAGTGCCCCAGGCCCCCGGAGTACCTGCCCGCCAGCGCTCGATGAGGGCCCGGGTGCTGTTGGCGATGGTGCCGGCCCAGGTCGGGGCCCCGATCTGATCGGCCACCACCCGCAGTTCCGGCCGCTCCTGCAACAGGCGTTGCATGGTCAGCAAGAAGTTCTTGCCGTGGCTGGAATAGACCCAGCTGGTACGCAGGATCAGGTGCTGGCCCTCGACCAGGTTGATCGCCCGTTCGCCTGCCAGCTTGCTCTGGCCGTAGACGCTCAGCGGATTGGGCTCGTCCTCTTCCACGTAGGGCGTGTCCTTGCTGCCGTCGAACACGTAATCGGTGGAGTAGTGGATCAGCGGAATGCCCAAGTCGAAGGCTTCCTGGGCGAAGACCCCCGGGGCCGTGGCATTGATGGCGAAGGCCAGGTCCGGCTCGCTTTCAGCCTGGTCCACCGCGGTGTGGGCCGCGGCATTGATGATCAGGTCCGGGCGCAGTGTCCGGACCTGCTGGCGGATCTGATCCGGATGGCTCAGGTCCAGCCGGTCGCGCCCCAGGACCAGCAGCTCGCCCAGGTCCCCGAGCCGCTGTTGCAGCTCGCGGGAGACCTGGCCGTGCTGGCCGCTGATAAGGATCTTCAAGGGCGTGTTCATTGGAACAGCTCGGCTTCGTTCAGGCTTTTGCCATTCTGGTCCTTGGCCGAGAGTATGGGAGCTCCTTGCAACTGCCAGTCGATCGCTAAGGTCGGATCATCCCAGCGAATGCAGCGTTCGGCGGACGGTGTGTAGTAATCGGTCGTCTTATAGAGAAATTCGGCAAAGTCGCTCAGGACTACAAAACCGTGAGCGAAGCCTTCTGGAATCCATAACTGCCGATTGTTTTCTGCGGACAGGAGAATGCTGGTCCAGCGTCCAAAGCTGGGTGAGTGGCGTCGAAGGTCGACGGCCACGTCCAGTACCTTTCCTGCAATCACCCGGACGAGCTTTCCCTGGGAGTGCTCGATCTGATAGTGCAGGCCACGCAAGACATTCTTCGCCGAGCGCGAATGATTGTCCTGAACGAATTCTTTGTTTAGTCCTGTGGCTTCCTTGAATGCTTTGGCATTGAAGCTTTCGTAGAAAAAGCCACGATCGTCGCCAAACATCTTGGGTTCGATGATTAGTACGTCGGAGAGGTCGGTCGAAGTGACCTTCATTGTGTTTCTCCCGCGAGAGTGAACAAGTACTGGCCATAGCCGGTCTTGCCGAAATACGCGGCGCGTTCCAGCAGGTGTTCACGGCTGATCCAGTGATTCTCGTAGGCGATCTCTTCCAGGCAAGCGACTTTCAGGCCCTGGCGGTGTTCGATGGTCTGCACGTACTGCGAGGCTTCCAGCAGGCTATCGTGGGTGCCAGTGTCGAGCCAGGCAAAGCCCCGGCCAAAGCGCTCCACATGTAGATCGCCACGCTTGAGGTAGGCATTGTTGACGTCAGTAATTTCCAGCTCGCCACGGGGCGAAGGTTTGACTGCCTTGGCGATCTGCACCACGTCATTGTCGTAGAAGTACAGGCCGGTGACGGCATAGCTGGATTTGGGTTGCTTGGGTTTTTCTTCGATGGACAGTGCGCGGCCTTCATTGTCGAAGTCGATGACGCCAAAGCGCTCTGGATCCTTGACCCAGTAGCCAAATACCGTGGCGCCGCTAGTACGTTTGGCAGCATCGCGCAACTGCTCGCCAAAGTATTGGCCGTGAAAGATGTTGTCGCCCAGGATCAGGCAGACTGGATCGTTGCCGATGAATTCCTCACCGATCAGGAATGCCTGGGCCAGGCCATCCGGCGAAGGTTGTTCGGCGTAGCTGAAACGCACCCCGAACTGGCTTCCATCACCCAGCAGATTGCGGTACTGCGGCAAGTCCTGGGGAGTGGAGATGATCAGGATGTCCTGGATACCGGCCAGCATCAGAACCGATATCGGGTAATAGATCATCGGTTTGTCATAGATCGGCAACAGCTGCTTGGAAACGCCGAGAGTGATGGGGTGCAGACGGGTACCGGAACCGCCCGCCAGAACAATGCCCTTGATCATGCAATCAGATCCTTGATGTTGGTGGAACCCAGGCGTTCGCCCTGGTAGCTGCCGTCCTGTACCCGACGACACCATTCGAGATTGTCCAGGTACCACTGCACGGTCTTGCGCAGCCCGCTGGCAAAGGTTTCTTCTGGCACCCAGCCCAGTTCGTGCTCGATCTTGCTGGCATCGATGGCATAGCGCTGGTCGTGGCCAGGACGGTCCTGGACGAAGGTGATCAGGTCGGTGTAATGGGCCACGCCTGCTGGTTTTTCCGGGGCCAGCTCTTCCAGCAGGCCGCAGATACCGCGCACCACATCGATGTTCTTTTGTTCGTTATGGCCGCCGATGTTGTAGGTCTCGCCTACCACGCCTTCGGTCACGACCTTGAACAGGGCTCGTGCGTGGTCCTCCACATACAGCCAGTCACGTACTTGCAGGCCGTTGCCGTAGACCGGCAGAGGCTTGCCCGCGAGGGCATTGAGGATCACCAATGGGATCAGTTTCTCGGGGAAGTGGAATGGACCGTAGTTATTGGAGCAGTTGGTGATCAGCACCGGCAGGCCATAGGTACGCTGCCAGGCGCGGACCAGGTGGTCGGATGCAGCCTTGCTCGCGGAGTAAGGCGAGCTGGGAGCGTAGGGCGTGGTCTCGGTGAACAGGTCGTCGACGCCATGCAGGTCGCCATAGACCTCGTCAGTGGAGATATGGTGGAAGCGGAAGGCGGCTTTTTCCGCCTCGGGCAGCTGCTGCCAGTAAGCGCGCGTCGCTTCCAGCAGGCTGTAGGTGCCAACGATATTGGTCTGGATGAAGTCCGATGGCCCATCGATGGAGCGATCTACATGGGATTCGGCCGCCAGGTGCATGATCGCATGGGGCTGGAAGCGTGCCAGGACTGCGCTGACGGTGGCCTGGTCGATGATATCGGCCTTGACGAATTCGTAGCGGCTGTTGCTGGCGATGCTATGCAGCGACTCCAGGTTGCCTGCGTAGGTCAGTTTGTCCAGGTTCAACACCTCGTGTTCCGTGTGCTGAATCAGGTGACGGACCAAAGCCGAGCCGATAAAACCGGCTCCGCCGGTGACGAGAATGCGCATGTGAGGTGGCCTGTGTCCTTTAAAGAGATCATTTACTGCAAAAATGCAGCATAGCTTGTCGGCACGAAGCTCGCGGTGCAATAGGCACTGCTCATCGTTTGTGCCATGAGGGATCGAATACCGTCTGGTAAGGCCGTGTGGCAGCCTGGGTGGAGGCTGTTCAGGAGCGCGAGCACTTGCGTATCGCCCTGGCCAATGGCGATATAAGCGACCAATAACAATTACCGGGGTCGTTGTATGTTGCTCGCCACCTTGATCCACCGTGCCAGCCTGCCCAGTCCACAGGTCACCGAGCAGCAAGCGCTGGAGCTGTTGCAGGCCCACTACGGCCTGCAGGGCTCCTTGCAGTCGCTGGGCAGCCAGCAGGATCTCAATTACCGCCTCGACAGCCCGCAAGGCCGCTTTGTGCTGAAGATCTGCCGTGGCGACTACTCCACCCTGGAGTTGCAGGCGCAGCATGAAGGCCTCGGGCATTTGCGACAGCATCCCGAATTGCGGGTGCCTCGGGTCGTTCCGGCCAAGAACGGTGCGGACCTGCTGACCCTGGAGCTTGCCGGACAGACCCTGCATGTACGCGTGCTCGACTATATAGAAGGCCGCTCCCTGACCCATCTGCCACACCTGGGCATCGAGCTGGTCGCGGGCCTGGGGCGGCTCTGCGGGCAGATGGACCTGGCCCTGGCGGACTTCCAGCATCCCGGGCTCGAGCGCACCCTGCAGTGGGATGCCCGGCATGCCCAGGCATTGATCGAGCACTTGCTGCCAGTGATCGAGGATCCCCGGCAACGCGCCTTGATCGCGGCGGCAGCACAGCGCGCCGAGCGTCACCTGCGACCGTTGGTCGACCAGTTGCCGGTACAGGCGATCCATATGGACATCACCGACGACAACGTCGTCTGGCGCCGAGACGCGGCACGGCATTGGCAATTGCAGGGGGTGATCGATTTCGGCGATCTGGTCCGCACCTGGCGCATCACCGACCTGTCGGTGACTTGCGCGTCGCTGTTGCATCACGCCGAGGGCGATCCGTTGCGCATCCTGCCGGCAATCCAGGCCTACCACCAGGTCAATCCGCTGCAGCGCTCGGAGTTGCTGGCGCTGTGGCCTCTGATCGTTGCCCGGGCCGCGGTGCTGGTACTCAGCGGTGAGCAGCAGGTCGGTATCGATCCGGGCAACGAATACAGCCGCGCCAACCTGAATCACGAGTGGGAAATCTTCCGGGTCGCTTCTTCCGTGCCTTTCGAACTGATGGAGGCGGCGATTCTGGGGGCTGTCGGCCAGTCGCTGCCGGCCATCGCCAGCGAGGGCTTTGCTCCGCTGTTGCCCAGCCTGGTAGGGCGTGAGTTCGCCCTGATCGACCTGGGGGTGTTGAGCCCGCATTTCGAGGCCGGTAACTGGGAACAACCGGGAATCGACGATCGCCTGCTGGCCGAAGCGGGGGCCGCCCATGGCCTGGCCGCCAGTCGCTATGGCCAATACCGCCTGTCGCAGACCCGTCCCGACAGCGCGCTGGAGCCGCAAACCTGTCCTGTGCATGTCCAATTGCAAGTGCCTTCGGGTACCACGGTGGAAGCCCCGTTCGCCGGTGTCCTGCACACGGCCGCTGGCGGCCTGCTGCGCCTTGATGGGCCAGGGCTGAGCTTGCGCCTGTGGGGTGTCGAGGCGGCGCTGCAACCAGGAGCCGCCTTGGTCAAGGGCCAGGTATTGGGGGCCGTGGCGGCCGACGGTCGGCTCAAGGTGCAGTTGTGCCGTGGCGCCGAGCTCGATCCACCGCTGTTCTGCACCCCGACCCGGGCTATGGCCTGGCAGGCCCTGTGCCCCTCGCCGGCGGCACTGCTGGGGCTGGCCTGCGATGCTGAGCCGGAGGTGGATGCCCAGGCCCTGCTGGCCCGGCGCGATGCCAGTTTCGCCCGCACCCAGAAGCACTATTACGTCGATCCACCACGGATCGAGCGGGGCTGGCGCAACCACCTGATCGACATGCAGGGGCGCTCCTACCTGGACATGCTCAACAATGTCGCGGTACTCGGCCATGGCCACCCGCGGATGGCCGCCGAAGCTGCGCGCCAGTGGTCGCTGCTCAACACCAACTCGCGCTTTCACTATGCGGCCATCGCCGAGTTCTCCGAGCAATTGCTGGCGCTGGCGCCGGACTCCATGGACCGGGTGTTCCTGGTCAACAGTGGCACCGAGGCCAACGACCTGGCGATCCGCCTGGCCTGGGCCTACAGCGGTGGACGCGACATGCTCAGCGTGCTGGAGGCCTACCACGGTTGGTCGGTGGCTGCCGATGCGGTTTCCACCTCGATCGCCGATAACCCCCAGGCCCTCACCAGCCGCCCGGACTGGGTCCACCCGGTAACCGCCCCCAACACTTATCGTGGCGAGTTCCGGGGCCCGGACACCACCGCGCAGTACTTGCGCAGCGTCGACCAGCAACTGGCCAAGCTCGACGAAACAGGGCGCCAGTTGGCCGGTTTCATCTGCGAGCCTGTGTATGGCAACGCCGGTGGGATCTCGTTGCCCAAGGGCTACTTGGGTGAGGTCTACCAGCGGGTCCGGGAGCGGGGTGGGGTGTGCATCGCCGACGAGGTCCAGGTGGGGTATGGCCGCATGGGCGAATTCTTCTGGGGGTTCCAGGAGCAGGGCGTGGTCCCGGACATCATCACCATGGCCAAGGGCATGGGCAACGGCCAGCCCCTGGGGGCAGTGATCACCCGGCGCGAGATCGCCGAGGCGCTGGAGGCCGAAGGGTATTTCTTCTCCTCGTCCGGCGGCAGCCCGGTCAGTTGCCGCATTGGCATCGCGGTATTGGATGTCATGCGTGAAGAGGGGCTCTGGGACAACGCCCGGGTCGTGGGATGGCACTTCCGGCAGCGCCTGGAGGCACTCAAGGCCCTGCATCCGCTGGTGGGGGCGGTGCATGGTTCGGGTTTCTACCTGGGCCTGGAGCTGATTCGCGATCACCAGACCCTGGAACCGGCTACCGAGGAAACCGCCCTGCTGTGCGAGCGCCTGCGCGAGCTGGGCATCTTCATGCAGCCCACCGGCGACTACCTGAATATTCTCAAGATCAAGCCACCGATGGTCACCACCCGGCAGAGTGTCGATTTCTTCGTCGACATGCTGTCCAAGGTGTTGGGCGAAGAACTCTAGGCCTGGACCCTCATGGGCCGGCGCCGCATGTCCAGGTTGCTGGGCGGGTGCCGGCCCATGGGAAGAACCTAGGTATTGAAATGGATTAAATCGATTATTATCGAAGTTATTTCGATATTTTTTGATTCTATGGATTTTATTAGCTTCTAAAGTCGATTTTTATCGGATATAAAGTGACCGTCGTCGGGCAGAAAATTGCCGTGCCCGCACGCTTTCATCCGTTGTCTTCGACTGCGTCCATTCGCCCAGGAGTTGATCCATGAGCCGTACCGTTACCGTCGCCGCTACCCAGATGGCCTGTTCCTGGGACCTTGAGGCCAACCTCGACACCGCTGAAAAGCTGGTGCGCGAAGCCGCCGCCAAGGGCGCGCAGATCATCCTGATCCAGGAGCTGTTCGAGACTCCGTACTTCTGCCAGAAGCCCAATCCGGACTACCTGCAACTGGCCACGCCGACCGAGGCCAATGCGGCCATCGCGCACTTCCAGAAGCTTGCCCGGGAGCTGCAAGTGGTGCTGCCCATCAGCTTCTTCGAACTGGCTGGCCGGGCGCGCTTCAACAGCATCGCGATCATCGATGCCGATGGCAGCAACCTCGGGATTTATCGTAAAAGCCATATCCCGGACGGCCCCGGTTACCACGAGAAGTACTACTTCAATCCGGGGGATACCGGCTTCAAGGTGTGGAACACCCGCTACGCCAAGATTGGCGTGGGCATCTGCTGGGACCAGTGGTTCCCCGAGTGCGCGCGCAGCATGGCCCTGCAGGGGGCAGAAATCCTGTTCTACCCCACCGCCATCGGCAGCGAGCCCCACGATTCGAGCATTTCTTCGCGCGACCATTGGCAGCGGGTGCAACAGGGCCATGCCGGCGCCAACCTGATGCCGCTGGTGGCCAGCAATCGCATCGGCAACGAGGAGCAGGACGGCTACGACATCACCTTCTACGGTTCGTCCTTTATCGCCAACCCGTTCGGCGAGAAGGTCCAGGAGCTCAACCAGACCGAAGAAGGTATCCTTGTGCACAGTTTCGACCTCGACGAGCTCGAGCACATCCGCAGCGCCTGGGGCAGTTTCCGTGACCGCCGTCCGACCCTCTATGGCGCCCTGAAAACCCTCGACGGTTCCCTGGAGTCCTGAACACTATGAGTACTTTGCACAGCACGCCGCGCGCCGACGGTTTCTACATGCCGGCCGAATGGGCCACCCAGACCCAGGCCTGGATGATCTGGCCCGAGCGTCCGGATAACTGGCGCCTGGGCGGCAAGCCAGCCCAGGCGGCCCATGCCGCAGTGGCCAAGGCCATTGCCCGCTTCGAACCGGTGACCGTGGCGGTGTCCGCGGCCCAGTATGAAAACGCCCGGGCGCGCCTGGACGTACCCAATATCCGCGTGGTGGAGATGTCCAGCGATGACGCCTGGGTCCGCGACACCGGCCCGACCTTCGTCATCAACGACACCGGCGAAGTACGTGGCGTGCACTGGGGCTTCAACTCCTGGGGCGGCTTCGAGGGCGGCCTGTACGCGCCGTGGAATCGCGACGAGCAGGTGGCCAGCAAGGTGCTGGAGATCGAGCGTTGCCAGGAATACCGCACCGAGGGCTTCGTGCTCGAGGGCGGTTCGATCCACGTCGATGGCGAAGGCACCCTGATCACCACCGAGGAATGCCTGCTCAACCACAACCGCAATCCGCACCTGTCTCGCGAGCAGATCGAGGCGGTGCTGCGTGATCACCTGGCGGTGGAACAGATCGTCTGGCTGCCGGACGGCCTGTACAACGACGAAACCGACGGCCATGTGGATAACTTCTGCTGCTACGTGCGTCCGGGCGAAGTGCTGCTGGCCTGGACCGACGACCCGCAGGACCCGAACTACCCTCGTTGCCAGGCCGCCATGCAGGTGCTGGAAAACACCCGCGACGCCAAGGGCCGCGCGTTCAAGGTGCACAAGATGCCGATCCCCGGGCCGCTGTATGCCACCGAGGAAGAGTGCGCCGGAGTCGATGCGGTAGAAGGCAGCCAGGAGCGCAACCCATCGGTGCGCCTGGCCGGCTCCTACGTGAACTTCCTGATCGTCAATGGCGGGATCATCGCCCCGAGTTTCGATGATCCGATGGACGCACCCGCCAAGGCGATCCTGCAGCAATTGTTCCCTGAGCACGAAGTGGTGATGGTACCTGGGCGCGAACTGTTACTGGGCGGTGGCAACATCCACTGCCTTACCCAACAGCAGCCCGCCCCCCACCGGATTTGAGTGCCGTTGTAACAGAAGTTGTCGACTGCGTGACGGTCAACAAACCCGGCCCATCCTGAGATTCTTCAGAGCGCCCGCAGCCCAGATGGGTTGCGGGCTTTTTCATGGCCGCATGCCCGTATGCCGGGCACATTGGCACAGCTCTTGTATCGGACCTGTGGTGATTCTGAGACATGTGGAACTCTGATGTTCTGTCATAAACCTTGGATAAGTTAGGCCGCTCAGATACCGGGAGAGAGCGCTGGAATGAACATGGTCAGCGAGCGGGCATCGCATCCCTTGGCAATGAGTAATGAGTCACTGCAGGTTCTGGTGCAATGGTTGAAATCCAATGGCACGCGTCAGATGAGGGAACCTGATCCGCGCCGGATCATCATCGAGCGTTACCCCGCTGGATTGCTCAGCGAGGCGGAGCTGCAAGCACTTTGGGATGTGGTGAAAGGATAGAACGACAATGGATTGTAAAAAGCGCTGCCAGGATGGCAGCGCTTTTTTTTCGCCTGTGATCCGCACGGATCAGAAGCTGTAGGTCCCGCTGACCACCAGGCTGCGGGGGTCGCCCGGCTGGATCTGGTAGGCGCTGGTGGCGGAGCTGTAGTAGTCGCGGTTGGCGATGTTGTTCAGCGCCGCGCGCACATCCCAGTCCTTGTGGCGGTAGCCGGCCAGGGCGTCCCAGCGGCCGTAGCCGGGTAGCGCCACGGTATTGGCGTTGTCGGCGAAACGATCGCCCACCAGGGTCAGGCCGGTTTCGGCATACCAGCCCAGCTCGGGTTTCCAGGTCACGAACAGGCTGGCGTTACGCTTGGCCACATCGTTGATGCGCTTGCCCTCGTTGCCGTTGTCGTCCTTGACGATGGTGGCGTCCTGCAGGCCGATGCCTCCTCGTACATACCAATTGCCGACCACATTGCCGGTGGCGGTCAGTTCGAGGCCGCGTGAACGCTGCAGCCCCGTCAGCAGGTAGGTTCCCTTGTTCAGCGGGTCTTCTGTACGGCGGTTGTACAGTTCGATTTCGTACAGCGCGAGGGTGGTGCTCAAGCGCTCGTCGAGCCACTCGCTCTTGACCCCGATTTCCTTCTGTCGGGTCAGCTCGGGAGCGGTCTGGTTGGTATTGCCCTTGGCTCCCGGAGAGATGCCGATAAGACCGCCGCCAACCGGGGCGAAGGACTTGCTCCAGGAGGCGTAGAACGAGTGATCTTTCCACGGCGTGTAGACCAGCCCCACACGTGGGCTGGTGCTGGTGCTGTCCTGCTTTTCCTGCAGGCCCGAAAGCTTGCTGGTGGTTTCCACTTCGAAGCGGTCGAAGCGTACGCCGGCCAGCAACTGCCACTCGTCGTTCAGGCGGATCTGGTCCTGCAGGTATAGGCCGGCACTGTCGACGTTGGTCAGGTTGTTGCTGAATACCTTCATCGCACCGTTGTGCTGCTGGCGTGCGGTGGCGCCGCTCAGGGGAGCGCCGGGCACGCCGACGCCTTGATTGAGCAGCGAGTGGCGGCGTTGCTCGCCTACTTCCAGGCCCGCCAGCAATGTGTGCTCGATGCCGTAGGTTTGCACATGGCCTTCGAGCTCGACGGTGTTGTACAGGTTGCGGGTACTCAGGTCCTGCTGCCAGCGCTGACGGTCTACCAGGCCTGTCGCCGGTTTGTAGCCTGTGAGGTAGGTGTTGTCGAAATCGCTCTCCAGCTTGAACAGGCTGAAGCTGTGACGCAGTTGCCACTGGTCGTTGAGGTCATAGCTCAGGCGCGAGCGCAGCGATTGGGCGCGGTCGTTGATGTAGTCGCGCTGGGTGTCGCCATACGTGGTCTTGCGGCTGACATCGGCCGGGCGTCCGGTCAGCGGGTTACCCGGGATACCACGGTCGGGAGTGCGGTCGTAGCGGCTGTACTCGTATTGCACCAGCCAGTTCAGGTCCGGGCTCAGTTGCCAGCTCATGGAGGGGGCGAACAGTTGGCGATGATTGCCGTCGATACCATCGCGGAAGCTGTTCCTGTCCTCGTTGCCCAGGTTCAGGCGCAAGCTGATGTTGTCCGTCGGGTCGGCGCTGAGGTCGGCGTACAGGCTACGCAGGTCCTGGCTGCCACCCTGGACCTCGACGCTGGAACGGCGCCCGGCTTCGGGCAGTTTGCTCACCCGGTTGACGATGCCACCCTGGCTGCCACGGCCATAGAGCACCGCTGCCGGGCCCTTGAGGACCTCGATCCGCTCGATGTTGTGCAGGTCGCGCACATACTGGCTGTCGTCGCGGATGCCATCCAGGTAGAAGTCGTTGCTGGCGTCGAAGCCACGAATCCGGATGCTGTCAAAGCGTGTGTCGGCGCTACTGCTGACGTTGGGAATACCGCCCAGGGCGCTGCCCAGGTCGTTGGTACCGTAATCGCGCAGGTTGCTGGTCTTCACCGTATCGATGGCCTGGGGCACGTAGCGCGCAGGCGTCGAGGTGCGGGTCGCGGTGCTCACTTCCCTGACCCGGGGGTCGTCGGGGCTGCTCCCTGCTTCGGCACGAATGGAGGTGGTGGGGAGGGTGGTGCCGGCGGCGCAGGCGAAACCGCTGGCCAGCAGGGTGCAGAGTCCCAGGGACAGGGGGGTGAGGCGGAAATGGGCAGGCATTATGAAGCGCATCCGAGAGGAGGAAATTCGAAGGGTGCGAATGGTAATGCTTGATATTTACGTATGTTAATTATTTGCTAAAACACGATCGGGTCTATTGTTTCAAATTATTTCAAAGCGTTATCAATTCAATTCCAGCCAATGATTCGTCCGCTGGCGCTACTCAAATGGAAAGATTCGACCGGTTACGGCAACAGACTAAAAGCCATTTCGAGGTTTTTCCGTTGGTCCGCGGGGCATAGTCTGGGCCCTGTCGAATTCCCAAGATCCTGCTGGAGCCTCGTATGTCCTCGGCCACTCTTCATTACATCTACGATCCGCTGTGCGGCTGGTGCTATGGCGCCAAACCGCTGGTGCAGGCTGCCCAGGCAGTGGTACCGGTGGTGGCCCATGCCGGCGGCATGATGACCGGCCGCAACCGCCAGCTGGTATCGCCACAATTGCGTGACTACGTCATGCCTCACGATCGGCGTATTGCCGAGTACACCGGACAGCCGTTCGGCCAGGCCTATTTCGAGGGGTTGCTGCGCGACCACTCGGCGGTGTTCGACTCGGCGCCGCCCATCGCTGCCGTGCTGACGGCCCAAGCCTTGGCTGGCCGGGGCCTGGAGCTGCTGGGACGCTTGCAGACCGCGCACTATCTTGAAGGGCGACGAATCGCCGACCGCGAGGTGCTGTTGGAACTGGCACAAGAACTGGGCTTTGCCCCGCAGGCATTCGCCGAAGGCCTCGACCGGGTCGTGGCGCAGGAGCTTGACGAGCATATAAAAGCCAGCCGTGCACTGCTGGCCCAGGTTGGCGGGCAAGGCTTCCCGACCCTGGCATTGGAGCGCGACGGGCACTTCCAGTTGCTTGACCTCAGCCCCTGGCTGGGTAAACCCGAGGCCTTCGCCCAGTGGCTGAAGACCTCCCTGGGCGCCGGTAGCGGCCCTCATGATGGCGTTGCCCCAAGCTGTGGCCTGGACGGTTGCACGCCCTGATCTCACCTGAACCCAGTGGAGTCACCCATGGATAACCTTGCGTTGATCAAAAGCACCTACGAAGGCGCCAACTCCCAGGAAAACGCGCGTAACACCGCGGCGGCCCTGGCTCCCGATGCACGCTGGACCGAAGCGGCGGGCTTTCCCTATGCCGGCACCTATGTCGGCTTCGACGAAGTGCTGGAGCATGTCTTCAAGCGCCTGGGCTCGGAGTGGCAGGACTTCACGTTCAAGGTCGACAGCTACGTGGCCGAGGGTGACAAAGTGGTCGCCTATGGCAATTACCAGGGCATCTATAAGGCCTCTGGCAAACCCATCGATGTACGAGTGGCTCACTTGTGGACACTCAAGAATGGCAAGGTCACGCATTTCGAACAGTTCGTTGATAGTCACAGCGTGCAGCTGGCAATGCTCTAGTCCGCAGTTCTTAGAATATTTTCAGCTATTTTAAGACGATTCACGAAATTGACACGTTGTTAAGGCCACGGATAGGATTTGTCTTAACGCCTGTGGCTAAGAGCCATATTTCAGAGTGATAAAAGGCCCGCCACCATCCCATGTGGGCGGGCTTTTTGTTTCGACGGTAGAAGAGCGTTCAAACGCCATAGCCGCACAAGCTCACAGCGCGTCATCAAACCGTAATAAGGAAAATAAAATGTTTAAACAGCGGATCTGCTTGATTGCACTGGGGATTTTGAGCGCTACACAAGCCATGGCCGACGGCCAGGCCGACGCCAAGGGCTTCGTCGAAGACAGCAGCCTGAAAGTGCTGCTGCGCAATGCTTACATCAACCGTGACTACAAAGACGGTAACAAGGACAAGGCTGAGTGGGGCCAAGGCTTCATCGGTACCTTCTCCTCCGGTTTCACCCAGGGCACCGTGGGCGTGGGCGTTGACGCCTTCGGCCTGTACGCACTGCGCCTGGATGGCGGCAAGGGCCGCAGCGGTGCCGGCGGCATCGACTTTTTCAAACAAGACAACAGCGGCAAGGCCGCCAACGACCTGGCCAAGGCCGGCGCTGCCGTCAAGTTCCGCATTTCCAACACCGTGCTGACCTACGGCGACCAGATGCCGGCCCTGCCGGTACTGAACTACGACAACGCGCGCCTGCTGCCGGAAAGCTACACCGGTACCCTGATCACCTCCAAGGAGATCAAGGGCCTGGAGCTGAACGCCGGTCGTTTCACCGCCGAATCGCGCAAGAGCGACGAAGGTCGTGACAGCGGTGGCCTGAAGTCGATCAACGTGTTGGGTGGTAGCTACCAGTTCACCGAACAGTTCAAGGGCGCGTTCTACGCTTCCGACGTCGAAGACGTGCTGAAGAAGCAGTACGTGAACCTGAACTATGTGTTCCCGCTGGCCACCGATCAGTCCCTGACCCTGGACTTCAACGGCTATCAGACCAAGCTGGACAAGTCCTATGCGACCAAGGCCAAGGCTGGCGGCCAGGACAACAAGATCTGGAGCCTGGCGGCCACCTATGCCACTGGCCCGCACTCCTTCACCCTGGCGCACCAGCGCAGCACGGGCGACAGCCACCTGGGTTATGCCTATGGCGGCTACCAGCGTGATCAAGGTCGCGTGGGCGATGGCGGCAACACCATCTACCTGGCCAACTCCTACTGGTCCGACTTCAACGCCGAAGACGAACGCAGCTGGCAGCTGGGCTACGGTCTGGACTTCGGCGCCTTCGGCGTACCGGGCCTGACCTACAACGTGGCCTATGTGCGTGGCGACAACATCACCACCGCAACGTCCTCCGGTGGCAGCGAGCGGGAAATCTTCAACCAGTTCAAGTACGTAGTGCAGAGCGGCCCGGCCAAGGACCTGAGCGTGAAGGTTCGCAGTTCGGTCCTGCGCGTATCGCAGAAGTCTTCCGACTACAACGTGGGCGGCAACGAACTGCGCGTATTCGTCGACTACCCGATCAACGTGTTCTGATGAACGCCTGATCACCACCTGGTTGCAGGTGGCGCAATGCAAAAAAGCCCCGACTGGTTCGGGGCTTTTTCATGCCGGGCAGTTGCCCGCTGCTGTGTAGCTGGGTGATATCAATCTTGCTACAGTCCGTCCCCTTTTTCGTCACGGATGATCTCGATGTTCCGTTCCCTGTTGCCCGGCCTGTGCCTGCTGGGTGTCGCCAGCATCGCCCAGGGCCAGCAAGCGATCTCGCCCGAGCAATTGCTCAGCGATTTTTCCCGCTGCGATGCGCAGTTCTTCCAGAGCCTGAACACCGCGCGGTTGCCGGCTGGCACCCTGGACCTTGCCCAGTACGGCACGGTCAAGGCGCCCCGTATCCTGAATCCGTTGCAGGAAGGTGGTCGCTACCAGGCGTTCGAACAGCCTCTGGTGGTCAACGGTGTGCGCCTGGTGGGCTACTACAACGAAGCCATGTCGCTGAAGTCGGCGGGCAACCTCCTGTTCTGGGGCTTTGTCGCCGAAGGCGAACCCCGCGAGGTGGTGGCGAGCCTCAAGCCGCTGCTGGTGGACAACGCCCGCCTGAAGGACGATCGCAGTGCGCTCAGCCGTGTGGACATCAGGCGGATCGGCGACCCGATCCTGCAATGGCGGACCCAGGGCCTGGCCGGGGGCGGCGTGGCTACGCCGTTCGGTTTCGTCGAGCGTGTCCTGAGCATCGACAAGGGTATCGAGCGCGGGCCTATCGCCGGTCGTACCACCCTCTTCTGCAGCCTGCAGGGCACGGTCACCGCACCGCTGCTGCAGGTTTATCGTCCCGACCTCAACGCTCACCTGCTGGATTGAACAACATGCCTACATCGATGGTTCGTGGAGCGCTCCTGCTCCTGGGTTCCCTGCTCCTCGCCGGGTGTGCCGGCCTGCAGAGCCAGGATCAGATCAACTACGCTCACTGCCGCCTGGTGGGCCAGGCCGCCAAGGCCGAGAAGTTCGACGTGGTGCTGCAAGAGGCCGACCTGTGCCTTGAGAAGAACCAGTTGTCCAAGCCCATGCAGAGCCTGGTCTACTGGCTCAAGTCCGATGCCTACGCCAATTTCAAGCGCTACCCGCAAGCCATCGCGGCCAAGGAAAAGTCCATCGAGCTGGACGGCACGCCCAATGCCCGTGCGGTGCTGGACCTGAGCCGCCTGTATCGTGAGGCCGGCAATCCGCAAAAGGCCCTGGAACTGGTGCAGTCCAACCTCGATGCCAACCTGGGCGAAGCCGGCAAGGGCGCCGGCTTCAACATGCCGACCTATTACCACCTGGGCCAGGCGCTCTACGACCTGGGGCAATACCGCGAGGCCGCCGAGGCCTACAGCGCTGGCCTGCAACGTCAGCCTGACTATGCCTGGGCGTTCTATCACCGGGGCCTTGCCTACGAAAAACTGGGTCTGGCCGACGATGCCCGCGGCGACTTCAGCTCGTTCGCCAAGCTGGTGGACCAGCAATACGTCGAACCCCAGCACCAGGCCAAGCTGGCCGAGTACAAGATCAGCCTGCCTTGAGGTGGATGCGGATCGCGCCATGAAAAAAGGCTCGTCATTGACGAGCCTTTTTTTGCCCTGGCGCCTGCCCTCAGTCGTCGTACTTGAAGGCGAACTTCAGCTGGTCCCCTTCCAGGTACACCACCGCCTCGCGGCCATGGATATCCACCGGGCGTGCCGAGACGGCATCGTGTTCGGGCACGATCTTGAACAGGGTCTTGTACTGCGTGTCGACTCGCCAGATACAGGCCCGCGGTCCTTCGTTATCGAAGTACATGATCGGGCGGGTGGCGCTCCAGGTCGGGTTGACGATGCTCCAGCCATCCTCGGTGTCGTTGTGCGCGGTGACATTCTCGCTGTAGGTATTGTGGCTCTGCTGGTCGTAGTCCAGGGACAGGCTGTAGTTATCCACATTCAGGTCCTGGCCCACCCGCGCCCGGGCATGGCGCAGGGTATTGGAGGGCGTCTGGTACGACTTCAGGCTGGCCTCGGGCGCGCTGCGTGAACCCAGGCGGTAGGTCATGCTTTGCTGCAGGTCGCCACCGATACGCTGGCGGTAGTACAGCAGCCCATTGTCGAACCCGGCGAAGCGCAGGCCCTGGTCATTGTTGCCCTGGGCGGCCCAGCCGGTGAAGGCGATGTCCCGGGCGATGGGATACAGGCCCGGCTGGTCATCGGCATATTCATACAAGGTCCCGACAAAGCCGCCTTGGTCCCGCTGGTACAGGCCGGTGAACAGCACCACGCGCAACACGCCATCGATCACCTGGGCGTCGACGATCTGCTTGTCACCCCGAGGGGGGACGGCAGGGAAGGCCGCCAACGGGAAGCGCTGCCAGTGCTCGGCTTCATCCAGACGGTACTGGCGCGTCGGGTCCATGGGCAGCAACTCGTTCTTGCTCGGAACCGGGGGGATTGGCAGCGGCGCGAGCATCTTCAACTGGGCTCGGTAGGCCCCCTCCAGGCAGTCGTCCGATGTGCAGGTATCGCGGACCTCGCGCAGCCAGCTCACTTGCAGCAGGCGAAACACCTGCAGGTGCTTGAGTCCGTTGTAGCGACGATTCAATTCATCGTCCTGGGCGGAGAGCTTCGGCGCGTTGCAGACCGCCTTCTCGACCGAGGTCGAGGACTTGGCACAGTCGAAGCCGGCGGCATTGGCGTGTGGCGCGAGCACGGCCAGTGCCAGGCCGGCGGTCGCCAGGGACAGCAGGGAAAGCTTCATCGAAACATCCTTGTGGGGGAAGCGAAACGGGATCAGGGATTAGGAAAGGTCTGTAGATAGGCCAGCAGGTTGTCGATTTTCTCTTCGTCGCTCAAGCCCCAGAAAATCATCCGGGTGCCGGGCACTACGCCCTTGGGATCTTGCAGGTACTGGGTGAGCTTGTCCCGGGTCCAGACGATGCCCGAGGACTTCATCGCTGTCGAATACTGGTAGTCCTGGGCGCTGCCGGCCGGGCGGTCGATGATGCCGTTGAGCTCTGGCCCGAACGAACTGCGCACCGAGGGCCCGATATTGTGGCAACCACTGCACAGGCGCTTGAACAGCTTGGCGCCGACTTCGGCATCGCCGGCCACAGCCGGGGCGCTGAACAGCATGGAGTGGAGCAACAGGGCGAGGATGGATGCTGCGATGGGTTTCATGGGGGGCCTGCGTGCAACTGGAATCGGCGGCTATTGGAGCATGAAGCGCATGCCTGGGGGGAGCCTGGCCCTGTAGGCACTCCCAACTCTTGGATGTTTAGGTTTTATGTGGATACAGCCCGTTAGAGTTTCACTGGGAAATACTAACCTTATTGATCACTCGCGTTATTTGATCTGGTAAGCGCAGCAGCGCTCGGTTGCTGGGATAGAGCCGGTGCGGGTATGGCTGTCTTTGTGATGCAGCAAGAAGGGGGATGCGCTCATCACCCATTCCTGCATTGGAAAGCGGTTTTGGTCTTGCCTGTAATGCAGCACGCTCGGCTGTTAAAACACTAACCAAATAATGTAAAAAAAACGGCGATGCGCATTTTATGCGCATCGCCTGTCAACATTAAGCAGCAGCCACTACAAAAGCGTTCAATTGATAATCCGCCACTACTTGCGCAAAGGCGGTGCGCGACTTTTGGGTTGCGGTGCCTAGATTCGAATCATAAACCTGCATTTGTGTGGCGCTAATGATGTAGATCCCAATGACATGCCTATCATTTCCCGCCCAAACTTTAGTGCCGGTTTTGTATGCTGAAAATTCTTTAGTGATCTGGGCCTCCGACTTAAAAGTTCCGTGTATCGCCTGTTCCGCCGCTTTTACTTGTGAGGCCAAACTATTGGATGCATCAATCACTTGCTGAGCCAACTGGATTTTGCCCGGATCGTCAAAACTGCTAATGTCGAACTTTGCCGGATGTTTGGCATCATTGAGCCAAGCGCTGGATAGCACAGCGCAGAACTGCCCTACATCTACCCAGTCACCTTTGGGAGCATTTGATTGAATGACGTAGACGACATCGGGCAGGCCCAATGTGTCTGGATTCAACCAAAGAAAAGGGTTAGGGGTTGTAATGCTGCCTACGGTAATAATATTAGCCATGATTTTTTCCTGCGCGTCATGATGAATGAGATCAAGGTTTCCAGCATGGCTGGCCTGCGGCATCCGCGATGTCATGCGCTGCCATGGTCAGGAAATACTCCTTTTTTTTTGCAGGGGTCGCTGCCGGCTTTTCCCAGTTAGCAAAAATAACGGTATAGGCCGCATCGTGGTTAACAACTTTCAGGCAGTTATAGGCAACCTGATCAAACTTGCTACCGGGGTCATCTGGGCGAGTATTGGTTCCCACGACCAGATTACCCTGAGTCCAGGCCAGTAATGATTGCCAGACTTCTACGGCCTCGGGGTTTTGCGGCGTATGCAGTCCGGCGACCAACTGCGGTACATTGTTCTTGAATGAGCCGAGATTGACAGTACGGGTACCGATAATGGCATTGATCAAGTCCGTTCTGTCTGCATCGCTGGTGAAGTTGTCGGTACCAAACTTGACCAGTTCTTCCCACGGAATAATATGGTGGCGCGACAAGCCACTGGCGATTTTATCATTAAAGGGATAGCTGGGACGGTCTGCTGCCATAGCAAAACTGCATGTAAAGCTAAATAACAAGGCGAAACAAAGCATTACTTTCTTCATGGTGAACTCCTTTCGTTATTAACACCGATGGCCGTGGCCTATCGATCAGGCAAACTCACTTTTGCTCGAATAGTCAAACTTATAAATCGACGGGTTCTGGTTTGGGAAACCTCCTTTGCCGCGCAGTAGTTCGTTGTTTGGTAGATAGAGTCTGGCGCTATAGTTCAGCCGGGTGTCGTAACCAGACAATTAACGACCTTTGCGTCGCAACCACCGAGCAGGTGGCGGATCGGATCGACCCTGCCTTTAGGGCCAAAGGCCTGGTCGTAGTCGGGAGGGGACGAACCCAGAACAGCCAGGGAATCACGCACTTGTATCTGGCTCGCCTGAGCCCGCCCCATATAAAGATCGGACTCGGCACGAGCAAAGTTATCGCCATCTACCCGCACCGTCGCGTCAGCGGATGACTGAGCGTGTGCATTGATAAAAGTGGCCAGCGTCAGGGCGACGATACAGGCCGTTGATAAATCGGGCATGTAGACCTCTAGCTCTTTCAAGTGGGCATTTCCTTTCAGACTTTATAAGAGCCCCCCTCTGGAAACTTGCCATTTGATGCCAAAAGCACAACCAGCAAGTACCGCGAAGTGCGCCATTGCAAGGTGCCCGATAGTGGGAGAGGGGCAGGCGAAGAGGTTAACGATCATCTTTCAAAAGCGCGCTGTAGCGCGATGGTGAACTTCCGGTCCAGCGTTTGAAGGCTCGGGTAAAGTGCGCTTGGTCACTGTAGCCAACCATGTAGGCAATCTCGGTTGCGCTGTACTTGCCGCTGGCAATCAGTTGTAGCGCTTCGCTGCGACGGGTTTTGTCCCGCAGCTCTTCGAAGTCAATGCCGCAGTATTTGAGGCGACGCTGTAGCGTGCGGGAAGACAAGCCGAGGTTTCTTGCTATGGCGGCAAGTGTGGATCGATCCTGATCCCCGATCCGTTCGATAAGCATGCCGGCGGCTTTCGCGGTCGACTTCAAGGCCTCGGTGACTTTCCAGGCGTCATCCCGGCCGAGCGGCAGAGAGATGTCGAGCAGCTCGCGATCGAATTCGATCATGTTGTGCTGCGCGTTCATGTGCAGATTCGGCCCCAGGTATTTCTCCAGCGCCTCATTTCCTCGTTGCCTCGGGTTTTGCAAATGCACACGGACGGCGCTTGGCTCACCGGACATGAGCGGTACTTTTCTTAGCAGCGCCAGAGTGCCGAGAATGACCTGCTTCGGATTCGCCCCGTGCTGTCCGGTGGATTGCCGGATCAGTTTCAGCGTACGGCCTTCGGTGACGATTCTTACGTCGCTTCCTTGATGCAGTAAGTTCGTATGGATCGCCGCCACTGCGCACGTCTGAGCGAGATTGGACGAACCCAGGATCAACTCGCCCCAGGCCCCGAGCGAGCGTACCTCGATCAAATGCCCCACCGTTGCCCCTGCGAAGGGGTCCTGTGTGAGCGTGGCCATTTCACTGGCTATATGAAAGCAGGTCGCTCGCGGCACCCAGGCATCCGGGTATTGAAAAACCTGCGGGGAAATACCGTAACGTCGAAAAAACTCCAGCGGCGATACCCCGTGCAGGCTCAAGTAGGGCGCGAGTTGCTGAAGAGTGCTGAGTTTGATGGAGGGCGTTGGGTGGGCCATGAGCGTTTGCACCTGCGTCAAAGGACCGTCCTGGTCCGCAGGGAAACACTAGCGCAAAACGTTTGACACAGCCGTACCGACGACCGTGCAGCAACCACAAGGGGCGAACCAGCAACAGTATCCGCGTGGTTTCAGACAGGGCGCGGCTTCACAGGTGAAGCCAGAGGCTTGCGTGGGGGCAGGGGCGGGGCTGAAGCTCTCGGGCACCGAGATCAAAACCGTGCTCAAGGCATTGGGACAGGATTTCTTGATCCTGGAAACGACAAAGCCCTCGCATCGCTGCGAGGGCTTTGTCTTATATGGTGCGGCACCAGGAGTCGAATTAAACACATAAATTATTGATAAATATTAATTTTTATTTTTTTAATCACATCGTCTACCTCTATTACTACCCTGATAGGGAGCAAAAAACATCGCTGTTACTACGGGTGGGTGAATCTCTGCGACGTTTCTTTGCGTCCTGTCACTGACCCTATTTCATCCAGCAAAAAAAAGTACAAGAGAAGGATCTTGTGAATTCTTAAAATGGTGGTAAGATTTTCTTACTAGCGGTAAGAATTTTAGGGAGATTCTGTATGAATGCTGACTTTGTGCGGGAAAAGCTCGTAGAGGTCCTCCAGCTCATCCAAGCCACAAGCGGGCTTGATTGTCCAAAGCTGGAAGGTACGACGAAGCCAACGGAAGCACTAGCTGAGTTTGACAGTAAAATCTGGCCTGTCGCTATCGGCATACTTGCATCGAAGCTTGATATTTCGATTGCCGATGACGTAAATATTTTCGCCCAGGAGAAAAGTTGTATCGCTCTGACTATAGATGAAACTGTGGCAGTAGTGATGAAGCTTGCTGAGGAGCAGTCTGGAGAGACTGTTAAGCAGGTTAAATTGAAATGATGGATACACAGCAGTCAAAGCGCGCTCTAATCGCAGATCGATTGCGGGAAGCCAGAAAAATGGCTGGCTTGTCGCAAGGGCAAGTCGCCAAATTGCTTAATATGCACAGGCCAACTGTATCTGAGATTGAAGCAGGTAATCGTAAGGTGTCTGCAGAAGAGTTAGGAGCGTTCGCAGAAACCTATGATGTCACTGTTCCGTGGCTGATGGGGGAGACACCTGAGCAGTTAGACATTGATGATCCTCGCCTGCAGCTCGCGGCAAGAGAACTGAGCAAACTTAAATCTGAGGATTTAGATAAATTGCTTAGGCTTTTAGCTTCGATGAGGGATTCAAATGATAAAACGGGAGACGCCTGATGAGTGCAGAGACAGGGCAAAAATCGTCTACCGTCCAGGCATTGGCAATGAAAGGCATGCAGGCATCAATTACTGCGAGAACTAAAGCAGGAATCGACCTAAAAAGTCCAATATGCATATATGACCTTTGTGAAAAATTAAAAGTAATAGTGCGTTTCAATGACATAAACATGGAGGGCATGTACGACCGAGAGCCAAAGCCGAGAATTCACCTCTCATCCTTGAGGCCTTTGGCTCGCAGAGCTTTTACATGTGCGCATGAGCTTGGGCACCATATCTTTGGACACGGCTCAACGATAGACGAACTTAATGATAGCCAGTTGAGTAGTGCAAGCCGTCCACCAGAAGAAGTACTTGCAGATGCGTTCGGAGCATTTGTTCTAATGCCGACACTGGGGGTAAAAGAAGCATTTCATTTAAGAAACTTAGATCCTAATAAAGCTAGTCCTTTGGAGCTTTTTGCCATCGCATGTAGTTTTGGGGTGGGGCAAGCAACGCTTGTCAATCACTTAGCTTATGCGCTGAAACTGATAAACCCGGTTCGACGAGATCAATTGGGAAAAGTTACTCCTAAAGCAATCAGATCAGAAATACTGGGCGAAGTAGTATCTGAGCCCCTTACAATCGTGGATCACCATTGGCTTTCCCCGACGCTCGACATGGAAGAGGGCGCACTCGTTTTGTTACCGGCTGGCGTCGCATTAGATATCACCGTATTGATGCCAGAGAAGGAGCTTGCGAGTGGTAGGCTATTCAGAGCAACGAAAACTGGTATCACGAGAGTAGTACTACCGGGTACATCTTGGGCGCTTTATGTAAGGGTCTCTCGCAAAAGATATGTTGGCTTAGCTCGGTTTCGCCATTTGGAGGATGCATCTGATGACTAAACGAATTGCTGTTGTGGACGGACCATTGCTGATAAATGAGGATAGCCTTTCAAAGGCTTGGGCCAAGGCTATCTTGCATGTAATTGGGCATACCGGTCATGAGATCGCACCTTTAGTACTAAGCTTCACTGGTTTCGATGAGACAGGTAAAGCGAACGAGCATGCTGGCGTGAGAGCTGCCCTGGATCAATTGTTGAGCGCAAATGATCACAGATCTGTGTCTGATGTAGCTCATACTATTTTTCCACAGCGTATTTGGCAAATCGCACAGGGCAATCGAGCCTATTTTTACTCGTTGTATCAAGATGTGTTCCCCAGGTATCGAGCGATGAATGCAAAGGGGAATCGACGCGGTCTGTATTTTGAACGACTTATAGATTACAAACGCGGTCCAAATGACGGCAATCAGTTGGAATGGATACTCTCTCAGTATAATGGCAGAGCTGGAGTGAGGAGGTCGATGTTTCAAGCCAGCATATTCGATCCTGAGAGAGACCATATAGCGGATGCACAGCTTCAGTTTCCATGCATGCAACAAATCAGCTTTGAGCCTACTAAAGATGGATTGGTTGTAAATGCTTTCTATGCAACGCAGCAGTTATTTGTCAAGGCGTATGGCAACTATTTGGGGATTGCTCAGCTAGGTGCGTTTATGGCCAATGAAATGAACATGAAGTTGAGCCGAGTAAATGTCATTGTTGGTGTGGCTAAGCTCGAGAGAATAACAAAGACCAATGAAGCGTTAGATCCGTTAATAGCGGAATGTAAGAAATGTATTGAGGGCGAACTATTAGAGTCTGATGTGAGAGCTTCTGAAGTCGGGGCTGTGGCGTGAAGAGGGGTGAAAATGTTCGGTTGGACTTCGGTTCGGAAAAAGAAGCTAGTATTTCTGTACCGTCGAAAAAAGTGATTTCTCATCTGCTACCAATAAAAATAACAGAGGCATATGATACATATTGGAAATTCGCAGTTGAAAGACAGAATATTTTCTTTCGACGTCTAGAAAGTAGCCCCAAACCTTGGACAGTAGACCCCATTTTATCTGTTCATAAATTTACCAATGCGTATCGTGCATCCGATAGAGTAAGTCAATATTTAATAAGAAACGTTATCTATAGAAAGGATCTTCCGAGTTCTGTAAATGAAGTTTTTTTCAGGGTAATGCTTTTTAAGATTTTTAACAAAATTGAAACGTGGCAGCTCTTAGAAAATGCCTTTGGTTTGATAACGTATGAGGATTATAGTTTTAATTCTTACGACCGTATTTTGAGTCAGGCAATGGCTTCTGGGAGGCGCATATATTCGGCCGCATATATTATGCCTCCGGGAAGTTCGGCTTTTGGGCATTCGGCGAAACATCAGAATCACCTGAAGCTATTGGAAATGATGATGTCCGATGAGTTGGCAAGTAAACTTGCGAGCTTACACAAAATGCAGCCAGCCTTCGAACTTTTTAAAAGCTACCCTACGATTGGGGATTTTCTTGCCTATCAGTTTGTTACGGATGTCAACTACAGCGAAATAACTGATTTTACAGAAATGGATTTTGTTATACCTGGCCCCGGCGCCCGAGACGGATTACGGAAGTGTTTTGAATACACGGCAGGACTCAATGAGGCTGAGTTGATCCGGCTAATGGTTGATAATCAAGAGCTTGAGTTTGAAAGATTGGGTCTAGAGTTCAATTCTTTATGGGGAAGGAGATTGCAGTTAATTGATTGTCAGAACCTTTTTTGTGAAGTGGATAAGTATTCTAGAGTTGCTCATCCAGATATAAGTGGGATATCGGGGAGGACTAAAATTAAGCAGAAATTTACTCCAACAGGCCCCATAGAGTTTCCTTGGTACCCTCCAAAATGGAAGTTGAACAACAAGATTGCTGAAGATGCTGTGGCTCGCCACGGGGTCGATATTAAAGAGCTGTCTGAAGATGAAGAGTTTCGCCAGACCAAAATGATACTATAGGAGCGTTTTATGGAACTTAATGCTTATCAGCAACAAGCGCAATTCACTGATCAAGTAGCTCTGCGAGGTAACAGCGCACTTGATTCGAATGTTATTGTACCGCTTCTCGGTCTTGCCGGTGAGACTGGTGAGTTATTAAGTGAATATAAAAAGCACCTACGGGATGGTAAGTCACACTTGTTATTCAAGGATCGGGTAGCTGAGGAACTGGGTGACTTACTTTGGTATGTTGCAAACGTCGCAGAAAAATTTGATCTTAAACTCGAAGAAATTGCTCAAAAAAACCTGCACAAAACTTTGGGCCGCTGGGGGGCACCAGGCTCACTTTTGACTAATTTTGATTCTGGGTATGAACATGGTGAAAGCTTTCCTAGAAAGTTTGAAGTCGAACTTCGCGAAGTCTCCGCTGAGGGGGGCACTAAGATTCGTACTTTTATTGATGGGGTCAAGATTGGCGATGATTTGACTGATAATGCTGATGACGCTGACGGATATAGATTTCATGATGTCTTTCATTTGAGTTATGTTGCGATTCTTGGATGGTCTCCCGTGATTCGTAAGCTACTTGGACGGAAACGGAAGAGTATTTCGAAAGTAGATGAAGTGCAAGATGGCGGGCGGGCTCAGGTTATTGATGAGGCCGTTGCTGCGTTGGTTTTCGATTATGCTAAGGAACATAATTGGCTTGAAGGTGTGGGTGATATTGACTACAAGTTACTTCGCACTATTAAAGGTATTACTTCTCTGTTGGAAGTAAAACAACGGACGATGGGAGAGTGGCAGAGAGCCATTTTAACTGGGTTTGATGTTTGGAGAAAGGTTTTGGCTAACTCCGGAGGCTTGATTGTTGTGGATCTAGATAGTAAGTTGCTGAGCTACGTTGAGGCTGATGAGTGATTGATTGTTAATTCGAATTCAAAGGAGTGTCCGATGAAGATGCCAATGGCGGCAGGTTATCTAAAAGGTCACGGTGTCGATATTGTAGACATTGATCGTTTTTCAGTATTGCTAAATGTTGAATTCGAACCTTTTCTTAGTCGATATTTTACAAGTGTTGAGTTGAATTCGATAATTGGAAGCTCTTCTGGTTTAGAGAAATTGGCTGGAAAATTTGCTGTAAAGGAATCCGTATTAAAAGCTCTGGGAGTGGGGTGGGGTAATGGAATCTCATTCGTCGATGTCGAAGTTTATAATCACGACAGCGGCGCTCCCGCCGTCAGGCTTTTCAGGCGGTTAGCGGAGCTAGAGACTGAAATGAATATCACGGGATGGCTCGTAAGCTGTACTCATACAAGGACTATCTCTATGGCTAGTGTTGTAGCTGTAGGAGCCAATCCTTAGTATGGATTTGAATTATCTTAATGCTATGTGTGATTTATATTATTCGAGTCGGCGATTTCAGATATTGCTGGGTATTTTTACTCCAACGTAGTGCGGCATATCCAGCTATTAGGCGGTGCCCTATCCAGCGAGTATCAACTATTGAGATAGTCCCTGGAGCGCTGGCAAGGAGTAATAACCCCATAAATTTTATCCACTCGTCATGGGTGAGTAACTTTTCGCCATATCCGTGATATGAACGACCACTTTCATAGATGTTAAATTTTAGATTTGAGTGTTTTTCAATCCAACTCAAGTTCTCTTCGGATGGTTTGGTTGGTTGTGAAAAGTCGATCATTGGTATATGTAATTTTTTGTTCTTATTTATTAGTTCTGAGTGTAATGCTAGCTCGGAGTCGCTAGGTAAAGCTTCTAGTTGTTTATTGAGCCAAGCTGGTGTTAAATCTTTAGCTCTAATGGGGATTATTATGCGCGCATCGTCTACCTGCTGTGGGCAATACTGATAAATTGACACGTGTGCGGTCCACTCCCCCTTCAGTTCATTAAGCCAAAGGGGTGTCATTTCAATTGGATGCGACTCCAAGATGGAACTCATATGTTGTTTGCTCCGCCACCGTATAAGCGCCGATATGTTACTATTGCAAAATCATCCGTCATTCCTGACAGGTAATCCACAATCAAGTGCGCTCTTGCTATCCATTCAAGTAGCTCGAATCGTTTTTTTGAATTTTTAGTTTTCCGTATTTCAAGCAATGTATGCTCGTATACTTTTATGTGCTTGCGAGGTAGAAAACTTTGTAGCGTTGAAGCTAATGCCGAGCCTGTAGCCTTGGGTTGTACTTTATTGATTAAAAGCTGTTCTGCATCATTGCTGGATAGGTCAAGCAAAAGGCCAAATCTATCTAGGATGCCGGTAACTACTTGAAAGCCGACAAGCTCTCTTTCCCTGATAACGGCACTGGAGTATAGATATTCTTTCGAGAACTTTCTGATGATATCTAGCAGTGCTTTAGCAGCTTTTGATTTATCAAGAAGTGAGAAATATTCACCCGCCTCTATTTTAGCATGATGTCTTATATATAGCTGGCATGAACGGTCAACCAAAACATTTGTCACAGTGGTTCGGAAGGCGGTAAACCATGCAGGATCTTCGGAGTGTTCCAGTGGCAATGAGTTGAGAATTTCCATTGCAATTCTATTTTTATTGAGCTCTCCTAAGCCGGTCCGTAACGCAAATACAACATCATAGCATCTGACAATGTTCTTTTCTAATGCATCCTCAATGTCGCTTAAGCAATATGATATGTCATCCGCAGCTTCCATTATGTATGACAACGGATGCCTGGACATCGTATTTATACTTAATTTGCTTTGTAATTCTGAAAGTATTTTTTTCTCACTATGGAATACTCCTGATTTTTTCACAGTTTTACCATTTTGGACCTCGCCAATACGTTCAGGGGTCCATGGGTACTTTAGTGTTGCAGATAATTGTGAGTAAGTTAGATTGTAGCCAAATTCATCTTTGTTCCATTGCAACCTTGTTGCCATCCGGAAACCTTGGGGGTTGCCGTCAAAATATGTAAAGTCCTGGTACAGTTGGGTGAATTCAGAATGATGATATTTAGAGAATTTTTCTTTGTTTTTTTCGATTCTAGCAGCAAACCACTCTTGGATTGACGCCTCTCCGAAGTGCCCAAACGGTGGGTTTCCCAGGTCGTGCATCAAGCATGAAACTTCGACAAACGAGATGAAGGCGTTGGTTCTATAAAGGGTCTCTATGTTATTTTTTTCTCCGAGCATCCCTTTTTCGAATAGCTGCTCTGAAATCTTTTCCGCTAGGTAACGTCCAATTGATGCTACCTCTAGGGAGTGTGTAAGTCTCGTTCGTACCGATGCGTTCCACTCTTGTGGAAAGGCTTGAGTTTTGGATTGAAGCCTGCGAAATGCTGCAGAAAATAATACTCGCCCCCGGTCACTCGCTGCCTGCATCGCGAGATTTCTACCAGAAGGGCCAGCAGAGTCGCGTCTGCGAATATCCGTAAGCATAGAGAGATAAAACTGAGATATTCGTGATTCGCTCATGACAATCCTTATCTGATATTCGCTGACGAGCCTTGCCACTGCTAAGTCGGTTTTGGGCGCTACGCCCAAAGGTGGCCTTTGGGTTCACCTTATCCGTTTGATTTCAAGGACACAAAGGTTTCAGGGGGGCTCGTCTGTGGGTGATCGCCGTTGCCGTATTGTCTTGCCCGATGAGGTTAGCTCGGGTCTTTCTCAAAAAATGCTTCCATGATTCGTATTTCTGAATCCGCCTGCTGATGATGCAAGCCGTCAGCGAGTAATAGTACTGAGTGGAGGCGGACTTTTCCTGGAGAAAAACCTCTAGAAACCAAAGGACGTGTTTCATCTGCCAGCTCCATGGCGTTTTGCGTTGCCAGCGCTGCTCGATGGCCATCTGCATTACTCGTGCTTGCCTGACGTGGCGGCGTTGAGAGGCGGGCGCGCCTTTCAGGGTACCGCTCAGAAACAACTCCATATCGAATGCCTTACTCATGCTCGGCCACCAATGTAAGCCGACACCACGTCGATACGACCGTGTCCCAGCTCATAGCTGATTTGTGCTCGGGCTTCCTGATCGAGGTGATGATCAAGTTGGTAGCAATTGCCACCGTTGATGGGGGCAGGATGCTGTGTGATTTGCTCATAGCGTTCGCACGCATAGGTCGCCCGCAATTCGTGGAAGCCCTTGAGGTTGTGCGTATGGAGAATCTCCCGTGCGGGGCGAACGATTACCTGTTGGAAATCGAGGTAGCGTTCATTTGCTGCAAGCAGGTTGCGGCTACCATGGGGCGAGACTTGAAGGGCGAATGCCAGTGCGTCGCGGATGTGCTCATCCACCGTTATCCACCGAGGGGCCGAGGCTCCCGAGCGGCCACCTTTGGTGCCGTCCTGGATGTTGATCCTCCCGAGTTGCTCGGCTTCCCGTTGCAGTCGAGGAAGGTCGGCCAAAATGGCCTCGCGTAAGCGCATTCCGGCGGCTCGCACCAAGTGCACGATGGCGGCAGCGCGTTGCATTTGGTGTTCGCGGAGTACGTCCACGATCCGTTTCACATGTTCGCGATCTTGGCCTTGCGGTACCGATTGACGAACACTGATGCGCCGCATTCCCAACGCCTTGCTCGGACTCACGACCTTCACATACTGATCACCTCGAAGCGCAGCCATGGTCCGGTTCACGCTGGACAATCGGTTTTGCGCGGTGGCGATGCCTATAGCGCCTTGTTCAACTTGCTGACGCAGATATCCGGCGTATTCCAGCAGGGTCTGCCGATCAATTTGTCGCGCATCGTTAATTCCTGGTCCATCCTCCGACCGACACCACCGAACAAACGTCTGCCAGCGATCACTGTGCGCTTTAACGGTCCCATAGTGTCCGCCGCCGAACATGTCTTTCAGCGCTTGCAGCCCGGCATAGCTCAGTTGCCGACCATAGCCAAAATTCCGCCCGTCCCGTCTACCTACCAGTGCCATGATCAAACTCCTCTCGAAGCCAAACCTTTAAGACTTTCCCCACGTCATCCCGCCAAGGATGTTGAGTGTTATCAGGGATCAAGGCCCCTGCGACCTGTGAGGGTTGTCCACTAACGCGGG